>Ga0209172_10001975_pt1 | contig 39205 bp, 31 predicted proteins | sample LarsenN4metaG_FD_184113 | JGI IMG/M metagenome (GOLD analysis project Ga0209172, IMG submission 184113) | Hot spring sediment bacterial and archeal communities from British Columbia, Canada, to study Microbial Dark Matter (Phase II) - Larsen... ... | reverse complement strand
TCGGGATCGAGGATCGCAGGAATCTTTCCGTTCGGATTGAGCGAGAGAAATTCCGGCGTCGTCTGGTCGTTCTTGCCAAAATCGACCAGGTGCGCCTCATAGGGCAGCCCGGCTTCCTCGAGCATGATCGAGACCTTCACGCCGTTCGGCGTCGGGACCGAGTAAAGCTGCAGACGGTCGGGATGTTTTGGCGGCCAGCGCTTCGTGATGGGGAACGCGGAGAGGTCGGGCATGGACTACCTTCAAGAGTTCAGTCGATCGTTTCGGGACGTTCCCTCCCCCTGAAAGGGGCAGGGTTAGGGCGGGGTTCATGCTTGATGGAGTGACTCCCGCCCGGTTTGCTTCGCAAACCGACCTCCCCCTTTCAGGGGGAGGTAATAAGAAAACGGTCTAATGCGCCTCGTCCCAGTTGTCGGCAGCGCGGGCGTCGACCGACAGCGGCACGTGCAATTGCACCGCGGGGTGCGGCGCGTCTTCCATGACTTTCTTCACCACCGGCAGGGTCTTGGCGACCTCGTTCTCCGGCACTTCGAAGATCAGTTCGTCATGCACCTGCAAGAGCATCTTCGCCGACAGCTTGGCTTTCGCCAGCGCGTCGTCCATGCGGATCATGGCGCGGCGAATGATGTCGGCGGCCGAGCCCTGCAGGCGTGCGTTGATCGCCGCGCGCTCGTTGAAGGCGCGCACCGAGGGGTTGCTCGCCTTGATCTCGGGATAGTGGCATTTGCGGCCGAACAAGGTGACCACATAGCCGTGCTCGCGGCAGAAATCGCGCGTCTCGTCCATGTAGTCGCGGATGCCGGGGAAACGCTCGAAATATTTCTTGATGTAGGCGCCGGCTTCCTCGCGCGGAATGCCGAGCTGGTTGGCGAGACCGAAGGCGGAAATGCCGTAGATGATGCCGAAATTGATCGCTTTCGCGCGCCGCCGCACTTCGCCCGGCATGTCCTTCACCGGCACACCGAACATCTCGGATGCCGTCATGGCGTGAATGTCGACGCCATCCTGGAATGCCTGCCGCAAGGCGGGAACGTTGGCGACCTCGGCGAGGAGACGCAGCTCGATCTGCGAATAGTCGGCGGAGACGAGTTTGCTTCCGGGCGCGGCGACGAAGGCGCGGCGGATCTTGCGGCCCTGCTCGTTGCGCACCGGAATGTTCTGCAGGTTCGGCTCGGAGGATGAGAGACGGCCTGTGGTCGTCGCCGCCAGCGCATACGACGTGTGCACGCGCTGCGTCTTCGGATCGACGAAATTCGGCAGCGCGTCGGTATAGGTCGAACGCAGCTTGGAGACCTGCCGCCAGTCCAGAATCTTCTGCGGCAATGCGTGGCCGGCTTCGGCGAGGTCTTCGAGGACGGATGCCGATGTCGACCAGGCGCCGGTCTTGGTCTTGGTACCGCCGGGCAAACCGAGCTTGCCGAAGAGAATGTCGCCAAGCTGTTTCGGGCTGCCGGGATTGACCGGCTCGCCGGCGAGCTTCTGGATTTCGCCTTCGAGGCGGGCGCCTTCCTTGGCGAAATCGCCGGAGAGCCGCGCCAGCTCCTGCCGGTCGATGGAAATGCCGCGGCCTTCCATGCGCGCCAGCACCGGCACCATCGGACGCTCCAGCGTCTCGTAAACGTTGGTCATGCCCTCGGCGGCGAGGCGCGGCTTGAGCACCTGCCAGAGCCGCAGCGTGACGTCGGCGTCTTCGGCCGCGTATTCCGCGGCCTTGTTGATCTCCACGCAATCGAAGGTGACCTGCGACTTGCCCGAACCCGCCACCTCGTTGAAGGCGATCGGCTTGTGGCCGAGCCATTGCTCGGAAAGCGAATCCATGCCGTGCCCGTTCTTGCCGGCGTCGAGCACATACGAGATCAGCATGGTATCGTCATAGGGCGCGAGCGTGATGCCGCGCAGCGCGAAAATCTGCCAGTCGAATTTCAGGTTCTGCCCGATCTTGAGCACGCCGGGATCTTCCAAGAGCGGCTTGATCGCATCGATGGCGTCCTTCTCGAGGATCTGGCGATCCTCCAGCCCGGTATCGAACAGCCCGTCGCCGCTGCCATTCTTGCGATGCGCGAGCGGGACGTAACAGGCTTCGTTCGGCGTGACCGCCAGCGAGAAGCCGCAGAGCGTGGCCTGCATCGGATCGAGACTGTTGGTCTCGGTGTCGACCGCGACCGTGCCGACCTCGATCGCACGCACGACCCAGGCCTTCAGCCGCGCGAGATCGCGTACCACCTCGTATTTCGAGCGGTCGACCGGAATGGCGCGGACCTTCTTCGCGCGCGCTTCGGCGAGGGACACTGGGGTGAGGGCGCCTGGCTCTGCGGGTCCTCCCGCGCGGTCAACTTTCATCCCTCCCCCTGAAAGGGGAAGGGCGGTCGCCGAAGGCGACCGGGTGAGGGTCCTCTCTGCGGCGACCCCACCCGGCGCCGCTGGCGCGGCACCACCCTCCCCTTGCAGGGGAGAGATTGCACCTGAAGCGAGCTTGCTGTCCGGTTCAATCTGCGCCGCATCGATCTCGGCCGCTTCCGCCACGCGACGCGTGAGCGTGGTGAATTCCATCGCCTTGAGGAACGCGATGAGCTTCCTGTAGTCGGGCTCGTGCACGGCGAGGTCGCCGACCGGCACCTCGAGCGCGACATGCTGGTCGAGCGTGACAAGCCGTTTCGACAACCGCGCCTGTTCGGCATTGTCGATCAGCGTCTGCCGCCGTTTCTCCTGCTTGATCTCGCTCGCGCGGCTGAGCAGCGTTTCCAGATCGCCGTATTCGGAGATGAGCTGCGCCGCCGTCTTCACACCGATGCCGGGCACGCCCGGCACGTTGTCGGTCGAATCGCCGATCAGCGCCTGCACCTCGATGACCTTCTCCGGCGGTACGCCGAATTTCTCGATCACTTCGGCGCGGCCGATCTTTTTGTCCTTCATCGTGTCGTACATGAGGACGCAGTCGTTCACGAGCTGCATCAGGTCCTTGTCGGACGCCACGATGGTCATGGTCGCGCCCGCCTCGCAGGCGATGCGCGAATAGGTAGCAATCAGGTCGTCGGCTTCGTAGCCGGCCTGTTCGAGCGAGGGCAGGTCGAACGCCTTCACCGCCTCGCGGATCAGCCCGAATTGCGGAATGAGATCGGCCGGCGCTTCCGGGCGATGCGCCTTGTATTGCGGATAGAAATCGGTGCGGAAGGTCTTCTCCGACTTGTCGAACACGACGGCGAGATGCGTCGGCTTCTCCTCCGGTTTCATATCGCGCAGAAGCTTCCACAGCATGTTGCAGAAGCCGAGCACGGCGTTGATCTGCAGGCCGTCCGACTTGCGGTTGAGCGGCGGCAAGGCGTGGTAGGCGCGGAAGATGTAGGAGGAACCGTCGACCAGAAAGACATGATCGTCCTTCTTCAGGCCGGGGACGGAAGCGGTTTTGCCCACGGGTTTGGCGGTAGGCTTCGATTGCGCGGCGGATTTGGCTGTCGGCATGGCCGGGAATGTGGGCCGCGCAGGTCTATGAATCAACCATATTGCTCAGCCAACGGTGGATATTGCCCGGCAAAAATGATTGTCATGGCGCCGTGATGGATTTCGACAGCAAACTCCCGATCGACGCAGTTCTCCCGGAGCTGACACAGGCCCTGAGCGGGCGCAACGCCGCCGTGCTGGTGGCGCCGCCCGGCGCCGGCAAGACCACGCGCGTGCCGCTGGTGCTGGCGGCGGAAAACTGGGCCAAGGGCCGCAAGGTCATTGTTCTGGAGCCGCGGCGGCTCGCCGCCCGCGCCGCCGCCGAGCGCATGGCGAAGACCCTCGGCGAAAAGGTCGGCGAGACGGTCGGCCTGCGCGTGCGCTTCGGCTCGAAGGTGTCGGGCAAGACGCGCATCGAGGTCGTCACCGAAGGCATTTTCACGCGGCTTGTGCTGGACGATCCGGAATTATCCGGCATCGCAGCCGTGCTGTTCGACGAATACCATGAGCGGTCGCTCGATGCCGATCTCGGCCTGGCGCTGGCGCGCGACGCGCAACAGGGCCTGCGCGACGACCTGAAGCTTCTCGTGATGTCGGCGACGCTGGACGGCGCGCGGGTGGCGAAGCTCCTGGGCGACGCGCCAGTGGTGGAGAGCGAGGGCCGCGCCTTTCCGGTGACCACGCATTATCTTGGCCGCGATCCACGTAGCCCCATCGACCGGCAGGTGGCGGATGCCGCGGCGCGCGCGCTGCGGGCAGAGACGGGATCGCTGCTGGTATTCTTGCCGGGTGCCGGAGAAATCCGCCGTACCGAGACATTGCTGAAAGAGCGCGTCTCCGATCCGGCGGTCGATATCGTCGCGTTGTACGGCGCGCTCGATACGCGCGAGCAGGATCAGGCGATTTCCCCGGCGCCGGCGGGCCGCCGCAAGGTGGTGCTGGCGACGTCGATCGCGGAAACCTCGCTTACCATCGAGGGCGTGCGCGTGGTGATCGACTCGGGACTGGCGCGGGTGCCGCGCTTCGAGCCCGATGTCGGCGTCACGCGGCTTGAAACCGTGCGCGTGTCGCGCGCCGCCGCGGATCAGCGCCGTGGACGCGCGGGCCGTACCGAGCCGGGCGTGTGCTACCGGCTGTGGGAGGAGCCGGAGACGAACTCGCTCGAAGCTTTTGCGCGGCCGGAAATCCTTGCTGCCGATCTGTCCTCGTTCGCACTCGATCTGGCGCAATGGGGCGTGAGCGATCCGTCAAAGCTGCCGTTTCTGGATCCGCCGCCGCGTGCGGCTTTTTCCGAAGCGGTCAAGCTGTTGACCGAGCTCGATTGCCTCGATGCCGATGGCCGCATCACCGACGAAGGCCGCGCCGTCCGCGCGCTGCCGCTGCCGCCGCGGCTGGCGCGCATGGTGATCGACGCCGCGCGGGAAGGGGCGGGAGCGTTGGCGGCCGATATCGCTTTGCTGGTCACTGAACGTGGCCTTGGTGGCGACGCGGTCGATCTCACCCACCGGATCGACAATCTGCGCCGCGACCGCTCGCGGCGGGCCGAAGATGCGCGCCGGATGGCAGCGCGCTGGGCCGAGGAAGCGCGCGGTGCAACCAGGGCCAAAAAGAACGGTGAGCTATCCGCCGGCACAATCCTGTCACTTGCCTATCCCGACCGCATCGCGCGCAGCCGCGGCAATGGCGGCAGCTTTCTGCTGGCGAATGGGCGCGGCGCAAATGTCGACCCCGCATCCAATCTTGCGCGCGAGCAATTTCTCGCTGTCGCCGAACTGACCGGCACCGCCGCGCAAAGCCGCATTCTGCTGGCGGCGCCGATCACACTTGCGGAGATCGAGGCGCGTTTCGCGGATCACATCGAACAGCGCGACGAGGTGGCGGTCGACGCCGCGACGCTCGGTCTGCGCGGGCGCAAAATCCGGCGTCTGGGCGCGATCACCCTGTCGGAGCAGATTGTGCAGGTGACGCCGAACGAAGAGAACGCGCTCAAACTGGCGGCCGCCGTGGCGTCGGCCGGTCTGCAGCGCCTGCCCTGGACCAAATCGCTGATGCAATGGCGCGAGCGCGTGATGTTCCTGCGCAAGGCCGAAGGCGAGGAATGGCCCGATCTGTCGGATGCGGCATTGGCCGCGAGCGTCGGCGACTGGCTGGCGACCCTCCTGTCCGACAAGACGTCCGTGTCGGCGCTGTCGGCGGACGAACTGACCGCGGCAATTACCGGCCTTTTGCCGTGGAATATGCGGCGGCGTCTCGATGAAGAGGCGCCGACGCATTTCGTGGCGCCAACCGGCACCCATGCCGCCATCGATTACGAGGCGGAAGCCGGTCCGAGCATTTCCATCCGCGTACAGGAATTGTTCGGCCTCGACCGGCACCCGGCGATTGCCGGCGGACGGGTGCCGCTGGTGATCGAATTGCTGTCGCCCGCGCATCGCCCGGTCCAGGTGACGCGCGATCTGCCCGGCTTCTGGCGGGGCAGCTACCAGGCGGTGAAGGCGGAGATGAAAGGGCGCTATCCCAGACATCCCTGGCCGGACGATCCCTTGACCGCACCTGCCACGCGGCGGGCGAAACCGCGGCCGGTCTAAACAGCCCGTATGCAAGGAAATCCATTCCCACGGCTTTCCGGGCGGTATATTTTGACCGCCGGGGAAGTTGGGGGGATAGCTTGCAAAGAGCGGATTCGCGCGGCCGGCGCCTGCGCGCCGCATTCGTCGGCGTGCTCGAACGCATGCCTTGGATCGGCTGGGCCGGGTGGCTTGCGATGTGCACCGTCGCGCTGATGGGCGTAAGTCCGAAGCGCTATGGCGCGACATTCGGCGTCTATATCGACTACGCGCGGACATTCTTCGCAAGCGAGCCGCTCTACGATCCGGCGCGCATCGACGCGTATCTGTACTGGCCGGTGTCGCTCGCTGTTCTCGGTCCCTTCCTGCCGCTCGATACCGTGACCGCCGCCATTGTCGCGCTGGCCTTGTCGGCGGCGATGCTGAGCTGGGCGAGCTACCGCCTGATGCAGGCCATGCTCGCGGACGAGCCTCGTGCGAACCCGCTCGTGCTCGCGGGCTTCCTGCTGCTCATCAATATTCCCGCCGCCTGGTACAATTTCAAGCAGGTGCAGGCGCAGACTGCCATGACCGCGGGGATGATGCTCGCCGCCGCTGCGATGATGCGCGGCCGCTGGAATATTGCGCCAATGTGGCTGTTCGTGAGCGCCGCGATCAAGCCGCTGTCAGTCGTGATGATTTTGCTCTGTGGCGCGTTGCAGCCGCGCCTGCGGCTTGGGATGCTCACGGCGCTGGTCACCGCGCTTGCCTTGCCGTTTGCGTTTGCGGATGCCGGCTATCTGATCGACGAGTATCGCGCGTGGGTTCTGAAGCTTCTGCATCTCAGCGATGCGCGTTCCGGCGCCTGGCTCTATCAGGCGGATTTCGCGACTTTGCTCGACAGTTTAGGTATCGCGCTGCCGGGCAGTCTGACGAAGGGCGTCAGGTTTGCAGCCGCGTTCGGCACCCTGCTGATCGCCTGGCGCATCGCGACGATCAAGGATCGTCTCCTTTTTCCGCTCGCCGTCCTGATGCTGACCGGGTGTTATTGCACGCTGTTCGGGCCGCGCAACGAGTTTCTGTCCTTTCTCATCCTGACGCCCTCGGTTACGGCACTTGGCCTTTATCTTCTGGTGCGCAACCTCGACGACCGGCGCGGCTGGCTGCTGATCGTCGCGTCTCTCGTTCTGGGATTCAGCATCAGCCTTACGATCGACCGTGCCCTGAAACCGGCGGTGGTTGCTGCGGTTTACGTCTGGCTGATCTGGCTGACGTTGCAACCGCAGCGGTGGCATGAGCTCATGCGCGGCCAATCTGGGCCATCCATGGCGGGCCGGACGGACTATGATGTCGCTGATTCGGTACAGGACTACAGCAATGGCTGGTCAGGCTGGACAATGCGTCGACGCAATCCGATCCCAGATCGGAGACGCACAGATTGATGTCGGGCTTCTGCTCGGCGGCGGACTCACCGGCCTCGCCGAGCTGGTCGCCCAGGCGATCAACATTCCCTATAGTGATCTGCCGGGCTTTCCCTCGCCGTCAGGCGATACGCCACCGGAACTGGTGATCGGCCTGATCGGCTCGGCGCGCATCGCCGTGTTCCGCGGCCGCAGCAACTACAACGAGACCGGCGACATCAACGCGATGCGTGTGCCGGTCGAGACGCTGGCGCTGCTCGGCGGCAAGGCGCTGGTGACCGTCGGCGCGGCCAGCGCGATCCGGCAGGACCTTCCCGTCGGCAGCATCGTCACCGTCACCGACCACATCAATCTCACCGGGCTCAACCCGCTGATCGGCGAAACCGGACAGCAGCGCTTCGTCGATCTGCTCGGCATCTACGACCGGCATTTGCGGGAGCGTTTTGCGCTGGCCACCGGCCAGCTCGGACGCAAGGCGCATGAGGGCGTCTACATGTTCTTCCCCGGCCCGAGCTTCGAGACGGCGGCCGATGTCCGCGCCGCGCAGGCGCTCGGCGCCGACATGGCGGGCATGGCGATCGTGCCGGAAGCAATCCTGGCGCGACGCTGCGGCCTGCGTGTCCTGGCGCTCGCCACCATCACCAATCTCGGCGCCGGCCTGCGGCAGGAGCCGGTGACACTCGAGGCGCGCATGCGCACGGGCGCCGCCTCTGCGCATGCCTTGAGCCGGCTGCTCGGCAAGTTCTTCGAAATCTGGATGGTGGAAAGCCGGCTGCCCCGCCTGACCTGAAGCGCCAATCCTCGCCAATTGAAATCATTTCGCTTCCACTTTGTTAAGGCTGTGGCCGGAAGCACTCGGTCCGCCGGGCGGCGTTTATCGGCTTTGAAATGCCGGCATGGTTCATTCCATGATCGCTGCGGGTGCTGGCGGATTCTGAGCAATGCGTTCGATTATCGTTTTTGCAGGACTTATGGTGGCTGCGGCCGGCCTCGTGGCCAGCTGGCTGGACAATAGCCCGGCAACATCCTCACAGCCGGCGGCCACCGCCGCAGCGGTGGCGACGGTCGCGCCCGCATCCAGCGGGCGGCGCTCGATCACCATCTCGCGCGACCGCCGCGGCCATTTCGCCGTGGAAGCGCGCGTTGACGGACGCCGGTTGGACTTCATGGTCGATACCGGCGCGTCGGTGATCGCGTTGACCGCCACCGACGCGCGGCGGCTCGGCATCTTCCCGTCGTTCAATGAATACAGGGCGCAGGTCCGCACTGCGAACGGCACGGTGAAGGCGGCGCCGGTGACGCTCGGCTCCGTCGATGTCGGTGGCTTGGTCGTGCGCGATGTTCCGGCTCTGGTGATGCCGGAAAATGCGCTCGGCGAGAACCTGCTCGGCCTCGCCTATCTCACGCGGCTCAAACGCTTCGAATATGCCGGCGGTAAGCTGGTGCTTGAGCAATAACCGCGGCGCTTCACCGCAACATAGTCATCGCGCATCGCGGCGAGGCGTCCAAGCATTCCCGGTTTTTTATCTGCACGGAGTTTGGTTCTCCGCCGTCGTGACGATGCGATCCACGCGGCGTCTCTGTTCAATTCAGGCGCGCGCGGTGCGATCGTGCCGCCGAGACGATCACGGGCGCAGTCGAATGGTGCGATCGTGCCGCATCACTTATCGAGTCTGCGTTGTTGTTTTTTGTTTTCGTCGCTGACGGCGAATTTGCACTTTCCAATCAGAAATTTGCCTCATTGGAACTTTATCGCGCGAGACGGGACGATAGTTCACTTCGCATCTTCGTCGCGGGCATCTCCGCTGCACATTGCGACGTGACGATCAGCAAGTTCTGACATGACGGCCTGCGCGGCCAGCGTCGCGCGGAAGGAGGAGGTTTTTTATCTGCGCTAGCCGGTGAGTCACATTCGGGTGTTCAAGGGGGTGGACGAATGCACCGAAACGTTATTCGCAAGACGGATTACGGAACGATCATTCTGCATTGGTCGTGGGTGATCGCGCTTTCGGTTTCGATCGCGACCGGTTGGCGCATTGCCGCCGACGCCTTGGACGGGCCTCCGGGCGGGTGGCTCGATCTGTTGATCCCGGGTGCCTTCATTTGGCGCGGGCATGTTCTGGCAGGTCTCACGCTATTTGCATGCGCGATCGCCTATTCCGTTTACATCGCGAGGGCTGCCCTGTTTCGCCGCATCAGACCTGATCGCGCGCGCCTTGCCGGGCTGTTTCGGCGTGGTCAGACCCGCTGGGGCGCACTGAACGTGGTGCTCTACTGGCTGTTCTTTCTCCTGCTGGCCGTTCAGCTCGTCACCGGCTTTCTGCTCTATGCCGGCTATGGCGGACGCGTTGTGCAAATCCACCGCCTCGGCATGTGGCTGATCCTGAGCTATGCGGCGCTGCACGTCGTCGCACATTGGCGTCTGGGTGGCACAAGCCAGCTTCTGCGCATCTTCCGGCCGAGCAGGCTCACGCCGACGCCAAAGGTCGCCGCGCCCAGCCCGGTGATGCGGCCGCGTCACGGAGCGGAAGCGACGCGGATGCACCGCCCGCAACCGGCGCCACGGCATGACGCGCGGCCCCACATCGCCGCACGCGTGACTCATCGCCGGGACAACGCGACGCTCAAGGTCAACCCGCTCACCGTCGCTGTCGCCGCCGGGCTCGTGGCGGCGGCGATGATCGCCTCGGTGGACCGTGCGGCACAGGATGTGCTCGTCATCCGCAAGATCGCGAAAACGGGCGCACCCGTTCTCGATGGCGACATGTCGGACGCGGCCTGGCGCAAGGCGCAGCGGGTGATCGTGCCGACGCAGCAGGGCGCAAATTTCGGCGGCACCGGCACGAGTGTCGTCGAGATTCGCGCCGTGCACGATGGCGAGACCGCGTATCTCGCCTTTACGTGGGAAGACCCCACGCGTTCCCTAAAGCATTTGCCGCTGATCAAGCAGGCCGACGGCTGGCGCCTGCTGAACGACCGATACGATATCGAGGACGAGAATTCATACTACGAGGACAAGTTCTCGGTCATGTTGTCGACCAATGCCGGCTTCGTCGGGGATCGTGTCCTGCATCTCGGCCAGGCTCCGCTCGCCGGCAAGCCGCAGGCTTTTTCGGGGCGCGGTCTGCACTACACGGCCGATGGGAGTTATGTCGATGTCTGGCACTGGAAGGCTTCGCGCGGCGGCCTGCTCGGCTATTGCGACAACAATTATTTCGGGCCGCCAGCGGAAGCGAAGAAAGACGAAATCGAGGGACGCAGCCGCTACAAGGCCGGCTACGGCACCGATCCCGGCAAGGCGTTCTATGCCAACAATTTCGATCAGCGCCCGCCCGGCGGCTACGAGACGCCGATCCAGCCCAAGCGTCTGCCAAAGGACTGGGAGAAGACGCGCAACGCGATGGGGCCGATCGATCTCGATGCGAATCAGAGCGAGGTCGATGGGGCGCGCTGGTGGCTGACCGACGATGAGTCCGTCCCCTATGCGCGCGAGCAGGATCAGCGATTTCCTGTCGGCGCCGTGATTCCAGGCGTGCTCATTTCCGGCACGTATTCGGGCGAGCGCGCCTATGTGCGATGCGCGGCGCGCTGGGCGGCCGGCCGCTGGACGCTGGAAGTCGCGCGCCGGCTCGACACCGGCAGCAAATACGATGTGCCGATCGCCGGCAACACATTCATGTGGGTCGCCGCTTTCGATCATTCGCAGACGCGGCACACGCGTCACATGCGGCCGGTTCAGCTGGATATCGAGTAACGCGTGAGTCTTATGGAGCTGAGTGATGCGTGAGTTGTGTAGCGTGACGGTCAATGGCGAGACGTTCTCGGCCTATCGGGGCGATGTCCTGCTCGACACGGCCCTGATCAACGGTGTCGATATTCCCCATGATTGCAGGTCGGGTCAGTGCGGGACCTGTCGCGTGCATGTGCTGGAAGGCGAAGTCGAGGGCGCTGCGGACAACGAGCCCAATGTCGTGCGCGCCTGCCAGAGCCGAATCGTGTCGGACGTCGCAGTCGTCTTCGAGGAGACGCCCGCCATCTCGGTCTGCAGTGGCGTGGTGCGCAGCCTCGACTGGCGGGCGCAGGATGTGGTCGAGATCTGCGTCGAGCCGTCGCGGCCGATGGCGCTCTTGCCGGGACAATACATGCACGTGCAGTTTCGGGGCTTTCCGGCGCGATGCTACAGCCCGACGGTCGCATTCGACCTCCCCGATGACGGACGTTTCCTCCGCTTTCATGTGCGCCGGTTTGCCGACGGCCAGGTATCCTCGGCCATCGGCCGCGAGATTGTTCCGGGCCATCGCGTCCGTCTGTCGGGTCCGTTCGGTTCGGCTTATCTGCGCGCGGGCCTCTCCAATCGTCTGGTGCTGGTCTCCGGCGGGACGGGATTTGCGCCGATCTGGGCGATCGCCGACGCGGCCCTGCGCGAGAATCCCTACCGTTCGATCGTGGCCATCGTCGGCGCGCGCTCGCTTGCCGCACTCTACATGATTCCGGCTTTATGCCATCTGGCAACCGGCCCGAACGTCAACCTCGTTCCGGTCATCGAAGAGCGCTGCAGCGAAGCCAGCGTCATCCGGAGCGGACGACCCACTGACTTTCTTCCGCAACTGAATGCCGACGACATCGTCTATGCGGCGGGAGTGCCGGCGATGGTCGACGTTGTGACGAAGGCCGCCGCACTGTCCGGCGCGCTTTGCCATGCCGATCCGTTCGAGCCGGCAGAGATTGAAGGCGGATCCTGGGTTGCCGGCGCGATCACGCGTTTGCGCGACGATTTCCCGGGCATGATCGGCTGGAGACCAAATCAATCCACCCGATAGTAGTAATAAAATAACGTACATGTATTGAAGGTATATTTTTAAGTATAATTACAGTACAATTATGTAGTTTGACGTAAATATTTGAATTTAAATACAATAATACTTTCATAAATCTAAATAAAGCCTCAGTTAACCATGAGGTTCCGCTCCGCACCATCACCTTTCACTGAACGACACAGTAAACATGAGTTCGGAGGTAGTTATGCGTAGAGGGGCGACAATTTCCATTTCACTGCTTGCGCTTGCGGTCTCGGTTGCAGCAGCCATAGCCGCGGACATCCGCAAGCCGGCGCCGCCGCTTGCGCCCGTCGGGCCTGTGCCCTTCCTGTGGACCGGCTTCTATGTCGGCGTCGCCGCGGGCGGCGTGTTCGGCAATGTCGATCATTATTACGATCGCCAGAACGGCAAGAACGATCACGGCCAGGTCTGGCTCGATACCAGCGGGTTCAATCTGTCGGCTTTGGTCGGCTACAATTATCAGCTTGCGAACAACTGGATCATCGGCGCGGAAGGCGAGCTCGGCTTCCTCGCCATCGACGAGGAGCGCATCGTCATCAAGGATGACGACGTGCTGCGCCAAAAGGTGAGCGGATTTGGATCGGTGCGCGCGCGCATCGGTTACGCCTTCGATCGTTTGATGGTCTATGCCACGGGCGGCGCCGGCTTCGCGCGCATCGAGAATGCCGGCGGCAACCCCGCCAACGCCAACCGCTTCCTGACCATTCAGGAGACGCGGCCCGGCTTCGTCGTCGGCGGCGGCGCGGAATACGCGTTCACGCCGAACATCCTCGGACGGCTCGAATATCTGTATTTCGACACGCCCGAGTTCGAAGTGCGCAATCTCGAGAACGAGATGATGAAGTTCGACAACAATTTCCACTTCATTCGCGCGGCGCTCATCTACAAGTTCTGACCGCGCCGCGTTGCACGAGGCAGAGAGGGGGAGACTTGCGGGGCCAACGTGGCCCCGCTTTTTTTCGGCATGGGCGAGGGGCAGGAATGCCCGCGGTGCGGCGGATTCTCCAAAACCGGCCATTCTGCCGACATCTTTGCTCCGCACAGACCCGGCCGCCGCCGGCTTCGCCCCGGCGGCGCAACCATTTCCGCCACAACGGCTTTAGGCTATTGCTGCGCCGATTCCCGCCCGCCTCCGAGGACTCCGAATGTTTCCCAAACCCCAGCCGTCGCTCCTGCCCAATACCTATGCCTATGAATCCGGGCCGATGGTGAAGCCGACCGGCTTTCGCGAATACGACGCCCGCTGGCTCCTGGGCAAAGAGATCAACCTGATGGGTCTGCAGGCGCTGGGGATGGGGCTCGGCACGCTCATTCACGAGATGGGCGTGCGGCCGGAAATCGTCACCGGCCACGATTTCCGCGGCTATTCGGCCTCGGTGAAGCTGGCGCTGGTGTCAGGCCTGCTCGCGGCGGGATGCAAGGTGCACGACATCGGGCTGGCCTTGTCGCCGATGGCCTATTTCGCACAGTTCGATCTCGACGTGCCTTGCGTCGCCATGGTGACCGCCTCGCACAACGACAATGGCTGGACCGGCGTGAAGATGGGCGCCAACCGTCCGCTCACCTTCGGGCCGGACGAGATGACGCGGCTGAAAGAGATCGTGCTGAACGCCAGCTTTGCCCTGAAGGGCGGCGGCCAATATGTGTTCGTCGAGAATTTCCCCGAACGCTACGTCGCCGATCTCACCACGCGTCCGAAACTGAAGCGCAAATTGCGCGCGGTCGTGGCCTGCGGCAACGGCACCGCCGGCGCCTTTGCTCCACGGGTTCTCGAAGCCATCGGCGTCGAGGTGATCCCGCTCGATTGCGAGCTCGACCACACCTTCCCCAAATACAATCCCAACCCCGAAGACATGAAAATGCTGCATGCCATGCGCGATGCGGTGATCAATGCCGGGGCCGATGTCGGTTTCGGATTCGACGGCGACGGCGACCGCTGCGGGGTGGTGGACAATACCGGCGACGAAATCTTTGCCGACAAGATCGGTGTGATGCTGGCGCGCGACATCTCGGCCTTGCATCCGAACGCGACCTTCATCGTGGATGTGAAATCGACCGGCCTGTTCGCCACCGACCCGCTGCTGCGCAAGAACGGCGCCAAAACCGAATACTGGAAAACCGGCCATTCCTACATGAAGCGTCGCGTCAACGAGTCGGGCGCACTGGTCGGCTTCGAGAAGTCCGGCCATTTCTTCTTCAACAAGCCGTTCGGCCGCGGCTATGACGATGGCCTCGTCTCGGCCATCGCGGTCTGTGATATGCTCGACCGCAATCCCGCAAAGAGCATGGCCGATCTGAAGAACGCATTGCCGAAAACTTGGTCGTCGCCGACCATGTCCCCGCATTGCGACGACGAGAAGAAATATGCCGTCGTGGATGCGGCGGTGAAGCATTTCCAGAATGCGAAAGCAAAAGGCGAGAAGGTCGCGGACCAGGCGATCCGCGATCTGGTAACGGTCAACGGCGTGCGCGTCACCGTCGAGGATGGCAGCTGGGGGCTCATCCGCGCCTCCTCGAACAAGCCCGAGCTGGTGGTCGTGGTGGAAAGCCCGGCATCCGAGCAGCGCATGCACGACATGTTCAAGGCGGTGGACGCGGTGCTGCGCCAGCATCCGGAAGTCGGCGAGTATAATCAGAAGATTTAGCGGCGTGTGCGCGCTGCGAGCACAGCACGCTCCCTCCCTGAAAGGGAGAGGGTTGGGAGGGGGTCAATGCGAATTCCGCGTGCTTGCTTGCCTCCCACCCCGGCGAGCTTCGCTCGCCGACCTCCCCCTTTTCACGGGGAGGTAAGACCTCTTTACGCCGTCACTCCGGCGCTTCCCTGAACGTCGCCCGATAGGGATGCGCCGGATAAACACCGAGAATGCGCATCTCGCGCGAGAAAAATTCCAGCTCCTTCAGCGCCAGCGCCACATTGTGATCGTCGGGATGGCCCTCGATATCGGCATAGAACATCGTGGCGAAGAAATTGCCCTCGATCATGTAGCTTTCCAGCTTGGTCATGTTGACGCCGTTGGTGGCGAAGCCGCCCAGCGCCTTGTAGAGCGCGGCGGGGATGTTGCGCACACGGAAGACGAAGGTGGTGACGACCGGGCCATTGCCGCTTGGCGCATGCTGCGCCTCGCGGGCCAGCACGATGAAGCGCGTGGTGTTGTGCGCTTCGTCTTCGATATTCTCGGCGAGGATATCGAGGCCGTAGATTTCGGCGGCAAGTTTCGTGGCGATGGCCGCGCGCGTCTTGTCGCCGATCTGCGCCACTTCGCGCGCGGAGCCGGCGGTGTCCGCGGCCACCACAGCCTTGATCTTCAGCTTGCGGATGATGTTGCGGCACTGGCCGAGTGCATGCACGTGGCTCTCGACGGTCTTGATGCCGTCGAGTCTGGCGCCTTTCGGCGCCAGCAACTGGTGCCGCACCGGCAGGAACCATTCGGCGACAATATGCAGCCCCGAATGCGGCATCAGATGGTGGATGTCGGCGACGCGGCCGGCGATGGAATTCTCAATCGGGATCATGCCGAGCGCCGCCTCGCCAGACGACACGGCGGCGAAGGCATCCTCGAAAGTCGGGCAGGCGGTGGGCTCGTAATCGGGATAGGCATCGCGGCAGGCAAGGTGGGAATTTGCCCCCGGCTCGCCCTGGAATACGATTTTCTGTTTGGCGGTCATGCGGTTCCGTTACGCGTTACAAGTGGCTGCCGTCAATGTCCGAGCATCCGCCGCGCCATGTCCAGGTCTTCGGGAGTATCGACGCCCAGGGGGACACTGTTAACGACGGCGACATCGATGCGCATGCCGGCTTCCAGCGCGCGCAATTGTTCGAGCTTTTCGCGCTTTTCGAGCGGCGAGGGCGGCAGGTGGACAAAGCGAGCAAGCGCCTGCCGCCGGTAAGCATAGAGACCGATGTGATGATAGAGCGGTCCCTCGCCGTAAGGCGCAGTGGCGCGCGTGAAATAGAGTGCCCGCAGCCGCGCCGGCGAGAGCGGCGAGCCGATCACCTTCACCACATTGGGGTTGGTGCGCTCATCCGGAACGCGGATTTCGGCGGCGGCGGTGCCGATGTCGACAGCTGGATCGTCGAGGAGCTTCACCGCGGCGGCGAGGTCGCCAGGCGAGAGCGTGGGCAGGTCGCCCTGCATGTTGACCACGATGCGCACCTTCTCGTCCGGGTCGGCGAGTTCCAGCGCCTCGAAGATGCGGTCCGACCCGGAGGCGTGGTCGGTCCGGGTCATCAGCGCCCGGGCGCCGGTTTTCTCCACCGCCGCGAAAATCACCTCGTCGTCGGTGGCCACGATCACCGGCCCCAGCCGGGCCTCTTGGGCGCGTTTGATTACATGCGCAATCATGGGCTGTCCCGCAATGTCGGCGAGTGGCTTGCCCGGCAGTCTCGTGGCCGCCATGCGGGCCGGAATAAGGATCAGAATGTCGTGCGAGGCCATGCGGTTAGACGGTGGGCCCCGAGGCCGTGCCGGACGGTCCGGCCTGAACCAATGTTGCAGGGGGCGGCTTGTTTATACGGGTTGCAAGAAGCGAGGCAAACCGGCTATCTCTGCGCCCGCCGCGGGCCTCTTCGCGGATATCCATCCTGATCGCTGTCCGGACGCGCGAGCCGACCTTCCATGGACTCCTTCGAACTCAACAAGATCCTGGGCGCGGTGCTTGGCACCTGCCTCGTTCTGCTCTCGCTGAATATCGCCGCGAACGCGATTTTTGCGCCGCACAAGCCGGCCAAGCCGGGCTTCGATATCCCTGTTCCGGAGCAGGCCGGCGCGGAAGCTGCCGCCAAGCCGGAGCCGGCCGAACCCATCGCCGTGCGTCTGGCGAATTCCGATCCGCAGCGCGGCCAGGCGGCCGCCAAGCAATGCGCGTCCTGCCATACCTTCGAGAAGGGTGGTCCGAACCGGGTCGGACCCAATCTCTATGGGATCGTGAATCGCCCGAAGGCCTCGGTCGCGGGCTTCAACTATTCGGCCCCAATGAAGGCCAAGGGCGGCAACTGGACGTATGAGGATCTCGATCAGTTCCTCATGGCTCCCAAGGCTTATGTGCCGGGCACCAGCATGAGCTATGCGGGCCTCGCCCGCGGCGGCCAGCGCGCCGACCTGATCAACTATCTGCATACGCTGTCCGATAGTCCCGCCCCCTTGCCGAAGGCGGCCGAGGCCCCGGCGGGCGGCAAGACGCAGTGACGCAGCGGCGGGAAATTAAATCGATGTAAGGTTCGGCGGCCGGGAGCGATCCCGGCCGTTTTTGCGTTACGTGCCTGTTGCGCAGTTCTTGCATAGAGTGGCCCGAAGATTGAGTGGCCGGCTCGCAGAGTGGCCGGAGGCGCCGCCAGGAGGTAAGTTTCGTGTGATAGCCACCGCTCAAGACCGTCCAAATCCCCAAAAGCGACATACATCGCTGCAGATGATGCCCTGATGCCATTGCCGCCTTTTCTAAGATCAGGTCCGGAGAGACTTGTGAGCCTGTCCCGACGAAACCTGCTTCGCGCCGGCGCTGCCGCGTTGTCAGCGCCCGCTCTCGCCGCGCTCGACGCGGCGCTGCTTCTCCAGCCGGCCGCTGCGCAAACGGGCGCGGCACCGAAGGTGTGGCGGCACGGCTTGTCGCTGTTCGGCGATCTCAAATATCCCGCCGGCTTCAAGCATTTCGACTATGTCAATCCGAGCGCGCCGAAGGGCGGCGTCGCGCGTCAGATCGCCTTCGGGACTTTCGACAATTTCAACTACGTGGTCGCCGGTGTGAAAGGCTCGGTCGCCGCGGGCCTGAACAATATCTACGACACGCTGATGACGCAGGCGATGGACGAGGTGTCGACCGAATACGGGTTGCTGGCCGAAGCCGTCAGCCATCCCGAGGATTTTTCCGCGGTGACTTATCGTTTGCGTCCGGAAGCGAAATGGCATGACGGCAAGCCGGTCACCGCCGAAGACGTGATCTTCTCCCTCGAAGCCTGGAAGAAAAATCATCCGCAATTTTCGGCTTATTACCGGCATGTGGTCAAAGCGGAGAAAACCGGCGAGCGCGAGGTATCGTTCACCTTTGACGGTCCGGGCAACCGCGAATTGCCGCAGATCGTCGGTCAGCTCGTCGTGCTGCCGAAGCACTGGTGGGAAGGAACCGACGCGCAGGGCCGCAAGCGCGATATCTCGGCGACGACGCTGGAACCGCCGCTCGGCTGCGGTGCCTACAGGATCAAGGAATTCGTCGCCGGCCGCACGATCGTCTACGAGCGGGTGAAGGATTACTGGGGCGACAAGCTGCCGGTGAATGTCGGACAGAACAATTTCAACGAGCTGCGTTACGAATATTTCCGCGACTCGACCGTGGCGCTGGAAGCCTTCAAGGCCGACCATATCGACTGGCGTACCGAGAACAGCGCCAAAAACTGGGCCACCTCCTATGATTTTGCGGCAGTTCGCGACAAGCGCGTCATCCTGGAGGAATTCGAGATCCGCAGTTCCGGCGTGATGCAGGCCTTCGTATTCAACGCGCGGCGCGACAAGTTCAAGGATGCGCGACTGCGGCGTGCGTTCAACTACGTGTTCGATTTCGAGGAGATGAACAAGCAGATTTTCTTCGGGCAGTACAAGCGGATCTCCAGCTATTTCGAAGGGCTGGAGCTCGCGGCGCGCGGTCTTCCGGAAGGGCTTGAGCTCGAGATCCTGAAATCGGTGAAGGAGCCGATTCCTCCCGAGGTGTTCACAACGCCATACAGCAACCCCGTGAACGGCACTGCGGAGGCCGTGCGCGCCAATCTGCGCGAAGCCATCCGACTGATGCGCGAGGCGGGCTACGAGCTGAAGGACCGCAGGCTGGTGAACGCCAAGACCGGCGAGCCGCTGACGGTCGAACTGCTTGTCTCAGATCCGAATTCGGAACGCTTCATGCTGTTTTACAAGCCGGCTTTGGAGCGGCTCGGCGTCGGGGTCACGGTGCGTACCGTCGATGACGCGCAATACGAAAACCGGCTGCGGCAGTGGGATTTCGACATCACGACTGCGGTCTGGGGCCAGTCGCTGTCGCCGGGCAACGAGCAGCGCGGTTTCTGGGGCAGCCAGGCCGCCGATCAGCCGGGCTCGCGCAATCTCGTCGGCATCAAAAACCCGGCCGTCGATGCACTGATCGACAAGGTGATCTTTGCCAAGAACCGCGAAGAGTTGGAGGCGGCGACCAAGGCGCTCGACCGCGTGCTGCTCTGGAACCACTATGTCGTGCCGCAATGGACCTACGGCAAGCAGCGCACCGCGCGCTGGGATCGCTTCGGGCGCCCCAAGGAGATGCCGAAATATGGCAACGCGGCCTTCCCCTCGATCTGGTGGTGGGACGCGGAGAAGGCGGCCAAGGCGGGGAATCGTTCGTGACGGCGCCCAACCGCCGCAGCGTTCTGAAGCTTGCCGCAGGCGCCGCCGCCGGATGGAGCGCGTTGCGGCCGGGATGGGCATCGGCGCTCGTCTCGGATGAGCGCGAGACGCACGGCATTTCCGCATTCGGCGATCTGAAATACCCGGCCGGTTTTGCGCATTTCGATTACGTCAATCCGCAGGCGCCCAAGGGCGGATTGTTCTCGCAGATCGGCTCAACCCGGCAGTTCAACCAGTCCTTCCTCACCTTCAATTCTCTCAACAGCTACATCCTGCGCGGCGATGCCGCCCAGGGCATGGAGCTGACCTTCGACTCGCTTATGGTGCGCGCGTCGGACGAGCCGGACAGCATGTATGGGCTGGTGGCGCAAGCAGTGCGCATTTCGCGGGACGGGCTGACCTACCGTTTCCTACTGCGGCCGGAAGCGCGCTTCCACGACGATACCAAGATCACCGCTCATGATGTCGCCTTCTCTCTCACCATTCTGAAAGAGAAAGGTCACCCCATCATCCAGCAGCTGATGCGCGACTGCGAGAGCGTGCAGGCCACGGATGACGCGACAGTCGTGGTGCGGTTCAAGGAGAAGCGCGGGCGTGACGTGCCGCTCTTCGTGGCAGGCCTGCCGGTTTTCTCCAGGGCCTACTACGCGAAGAAGCCGTTCGAGGAATCGACGCTTGATGTTCCGCTCGGCTCGGGGCCCTACAAAGTCGGTCGTTTCGAGGCCGGCCGCTACATCGAATATGAGCGCGTCAAGGACTGGTGGGCGGCAAGACTGCCGGTGTCGCGTGGCCTTTATAACTTCGACGCCGTGCGCTTCGAATATTATCGCGACCGCGACGTCGCCTTCGAGGGCTTCACCGGCAAGAATTATCTGTTCCGCGAGGAATTCACCTCCCGCATCTGGGCGACGCGTTACGACTTCCCCGCGATCAAGGACGGGCGGGTCAAGCGCGAGGTACTGAAGGACGAAACGCCCTCGGGCGCGCAGGGCTGGTTCATCAACACGCGGCGGGTGCAATTCCGAAATCCGAGGCTGCGCGAGGCACTCATCTACGCCTTCGATTTCGAATGGACCAACAAGACCATCATGTACGGGTCCTACGACCGCACCCATTCGGTGTTCCAGAACTCCGACATGATGGCGCATGGCAAGCCGGATGCGGCCGAACTCAAGCTGCTGGAGCCGTTCCGCGGCAAGGTGCCGGACGAGGTGTTCGGCGAGCCCTTCGTGCCGCCCGTCTCGGACGGCTCCGGCCAGGACCGCAAGCTGCTGCGGCACGCCTCGCATCTGCTGCAGGAGGCGGGCTATGTCATCAAGGACGGGAAGCGCATCGGGCGTAACGGCGAGCCCATTCGGATCGAATTCCTTCTCGAGGAACCGACTTTCCAGCCGCACCATATGCCCTATATCAAAAATCTCGGCATGCTCGGCATCGAGGCCACGCTGCGGGTGGTCGACCCGGTGCAGTTCCGCGCCCGCGTCGACGATTTCGATTTCGACATCACGGTGCAGCGCTTCAGCTTCTCGACCACGCCGGGGGACTCGCTGCGCTCGTATTTCTCTTCGCAGGCCGCCGATACGCGCGGCTCGCAAAATCTCGCCGGCATCGCCGATCCGGCGATCGACAGCCTCATTTCCACCATTGTAGCCGCCAACAGCCGGACGGACCTCGTCACCGCCTGCCGGGCGCTCGACCGGGTCATCCGCGCAGGGCGTTACTGGGTGCCGCACTGGTACAAAGCGTCGCACTGGATCGCCTATTGGGACGCCTTCGCACGGCCAAAGGAGAAGCCGCGTTATTCACGCGGCATTCCCGAGACCTGGTGGTACGATGCGGAGAAGGCGGCGAAGCTCGAACGCCGCAGCTATTAGATAAAAAGCCGACAATGAGCGCCTATATCATCCGCCGCATCCTGTTCATGATTCCGACCCTGTTCGGCATCATGCTGGTGTCCTTCGTCGTGGTGCAGTTCGCGCCGGGCGGGCCGGTGGAGCGCGTGATCGCGCAATTGTCCGGCTCCGACACCGGCGCCACCTCGCGCATCTCCGGTTCCCCGAGCGGGGATTTCGGCGCCCGCGGCTCGCCGCAGGGCGGCAGCGCGGTGGATGCCGTGACCTCGAAATACCGCGGCGCCCAGGGGCTCGATCCCGAATTCATCAAGAGCCTGGAAAAGCAGTTCGGTTTCGACAAGCCGGCCTATGAGCGGTTCTTCCTGATGCTGTGGAACTATGCACGCTTCGATTTCGGCAAGAGCTATTTCCGCGACGTCAGCGTGATCCAGCTGATCAAGGAGAAGCTGCCGGTGTCGATGTCGCTCGGTATCTGGATGACGCTGCTCACCTATCTGATCTCGATCCCGCTCGGCATCCGCAAGGCGGTGATGGACGGCTCGCGCTTCGACACCTGGACGTCGGGCCTGATCATCGTCGGCTATGCCATTCCCGGCTTTCTCTTCGCGATCCTTCTGATCATCCTCTTTGCCGGGGGCTCGTTCTTCGATCTGTTCCCCTTGCGCGGGCTGACCTCCGACAACTTCGCGTCATTGCCTTGGTACGCAAAAATTCTCGACTATTTCTGGCACCTGACGCTGCCGATCGTCTCGATGATGCTCGGCGCGTTCGCCACCATGACGCTCTTGACCAAGAATTCGTTTCTGGACGAGGTGCGCAAGCAATATGTGCTCACCGCCAAAGCCAAGGGCTGCAGCAGCACGCAGGTGCTCTACGGTCACATTTTCCGCAATGCGATGCTGATCGTCATCGCCGGCTTCCCAGGCGCCTTCGTGCATGCCTTCTTTTCCGGCTCGCTCCTGATCGAGACGATTTTCTCGCTCGACGGTCTCGGTCTGCTCGGCTTCGAGAGCGTGCTCAACCGCGACTACGCGGTGGTGTTCGCGACGCTCTACATCTTCGCGCTGATCGGGCTCGTGGTGAACCTGATTTCCGATCTCACCTATACCTGGATCGATCCGCGCATCGATTTCGAGACGCGGGAGGTCTGACATGGACGCGCGCGTCGTCGGCCCGCTCCCGGAAACCGAATCCGCGACCCCGATCGGAACCGCGGTTCCGCCGGAGCGGCGGGTGATTTCGCTGTCGCCGATCGGGCGACGCCGCTGGCAGAATTTCAAATCCAACCGGCGCGGCTATTGGTCGTTCTGGATTTTCCTCACTCTTTTCGTGCTCTCGCTGTTCGCGGAATTCATCGCGAACGACAAGCCCTTCATGGTGCGTGTCGACGGCAAGTTCTATTTCCCCGCGCTTGTCACCTATTCCGAGAGCGATTTCGGCGGGGAGTTCGAAACCGCCGCGGATTACCGCGACCCCTATTTGCAGAAAATCATCGCCGATAAGGGCGGCACGATCTGGTGGCCGCCGGTGCGCTATTCCTATTCCACCCACAATCTCGACCTGCCGACACCCGCGCCATCCAAGCCGACCTGGCTGCTCACCGAAGAGCAATGCAAGCCGGTGGTGGAGCGCAAGGGCCTGAAAAGCTGTCGCGATCTCGAGTATAACTGGCTCGGCACCGACGATCAGGGGCGCGACGTGGTGGCGCGGCTGATCTACGGCTTTCGCATCTCGGTGCTGTTCGGCCTTATCCTCACGATCATTTCCTCGATCATCGGCGTCGCCGCCGGCGCGGTGCAGGGTTATTTCGGCGGCTGGACCGATCTCCTGTTCCAGCGCGTGATCGAGATCTGGACCTCGGTGCCCTCGCTCTATCTGTTGCTGATCATTTCCTCGGTCCTGGTGCCCGGCTTCTTCGTGCTGCTCGGCATCCTGCTGCTGTTCTCCTGGGTATCGCTGGTCGGCCTCGTTCGCGCGGAGTTCCTGCGCGGGCGCAATTTCGAGTATATCCAGGCCGCGCGGGCGCTTGGCGTCTCCAACCGCATCATCATGTTCCGGCATCTGCTGCCGAATGCGATGGTGGCGACGCTGACATTTCTCCCCTTCATCCTGTCGTCCTCGGTGATGACGCTGACTGCGCTCGACTTCCTCGGCTTCGGATTGCCGCCCGGCTCGCCATCGCTCGGTGAACTCCTGGCGCAGGGCAAGGCCAATGTGCAGGCGCCCTGGCTCGGCCTCACCGGCTTTTTCTCCATCGCCATCATGCTCTCGCTGCTGATCTTCATCGGCGAGGCGGTGCGCGATGCGTTCGACGCAAGGAAGACATTTGCATGAGCGAAACCTTGCTCGACGTGAAAGACCTTTCGGTGCAGTTCCGCGCCGCCGGCCAGCAGATGCTGGCGGTCGACCGCGTGTCGTTCGACGTGACGAAGGGGGAGACTGTGGCGCTGGTCGGCGAATCCGGCTCGGGAAAATCCGTCACGGCGCTCTCGGTGCTGAAGCTACTGCCTTATCCGGCCGCCAGTCATCCCTCCGGCAGCATCCGCTTCAAGGGCAAGGATCTGCTGACGATGTCCGAGCGCGACATCCGGGGTGTGCGCGGCAACGATATCACCATCATCTTCCAGGAGCCGATGACCTCGCTCAATCCGCTGCACACGATCGAGAAGCAGATCGGCGAGATTCTCGAACTGCACAACGGCGTCACCGGATTGAAGGCGCGCGAGCGCGTCGTCGAGCTGCTCGACCAGGTCGGCATCCCCGATCCGGCGAGCCGGCTTGCCAGCTATCCGCACCAATTGTCCGGGGGGCAGCGCCAGCGCGTGATGATCGCAATGGCGCTCGCGAACGAGCCCGATCTGCTTATCGCCGACGAGCCGACGACTGCGCTTGATGTCACGGTGCAGGCGCAAATCCTGAAGCTTCTCAAGGAGCTCCAGGGTCGTCTGGGAATGTCCATGCTGTTCATCACGCACGACCTCGGCATTGTGCGGAAGCTCGCCGACCGCGTCTGCGTCATGAACCAGGGCAAGATCGTCGAGCAGGGGGCGGTGGAGCGCGTCTTCACCTCGCCCGAACATCCCTACACGCGCGCCTTGCTCGCCGCCGAGCCCAAACCGGACCCGGCGCCGCTGCAGCCGGACGCGCCGATTGTCGTCAAGACGGACGATCTGAAGGTTTGGTTTCCGATCCGGCGCGGGGTGTTGCGCAAGACCGTCGGCCACATCAAGGCGGTCGACGGCGTCAGCATCGCGGTGCGCAAGGGCGAGACGCTGGGCATTGTCGGCGAGTCGGGCTCCGGCAAGACCACGCTCGGGCTCGCATTGTTGCGTCTCATCTCCTCGGACGGGCCGATCGTCTTCATGGGCGAACAACTCCAGGGCTTGAAATTCAAGGAAATGCGCCCGCACCGGCGCGAGATGCAGATCGTCTTCCAGGATCCCTATGGATCGCTGTCGCCGCGCATGTCGGTTTCCGACATTATCGCCGAAGGTCTCTGGGTGCATCATCCGCATCTGTCGGACGTTGAGCGCGAGGAGCGCGTGGTGCGTGCGCTCAAGGATGTCGGTCTCGACCCGGAGACCCGCTTCCGCTATCCGCACGAATTCTCCGGCGGCCAACGTCAGCGCATCGCGGTGGCGCGGGCGATCGTGCTGGAGCCGACCTTCATCGTCCTCGACGAGCCGACCAGCGCGCTCGACATGCTGATCCAGTGCCAGATCGTCGATCTCCTGCGCGATCTGCAGAAGCGGCGGAACCTGACTTACGTTTTCATTTCGCACGATCTGCGCGTGGTGGCGGCGCTGGCCAGCCGCCTGATCGTGATGCGCAACGGAAAGGTCGTCGAGGAGGGGCCGGCCGGCGAGCTCTTCAAGGCGCCGAAGACCGATTACACCCGCGCGCTGTTCGCAGCGGCCTTCAATCTAGAACCGGCGCCGACCGACGTTGTGTCGCAGTAGGTGTCATAACGGAGTTTTGATTCGGGTTTGGGTCTGGTGCCGGTCATAACGCCGGCATGACCCGCCTTGTATTTGTTGTCTCCCTCGCCGCGCTGTTTCTGCTCGTCCCGGAGAACAGCTCTGCGCAGAATCTCAAATTCGAGTTCAAGATCGCCGGGCCGGACGGCTCGCCGGTCGCCAACCACCGCGTTACCACAGAGCAGGCGGCAGCGGTCGCCAGGCTACCAGGCGCTGTCGTGGTCGGGAATCCGAACGGTGACGTCACGCTTGCCGAATTCTACGACCTCAATTGCCCCTATTGCCGTAGGGCATCGGCGGATGTCGACGCTCTGCTGAAGAGCGACAAAAATCTCAAGGTGATCCTGGTGCCGTTTCCGGTTCTGGGTGTGCCGTCCATTCAGGCGGGCCGCGTCGAGCTGGCGGTGCGCAAGCTTGCGACGCCGGAAATCTTCTACGCCTTTCACCGCAAGATCTACGAAGGCCGCGGCATCATCGACGGAGATCGTGCCTTGGCAGCCGCGCGCGAGCTGAAGATCGACCCGCAGCAGATTCTTGCCGCCGCCAACGAGGATTCGATCACCGAGACCATGAAGGCACATGTCCGGCTCGGCAATGCGCTCGGTCTCGCGGCAACGCCGTCCTATGTCATCAAGAACGTGGCGATTGTCGGCCATCCCGGCGGGCAGAGCTTGAAGGCTGTCATCGCGGCCGCTCGCAAATGCGGACAGGTCGTATGTTGAAGCTGTTCAGACGATTCGCTTGATGCTGATGATGTCGCCGCCGGCATCGCGAATGCGCGCAACGGCTTCTGTCGCCGGCTCGATCGTCACCTGCATGTGATGCGCATTGGCATGGATCAGCGTTGCGGCGTCGCGCGCGATCGCGACGTGGCCCTTCCAGAAGATCAGGTCGCCGCGTTTCAGATTTTCGACGCCGCCTGTCAGCACCTCTCCAAGCGCCCTTTCCTGCATGTCGCTGTCGCGCGGACATGAGAGGCCGCAGGCCGTCAGCGACACCTGCACAAGCCCCGAACAGTCGATGCCATAAGACGTCTTGCCGCCCCACAGATAGGGCGTGCCAAGAAACCGTTCCGCGACATCGACGAAGTCCTCCTCGTTCCGGTCAAGGGGAACAACGTGCCGCGCCGGAATGTACCCGTCCGCGGTTACGGCAAACTTTCCATCGGTTCGCAGAACCGCGATCTGCGCGCCGAAAGGAAGCGAATGGAGCGGCGGCAGCTTGATGTCGGAGCCCGGGAAGGCGAAAGTCCGCAGAGCGGACACTTTGTGCTGCGGCTGGTGACGCGGCCTGATGAGTGAATTCTCCGGCAGCCAACCGACATAGCCGTCGCTTTGCAACTGGCCCCAGCTCCAGCCTTCGTCATTGGTCTCGTAGATCGCGACACGCTCGCCTTTCAGGGCCTCGGTGTCGAGCGGCGCATCCGGACGCGGCGCGCGCCGCATGGGCGCCTGCGCGTCGAGGACTTCCATCATCACGCCGTCGACAAATCTTTCCGCTTCCACCTTGCCGCGCAGATGCGAGGCCGCGAGATCGGGGCGGGCAGGCGTGATGCGCGGGTCGAAAGCCATCAGCCGTATCGTTGCGCCAGCAGGGCATAGAGAAGGCGTGCGGCCTGGCATTCGCCGCCTTCCGGCCGCGCCGGCTTGGTTGACGGGTTCCAGGCATAGACGTCGAAATGCGCCCAGGCCTTCGCTTTTGAGACGAAACGCTGCAGGAACAGCGCGCAGGTGATCGAGCCTGCGAAGCTGGACGCGGAGACGTTGTTCACATCGGCGACTTTCGAATCGAGCATGGAATCGTAAGGCGGCCAGAGCGGCAGCCGCCAGACCGGGTCGCGTTCGCTCTTTGCCAGACGATCGACATCGGCCGCGAGTTTCTCATCGCTCGTGTAGAAGGGCGGTAATTCGGGCCCCAGCGCGACGCGCGCCGCCCCCGTGAGCGTGCCCATGTCGATCAGAAGCTCAGGCTCCTCCTCGTCGGCAAGCGCCAATGCGTCGGCGAGCACGAGGCGTCCCTCCGCGTCGGTATTGCCGATCTCGACATTGAGACCTTTGCGCGAAGGATAGACATCGAGCGGGCGGAAGGCGGAGCCGGAGACCGCATTCTCCACCGCCGGAATGAGCACGCGCAGGCGCACCTTCAGGCCGCGGTCCATGATCATGTGCGCGAGTGCGAGCGTCGCCGCGGCGCCGCCCATGTCCTTTTTCATGATCAGCATGGCGCTTTCCGGCTTCAGATCGAGACCGCCGGTGTCGAAGCACACGCCCTTGCCGACCAGGGTGACTTTCGGATGCACCTTGTCGCCCCAGCGCAGGTCGATCAGTCGCGGCGGCCGGCTGGACGCGCGGCCGACGGCGTGGATGAGCGGGAAATTCTGGATCAGCAGATTCTCGCCGACGACGGCCTCGAGCCAGGCGCCATGCCTTTCCGCGAGCAGCCGCGCGGCCTCATGCAGCTCCGCGGGCCCCATGTCGTTGGCCGGCGTGTTCACCAGGTCGCGCGCCAGCGTCACGCCCTCGACGATGCGCGACAGATCGGCAGCATCGACGCCGTCGGACGCGACGAGCCTGATCTCCTTGTTGTCGGGCTTGCGGTAGCGCGTGAACTTGTAGGCGCCAAGGGCGAAAGCCAGGGTGGCGAGGCGCGCATCGTGCGGGGCATTGGCGAAGCGATAGGTGCCGGCCGGCAATTGCGACGGCAAGCTGCCGGGCAGGAACGGATCCTTGAACGAGGCATCGGCGTCTTCCAGGCCGAACAGGATACCGGCGAGGCCACCGTCCGTTGCCGGCAGCAGCAGATGTCGTCCGGCCTTGGGCTCGAAGCCGGCGGCGTCCGCAAAGGCGCGCGCCGGCGCGTCGAGCTTGTCCTTCTGGCCGGCCCAGCTGGAGGCGGTGACGAAAGTGATGGGAACCGCCGAGGCCGCCGGCGCAGCGAAAACGGGATGCATGAGATACGAGAATCCTTGATTTGCCGCCCTGCTAGCATGCCGCCTCCTCCCACGGGAGGGGCGGGGGAGCCCGATTAACCTCGCGTTAGGGTTAACACTCTATTGATGAAGGCTCGCCGGGTTTTCCGCAACCAGCCGGCCGAGCGGAGTGAATGCGCGTGCCCTCCACCCGACATCGCCTTCTGGCCGCCACCGCGCTGATCGCCGCGCTGGCCTTGTCGGCCTGCAAGACCACGAATACGGCCGAGACCACGGGCTCGGTCGCCGCCCAGCGGAGCGAAACCGACTGGCGGCGCGACGCCGAGGTCTGGGGTCAGCGCTATCGGCAGAACCAGCGCGACGCGGAGGCCGCGATACGCTACGCGCAGGCCCTGCGCGCCACCGGCCAGCGCACGCAGGCCGCCTCGGTGCTGGAGCAAGCCGCGATCTACAATCCCAGGAACACGGCGGTGCTTGGCGCCTATGGCCGCGCCTTGGCCGATACCGGAAACTTCCAGCAGGCGCTGGAGGTGCTCGGCCGCGCGCACACGCCGGACCAGCCGGACTGGCGCATCATCTCGGCGCAAGGCGCGGTGCTCGACCAGATGGGCCGGCATGAGGAGGCGCAGCGCTATTATTCCAGCGCGCTGAAGATCATGCCTGACGAGCCCTCGGTGCTGTCCAATCTTGGCCTATCCTATGCGCTGTCAAAGAATCTGCGCAAGGCGGAGGAGACATTGCGCCGCGCCAATGCGCGTCAGGATGCCGAGCCCCGCGTGCGGCAGAATCTGGCGCTCGTCGTCGGCCTGCAGGGGCGCTTCGCGGAAGCCGAAGCGATCGCACGCGGCGACCTGTCGCCCGACGAAGCCGCCGCCAATGTCGCCTATCTGCGGCAGATGCTGGCGGAAGAAAAGGAGCGCGGCAGCCGCAAGCCGGGTCGCGCGCTCAAACAGGCCGCAAGCTCCTAGCGCATCGCGACGCCTGTCTTACGTCAGACGCGTCACTTCAGTCCCATCACGCGGATCGCCGCTGGTCCGAGAATGACCACAAACAGCACCGGCAGGAAGAACAGGATCATCGGCACGGTGAGCTTCGGTGGCAGGCCGGCGGCTTTCTTCTCGGCCTCCGCCATGCGCATGTCGCGATTTTCCTGCGACAGCACGCGCAAGGTCTGGCCCAGCGGCGTGCCGTAACGCTCCGCCTGCTGCAAAGCGACGCAGACCGAGCGCACGCCGTCGAGATCGGTGCGCTTGGCCAGATTCTCGTAGGCTTGGCGGCGGTCCTGCAGATAGGACAATTCGGCGGTGGTGAGCGTGAGCTCCTCGGCCAGCGCCACCGACTGGCTGCCGATCTCCTGGCTGACCTTGTTGAAGGCAGATTCGATCGACATGCCGGATTCGACACAGATCAGCAGCAGGTCGAGCGCGTCCGGAAAGGCGCGCCGGATCTGCAATTGCCGCTTCTGGATCTTGTTCTTCAGATACAGCCAGGGCAGGTGCATGCCGATATAGGTGGCGAGGATGCAGATGCCGACCTTGACCGCCGGCGGATAGTTCAGGTTGAGGACGACGAAGACATAGAAGATCGAGACCAGCAGCGTCACCGACGGCGTCACCATCCGGAAGAACAGATAGGTGATGTAGGGCGCTTCGCCGCGATAGCCAGCCTGAATGAGCTTGAGGCGGGCTTCCTCCTGTCCGACCCATTTCCGCAGGTTGAAGCGGTCGACCGCCTGCAGCATGAACTGCTTCGGCGATTGGCGCAGCGACACCTTGTCGCCGCCGCGCGCCAGCCTTTCGCGCTCGCGCTGGCGGATTTTCTCGCGTTCGAGCGCCACCTGCTTCATGCGCTTGGGCAACGGGTCGGAAGCGAGCAGCGGCATCGCCAGCGTGATGACGGTCGCGCCGGCTGCGATCGCGGCGAAAACCATCGCCAGGAATTTCTGGTTCTGCATGATCTCGGTGATGAGCTGGATCATGGCGCCCTCAGAAATCGAAGTTGATCATTTTGCGCATGACCATGCAGCCGGTGAACATCCAGAAGGCGCCGCCGGCCAGCAGCATCTGGCCGACCGGATGCGTCCACAAGAGAGAGATGTAGGCGGGGCTGGTCAGCCACACGAGAATCATGACCACGACCGGCAGGGAGCCGATGATGGCGGCCGAAGCCTTGGCTTCCATCGACATCGCCTGGATCTTGGCTTTCATGCGCTTGCGGTCGCGCAGCACCTTCGACAGGTTGCCGAGCGCCTCCGACAGGTTGCCGCCGGATTTCTGCTGGATCGCGATCACGATGCCGAAGAAATTCGCTTCCGCCAGCGGCATGCGTTCGTAAAGTTTCTGGCAGGCCTCGCCGAGCGGAATGCCGATGGTCTGCGTCTCGATGATGCTGCGGAATTCGCTGCGCACCGGCTCCTCGCCCTCCGACGCGATCACTTTCAGGCTGTCCAGCAATGGCAGGCCGGCCTTGATGCCGCGCACGATCACATCCACGGCGTCCGGGAAAACGTTGAGGAAGCGGCTCTCGCGCCGCTTCTTGAGATAGGACAGCAGCCAGAAGGGCAGCCCGAAGCCGGCGGCGAAGCCGAATCCGAGCGCGGGCAGGAGCCCCAATCCGGAACCCAGAACCAGAACGAAGGCGACAAGCCCCAAGCCGGCGGCAATCAGGAAGAATTGCCGTTTCGACCAGTTCAGGCCGGCCTGCGAAATGCGGGCCGCGAGTGGGATGCGCTTTTGTTGCTGCTGGCGCTTTTCCAGCTCTTTCAGCGATTCTTCGACCTGCTCGCGGCGCGATTTCTGCGCGCCTCTGGCAGCGCGGGCGACGGGCACCGCACGTGCCACGCTCTCTTTGCGCTTTTCCGCCTGCCGCTCCCCGGACAGGATCGGATACAGGAACACCCAGGCGACGCCGCCGACGGCGGCGGTCGCGAGAAAGGACACGGCAAGGACTTGCAGGTTCATGGCCTTTACCGCGGTCAGTTGTGCAGGGGCTCGTCGGCGAGGATGGAGGAATCGAGGGCGGCGGCGAGCCGGCGTTCTTCGCCGTAATAGCGCGCGCGCTCCCAGAAGCGCGGCCGGCCGATGCCGGTCGAGCGGTGACGCCCGATCAGATTGCCGTGCGCGTCTTCACCCATGATTTCATAGACGAAGAGATCCTGGGTGATGATGACGTCGCCTTCCATGCCCATCACCTCGGTGATATGGGTGATGCGGCGGGAGCCGTCGCGCAGGCGCGCCGCCTGAATGACGACGTCTACCGACGAGCAGATCATCTCGCGAATGGTGCGCGAGGGCAGCGCGTAGCCGCCCATGGTGATCATGGATTCGATACGCGAAAGCGCCTCGCGCGGCGAGTTGGCGTGCAGCGTGCCCATGGAGCCGTCATGGCCGGTATTCATCGCCTGCAGCAGATCGAAAGCTTCGGGGCCGCGCACCTCGCCCACGATGATGCGTTCGGGACGCATACGCAGGCAGTTTTTCACCAGATCGCGCATGGTGATCTGGCCTTCGCCCTCGATGTTGGGCGGGCGCGTTTCCAGCCGCACCACATGCGGCTGTTGCAATTGCAGTTCCGCGGCGTCCTCGCAGGTAATGACGCGCTCGTCGTCGTCGATGAACTGCGTCAGACAGTTGAGCAGGGTGGTCTTGCCGGAGCCGGTACCTCCCGACACGATGGTGTTGACGCGGCAGCGGCCGATGATCTGCAGGATTTCGGCGCCGTGCGGGGAGATCGAGCCGAACTTCACAAGCTGGTCGAGGGTGAGCTTGTCCTTCTTGAATTTGCGGATGGTCAGCGCCGGCCCGTCGATGGCCAGCGGCGGCACGATGGCGTTGACGCGGGAACCGTCGGGCAGACGTGCGTCGCAGATCGGCGAGGATTCGTCGACGCGGCGGCCGATCTGGCTGACGATGCGCTGGCAGATGTTGAGGAGTTGCTGGTTGTCGCGGAAGCGTACGCCAGTCCGGTGAATCTTGCCGGCGACTTCGATGTAGACCGTGCTTGAGCCGTTGACCATGATGTCGGCGATGTCGTCGCGCGCCAGCAGCGGCTCCAGCGGCCCATAGCCGAGGACGTCGTTGCAGATGTCGTCGAGCAGTTCCTCCTGCTCGGAGATCGACATCACGATGTTCTTGATCGCGATGATCTCGTTGACAATGTCGCGGATTTCCTCGCGCGCGGCGTCGGCGTCGAGGCGCGCCAGCTGGCCGAGATCGATCGCCTCGATCAGCGCGCCGAAAATCGTGCCTTTGACCTCGTAATAGGCCTCGGAACGGCGCGTGTCGGTGGCGACGACCGGCGCCGTCGGCGGCGCGGCGCGCTGCGGCGCCAGCGGGGGCGAGATCAGCGGCGCACCGAGGCCGGCCGCAGGGAGCGGTGCACGTCCGGTCTCGGCCTGTACGGGAGCCGGCTGCGGGGAGGCGGGCTTCGGCGCCTGCACGGGAGCCGGCGCCACCGCCACGCCGGAATGCGGATCGCTGCCGCCTGCACTACGCTTTCCGAACACGACTCAACTACTCCGTCAAACTCTTACCCTTGCCGCTTGCGCAATTTCTGCAGCAGCGGCGTGAACAGGCTTGTCTTGGACTTCTTGGCTTCCGAACGTCCCGTGAGGATCTGCGCCAGCTGGCGGAACGTGTCCGCAACCTTGTGGGTGGCGGCGACTTCCGCGATCATCTGGCCGTTATTGGCGGCGGTGCCGAAGATCTGCGGCTCGAAGGGAATGATGGCGGCCGGCTCGTCGTCGAGCGCCTTGGCGAAATCCGCGGGCTTGATTTCCGGCCGCTTCGGGACGCCGACCTGGTTGAGCAGGTAGAAGGGCCGGTGATCGTTGGCGCGCGCCGCCTTGAGAAAATCGACCAGATTCTTCGCGTTGCGCAGGTTGGCGAGGTCGGGCGCGGCGACGATCAGGATGTCGTCGGCGGACAGCAATGTACGCTGGGTCCATCCGGTCCATTGATGCGGCACGTCGAGCACGATGCAGGGCACGCTCGAGCGCAGCGAATCGAAAATGGCGTCGAAGGCTTCCGCGCCGAAATCGTAGACGCGATCGAGCGTCGCCGGCGCCGCCAGCAGACTCAGATTGTCGGAGCATTTCGACAGCAGCCGGTCGACAAAGGCGGTATCGATGCGCTCGGGCGAAAACACCGCATCGGCGATGCCTTGGGGCGGATCCTGGTTATAGTCGAGACCGGCGGTGCCGAAGGGCAGATCGAGATCGGTCACGACGGAATCGAGTGAGAGGTCGCGCGCGATGGCCCAGCCGATATTGTGGGCGACCGTAGAGGCGCCGACGCCGCCCTTGGCGCCGACGACCGCGATCACGCGTCCGACCGGCTTGGCGTCGGGGGCAGAGAATAGCCCGCAGATCGCGCGCACGACATCCAGCGTTCCGACTGGCAGGATGAGATAGTCGCTCACGCCGCGGCGCACGAGTTCGCGATACAGGATGATGTCGTTGTGCCGCCCGATCACGATCACGCGTGTGCCGGCGTCGCAGAATTCGGCGAGCGAATCCAGCCCGGCAAGGATCTCGTCCGGCCGGCTCTCGAATTCCAGCATGATCACATTGGGCGTCGGCGCGGCGCGATAGGCCTCGGTCGCGGCGTTGATGCCGCCCATCTGGATTTTCAGATGCGCCTTGGCGAGCCGGCGATCCTCGCCGGCGGCCTGCACGGCCGCGGCGGTGTCCACCGATTCGCAGAAAGCCTGGATCGAAATGCGCGGCGCCGGCGCGATATGCTCGTCGCGGGTCGGGAGGGTGTCCGGTGCGGCGGCAGATTCCGCGGTCTGAATCGCATGTCTCATCATTTGCCGACGTCGCTCAGTTTGGCCCGTTCGTAGGCGACGGGATACTTGCCGGAGAATTCGTCGCCCTTGCGGTATTTCTCGATCGCCGTGGAGCGCCGCGCTTCGTAGATTCCGGTTTCGCCGCGCGGCTGCACCAGGTCGGCGGGGTTGTCGACCATGGCTGCGAGATTGCGCTGGCTGGAACAGCCGAGATTCCAATAGGGGCGATTCTGGTTGTAGGCCGTGTCCATCGTCGGCCCGAGATCGTGCGGCCACAATCCGCAGGGACCGGCCTCTGCGCTCATTTTCGGATAGTTCAGGCGCACGGTGGCGAGTTTGGTCGGATCAGGATGCGTGTAGGGCCGCACGGCCACGCCATGCGGCGGCACGCCCGCCGCCGCCAGGATCGAGCGGATTTCTTGCACGGCCTGCGCGGCGGCCGCGCCGTTCGGGGCGCCGGCCGGCACATCGATGATGACGCCGCCGGTCGCCTCGCGCCGCCAGACATGCGCAAAGGCGAGCACGTCCGCGCGCTGCTCGGCCGTCAGCGTTCCGCGGCTCTTGCCGATGAAAACCTCGACCGTGCGGTCGCTCTCCTTGATGGCGATCGGATGCCGCTTGCGATAGTCGTCCGGAATGGTCGCGACCTTCTCTTTCGCGACGTAGCAGCCGGAGACCGCCAACGCCATTCCTGCGGCCGCCAGCAGCTGCGCGGCTCTGCGTGCAGCGCCACGGCGGCCGTTATGGCGGGGGCATGGAACAGTCATCGATAGTCTCCTCAAAGCGTGCGATCAGTCGAGAATGAAGCCGACATTGCCGTGATAGATTTTGCGTGGATCGACCTTGTCAGGGATGCCGTAGATCTTGTTGAGGCGCCCGAGCAGGATGCTCGACGAATCCGGCGCGTCGGCGAAGCCGTCATCGGGACGCGACAGATCCTTCTGCGCCACCGCGCGCACAACATAGGGCGTGACCAGGATCATCAGCTCGGTCTGGCGGTTGACATAGTCGCGGCTCTTGAAGAGCGTTCCGAGGATCGGCAACTGCATCAGGCCGGGAATGCCGTTCAGCTGCTGTTTTGTCGATTCCTGGATCATGCCCGCCATTGCGATCGAACCGCCCGAGGGAATTTCGACCACGGTTTCGGCGCGGCGGGTGCGAATCGAGGGGATCGTGCTCGCCGTTGTCGATCCCGGCACGGTCAGCGTGATCGCGTTGTCGGTCGACAGGTCGGAGACCTCGGTCTGCACTTTCATGCTGATGCGTCCTTCGGACAGCACGACCGGCGTGAAGGCGAGGCTGACGCCGAATTTCTTGAATTCGATCTGCTGCTGGCAGATGGGCGGCGAGCGGGTCGTGTCGCAGCTCAGGCCGTTGGGGATCGGGAATTCGCCGCCGGCAATGAAGGTCGCCGTTTCCCCGGAAATCGCAGTCAGGCTCGGCTCCGCCAGGGTGCGGATGACGCCCGCGCGGTCCATGGCGTTCAGCGTAGCCGTGATGCTGCGGAACACGCCTTGCGCCACACCGGAGCTGGGGCTGAGATTCTGTCCGGTGGCGGTGAACGGGTTCTGGGTGTTCAGGGTCACGACCGAGGAGCCCGCGCCGATCGTCCCGCTCAGGTTGATGCCGAGCTGCTTGATGATGTCGCGCTGCACTTCGGCGACCGTGACCTTCAGCATGACCTGATCGCGGCCGCGGATGCCGATATTGTTGGTGACCTTGTTTTCGCCGGCGAGGCGGACCGCCATGTCGAAAGCCTGCTGGGCTTCGAGCTGATTGACGGCCAGCCCGCTCAGCACGACGCCGTCGCCGAGGCCTTCGGCACGGATATCCGAATGCGGGAACATCTGTTTGAGCGCCGCGCGCAGGCCGTTGAGGTCGCGCGTGACTGCAATATCGAAGCCGGCGATCTGACGGCCGTCGCTGTCGAAATAGAAGATGCTGGTCTGGCCGGCTTTGACGCCGATCATGTAGGCGCGGCGGGAAGAACGCACGACGGCGTTGGCGATGGTGGGGTCGGCGACGAGCACATCCTTGATGTCGGCCGGCAGGTCGACGACGACGGCCTTACCGACTCCGAGATTCACCTGACGCGAGCTCGCCTCGCTGCCGACCACCTGGATGACCGGCGTGCGCGGCTCGGCGGCCGGCGACACGCCTGGCGCACCGAGCGCGGCCGTCGCAACCAGCGCAGCCAGCTTCATGCTTCGGATCGGCGTCCATCGCATCATGGGATTTTTCCTTCTGGACCTGTCACTTCGTCATCCTGGTGGTGGAGACGCCGTAGCGGATCATGTTGATCTCGCTGCGTGCCGACGTGTCGTCGGTGCTGGCGGAGCCGGCGGTGTCGGCGACACTGCGCAAAGCCAGCGACACGACGCCGATCTGCTGCGCCAGCACCAGCGTTTCCGCCTGGCTGGGCGACAATTCGAGCGTGGCGGTCTTGCCGATCACTGTTTTCTGCCCGTTCTTGTCCTCGACCGTCTGGTCGACGGCGAGCACGCGCACATTGCGCAGGATGGTTTCGCTGCGGTGCGCTTCGGTGCCGGAGCCCTTCTCGGAGTCCTTGTCGCGGCGGTAGAGAATGACATCGACATGGTCGCCGGGGATGATGAAGCCGCCGGCGCCAGTCTCGGGCTTGATCTCGGTGGACACCGCGCGCATGCCGGAGGGCAGGATCGCCGCCATATAGCCGGCCTGTCCTGCCTTGATCAGCCGCGATTCCTGGATCGGCTCGCCGGCGACGAAGGCGGCGCGCGCATAGGATTTCGACAGGTCCTCGATGGCGTTGGGGCGGTCGGACTTGCGGATGAAATGCGGCCCGGCCGACGCGGTCGGCCAGATTTTCCACTCGAGTTCCTGCGCGGTAACGGGCGTGCCGGCGCCGATATCAGTTTTCGCCACCAGGATGTCGGTGGTTTCAAGCTGGGTGACCGGCTTGGTCGCTTCCGGCGCTGGCTTCTCGCCTCCGCGCCCGGCCAGGAGCGCGGCCAGACCACCGGCGGCAAGGGCCACACCCAGCACTACGAGGCGCGCGGCTTTCATACGCTGTCACTTTCCACAACTGACGCAACGGGCCAGCGGCTGCCGGCCTCGGTGGAGTTGACCACCCAAAGGTCAATTCGTGGTTAATGAGCGGTTTGCAAACCAAGTTAATTTTGGATTGCCAAACGCATCGCCGCGTCGCGGCGCTGCGACAGCGTGAATGCTGCGTCAGAAACCGAGCGGCTTCATCCAGAGCGTGCCGGGATAGATCACGAGCGCGGCGGCGGCGAGCGCGATGCCGTAGGGAATGCCGCCACGCGGCTCATGCAGACGCTGCGCCCATTCGCGCTGCGCCAGCACCAGCGGCAGCGGAAAGGCGCGCGCGGCCAGCAAGGCGAGCGTGAGAGCGCCGCCGAAGATCGATGCGACCAAGAGATATTCCATCAGATGCGCGAAGCCGAACCACAACGCCGTCGCAGCCGCGAGCTTGGCGTCGCCGCCGCCGATCCAGCCGGCCGCAAAGCACGCGAATGCGATCGCGAGCACGAGCGCGCCGGCTGCCGCGTGCCACAGCACGTCGGTCGCCGACAGGCCGACAAGGACCGCCATCGCCGCAAAGCCCGCCACCAGCAAGAGCGAGATGCGGTTGGAAATGGTCATCGTGAAGAGGTCGCTCCAGGCCGCATACAGCATGAGCGCGGGAAACAGCGACAGTCTGATTGCGTCGATCATCCGAAGTCTCTGCCGCGCTGCGCGTTCAGTTGATCCAGCCGAGCATGACGGCGACGTCGCCGAAGACGGACGCCAGCTTCTTGCTCATCGCCAGATAGGTCGCGACCGTCGCCAGGGTGATAGCAGCGACAATCAGCGCGAATTCGAGCCGGCCTGTTTCCGGATGATTTCTGGACGTTTCCGGCACGCGCCTCATGTTTCTCACCTCACCGCCGTACGCAACAGAACCGTTCACGCTACCTAGCGATGCGAGGCTAAGAATGCGTAAGAAATTAGGGTCGATTTTTTGTTACCAAGTAGGCTGAGAGCCTCCGTAGCAAAAAAAGCTCCAGCATTGCCGGAGCTTTTTCTGAACGATACAGCCAGCGCAATTACTGCAGCGCGGTCGCGATCGCGTTGAGCTTGCCGGTGAGATTGGTGCCGACAAGATTGACAGCCGTGATGATGACGACGGCGATGCCTGCGGCGATGAGGCCGTATTCGATGGCGGTGGCGCCGGATTCATCCGACACAAAACGCGCGACAAGATTCTTCATGTTTGGCTCCTGAGTGATCCACACGTCGTGTGCCCGGCTGCGATTTCCCGTCAGTTGTCCGGAACACGCGGGAACCCTAGCCGCCGGCCATTGCGGCTCCGTTAATCCGATCGGATAAACCTGCGTGTTATCTGGCTTTCTTGCGTTTGGTTAAGATTGGATTGACCGCGCCGGATAGCTGCTTTTGGGGCTGTTTTTGCGGATTTGCAGGGCATCTGCAGGCGCGGCGGCGAGTCTGAAAAGGCGGTTAGTCCGCGCGTGAAAGATGTTTGCGCTTCCTTCACCAATTTGAAGTGAAGTCAAAACCGTTGGTCGCTGCGCGTTTCTTTTTGTTGCGGCTGTCGGATCCGGTGAGTTCTGCGTTCGGGGAGTTCCGATGAAGGCGTCGTTCAAGGCCCGTAGGCATATCGTGCTGCTTTGCGCCGCGCTGTGCCTCCCCGCGATCCTGCCGCCCGACCGGGCCGCTGCCGATGCCCCCGGCGGCGACATTCTGGCGATCCGTCTGGACGAGGCAAGACTCATCAAAGTGCCGGATCGTGTCGCGACGCTGATCGTCGGCAATCCCCTGATCGCCGACGTCTCCATGCAGTCCGGCGGCATCCTGGTGCTTACCGGCAAGGGATACGGGCAGACCAACCTGATCGCGCTGGATCGCGCCGGCAACAAGCTCATGGAGAAGAATCTCCTGGTGAAGGCGCCCGGCGAAACCGTCGTCGTCTATCGCGGGGTTCTCAGGGAAACCTACAGCTGCGCTCCGGTCTGCGAGCCGCGCAACACGCTGGGCGACGCGCCGGTCTTCTTC
>Ga0209172_10001974_pt1 | contig 39248 bp, 35 predicted proteins | sample LarsenN4metaG_FD_184113 | JGI IMG/M metagenome (GOLD analysis project Ga0209172, IMG submission 184113) | Hot spring sediment bacterial and archeal communities from British Columbia, Canada, to study Microbial Dark Matter (Phase II) - Larsen... ... | reverse complement strand
CCCCTGGAGGGTTCCACAGGAGGAGGCTGGCGAGCGCCTTGGCGCGCACTGGATCGGGGAATAGGTTTCTGCGGCTACCACCGGTCGGCTACACCACATAACAATTGGTCTCAGCCATCTGAATCAGAATCCTGAACGATGCGTGCAACGAAACGCTCAAGCGTGTCGAGATCGTTCTCTACGACATTCATTCCACAAGACATTCATTCCACAAGATGTCGGGATCGACGCGGTGGTGCGCGTGATGCAGCCAATTGCCAAGGTCGGCCATTCTTTGCCAGGGAATGTCCTTTGCTTGCGCCTTCATGTCTTCGGGAATGAACCGCGAAGCCTCGCTGATAATCTCGAACAGGCGCTCGACGGCCAATCGCGCCATCAGGTCGGAGGCAAAATCTGCCCGCGAGTGGCTTCGCAGAAGCTTACGAATGTCCGCGATGGCGGCCAGGATGTGAGCGAGCCTGTCGCCAAGCGAGGGAGGCATCAGAATACTTCGACGATATCGTCGGCAATCCGCTCGGCCATGCGCGGATCGAGCGAGCGGCGCATGGTCGCTTGCGCCGGCACGCCGGTAACGTCCTTGATGATATGCTCGACGCCGATCAGGTTGAGCAGCGAAAAGCGCGAATCCGGCGCAACGTCAACAAGCACGTCGATGTCGCTCTCGGGCCCTTGCTCGCCGCGCGCTCGCGAACCGAAGATTGCAAGCCTGGTTACGCCCTCTGCCTGAATGGCAGCGGCATTGGCGCGCAACTTGGCGATGATCTGGTCGCGGGTCATCTCACACACCATCAGTGCGTTGCCCGTACCGCGGTGGGCAGCGGGACTCGGGCAGCAGGACTTAGGCAGCAGGACTCGGGCAGCGAACTTGGGCAGCGGAGGCTGCGGCCATGCCGGGACGGTAGCGCCGCAATCCAGGCGCCGGCAAGGCGGCATCCCTGCCCCGCAGGGCCCTCCAGGGGAGGGTGACGGAGTATGTCCCCCGCGTGAGGCAGGCCAACGGAAGCCGACAACCGCCCAAGAATCCGCTACCGCCCCGCGGTGCGCGGGCTGCCATAGGTGATGCGATAGACCGCGCCGGCGTAGTCGTCCGATACCAGGAGCGAGCCGTCGCGCATCACCTCCACGTCGACCGGCCGGCCGACCCAGGTGTTGTTCTGGAGGAAGCCGGTCAGGAACGGCTGCACCGAACGCACCGTGCCGTTGCGGTTGAGCGCGACGAACACGACGTCGCCGCCGATCTTCTTGGTGCGGTTCCAGGAGCCGTGCCGGGCGATGAAGATGCCGTTGCGGTAGCGCTGCGGGAACATCCTGCCGGTGTAGAAGCGCATGCCGAGGGCGGCCGAATGCGGCCCGAGCTTGGCGACCGGCTTCACGAACTCGTCGCAGGAGCGGCCCCAGCCCATCTCGCGATCGGTGAAGTCGCCCTGGTGGCAGTAGGGGAAGCCGAAATGCTGACCGGCGGCCGTTACCCGGTTCAGCTCGTCCTCCGGCAGGTCCTCCGACAGCCAGTCGCGGCCGTTGTCGGTGAAATAGAGCTGCTTCGTCCACGGGTGCCAGTCGAAGCCGACCGAGTTACGCACGCCGAGCGCATAGGGCTCGGCACCGGAGCCGTCGAGGTTGAGCCGACGGATCTGCGCCGTGCCGGCCATCGGCTCGCAGATGTTACAGGGCGCACCGACATTGATGTAGAGCTTGCCGTCCGGGCCGAGCGCCAGGTAGCGCCAGCCGTGCGACTGGGTGTTTGGCAGGTCCGTGTACACCACGACCGGCGCCGGCGGCTTGTCGAGATTGTCCTCGATGTTTTCGAGCTTGGTGATCCTGGTCCCTTCGGCGATGTAGAGCGAGCCGTTGTGGAAGGCGAGGCCGTTCGGCCGGTCGAGCCCGGACGCAATCACCTTCGCTTCCCGCTTGCCGTTGCGGTCGACCACCGCCCACACCTTGTCGAGCACGCGGTTGCTGACGAACAGCGTGCCGCGCTCGGTCAGCCGCAGCGTGCGCGCATTGGCGATGCCGCTGGCATAGACCTCGGCACGGAAGCCGCGCGGCAGCCTCATCAGCGGGATCGGCAGCTTGTCCGCCGGCGTTGCGATCGGCGGCGGCGCGACGTTGCGCAGCTTCTTGGGCAGGTCGGCATTGGGAATGTCGGCGCGGTTCGGCACCGTGTTCGGCTGGGTGATGACGTGCGGCACCTGCTTGGGCTTCTCCTGGGCCACGACCGCGGGCGCCATCCACAGGATGCCCGCTGCGGCGAAAACGCCCGCGCTGCCGCGCAACAGTCGATGTCCGGTCATGCTGTCTCCTCCCTGGCGTTGCGGAGGTCCGGCCATGGCGCGACGCCGGCCGGCCTTCCTTGCGCCGCAGTGTCGAACAGATTTTGTCCGGGGTGCAAACGGAAATTGTGCCGGCTGCGATCAGGCGTGACAGCAAAGAAAAACCGGACCCTTTCGGGCCCGGTTTCAGTTTGTCGGCGCGGGGGCCGACATCACCTTCCAGAGGGGAACAACTGCCGACAGTATCCGTCGCGATCTGGGAGGATGGGCGACGGCGCATCGGCAGCGACAGGTGTCAGTATGCCGAGCCAGCCGAGTCGGACAACACGGGCACCCGCATGCCAGCCATGCGACGACCGCAACTTGAAATCGCCGTCGGCTGCGCGCAGCGCCTAAACACAATCTAAAAAATGCCGGCGTTGCCTAATAGTGCCAGCGCTGCGCCTTGCTCACCAGGAAGTCTCGGAACACCTGCACCCGCGCGACCGATTTGAGCTCTTCCGGGTAGACGAAATAGCAGTCGTAGGCGAGCGCGCTGGAAGTGTCGCCGAACAACTGAACGAGCCCGCTGCTTTCCTCGATGAGATAGTCGGGCAGCATCGCGATACCGATCCCGCGCTGGCAGGCGCGCAACACGCCGAGCACATTGTTGATGGTCAGCCACGGCGTGCGCGGCGGACCGCCGTCGTGACCGGTGCTCAACAGCCAGTTCCCGGTCTGCTGCAGCCACGGCGGCACCGTCCCGCCGAGGACGATGAGGCGGTGCTTGTCCAGTTCGTCCATCGAACGCGGCGTTCCGAACCGCTTGAGGTATTCCGGTGACGCACAGGCGTGGAAGTGGAGGGAGAACAGCTTGCGCTGGATCAGGTCGGGTTGCACGGGCTGGCGCAGCCGGATGGCGACGTCGGCCTCGCGCATGGCAAGGTCAAGTTCTTCCTCGGTGGTGATCAGCGTGATGCGAATGTCCGGATAGAGATCGAGGAATTCGCCAAGCCGCGGCGTCAGCCAGTGGATTCCGATGCCGGGCGTCGTGGTCACCTTCAGGTCGCCGTTGGGTCGCTCGCGCGTGTCGGTCAGCTTCGCGCGCGCCGCTTCCAGCTTCATGAACACTTCATGAGCGGTACGGTGGAGGAGTTCGCCCTGCTCGGTCAGGATCAGGCCGCGTGCGTGGCGATGGAACAGGGAGACGTTGAGTTCCTGTTCGAGCGCGGACACCTGCCGCGACACCGCGGACTGCGACAGTCCGAGCTGTTCGCCGGCATGGGTGAAGCTTCCCGCTTCGGCGGCAGCGTGGAAGACCTTGAGCTTGTCCCAGTCCATGCTAAGCGGACGACGGCGGACAGGGAACAGAGGACGAAAGTGGCGCGATCGAAGCCCCAAACGCAATCTGTCGTCTGTCGTCCGTCCTCCGTCCCCTGATGTCTATTCCGCCGCCACGCGCGGCTCGGCCTCGCCGTGCGCGGCGAGGAATTTCTCCGCCTCCAGCGCCGCCATGCAGCCCTGGCCGGCGGCGGTCACCGCCTGCCGGTAAACGTCGTCGGTCACATCGCCGGCTGCGAACACGCCCGGGACCGAGGTCGCGGTGGAATGCGGGGCGGTCTTGATGTAGCCGCCGCCCTTCATCTCCACCTGGCCGTCCACCAGCGCGGAGGCCGGCGTGTGGCCGATGGCGATGAACACGCCGTCGGCTGCCATCTCGGTGCGCGCGCCGGTCTTCACGTTGCGCAACACGGCGCCGCGCACCTTGAGCGGGCTCAGGTCGCCGGTGACGTCCTCCAGCACGGTGTCCCACAGCACGGAAATCTTCGGATTCTTGAACAGGCGGTCCTGCAGAATCTTCTCGGCGCGGAAGCTGTCGCGCCGGTGCACCACGGTGACCTTGGTCGCGAAATTGGTCAGGAACAGCGCTTCCTCGACGGCGGTGTTGCCGCCGCCGATCACCAGCACCTCCTTGCCGCGATAGAAGAAGCCGTCACAGGTGGCACAGGCGGACACGCCGTAGCCCTTGAACGTCTGCTCCGAGGGCAGGTCGAGCCAGCGTGCCTGGGCGCCGGTCGCGATGATCAGGCTGTCGGCCAGGTAGACGTCGCCGGAGTCGCAGTCGAGCCGGAACGGCCGCCGCGCGAGGGCGACCCGGGTCACGTGATCGGTGACGACGCGGGTGCCGACGTGTTCCGCCTGCTTCTGCATCTGCTCCATCAGCCAGGGACCCTGGATGACGTCGGCAAAGCCGGGATAGTTCTCCACGTCCGTGGTGATGGTGAGCTGTCCGCCGGGCTGGATACCCTGGATCAGGATCGGCTCCAGCATCGCGCGGGCAGCATAGATCGCAGCCGTGTACCCGGCAGGACCCGAGCCGATGATCACGACCTTGGCGTGGGTCGTCTTGCCCATGGAAACGATGCCCCTGCAAGGTTTGTTTGATTGTTGGGCGGTTCCGGCACCGCCGACTGCACCGTTAATTTAGGGCTTCCCGGGAGCCATGCAAGCAACGCAGATCGGTCCGCCCCCTGTCATCTGGACGCATTTGGCCGCATCCATCGGATGCCTTATCAAGATACCGTTGTTGCGCAATATTGTTTCGCCGGGCGTCGACCCGCGCTACATCAGCGGGGAACCCAGCCGAGGGACCACCAAGGGAAACGTCGTGCCCGCCCGCCTCGACGCAATCGACCGCAAGATCCTCCGGGAATTGCAGGATAACGGCCGCATCACCAATGTGGACTTGGCCGGGCGCGTCGGGATCTCGGCGCCGCCTTGCCTGCGGCGCGTGCGCGCCCTGGAGGAAGCCGGCTACATCAAGGGCTACCGGGCGCTGCTCGACGAGAAGCTGCTTGGCTACGAGGTGACGGTATTTGCCATGGTCCACCTCACCAGCCAGGCCGAGGCCGACCTCAAGGCTTTTGAGGCGTTCGTGCGCAAGGCGCCGCTGGTGCGGGAATGCTGGATGCTGTCCGGGGAAATCGACTTCATCCTCAAGTGCGTGGCGCCCGACCTCAAGACCTTCCAGGCCTTTGTCGGCGAGCTGACCGGGGCGCCCAATGTGCGCAACGTCAAAACCTCGCTGACGCTACGGAATTCCAAGGACGAGGCGGTGGTGCCGTTCTAAGGTCGGTGCGGCATTAACTTTCCGCAATGAACCGGCGGTTCTGGCGGTCCGACCAATGGTCGAACCGCAGCGGCCGCTATGCGGCCTGCTCCGGCGCAAATTCATCGATCTGATGGAGTAATCCATGCGCCACCCGTCGACCGGCTTGCGGCTTTCCCTGTTCGCCCTGCTCCTGCTGGCAAGCACCGCCGGCACCGCGCCCGCCACCGAAGTCGCCCGCCTCACCACTCCCGGCATGACCTTGCAGGCGGGGCAGGACGAGCCGGCGCTTTCGGTGGCGATCGACGTCACCATCCGGGTGCATGCGGACAACACCGCGCAGCGGCTCGAAACCCGGCGCCTGCGGGCGTTGGGCGTTGCCGCCGTGCAGTCGATCGGGCAGCAGACCATCGGCTACATCGAGGGCATGCAGCGTCTCGATATCGTCGAGGCCTATACCGAGAAGGCCGACGGCCGGAAGGTTCCGGTCGATCTCGCCACGCTCATCACCCGCGATCCGGCCACCGGGCTCAACGCCATGTATCTGCGCGACCTCAAGGTCGTGACCGTGATCTTCCCCGATCTCGAAGCCGGCGACACCGTGGTCCTGACCACGCGGATCGAACACCGGCGCGGCATCTTCGCCGGGCACTACTTCGATCAGATCGCGTTCCCGCGCAACTTCCCCTTCGCCGATTCCACCGTCCGCGTCATCGTGCCGAGCGGCGCCCCGGTCAACGTCGCGGTGTTGGGCTCCGGCATCGAGCACGCGACCACGACCGAAGGGAACGAGACGCGGCATGTCATGACCTATCGCGGCCGGCCGCCGCGCAACCTGGAGGCCGGCGCGACCTCGCTGCTGGATCGCGATCCGCGCATCTTCGTGTCGACGTTCCGCAACTACGAGGACCAGGCGGCGAGCTACTGGGAGATGGCGCGCGGCGGTCACGAGGTCACGCCGGAGATTACACGGCTTGCCGACCAGATCACGCAAGGCATCAAGGACCGCCGCGCCCAGGCGCAGGCGATCTCGCACTGGGTGAAGCGCAACATCCGCTACGTCGCAGTCTATCTCGGCGCCGCCCGCGTGGTGCCCAACAGCGCCGCTTCGGTGTTGCGCAACCGCTACGGCGACTGCAAGGACCACGTCACCCTGATGGCGGCGCTGCTCAAGGCCAAGGGCATCGCGTCGGAACACGTGCTGATAAGCGCGGGCAATGCCTACACGCTGCCCGAGCCAGCCACCATGACCTACCTGAACCACGCCATCATCTATCTGCCGGAATTCTCCACCTACGACGATCCCACTGTCGGCACGTCGTTGTTCGGCGTGCTCAGCACCGGAACCTACGACAAGCCGGTGCTGCATGTGTCGGACGACGGCGCCTACCGGGCGCGTACGCCGGCAATGCGCGCCGCGGATCATACTGCCAGCCGCCGCACCCGCGTCACCATTGCCGCCGACGGTACCGTCTCCGGCGAGACCGTGCAGACCGGCACCGGCATCTTCGCCAGCGTCGCGCGCGCGGTTGCGGGCAATATTTCCCGCACCGGCGCCGAACGGGCGGCCGAGCAGCAGTTGCGCAGCATCGGCACTCCAGGCACCGGCCGGTTCGAGATCGGCACGCTGTCCGAGCTCGGCGAGACCTATTCGGTCAAGGCGAACTTCGTGCTCAACAACCGCGTCAGGGTGGCGCCCGCCACCAGCCTGCCGGTGCCGAGCGGGCTCGGCATCCTGGCGCGTCCGGGTGCGTTCCTCCTTGGCGCGCGCCACCAGAATCGCACGCAGCCGTTCCAGTGCTTCGCCGGCCGCCAGGTCGAGGAGGTGGAGGTCACCTTCGCGGACGGCCTGCCGCTGCCCAACCTGCTGCGCGGCCGCACCATCGAGACCGCGGCGTTCGTCTACCGCTCCGACTATCGGCTGGAAGGCCGCACCTGGGTGGTCCGGCGCGAATTCACCTCGCGGGTGGAGGGGCAGGTCTGCGCGCCGGAGATGGAGGCCGCGATCGCCGACTCGATGCGCGCGGTGAATGGCAGCCTGTCCAGCCGGATGGCATTCCGTGCTCCCCCCAAGCGCCCGCCCGTGCCGAAGCTGGACTCGACCAGTCCCAAGAGCGCTGCCAACGCGACCCGCGGGGAGCAAGGCGTGCCCGGTCTTGGGCCGTCGCCCACCGCGAACTGAAGCGCGGTCGCACCGCAAACCGCCGGCGCAATCGCGAACCGTCTCGCGGTTGCGACCTATCGCCCGGCGGAGGGAAATTGACGCCGCGGCTGGCACAGCTAACATCCGCTCCCGAGGGCTGATAACACCCCAGGGAGGACCCCATGCTGACCAACCGCCGGACCCTTTTGACTGGGTCACTGGCCGCAACAGCGGCTGCCGCCATGCCCTGGCGCGCCGCGCAGGCGCAGGCGACCGAACTCAAGCTGCACAGCTTCGTGCCGCCGACCCACGTGATCTGGACCGACGTCATCACACCCTGGAGCCAGGAGGTGGCGAAGCTGAGCAAGGGCGCGCTGACGGTTCGCCTGTTTCCGGCGATGCAGCTCGGCGGCCGACCGCCGGACCTCTATCGTCAGGTGCTCCAGGGCATTTCGGACGCCACCTTCACGCTGCCCGGCTATACCTCGGCGGACTTCCCGATGATGGCGCTGACCGAGTTGCCGGGTCTCGGCAATAGCGCCGATGACGGCACCCGTAAGCTGTGGCAGCGCTTCGACAAATACCTGGCGCGTGACTTCAAGGGCACCAAGGTGCTGATGCTGTGGAACTCGGAAGCGGCGTGCTTGATGAGCAAGGCGAAGCCCATCCGCACGCTGGAGGATCTCAAGGGCCTGAAGATCAGGGCCCCGTCGGCGGCACAATCGGCGCAGCTTGAGGCACTGGGCGCCACTCCGATCGATATGCCGGCGCCGGCGATCTACAACAACCTCGATCGCGGCGTGATCGATGCGACCATGATCCCGATGTCGGCGGCGCTCGACTTCAAGCTGATCGAGGTCGCGAAATATTTCACCATCAATGCGCCGCTCGGCTGCTCGCCGTTCCTGGTGGCGATGAATCAGGGCCGCTACGACAAGCTCCCCGCCGACCTCAAGAAGGTCATCGACGCCACCACGGGCCTCAATCTCAGCCTGAAAGGCGCCGCCACCTACGACAGGAAGAACAACGAAGCGCTTGCCGAAGCCAAGAAGACCCGCGAGGTCTATACACTCCCGGAGAAGGAGCGCCAGCGTTGGCTGGCCACCTTCAGGCCGATGATTCAGCGTCAGGTCGAAGCCGGCGAAAAGGCGGGGCTTCCGGCCCGCGGCCTGGTCAAGTCCTACGGACTGCTGAGCTAGCCTGCGGGAGCATCGCGATCGATCTAGCGCGGGGGCTGGCTTGGAAGGACCGGACCACTCGGAGGGCCAACCCCGGCTGTTCGGTCGTTTGCTGCGAGCATTGGCGCTCGCGGGCGGCTGGGTGCTCATGGCGTTGATGGTCTACACCGTTCTCGACGTCATCCTCCGTTACGCTTTCAATCGGCCGTTCAGCGGATCGCTGGAACTCACCGAATTCGCGATGTCGGCGATCGTGTTCCTCGGCATCGCCTATTGCGGGTGGCTCGGCGGGCACGTCGCCGTCGACATTCTGGAGCGTCCGCTCGAGAATCCGAAGCTGCGCTTCATCCCGGTCGTTCTGACGCTCACCAGCGCCGTCCTGTTTGCGGCCATTGCCTGGCTGACCTTGATGGAGACGCTCGGCACCATGCACCGTGTCAGCAACATGATGCGCTGGCCGCACTGGCCGTTCCAGTTCATCGTGGCGTTCGGTTCGGCGATGTACGCGATCGTGCTGTTCATCCAGACGTTCCGGCTGGTCCGCAAGCGGGAAGGGGAACCGCCGAATGTCGCGCAATGACGCCATCGGATTGATCGGCATCGGGGTTCTGCTGCTGCTGATGGCGCTGCGCATGCCGATCGGCATCGCCATGCTGCTGGTCGGCATTGTCGGCTTTGCCGTCCTCAACGGGCCGCAGGCCGCGCTGGCGGCGCTCGGCAACTACCCCTATCAATACGCGGCGGTGTACGATTTCGCGGTCATCCCGCTGTTCGTCCTGATGGGCAATCTCGGCTCGGTGTCGGGGATGGCGCGCGACATGTACACGGCCGCCTATTCCTGGATCGGCCATGTGCGCGGCGGGCTCGCGCACGCCACCATCCTGGCCTGTGCCGGCTTTGCCGCGGTGTCCGGCTCGAGCGTCGCCTCGGCGGTCACCATGGGCAAGGTCTGCCTGCCCGAGATGCGGCGCTACGACTACAACCACCGGCTCGCGACCGGCGTGATCGCCGCCGGCGGCACGCTCGGCATCCTGATTCCGCCCAGCACTGCCTTCGTGATCTACGGGCTGCTCACGGAACAGTCGATCGGCAAGCTGCTGCTGGCGGGCATTCTGCCGGGCATTCTGCTGGCCGGCATCTTCATGGTGACGGTCTCGATCTGGATGTACTTCAAGCCGCACTACGGCCCGGCGGGGCCGCGCGCGAGCCGGCAGGTGCGCCAGCAGAGCATGCTCAACGCCAGCCCGATGATCGTCATCGTGCTGGTGAGCATCGGCGGCATCTATGTCGGTATTTTCACGCCGTCCGAGGCGGCGGCGGTGGGCGCTGCGCTTGCCCTCGGCTACGCGCTCTGGCGTCGGTCGCTCGGCAACGGCAGCCTGTCGAAGGTTCTGATCGAGACCGTGAACACCACCGCGCTGGTATTTCTCATTCTGATCGGCGCGCTGGTGTTCGGGCCGTTCCTCGCGCTGTCCGGCCTGCCCGAAAAGATCGCGCAGGGGCTCGCCGGCCTCGACGTCCCTCGCGTCATGATCCTTATCTTGATTCTCGCGGTCTACATCATCCTCGGCACCTGGATGGAAGGGTTCTCGATGCTGGTGCTGACGCTGCCGATCGTGTTCCCGGTGATCAAGGCGCTCGGCTACGACCCGATCTGGTTCGGCGTCATCATGGTCATCGTGCTGGAGATGGGGCTTATCGATCCGCCGGTCGGCATCAATGTCTTCATCGTGAAGGGGCTGGTGCCCGACGTGCCGATGAGCGAGATCTTCTACGGTGTGCTGCCGTTCTGGTTCGCGATGATGGCCTGCATCGCGATCCTGATCGTGTTTCCCGACATCGCGCTGTTCATCCCGAATACGATGATCCGGTGAGGCGGGGCTGCAAATTGCTATGCCTGCGCCGCCGCGTGCGGCTGCGCGAAGGCCGGCATGACCTCGCGCGCGAACAGCGCGACCGAGCGCAGCGATTCCGCAAGCGTCAGGTCGCCGAACGCGAACCATGACAGGTGATAGTTGACGCCGGTTGCCTCGACATCGGCGGCGATGAAGTCGCGCACGGTGTCGGGCGAGCCGGCAATGCCGTGGCCGAGCGCCACGAGTTCGTCGAAGCTGTCGGGATACATCGCGGTGATACCGGGCAATGTCCCGTGCCGGACCCACAGCCAGCGGAAACTCTCCACCCAGCGCGGATAGGCGCGGCGCGCGGCCGCGAGCGCCTCCGCATCGGTGTCGGCGACCACCACGTGGCGCCCCACGCCGATGAGGCGGTCGTCCGGCTTGCCGAGCCTTGTGCGCGTTCCGCGGTAGCGGTCGACGATGGCGCGCACCAGCGTGCGCGGGCCGAGCGAGACGATGTGGGCGTCGTTCTCCGCCGGCCAGTCCGCGCTTGCTACCGCCAGCACACCCGCCCAGAGCGGCGGATGCGGGCGCTGCACCGGCCGCAGGACCATCGGCACCTTGCGGAAGCGGTAGTGCTCGCCCTCGAAGGTCAGTTCATCGGACGCCAGGCCCTGCAACAGGACCTTCAGGCCCTCGCGATAGACGGCAGGAGCGGACTTGAAGTCAACCGCGTAACAGTCCGCCTCCAGCGGCGACACGCCGCGGCCGACACCGAGCTCGAACCGGCCGCCGCTCATCTGGTCGAGCATGCACACCTCCTCGATCAGGCGGATCGGGTGGTAGTAGGGCAGGAGATAGACCAGCGGCCCGAAACGCAGCCGCACGGTGCGCTGTGCGATCGCCGCGAGAAACAGGCCCGGAGAGGCGGCGCCGCCGAGCGGCGTGGCATGGTGCTCGGCGAGGTGGTAGCCGTAGAATCCCGCGCGGTCGTAGGCCTCCGCCAATCGCACGCGATCCGCGTAGAGCTGCGTGAACGGCACACCGGCGTCGTCCATATGGTCGAAGATGCCGAACCGCATCGCGGTGCCCCGACGCGCAATCGCCGGGGCGAGCCCGGCGACTGCATCCAATCACGTTCGACGCGGCGCGACTACCGCCACTCCACCTTCTTCACCGCGTAGGCCTTGGCGCCGCCGGGCGTGACCACTTCGACGCTGGCGCCTTTGGTCTTGCCGATCAGCGCGCGCGCCAGCGGCGAGGTGATCGAGATCTTGCCCTTCTTGGCATCGGCCTCCGGTTCGCCGACGATCTGCCACACCTTCTTCTCCTCGGTGTCCTCGTCGATCAGCGTGACGGTAGCGCCGAACTTGATGGTGTCGCCGGAGAGCTTCGATACGTCGATGACTTCCGCGCGCGCGAGCTTGTCCTCGATCTCGGCGATCGCCCCTTCGTTGTGCGCCTGCATCTCCTTGGCGGCATGATACTCGGCGTTCTCCGACAGATCGCCGTGCGTGCGGGCATCGGTGATCTGCTGGATGATGCGCGGACGCTCGACCTGCTGGCGATGCTTGAGCTCCTCCTCGAGCACAGCATAGCCCGCCGCCGTCATCGGGATCTTGTCCATCAGTCCTCTAGCCTCCAAACCGTCATGTCGAGACAAAATTCGAATCGCGGGCCGAAGCTTGCTTCCGGCCCCGCGACCGCGGAACTCTGTCCAAAACCCGTACCGTCCAGGCGGGAGCCCCGGGGGAAATCCCCCGATCCTAGCCCTTGCCGCCGAAATAGCTCTGCAGCGCACGTACCTCGAGGTCGCCCCCGAGATAGGCTTTGATTCCCTGCGCCGCGGCGACGGCCCCTGAAAGAGTGGTGTAGTAGGGGACTTTATGCAAGAGGGCAGCCCGCCTCAGCGACCGGCTGTCCGCCAGCGCCAAGGCCCCCTCGGTGGTATTGAAAACCAGCGCAACGTCGCCGTTGCGGATGGCATCCACGATATGGGGGCGGCCCTCGGCGACTTTGTTGATCTTTTCCGCCTGAACGCCCTGTTCCGACAGGTAGCGCTGGGTTCCCCCGGTCGCGATCACCCGGAATCCGAGCGAATTCAGCAGCCGGATCGCCTCCAGGATGCGCGGCTTGTCGGTGTCCTTGACCGAAACAAAGACCGTGCCGGCGCGCGGCAGGCGCGAGCCGCCCCCGATCTGACTCTTGGCGAAGGCAACCGCGAACGAGCGGTCGATGCCCATCACCTCGCCGGTCGACTTCATCTCCGGCCCGAGCACGGTGTCGACGCCCGGGAAGCGGGCGAACGGGAACACCGCCTCCTTCACGCCGACATGGTCGAAGCGGGGCGGCTTGAGGTCGAGGCTCTTGAGCGTCTCGCCGGCCATGATCCGGGCCGCGATTTTGGCGACCGGCAGCCCGATAACCTTGGCGACGAAGGGGACGGTGCGCGAGGCGCGCGGGTTGACTTCAAGCACATAGATGTCGCCATCCTTGATGGCGTATTGCACGTTCATCAGACCGCCGACATTCAGCGCGAGCGCAAGCTCGCGGGTCTGGCGGCCGAGCTCGGCGATCGTCGTTCCGCTGAGCGAATGCGGCGGCAACGCGCAGGCCGAGTCGCCGGAATGGATGCCGGCTTCTTCGATGTGCTCCATGATGCCGGCGATCATGGTGTCCTTGCCGTCGGCGAGGCAGTCGACATCGACCTCGGTGGCGTCCGACAGGTAGCGGTCGAGCAGCAGCGGTCGCTTGTCGGAGACCACCAGCTCGGAGGGCCGGTCGAGATCGCCGGCGAGGCGGGCGATGTAGCGGTCGAGCTGGGCGGCGTCGCGCACGATCTCCATCGCGCGGCCGCCGAGCACGTATGACGGCCGGATCAGGATCGGATAGCCGATCCCGTCGGCGATGGTGCGCGCCTCGTCGGGGCTCTTGGCGATGCCGCTGAGCGCCTGGCGCAGCCCGAGCCGGTCGAGCAACTGCTTGAAGCGGTCGCGGTCTTCCGCGAGATCGATGGCGTCCGGCGAGGTGCCGAGAATCGGCACATCGGCGCGCTCGAGCGACTCCGCGAGTTTGAGCGGCGTCTGCCCGCCGAACTGCACGATGACGCCGTGCAGCGTCCCGTTCGATCGCTCGGTATCGATGATCTCCAGAACGTCCTCGGCGGTGAGCGGTTCGAAATAGAGCCGGTCCGAAGTGTCGTAGTCGGTCGACACCGTCTCCGGGTTGCAGTTGACCATAATGGTTTCGTAACCGATGTCGCGCAGCGCGAAGGCGGCGTGGCAGCAGCAATAATCGAATTCAATGCCCTGGCCGATGCGGTTCGGTCCGCCGCCGAGGATGACAATCTTCTTCTTATCGGACGGCGCCGCCTCGCAGGCGGCAGCACCGGCGAACGGCGCCTCGTAGGTCGAATACATGTAGGCGGTGGGGGACGCGAACTCGGCGGCGCAGGTGTCGATGCGCTTGAACACGGGCCGCACGCCGAGCGCGCGACGGCGCTTGGTCACCTCGTCGGCGGACAGGCCGGCGAGCTTGCCGAGGCGGGCGTCGGAGAATCCCATTGCCTTCAGCCGCCGCAGCGCCCCGGCGCTTAGCGGCAGCCCCTTGGCCCGGATCTCGGCCTCCTTGTCGACGATGTTGCGGATCTGCGCCAGGAACCACGGGTCGATCTTGCAGGCGGTGAAGATCTGGTCGTCGGGCAAGCCGTGACGCATTGCCTGCGCGACCGTCAGGATGCGATCCGGCGTCGGCGTGCCGAGCGCGGCGCGGATGGCGCTACGGTTCTCGGCTTCGTCGCCGCCGACGCCAGCGATGGCGATCTCGTCGAAGCCGGTGAGGCCGGTCTCCAGCGAGCGCAGCGCCTTCTGGATGCTTTCCTGGAAGGTGCGGCCGATCGCCATCGCCTCGCCGACCGATTTCATCGACGTGGTCAGCACCGGCTCGGCGCCGGGGAACTTCTCGAACGCGAAGCGCGGGACCTTGGTGACGACGTAGTCGATGGTCGGCTCGAACGAGGCCGGCGTCGCGCCTCCGGTGATGTCATTGGCGATCTCGTCGAGGGTGTAGCCGACGGCAAGCTTGGCCGCGACCTTGGCGATCGGGAAGCCGGTCGCCTTGGACGCAAGTGCCGACGAACGTGACACCCGCGGATTCATCTCGATGATCACGAGGCGTCCGTCCGCAGGGTTGACCGCGAACTGCACGTTGGAGCCGCCGGTCTCCACCCCGATCTCGCGCAGCACCGCGATCGAGGCGTCGCGCATGATCTGGTATTCCTTGTCGGTGAGCGTCAGCGCCGGCGCGATGGTGATCGAATCGCCGGTATGCACGCCCATCGGGTCGAGGTTCTCGATCGAGCAGATGATGATGCAGTTGTCGTTCTTGTCGCGCACCACCTCCATCTCGAATTCCTTCCAGCCGAGCACCGATTCCTCGATCAGCACCTCGGTGGTCGGGGAGGCGTCGAGCCCGCGCTCGACGATGTCGAGAAATTCCTCGCGCGTATAGGCGATGCCGCCGCCGGTGCCGGCCAGCGTGAAGCTCGGGCGGATGATGGCGGGCAGGCCGATCTCCTGCAGCGCCTGGAGCGCCTCGATCAGCCCCTGCGCGATGTAGCGCTTCTTGCGGTCGGGTTCGCGCGCCTGCCATTGCGCGTCGAAGTGGGTCAGTGCCTCGCGCTCGGCCTGTTGCGACAGACCCTGTTGCTTGATGCGGTCGGTTTCGGCGGCGTATTGCGCGCGGTCCTGCTGCTTGAGGGTGCCGGCATTGGCGAGCGAAGATTTCGGCGTTTCGAGCCCGATCTTCTTCATCGCCTCGCGGAACAGCTCGCGGTCCTCAGCCTTATCGATGGCGTCGGCGTCGGCGCCGATCATGGTGACGCCGAACCTGTCGAGCACGCCCAGGCGGCGCAGCGACAGCGCCGTGTTGAGCGCGGTCTGCCCGCCCATGGTGGGCAGGAGCGCGTCGGGGCGCTCCTTCTCGATGATGCGGGCGACGATCTCCGGCGTGATCGGCTCCACGTAAGTGGCGTCGGCCACGTCCGGATCGGTCATGATGGTCGCCGGGTTCGAATTGACCAGGACGATCCGGTAGCCCTCCTCCTTGAGCGCCTTGCAGGCTTGGGTGCCGGAATAGTCGAACTCGCAGGCCTGCCCGATGACGATCGGACCCGCGCCGATGATCAGGATCGATTTGATGTCGGTCCGTTTTGGCATCGTCCACTGTTGCGGTTGTCGTTCCGGGCGCAAGCGACGCGCGCGAAGCCGGAATCCATAAACCACCGCTGCGGAACATGGATTCCGGGTTCACGCCGTCGGCATGGCCCGGAACGACGGATAGCACGGCACAAAAAAAGGGCGCGCCTGCCGCGCGTCCTTCGGTTCAGCGCCGTTGGGCTCGGCGCGCGGGCGCTGTTTAGACCAGAATCGGCGCCAAGGGGAGTCGGAAAATGCCGCGATCCGCCGCATTTTCGTAGATTTCACGCCTGAAGCGGCGCGCCCGGCGCCGGCCGGTTGTTCATACCCGGTGCCTTCTGAATTTCCGGTGATAGGATCGCGGCGGGGGCTTGGCGCGGTCCGATTCGAGCCGTTGCGTTCGAGAGGCCGCGCTCATCTGGGAGCCGGCATCGATGTCAACGAGCGCGTGGATCGTGATCGCCGTCGTGGCGGTCCTGCTGATCTATCTGATCGTCGTTTTCAACCGCCTCATTCGCCAGCGCAATGTCGTGCGCGAAGGCTGGAGCGGGATCGACGTGCAGTTGAAGCGCCGCACCGACCTCATCCCCAACCTGGTTGAGACCGTCAAGGCCTACGCCAGCCATGAGCGGTCGCTGTTCGAGGAGATTGCGAGCCGGCGTGCCGGCAGCATCAACGCCAGCGACGTGAGCGGGCAGGCGAACGCCGAGCGTGCGCTCTCGGGATCGCTCGGCAAGCTGATGGCGCTGGCGGAGGCCTATCCGGACCTGAAGGCCAACCAGAACTTTCTCGAACTGCAGAAGCAGCTCGCCGAGATCGAGGACCAGATCCAGATGTCGCGCCGGTATTACAACGGCGCGGTGCGCAACCTCAATATCAGCATCCAGTCGTTTCCCGATGTTGTCGTGGCGCGCAGCCTCGGCTTCCGGGAGGAGCCGTTCTTCGAACTGGACAACCGCAGCGAGGCGGCCGCTCCGCAAATCGGATTCCCGGGAGGACGCTCATGATCGTGCGGCGCTTCGCGATCGGACTTCTGCTTCTCATGGCCATGGCGGCGCCCGCCGCCGCGGTCGAGCGCATCGTCCAGTTCATCAGCGACGTCACGGTCGAGCGCAACGGCGACCTCTTGGTGAGCGAGACGATCCGGGTCGAGGCCGAGGGCAATGTCATCCGCCGCGGCATCTTCCGCGATTTCCCGACCGTCTACACGCGTGCCGACGGCACGCGGGTCGAGGTCGGCTTCCACCCGGACATGGTGACGCGCAACGGTGCCGCGGAAAACTACGTGCTCGAGGGGATTTCAAACGGCGTGCGCGTCCGCATTGGCCATCCGGATCGCCTGCTGTCGCGCGGCCAGCACACATACGTGATCCGCTATCGCACCACCCGGCAGATCGGATTCTTCGCCGACTATGACGAGCTCTACTGGAACGTGACCGGCACCGGCTGGGCGTTCCCGATCGACATGGCGGAAGCGCGCATCACGCTGCCCGAGAAAGTGCCGTTCCGGCAGACCGCCGTCTACACCGGCCCGCAGGGTGCGAGAGGCAAAGACGCCGCCGTGGTCTCGCAGGAGCCGGGCCGTATCGTATTCCGCACCACGCGTCCATTGCCGGCGCGCAACGGACTCACCGTCGCCGCCGCCTGGCAGAAGGGTGTGGTCGAGCCGCCGACGGCGGCTCGCCGGGCGCAATACTGGCTCGAGGACAATCGCGGGCTGGTGATCGCCCTGGTGGGCCTGATTGCCGCCATGCTGTACTACGGCTTCGCTTGGCTGCGCGTCGGGCGCGATCCGCCGGCCGGGACCATCATCCCGCTGTTCGCGCCGCCCGACGGCATGTCGCCGGCGGCCGCACGCTATGTCGACCGCATGTCGTTCGACAACCATTGCTTCACCGCGGCGATCGTAGGCCTCGGCGTAAAGGGGCACCTGCGGATCGTCGAAGACGGCACCACGTCGACGATCGAAAAGCGCGAGGGCGGCAAGCCGTTGTCGCCGGAGGAACACGCGGTGATGTCGCGGTTGTTCGCAGCGGACAATTCCATCCTGCTCTCGCAGTCCAATCACGTTCCGCTCGGCAGAGCCAAGGAAGGACTCGGCGAGGCGCTGTCGAAGACCTATCTCGGCAGACTCTTCGCCAACAACTACGCATGGTCCGGCATCGGGCTGGGTCTGGTGCTGCTGTTCGCGCTGGCAGTCCTCATCGTGCTGGGAGTGGCACGACAGACTCACGTGCTGGCCACGATGGTGATGATCGGAATCTTCGGCGTGCTGTTCGCCATGACCGCCGGTGCGATGATCTTCATTGGCTGGCAGCGCGTGCAGCGAACGATTTGGCTGCTGGTGGGCGGACTCGGGCTGCTGCTGCTGACTGCGGCGGGGGCCCTGGTCTTCATGTGGTTGACCAATCCCGGGGCCGCCAATCTGGTGCTCGCCGGCACGTTCCTTGCCATGGGCGTCGTCGCGGGTGCGGGTTTTCCCCTGCTCAAGGCGCCGAGCCGCGGCGGGCGGCAGACCATGGATCAGATCGAAGGCTTCCGCGAATATCTCAGCGTGGCCGAGGAAGACCGGCTCAACGCGCTCAATCCGCCCAGCAAGACGCCGGAGCTGTTCGAGCGCTTCCTGCCCTATGCCATCGCACTCGACTGCCAGAACGCCTGGGCGGCGAAGTTTGCCGGCGTGCTGGCGGCTGCGGGGACCGCTGCCGCGGCGACCGCCTGGTATGTCGGCAACCGCGACTGGGCGAGCGATCCGGTCTCGTTCGCCGATCATCTGGGCTCAAGCCTCGATTCGACCCTGTCGTCCTCGTCGACGGCGCCCGGCTCCAGCAGCGGCTCGGGCGGCGGCGGTTCCTCGGGCGGCGGCGGCGGTGGTGGCGGTGGCGGCGGCTGGTGACAGGCCGTCGTTTCGCCTAGTATTCGCAACGAAAATCAAAAGCCCGAAGTGGAGAGACGACAGATGGCGGTCCTTCGTTCGCAGACGCGCGCGCTTGTCCTGTTGGCGGTGAGTCTGGCGGTGTACCCGGCTTCCGCCCAGGAATCGGAGCGGGCATTTTACGCCGGCAAGACCGTGCGAATGATCGTCGGCTCCGGCACCGGTGGGGGCTACGACGTGTTCTCGCGCATGATCGCGCCCTACCTTGCCAAGGTGCTGGGCACGACCGTCATCGTCGAGAACCAGCCGGGTGCCGGAGGGCTGGTCGCGCTCAACCGGCTTTACGTCGCGCCGCCCGACGGCTTGCAGCTTTCGCTCTCCAACGGCACCGGGGCTTCGTTCGCGCAGCTCACCGAGCAGCCGGGCGTTCGTTTCGACCTGGCGAAGTTCAGCTATCTCGCCACCGTGGGGGCACCGCCCGGACTATGGCTGGTGGGGCCGAACTCTCCGATCCGGGAAGTCAGCCAGGCGGTGGCGGCGAAGATGAAATGGCGATGGGCCTCCTCGGGCGGGACGTCCGGGCTCGGCCTCGGCGCCGCCTTCACCTGCGAGGCGCTGAAGCTCGATTGTCATGTCGTGCAGGGGTACAAAGGCAGCGCCGACGCCGGGCTCGCCGTCACCCGCGGCGAGATGGACGCGCTCTATGTGCCGGAATCGTCCGCCAACAATTTCGTGAAGGCGAAGCAGAACTGGGCGCTGGCGACCATGTCGCGCACCAAATCGCGCTTCTTCCAGGACCGTCCGACCATCTTCGAGGCGGCGAAGATGGACGCCGACCAGACCTGGGTGATGGATTTCCTCGCCAATGTCGAGAAGCTCGGCCGCATCATGATTGCACCCCCCGGCATCCCGCCGGCGCGGCTCGCCTATCTCCAGGCGGCGGTGAAGGAGACCCTGAGCAACCCGCAACTGATCGCCGAAGGCGAGCGGGCGGAGCGCATCATCGAGTATCTCGACCCGGTCAGCACCCACAAGAACGCGCTTGCGGCGGTCGGCAGCGTCACTGCCGCGCAGCGGCAGCGCGTAATCGGCATCGTGACGAAGTCGCGGTAGCCGTCAGACCGGCCGCGCACGAAACGTCATGCGCGCCGGATTGTGCTCCATGTTGCGCGCCAGCCGCTCGGCCGCAAAACCGGCGGCTGCGAGCCGCTGCATGAATTCGGCCTCGGTGTATTGTGCGATGCCGAGCGTGCTGCGGATCTTGCGGTAGGGCGACACGGTGGTCTTGGCGAGGCCGACCAGCGCGGCGACCAGGAAACCGTGCTTGGCGGCATAGCGCAGCAGCGCCGACACGTCGCTCACGGTCCCCACGTCGGGCGGGATCACGTCGGCAAAGATCAGCGTCCCGGACGGCGTCAGCAGCCGCCGGAACAGCGCAAGCAGGCGCGCCAGCTCGTCGCCCGTCAGGTACTGCGCGACCGAATTGGTCACGATCAGGTCGAGGCGCGCGTCCGGCAGCGCCTCGATCTCCTCGGGCGACAGCACCGCGATGCGGGGGTTGGCGGCGAAGCGCACCGCCATCGCCGCGCGCACGCTCGGTGCGGCGTCGCACAGCATCACCTCGGCCGCGACCGCCGCCACCAGGTCGGCGTGCAATGCGTCGCCCGAGCCGTAGTCGAGAACCCGCGTATCCGGCCCCGGCACGAACGCAGCGATCTGTTCGGCGATCTCGCGATAGTGCACGTCCTTGTGGCGTGCATTGACATAGATCGAGTGCTCGGAGTCCCAGAACGAGCGCCAGTCAGACACCACGCCCTCCGCTCGCCCCCGTGAACGCGGCGGCCGGACGTTGGACGCCTGTGGCTCGGCCGGAGCGCGACATGACTAGCGCCACAGCGACATCAACGGCCCGTCCGCGCCGTAGACCGGATCGCTGTCGGGCAGGGGCACTTTGGGGATGGTTTCGAGCGCCCTGGCATGCTCGGCCTTGCTGCCGCGGCACAAGTCGAACCTGCCGGTCTTGGGATAGGCGCCGATCACCATCAGCTCCGGCGAAGCCCACAGGCTTTGATGGCCGGTACCGGCGGGCAGGACCACCACGTCGCCGCCGCTCAACTCGAGTTCCTGTCCTTGCATGCCGCCGAAGCGCACGCGCGCCCGCCCGCGGGCAACGCCGAGCACCTCGTGGATCATCGAGTGGTAGTGGACGTACGGGTAGATGCCGTTGCGCCACATGTCGCCCCAGCCGTGCCGGGCGAACGTCGTCTCGATCACATCTTCGGGATCGGGCGTCCCGGTGAGGTCGATGGCATTGCGATAGACGAGGAACGGCAGGCGCGGGTTGTTGGGAATAGACCCGTCGTCGAAAAACATCAGCCTCTGCGGTTGGGGCACAACGGGCATGATCTCGCACCCACCAAGGAATCGCCGCTCGGTCCCGGGAGCGCCTTCTTACAGGAAGCCGGACCGGCTGCGCCAGCCGGGAGAAGGCGCACAAACGCGCACCGCGCATGCGACAGCGTCACGCGCGCCGGTGCTCCCGCATCATCCCGACGAACCGCTCGAACAGGTAGCGCGAATCGCGCGGGCCGGGCGAGGCCTCCGGGTGGTACTGCACCGAGAACACCGGCCGGTCCTTGAGCGCGATTCCGCAATTGGAGCCGTCGAACAGCGACACATGGGTCTCCGCCGCGTTGGTCGGCAGGGTGTCGCGGTCGACCGCGAAGCCATGGTTCATCGAGGTGATCTCGACCTTGCCGGTGGTGAGGTCCTTCACCGGATGGTTGGCGCCGTGGTGGCCTTGATGCATCTTCATCGTTTTGGCGCCGACCGCGATGCCGAGCATCTGGTGGCCGAGGCAGATGCCGAAGGTTGGGATACCGCGGTCGATGATGCTGCGGATCACCGGCACCGCGTACTCGCCGGTCGCCGCCGGGTCGCCGGGTCCGTTGGACAGGAACACGCCGTCGGGCTGCAACGCCACGATGTCGTCGGCTGCGGTCTTTGCCGGCACCACGGTCACCTTGCATTTGTTCGCCGCCAACAGTCGCAGAATGTTGCGCTTGATGCCGTAGTCGATGGCGACCACGTGGAACTCCGGCGAGTCCTGGCGGCCATAGCCTTTGCCCCATTCCCAGGGCGTCTCGTCCCAGGTGAAGCGCTGACCGCTGGTGACCATCGGCACGAGATCCATGCCGACCAGCCCCGGCCACTCGCGGGCCTCCTTCTTGAGCACATCGAGATCAAATCTGCCGTCCGGCGCGTGCGCGATCACCGCGTTCGGCATACCTTTGGTGCGGATCAAGGCGGTCAGCGCGCGGGTATCGATGCCGGACAGTCCCACCACGCCGCGCGCCTTCAGCCAGCGGTCGAGATGGCGCGTGGCACGGTAGTTGGAATAGTCGGTGATGTCGGTGCGCAGCACCACGCCGCGCGCGCCCGGCGTCGCCGCCATGTTGACGGTCTCGATGTCCTCGTCGTTGGTGCCGACATTGCCGATGTGGGGAAATGTGAATGTGATGATCTGCCCGGCATAGGACGGATCGGTCAGAATCTCCTCATAGCCGGTCATGGCGGTGTTGAAGCACACCTCGCCGACCGCAGTTCCGGCCGCGCCAAGGCCCGCGCCCTCCAGCACCGTGCCGTCGGCGAGCACGAGCAGGGCCGTGGCCTTGGGCTCGGTCCAGGCGGTTTCGTCTTGTTTGGCGGTCATCGGGCGTCTACATAGTCGCCGATTCCGCTTCCGTCAAAGAGCGCGCCGTCGGAGAGGGCGGTTGTGGATTGGCTTGCAACCTTCGGCCTTGTCTCCGTCACGGCGATGCTGGTCTTCTATGCGCTGGAAGATCGCAGCCCGCTCTATATTCTGGCGTTCGCGGGAGCCTGCGGGCTGGCTTCCGTGTATGGATTTCTCCAGGGGGCATGGCCGTTTGGCGTGATCGAGGCAATCTGGGCACTGATCGCGATGCACCGCTGGCGCAAGCGAAGAGCAGGGCCGGAGGCAGGGCTGCGGGAGTCGGAACCATGATCATGCTGGAGTCGACAGTCACCTGTCCCCGATGCGGCCACCGCTCGATCGAACGCATGCCCGAGAACGCCTGCAACATACGCTACTCGTGTGCTGCCTGCGGCGCGGAACTTGTACCGCGCCCCGGCGACTGTTGTGTGTATTGCTCGTACGGCTCGGCTCCGTGTCCGCCGATCCAGCGGGCGAGAGGATCGGGCTAGGAGAGCGTCATGCTGCGCGACACGATCAACAGCGCGATGAAGGAGGCGATGAAGTCGCAGGACAAGCTGCGGCTCTCGACGCTGCGACTGGTCAACGCCGCGATCAAGAACGCCGACATCGAGGCGCGCGGCGCCGGCAAGGATTCGCTTGACGACGCTGCCCTGCTGTCGCTCCTCCAGAAGATGATCAAGCAGCGCGAGGAATCGGTCTCGCTCTACGAGAAGGGTGGCCGCAAGGAGTTGGCCGACCAGGAACGCGGCGAGATCGCGGTGATTGCCGGCTTTCTGCCGAAGCAGATGTCGGACGCCGAGATGACGGCCGCGATCGACGCCGCAATCGCGGACGCCGGCGCGTCGTCCATGAAGGAGATGGGCAAGGTGATTGGCGCTCTGCGCGGCAAGTACGCCGGCCAGATGGATTTCGGCAAGGCAAGCGCGCTCGTGAAGAGCAGGCTGTCGGGTTCGTGACTATGACACGCTCCGATTTCTCGAAGGCACCCAAGGTTGCGCAGAGCTGTCCGCAATGCGGGGCCGAGATGCGCGTCGCCCGGCGGGAGCCCGCTCCCGGCAATCCCGCCATGGAGCGGCTCGCGCTCGAATGCGTCAAATGCGGCCACACCGCCGGCAAGATGCAGGCGAAGCAGAAAACCTGAGCCGGGCGCAGCGCCGCCCCCGGGACAAATTGACCACCCGTATTGCGCTTCGCGTGCCGGCATCGGATGCTGGGTGCCGCGGGCCGGTTCCCGCGCAAAGCACAACAACGAACAGCGAGGCGAGGAAGCGATGGTGAAGCGCATATCGTTGACGGCTCTCCTCATGGCAGCGGCGCTGCCCGTTCATTCCCATGCCCAGCCCGGCGACTACCCCAACCGCCCGATCCGCGCGATTACCACCACCAGCGCCGGCGGCCTGAGCGACATCTTCATGCGCGCACTGGGCGAGGAACTGCACAAGCGGTTCGGCCAGCCGCTGATCGTGGAGAACCGCCCGGGCGGCTCGATGAATGTGGGCACCCGCGCCTGCACGGAGGCGCCGCCCGACGGCTACACGATTTGCATCACCAATGCCGATGCGATGGCCTACAACCAGTTCCTGTTCAAGAAGCTGCCGTTCAATCCCGAGACGCAGCTTCAGCCGATCACCAACGTGTTTCACCTCATCCACATGCTGGTGGTGAATTCCGACCTGAAGGTGAAGAACGTCGACGAACTGATCGCGCTGTCGAAGAAGAAGCCCGGCACATTCAGCTACCTCGCGCCTGGGGCGCCGCTGTTCTTATACATGGAGACCATGAGGAAGGAGCGCGGCGCCGACTGGGTGCGCGTGCCGTTCCGCGGCGGCGGCGACGCCGTCAACGCGATCCTCAGCGGTACGACGCCGATCGCGCTGTTCGGCGAAGGCAACGTCATCGGCCACATCCGCGCCGGCCGGATGACGCCGCTGGTGATGATGAACAATATCCGCTCGCCCAACTTCCCGAACGTGCCGCTCCTGGAGGAGACCGGTTATTCGGGGCCGCCGTCGCGCAGCTGGTATGGGCTGTTCACTCCCACGGGCGTGCCACGGCCGATCATCGATCGCCTGCACAAGGAGATCACCGCGATCGTCAGTCAGCCGGCGTTCACGGCCAAGTATCTGACCGCCCGCAGCCTGGTGCCGGCGCTCAACACGCCCGAGCAGTTCGCCAAGGACATCATCAGGGACCGCGCCCAGGCCAAGCAGGTGGTGCAGGCGGCGGGGCTCACGCCGCAGTAATTGTTCTTTCGTCATTCCGGGGCCGGAGCGCGGCCTTTGCCGGCCCCGAAATGACGCCGCAAGACAATATCATCCCGTCATCGCCCGCACGGCGAGGAACGCCGCGGCGCCGCCCAGGAGCAGGATCATGGGGTGCATCGCCTCGCGCCACAGCAGCACGCCCATCACGACAAAGGCGACCGTCCAGCCGAGCCAGCCCGAATCCTCGATGCGCAGAATCGCCACGCCGCCGGCGATCATCAGCCCGGCGCCGATCGGACGCAGCCCGTTGGCCAGCGCGGTGTGCCACTTGGTGCCGCGATAGCGGTTCCAGGTGCGCGCTACGGCGAAGCACAGGAGCGAGCACGGCACGTAGAGCGCCAGCGTCGCAACGAGCGCGCCGGCAAGGCCGGCGATCTTCCAGCCGATCAGCGTCGTCAGCATTGAGCCGGGGCCGGGCGTGACGCGCGCGATCGCGAACATCTCCAGGAATTCGCGGCCGGTCACCCAGCGGTAGATGTCGACGGCCTGGTGCTGCAACGGCGCATAGATTGCCGACGCCCCGCCGATCGCGAGCAGCGACAACGGCGCGATGACCACGATCAGCGTGAGCAGCGGGTCGTCACGCATTCTTGGAGGTCCGTGGCCAGGATGCTGCGATGCTGATCGGCGCCAGCACGGCCAGGACCGGCAAGAGCGGCCATTGCATGATGCCGACCGCGAAGAACGTTGCCAGCAGCACCAGCACCGACGGGATGTGCCGGTGGAGCGTGCGGTTGGTCATCAGCCCGAGGTGGAACATCATGCCGACGGCGGCTGCGGCGAGGCCGCCCATGGCGACCTGGAAGCCCGGAATCGCCACCAGATGGTGGTAGGCCGCAGCGGCCGCGATCACGATCGCGAACGGCGCGCTGAGCAGGCCGGTGAGCGCCACCGTCGAGCCGACCGCGCCGCGCAGGTGCTGGCCGACATAGACCGCCATGTTGGTGGAGTTCACGCCCGGCAGGATTTGCGCCAGCGAATAGCCGTTGAAGAACTCCTCGTCAGTCATCCAGCCGCGGACTACGACGACCTCGCGCCGCATCCAGGCCGAGAGCCCGCCGCCGAAGCTGAACAGGCCGACCACGAAGCAGAGTCTGTAGAGCGCGAACAGGGAGACCGGCTGGGCGGGCGGGGGCATCGGCGGGGCTGGAACGGGGTGGTGGTCTCGCCGTACGCCGAGTGCGGCAACATGGCAAGTGCACCGGATGCAGACGTGCTATCACGGGCGACGGGCCGGCGCATGGCCGGCGCGGGGAGGGATAGTGATGAGAGCCGTTGCCTTGTTGATTGCGGCGTCGATCGTCGTCCTTGCGCTCCCGGCCTCGGCGCAGACCTGGCCGACGCGTCCCATCAAGGTCATCGTTCCGGCGAGCGCCGGCGGCACCCAGGACGTGTTCATGCGCGCGCTCGGGGAGGACCTGCGCAAGCGGATCGGACAGCCGCTGGTGATCGAGAACCGCCCGGGCGGCAACTTCAACATCGGGGCGCGGGCCTGCGCCGAGTCGGCACCGGACGGCTACACCATCTGCATGCTGCCGAACGAGGCGCTGGTCTACAACAAGCTCCTGTTCAAGAAGCTGCCCTATGATGCCGAGAAGGACTTTACCCCGGTCACCAATCCGTTCTTTGCGACCCAGGTGATCGTCGTCAATGCCGGTCTGAAGGTGAAGAGCCTCGATGCACTTGCTGCGCTGTCGAAGGCCAAGCCCAACACCATGAGCTACATCGCGCCGGGGTTGCCGCTCTGGGTATTCATGGAGAACTGGAAGAAGAAGACCGGCGCCGACATGGTGCGGGTGCCGTTCCGCGGCGGCGGCGAGACCGTCAACGGCGTGCTCTCGGGCACGACCCCGGTCGCGTTTTCCGGCCTGTCGAACTGGGCCGCCTATCTGAAGGCCGGCACGATCGTCGGGCTGGCGGTGGATGCCGCCAAGCGCCTGCCGCTCATCCCCGATGTGCCGACGCTCGCCGAGCTTGGCCACACGATCGACCTCACGCGCGTCTATTTCGGGATCGTGGCGCCGGCCGGGACGCCGCGCGCCATCGTCGGGCGGCTGCGCAATGAGATGGCGCAGGTCATCCACAATCCCGCGTTTCGCGACCGCCATCTCGCCTCGCGCGGGCACGAGCCGCTCGCCAACACGCCCGACGAATTCGCAAGCTTCCTGAAACAGGACCGGGCAGTGTCGGCCCGCATCGTCCGCGATGCCGGCGTCCAGCCGCAATAAAGCGGGCCGGCGCCCGGGTTGCGACCACGCGAGCGCTTGCCGGGTACGCGCCGCGCGTTAAGTTGACCGCACGACACGAACGATGCCGAAGGGGAGACGCCATGCGGATGCTTCAGGGTGCGCTCGTTGCGGTGGCAGCAGGATCGCTGGCCTGGGGCGCGCCGGCCGCGGCACAGGACTATCCGAACAAGACGGTGCGGATCATCATCCCGCTCGGTCCCGGCGGCGGCGGTGATATCTTCATCCGCGCGGTCGCCGACGAGCTCCAGAAGCGCCTCGGCCAGACCTTCCTGGTGGAGAACCGGCCCGGCGGCGGGCTCAATATCGGCACGCGCGCCTGCGCCGAAGCCGCACCCGACGGCTACACCATCTGCATCCTGTCGTCGGAGCCGATCGTCTACAGCCAGTTCCTGTTCAAGTCGCTGCCGTTCAATCCGGAGAAGGACTTCGAACCGATCACCAACCTGTTCTTCAACACGCTCGCCTTCGCGGTCAACAATTCACTCAAGGTGAAGACGGTGCCGGAGCTGATGGCGCTCGCCCGGAAGCAGCCCGGCAAGCTCAGCTATTCGACCTTCTCGTTCCCGCTCGTGCACTACATGGACGGCCTCAACAAGAAATACGGCACGGACATCGTGCGCGTGCCCTACCGCAGCGGCAACGAGGTGATGACCGCGCTGCTGTCCGGCGCGACGCCGATCACGCTGCTCGGGCTGTCCAACATGGTTCCGACCCTGCGGGCCGGCAAGATCACCGCGCTGGCAGTGAACTCCAAGGCGCGGTCACCATTGTTTCCGAACATCCCGACGCTGGCGGAGGCAACCGGCGAGGGCTATCCGCAGTCGTGGTTCGGCCTGTTCGCGCCGGCCGGCACGCCCAGGCCGATCCTCGCGAAGTTGCACAAGGAGGTCGTCGCCATCGCCATGGACGCAGGCTTCCACAAGCGGATGTATATCGAGCGCGCGGTCGAGCGGGCGGTCGATACGCCGGAGGCATTCGCGCGCTTCATCCACGCGGACCGCGCCACCGCGCGCCGCATCGTGAAGGAATCCGGCGTCCAGCCGCAGTAGCGCTCAGGCTGGCTGCGCAAACGCTCCCGCGATCTCGGTCGTCATCGCCCGCCGAAGCGGGCGATCCGGTGCGCCGGTTGCGATTGCAGCTTAAGGGCCTGCGATCACCGGCAGCAGAATCCGCGATGCATGCGCGGCGTCGTGGTGAATGGTGTCGATGCCGATCAGGGTCGGATGATAGGGGTGCGTGAACACCGCGTCGGTGACAGGAGAATCGCCGTTGGCGATCTCCAGCCGGATACGGTGGCCCTTCCTGAACACGTAGGACAGCGGCAGCACCTCGATGTCGAATTCGTAGATCTCGCCTGGAACGAGCGGTTGCGGATTGGTGTGTTTGTAGAACGGCCGGATATCGGTGGAGCGCGCGGCGTCCTTGTCCCGGTGCGAAGCCTTGAGCCAGCCTTTCGACACATTGACGGAGGCCGGCTGCATCCCCTTCGCCCGCGCCGCGGCGTCCTGCGGGTGCTGGTCGGCAAGCTTGACGATGAAGCGGGTGTCGATCTGGTCCGACGCGGCATAGAGCTTGAGCACGATCGGGCCGGTCACCTCGATGTCCGCGTCGAGCGGCGCAGAGGTGAAGGTGAGCACGCGCCGCACCGGGTCGGGCCGCCCGTCCGGCCCGTTCGCGACGACGCCGCTGATCCACTGCCAATCCGGGTAGCTGTAGCTGGTGCCGGCTTCGTCGGCGGCCGGCGGTTCCGGCGATAGGCCGCCGTCGTTGAGCGAGGTCACACTGCCGGACGGCCCCTTGCGCAGGTAGTAGGGCATGTAGGTCGCGCGTTTGAGCGGCCATTCCGCTTCGTCGCGCCAGACATTGGCGCCGCGCACGAAGATGCGCACCGGCGCGCCGGCCATGAAGCCGTTGTCGATGCCCTTCAGGCACGCGTCGTAGAACGGCAGCAGTTCCTTCTCGTGAAATGCGACCTGGTCGTACTGGTGATGGGCCTCGTGCACGTTCTTGGCGCCGGTGACCACGAGCTTCTTCGGCGCGCGCACCTGCTCGTAGCCGAGGATGTTGCCGCGCAGGTGCAGCCCCATCTTGCCCCAGTGCCCGATCGACAGAACCGGAATCCTGATGTCTGCGAGCCGCCAGAACGGCGAACGTTCGCGCCAGAAATCGTCGTCGAGCGGGTGCTCGGCGATGGCGCCGACCAGATCGAAGCGCATCGGCGCGCGTCCGCTCCTGCCCGCGGGCCGGTGCATGTTGTCGATGCGCAGGTTGCCGTACCAGTGCGTGCGGTAGTTGCAGTAGATGCCGCCGTGATAGTTGGAGCAGCGGTACTGGTCGACGAGCCCGTCGTAGGGCGCGATGCAGGCGAGCCCCGGCGGGTTGCGCGTCGCCATCAGCCACTGCGCCATGGCGTAGTAGGATTGCCCGATGCCGCCGACCTTGCCGTTGCACCAGTCCTGCCGGACGATCCAGGCGATCAGCTCGACATAGTCGTCCTGCTCGGCCGCATCCATGAAGCCGAATTCGCCCTCGGATTGGCCTGAGCCGCGCACGTCGGCATGCACATAGGCGTAGCCCTGCGACACGTACCATGCGATCGGGCCGGTCTCGCGCCACAGGAACAGCGGGAACGCCGGCACGGTGTCGAACGCGTGCTGGTAGGGCGAGGCCGCGAACAGTGCCGGCACGCGCCCGCCGCCATCGGGCCGGTAGACGGCGACCGAGAGGCGCACGCCGTCGCGCATGGTGACCATGGTGGTTTCGGATTTCATCGGACCGGCCCTCGGCGCGCCATTATGGTCGGCAAGCCCGCATCAGCAAGCCGCACCTTTGCAGATCACATTACGATGTTCACAGCGGGGCCGACTGATCTAATCTGGTGCCGAGTTTGGAGGGCCGCCCATGACATGCCGCGCCGTTATTGCATTCGCCGTTGCAGTCGCTGCACTTCTTCCATCTCCCACGACCGCGCAGGACTACCCCACGCGGCCGATCCGTGTGATCGTCACCACCAGTCCGGGCGGGCTATCGGACGTGTTCGTGCGCGCGCTGTCGGATCCGCTGCACAAGCGGCTCGGCCAGCCGGTCGTGGTCGAGAACCGTCCCGGCGGCTTCATGATCATCGGCGCCCGCGCCTGCGCCGAGGCCGCGCCCGACGGCTATACGCTGTGCGTGATGCCGGGCGAACCGCTCACCTACAACCAGTTCACCCAGAAGAGCCTGCCCTACGATCCGGTCAAGAGCTTCGATCCGATCACCAATTTCTTCTTCATCACCCAGGCGCTCGGCGTGAGCAGCAAGCTCGGCGTGAAGTCGCTCGATCAGCTCGCCGCCTATTCGAAGCAGAAGGCCGGCACGCTGTCCTATTCGGCGCCGTCGTCGTCGCTCATCCTGTTCATGGAGAACTGGAAGAAGCAGACCGGCGCCGACATGGTGCGGGTGCCGTTCAAGGGCGGCGGCGATACCGTCACCAATATGCTCTCGGGCGTGACGCCGATCGGCTTCCTCGGGCTTGGCAATTTCATCTCCCATATCCGCGCGGGTACGGTCACGCCGATCCTGATCGACGGTGACAAGCGCAACCCCATGGTCCCGGAAGTGACGACGCTGGCCGAGATCGGCTTCGCGCGCGAACACACCCGCGCCTTCTTCGGTCTGTTGGCCCCCGCGGGCACGCCGCGCGCCATCACCGACCGCGTGCGCAAGGAGATTGTCGCCATCGCCAGCGAGCCGGCCTTCGCGAAGCGGCAGTTCGCCGACCGCGGGCTCGAGTCCGTCCTCAACACGCCCGAGCAGTTCCGCGACTTCCTTGCGGCTGACCGCGCCAAATCCAAGCGGATCGTCGACGCCTCGGGGCTCGCACTCAAGAAGTAACCGCCGGTCAGCCCGGCCACGGATACGGTGTCGGGCAGCCGGTATTGTGCTCCCCGCAAAGCGGGGAGATGAGACGGCCACAGACGCCGCTACGACACCTTCATGATCGTGTCCGCCAGCCATTCCGGCACGTCGATCATGACGTCGTGGCCGGATCCCGGCGCCTCGAAGGTCTGCCACGTCTTGTCGGCCTTGCAGGCGGCGTAGGCCTTGTCGAAGGCGGGCTGCGGATAGGCACCCGCGCGGATGTAGGTCTTCTTCGCCACCCGGTCGCGCGCGCCGGTCAACTTGATCGGCTGGAACGGAATGCCATTCGGCTGCGGCGTGAGCTTGGAATCGACCCAGGCCTGGTCGCGCTCGTTGACGCGGAAGGCTTTCGCCGGCGGCCCCGCCCGTCCCGCTTCGCCTTTGGCAAGCGCGGCCTCCAGCGCCTTGCGGCTGAATTCCGAAATGGTGTCGATGCCGCGCTGGCCGTCGGCCGGCAGGAAAGCATCGACCCACACGATCGCCGACACGCGGTCGCCGATCTGCTCGAGCGCGCCCGAGCCCGGCCATCCGCCATAGGAGTGCACCGCCAGGCAGGCGTCCTTGATCTCCTCCCATTTGAACAAATTGACGATATCGGTGATGTGGGTATCGAGCACGATCTCCTTGCTCAACAGATGGGAACGGTCGGCAAGGCCGGTCAGCGACGGCGCGAACACCTTGTGGCCCTGGCGTTCGAGCAGGTCGGCCACCCGTCGCCAGCACCAGCCCCCGTGCCAGGCGCCGTGAATGAGCACGAAAGTCTTGCGGGTCTGCGCCATCGCCGGTGCCACCCCGAGCGCGGCGGCGCCGGCGCCCGTGGTTGCGGCGGACAGAACCGTGCGGCGGGTCATTGACGTGCCTTCGACCTCGGACATCGAGCTTCCTCCCAATCGATGGTCTTGTATGGGACACATTGTAGCGCCCGGGCGTGAGGCTGTCCGCGATGACGTGCCGATGCGCGCGGGCATCGCGTGGGCGAGCGCCCACGGATACGCCATCCTCGCGGTGCGTGGAGAAGCGTCGATCGCTATCGTGCCGGCGAGGAGAATGTCCGCGCCAGCGCGACCACCGCCGGCGGCACATCGACGGCCGACCGCACGAGCGCCTGGAGCTTGTCGCCGCCAAGCGGATCGCTGTCGAGGCCGCTCTTGTGCAGGTCCGCAGCCAGGGCCGGGTCCTTCATGGTCTGCGCAAACGCCGTCCGCAACGTAGCAACGATGTCCGGCGCCACGCCCGGTGGTGCCACGATCGCGCGCCCGATGTCGCTGCCGCTGGCAAAGAGGCTCAGAACCTGACGCTGCTCGTCATTGGCCGCGAGGTCGACCACCGCCGGCACATGACCGATCTCGGGGTGGCGCGTGAGCGCATATTGCACGATGAGGTGGATCTTGTTCTCGCGCAGCCATTCCGGCCGCACCGTCTTGGTCACCGCCCATGGCCGCACCATGCCCTCGACCTCGCCGCGTTCCATGGCGATCGACACCATGTTGACGCCCTCGTAGCCGGCCACGACCTTGAATCTCATGCCGAACATGGCGTTGAGGATGCGCGGGAACACCACCGACGAGGACTCGGGCCCGGTGCCGCCGACCACCACCTCGTTCGATCGCGCATCCGCGATCGTCTTCACCGCTGCGGTGTGCCAGGTCTGCTGCACCTCGACGTTGGAATTGACGCGGCCGATCCAGTTGAAGGCGCGCGCGTCGTAGCGCGGCCCGGCGTGGCCCAGCGCCTGCGCGATCGCGACGGTTTGCGGCACCACGCCAAGCACAGTGCCGTCGCGGACCGCGACATTGAACAGATGATTGGTGCCGTTCATGCCGCCGGCGCCCGGCATGGTCTTGACGATGACCGCAGGCCTGCCTGGCAGGTGCCGGCCGAGGTGGCGCGCGATCAGGTCGGCATAGAGGGTGTAGCCGCCGCCCGCGCCGAAGCTCGAAATGATGGTGACGGTCCTGCCGGCAAAGTCGGCGCGTGGCTGTGCGCCGGCGGGGCTCGCGAACGCGAGCAAGGCAGCGGCGAGAGCAATGGCTCGTCCGTCCCGGCCATTCACGATTGTGCTGCCCTCGGCTCGTGCCATCTGCTTGCCCGCCCGGTTCCCATGCCCCTGTGGATAACTAGGACAAATCGCGCCGCCTCCGGTGCCCGGCAACGCGACCCTATCTTGCCTCAGATTAAGGACTAACCTGCCGAATCACCATGCGATTCCCGCCCGATTTCCTCGACGAGCTGAAGGCCCGGCTTCCGGTGTCGGAAGTCGTTGGCCGGCGCGTGAAATTGAAGAAGGCCGGGCGCGAGTGGAAAGGCCTGTCGCCGTTCAACAAGGAGAAGACGCCCTCATTCACGGTCAACGATCAGAAGGGCTTCTATCACGACTTCTCGTCGGGCAAGCACGGCTCGATCTTCGACTTTGTGATGGAGACGGAAGGGCTGACCTTTCCGGAGGCGGTGGAGCGGCTGGCCCAGCAGGCCGGTCTGCCGCTGCCCAAGGTCTCGTCCGAGGACGAAGCGCTCGAACGGCGCCGCCGCACTCTGCACGATATCGTCGAAATGGCCGCAAAATTCTTCGAGGCGACGCTGGCCTCGCGGCTCGGCGCGCGGGCGCGCGGCTATCTCGCCGACCGCGGGCTCGATCCGGCGACGCAGCTCAAGTTCCGCCTGGGGTATGCGCCGGCCGAGCGCTTCGCGCTCAAGGAGCACCTCGGCAAGGAAGGCGTTTCGGTCGAGGACATGGTGGCGGCCGGGCTCCTGATCGCAGGCGACGACATCCCGGTGCCCTACGACCGCTTCCGCGACCGGGTGATCTTTCCGATCGGCGACCTGCGCGGGCGGATCGTCGCCTTCGGCGGCCGCACGCTGGAGAAGGACGCGCAGCCGAAATATCTCAACTCGCCCGACACGCCGCTCTTCCACAAGGGGACCACGCTTTACAACCTGGCCGCTGCGCGCGCCGCCGCCCACAAGGGTGCGACGCTGATCGCGGTCGAGGGCTATGTCGATGTCATCGCGCTGTCGTCGGTGGGATACGAGGCGACGGTGGCGCCGCTGGGCACGGCACTGACCACCGAACAGATGTCGCTGCTGTGGAAGATGGCGGACGAGCCGGTGCTCTGTTTCGACGGCGACGCGGCCGGCCGGCGGGCCGCCTATCGTGCCGTCGACATCGCGCTGCCGATGCTCAAGCCGGGCAAGAGCGTCAAGTTCGCAACCTTGCCCGAAGGCAACGATCCCGACGATCTGGTGCGCTCGGGCGGCCGCGGTGCGGTGGCCGGGCTGATCGACGGCGCGCTTGGGCTCGCCGACATGCTCTGGATCCGCGAGACCGAGGCCGGCGCCTTCGATACGCCGGAGCGGCGCGCGGCGCTGGAAGCGAGGCTTGCCGAGGTAACCGCTGCGATCGGTGACGACACCGTGCGCAAATACTACCGGCAGGATTTCGGTGCGCGGCTGCGCACGCTGCTGCTGCCTCCCGGCGGGCAGCAGCGCGGGCCGGTCCCGGAACGGCGCGTGTGGTCGAAGGATCGGTTCGAGCGCGGCCGCTTCGGGCGCCGGCCGCCACCCACGGTGCTGGCCAGCGGCCGGCCCTACGTGGTCGCGAGCCCGCAGTTGACGGCGAGCCCGGTGCATCGCGGCCATCGCGCCGCCATCCCGCGCCGCGAGGCGCTGATCCTCCAGGCGGCTATCAACCATCCCTGGCTGCTGCATGATCACCTGGAGGACATTTCCGGGATCGAATTCCGCCACCCGGATGCCGAGAAGCTCAAGCTCGCGCTGGTCGATATCGCCGCCCATGACGGCGCGCAGGACGGCGCCGCCGTGCGCGAAGAGCTGGTCCGGCGCGGCTTCGCGGGCGAGATCGCGCGCGCCGAGAAGGCGATCACCACGCCGTCGGTCTGGGGCGCCCGTGCGGAGGCCGGTCCGGAGGACGTGCTGATGACCTGGAACCAGCTCATCGCCTTGCATCGGCAGTGGCATTCCCTACTTAGGGAGCTGAAAGACGCCGAACAGGCGCTGGGACGTGAAACGACCGAGGCCAACTATTCCTGGTTGCAGGACGTGAAGGCCCGGCTGTCGGTGGTCGATGGGACCGAGGCGCTGATCGAAGGTTTCGGCGCGGCCTCGGGCCGAACGGCGCAGACCTTGTGACCGGTGGGCGGGGCCTTCGGGCCTCGCGCGTCGTTTTCGGGGTCCGGCAGGCCGCGCGGGGCCGGGCGTGCTTGAAAAGACGCATGCCCGAAGGGGCTTGGGTTCCGCCGCCGATAAGGTTAATCGGAGCTTAGCCGGCGGCGGCGAGACTGGCGGGTGGCCGAATCGGGCGGCTGGGGAGGCACCGGTCCCGTCCGGGGTTGACCCTCTACAGGCCGCCGCGGCCGGGGGTGCGTATCCCCCCATAGGGTAGGGGATGGAGTCGTCCCCATAGGGTAGGGGACCTGTGTTTGTGTCCCTGGGGACGTGAGGAGAGATTTTGATGGCGAGCAAGACCAAGGCCACCCAGAAGGCCGCCAGCAACGGCAGCAAGGACCAGGCGGTGAAGGAGGAGGCTCCCGAGAAGGAGACCCCCGAAACCCCCGATCAGCCGCTCCCGCTGCTCGACCTGTCGGACGCCGCGGTCAAGAAGCTCATCCGTACCGCCAAGAAGCGCGGCTACGTCACCCACGACGAGATCAATGCCGTGCTGCCCTCGGAGGAGGTCAATTCGGAGCAGATCGAGGACGTGCTCGCGATGTTCTCCGAGATGGGCGTCAACGTGGTGGAGACCGAGGAGGCGGCCGACGACGACGACCGCGAGGACGCCGAGGACGAGGCCGAGGGCGAGAACGAGCTGGTCGAGGTGCAGCAGAAGGTTCCGGCCAAGGCCGAGACCCGCGAGCCGGCCGAGCGCACCGACGATCCCGTGCGCATGTATCTGCGCGAGATGGGCTCGGTGGAGCTGCTCTCCCGCGAAGGCGAGATCGCCATCGCCAAGCGCATCGAGGCCGGCCGCGAAGCGATGATCGCCGGGCTGTGCGAGAGCCCGCTCACCTTCCAGGCGGTGATCATCTGGCGCGACGAGCTCAACGACAACAAGATCTTCCTGCGCGACATCATCGACCTCGAAGCCACCTATGCCGGGCCCGACGCCAAGGCGATGCCCGCGCCGGTCGGTCCCGACGGCCAGCCGCTTGCCGGTATCGCGGTGCCCGGCCAGGCCGCCGCCAACGGCCAGCCGCCGCAGGCCGCCTCGCCCGCGACCGCGCCCGCCGCGCCCACGCCGTTCAAGCCGGCGCCCGCCCGCGGCGCGCCCGGCGATGACGAGGACGGCGTCGAGAAGCCGGAGGGCGCCGCCGAAGGCGAGTTCGACGAAGACGACATGGAGGGATCGCTCTCGCTGGCCGCCATCGAGGCCGAGCTGAAGCCCAAGGTGCTGGAGACCTTCGACACCATCGCCTCCGAGTACAAGCGCCTGCGCCGGCTCCAGGACCAGGACATCCAGCTCAAGCTGAAGTCGGGCGCGCTGACGCCTGCGCAGGAGCGCAAGTACAAGAAGCTCAAGGAAGAGATCATCACCCAGGTGAAGTCGCTGCGGCTCAACCAGGCGCGCATCGATTCGCTGGTCGAGCAGCTCTACGACATCAACAAGCGGCTGGTCGGCTACGAGGGCCGTCTGATGCGGCTCGCCGAGAGCCACGGCTGCGCGCGCGAGGACTTCCTCAAGCAGTACCAGGGTTCCGAGCTCGACCCGCGCTGGCTCAACCGCGTCTCCAAGCTGTCCGCCAAGGGCTGGAAGAACTTCGTCGCGCACGACAAGGAGCGAATCAAGGCGCTGCGCCACGAGATCCAGCAGCTGGCGACGCTGACCGGCCTCGAAGTCGGCGAGTTCCGCAAGATCGTCCACATGGTGCAGAAGGGCGAGCGCGAGGCGCGGCAGGCGAAGAAGGAGATGGTGGAGGCGAACCTGCGCCTGGTCATCTCGATCGCCAAGAAATACACCAACCGCGGGCTCCAGTTCCTCGACCTGATCCAGGAAGGCAACATCGGCCTGATGAAGGCGGTCGACAAGTTCGAGTACCGCCGCGGCTACAAGTTCTCGACCTATGCCACGTGGTGGATCCGGCAGGCCATCACCCGCTCGATCGCCGACCAGGCGCGCACCATCCGCATCCCCGTGCACATGATCGAGACCATCAACAAGATCGTGCGCACGAGCCGCCAGATGCTCAACGAGATCGGCCGCGAGCCGACGCCGGAGGAGCTGGCGGAAAAGCTCGGCATGCCGCTCGAGAAGGTGCGCAAGGTCCTGAAGATCGCCAAGGAGCCCTTGTCCCTGGAGACGCCCATCGGCGACGAGGAGGACAGCCACCTCGGCGATTTCATCGAGGACAAGAACGCGATCCTGCCGATCGACGCGGCGATCCAGTCGAACCTGCGCGAGACCACGACGCGCGTGCTCGCCTCGCTCACCCCGCGCGAGGAGCGCGTGCTGCGCATGCGGTTCGGCATCGGCATGAACACCGACCACACGCTGGAAGAGGTGGGGCAACAGTTCTCGGTGACGCGCGAGCGCATCAGGCAGATCGAGGCCAAGGCGTTGCGCAAGCTGAAGCATCCGAGCCGGTCGCGGAAGCTGCGGAGCTTTTTGGATAATTAATTGCAGAAATGTTCGCAGAGTGGTGCGCTGCAATATTTCTGTATGCGGCCGCTCCGGGCTATGGCGGCGTGTCTCCCATGCGTGCGAATATTGCTGACCGTAAGCTGGCAAACCGGAATCGCGCTTAGATGCTTGATCGCAATGTCAATCCACGCCCGTTAGGAAAAGACCTGTCGGCTACAAGTCGAGAAAGTGTAGTGGACGCATACTTTTCGGCTGACGTTGAAACAGACGGACCAATTCCGGGGCCGTTCTCGATGCTGTCCTTCGCTCTAGTGTATGCGGGAACATTTGATGGGAAGCTTTTCATCCGTCCGAACAATTACACGGATACGTTTTACCGCGAATTGCAGCCTATCTCTGACCAATTTCAAGTCGAGGCGCTCCAGGTCAATGGTCTCGATAGAGACCGATTGCTCAAAGAGGGAGTAAGCCCATCGCAAGCTATGACAGAAGCGTCGCGATGGATCAGAAGTATCTCGGGACAAGCTAAGCCCGTCTTGGTCGCGTATCCCCTAAGCTTCGATTGGGCTTGGCTATACTGGTATTTCATTCGGTTTTCGGAGGATGGTTCACCATTCGGTTATTCACGATGCTTCGACCTCAAGACTGCACTTTCAATAAAGGGTTCAGTGCCAATTGCGGCGTCGGGTCGTTCGCGATTAGCAGCTTCACTTAAATCTACTCGACAGCATACCCATCACGCTCTGGATGATGCTATCGAGCAGGCGGAAATCTTTGCCAATATCTTCGAGTGGGAGGGTATTCGTGGGGGAGCTTATTAATCGAAGAGCTCTGTCGACGCAACGGATTAAGGAACTTCGCGAGCTTTTGAAAGACGCTGAGCGCTTGGCTGAATCGAAAGCCTGTGTCTATGCGACGGGCTCGCTCGGTCGTCTCGAAACCAGCGCCTATAGCGACCTCGATTTGTTCATCGTTGGAAAGGCTAACGGGCGCAAGGAGGCTGACGGTAGGGAAGGCAGCCAGCTAAATCGGCTGGATGAGATCTGTATCAAGGCAGACTTGATCGACGTGACCCGGAAGCTGAAACTACCAGAGTTCTCTGGGGAGGGGCGTTATCTTGTCCATTATTCAATTGACGATTTGACCAAAACGTTGGGAAAGCCGGAGGATGACGTAACCAATACCTTTACTGCACGGCTCCTGCTGCTGCTTGAAAGCCGGCCGCTTCTCGGACAAGAGGTCTATGACGATGTTTTGAATGACGTTATCGCCCCTTATTGGCGGGACTACGAAGATCACAAGAACAATTTCATGCCAGCATTTCTTGCAAACGATATTCTTCGGCTGTGGCGAACGTTTTGTGTAAATTACGAGGCAGGCACGGAGCGGATACCAGAGGACAAGAAGGCTAAAGGCAAACTCAAGAACTACAAGCTAAAGCATAGCCGTATGCTGACATGCTATTCGGCCCTTCTGTTCTTGTTGGCTACCTTTGGTCGGCATCAGACGGTAAGCCCTGCTGATGTTGTGGAGATGATCCACCACACACCAACAGGGAGATTAGAATGGCTTATTAAGCAACAGGACCTGCAAGATGCACGGCCGACACTTGAAGCGCTATCTGGTCAATATGAAAGGTTTCTCGAAACTACAAATGCACCAGAGGCTGACCTGCTTCGACAGTTCGAAGACAAATCGACCAGCCGCAACTTCATGGATGCATCTTATAAATTTGGTGATCTGATGTTTGAGGCGCTCAACCGTATCGGTGGAAATAATCGCTTTCATAGGCTCCTAGGGTCCAGACTCATTAAATCCACCATACCATGGCCGCCGCCAGGCAGACAGAAGCCAGGTAGTTTCGCGCGAGCTTGTCATAACGCGTGGCGATACGCCTGAAGTCCTTGAGCCTGTTAAAGG
>Ga0209172_10001971_pt1 | contig 39301 bp, 36 predicted proteins | sample LarsenN4metaG_FD_184113 | JGI IMG/M metagenome (GOLD analysis project Ga0209172, IMG submission 184113) | Hot spring sediment bacterial and archeal communities from British Columbia, Canada, to study Microbial Dark Matter (Phase II) - Larsen... ... | reverse complement strand
TTGTTCCAGGGGGCGAACCAGTCGATGTCCTTCGCGCGCTCGCTCCAGAATGTGTCGGGATCATTGGCGGCCGCGGCGTAAAGCTCCTCGTAGCGCTGCATCGAGGGGACGGCGGCCTTCTCGCTGAAATGTTTCGGCGGATGGATCTTCTCGTTTTGCTCCATGACGGGGCATTCTAACAAGCCCAACGCCCCGCCGTCAGGGCAGGTGTCAGTGCTGCAGGAACGCTTCGCCGGAAGCGGCGTCGCGGCTAAGTCAGAGCTGTACCCATCAGCTTGGCTAGCTCCTCTGGCGATGAGACCGGGGGCTGGCAGGCAAAATTCGAACACAAGACCGCCATCGCGGGATTCGTCTCATTGCGTATCCCGGGCAGGTTGGGGATCGTCTGGGCTAGCGCCGGCGGCAGGTTCTGCGCAACGGCTTGTCCTTCACCGAGGCGCAGCACTGACTTCGAGAGGGAATACCGCGCGCACGCGACCCGATAGAGTTCCTCGGCCTTCTGGCCGCTGCCGATCACGACGACTTGCATGTGCGAGCTGGTGAAGATGCGATGCGCGATCCCGTACGTCGCGGCGTAGATGCCGAAGTGGTCGACGACGCCGGCGAAGGCTTCCAGTGTGTCTTCCGCTTTTTCCTTGTACCTGGCGTCGTTGGTGAGGTGATAGAGGCGGGTGAGCGCGATGGCCGCGGCCGGGTTCGCCGCCGGGGTAGGAGAGTCCTGCAACGGCTTGCGCTTCGCCTTCAGCGCGCCGATAAGGGAAGCCGGGTCCGCCGTGTGGTCGGTATCAAAGAACGCTCCGCCGGTCTCGTCGGAGAAGCGCCGCAGCATTGCATCCGTGATGCCTTGCGCAAAATGGAAGTAGGACAGCACGCCGGTGGACTCGTAGGCGTCCAGGCACGCGATCGCCGTGTAGGCGTAATCGTCGAGCCCGCCTGCCAGTTGGCGCTTGCCAGCCTTCGGGTCCGAGTAGGCGATGACGTGGCCGAGCCGCGCGGCATCCTTGTCCCACGCTTCCGCCAAGATGCGGTCGAGCGACTTCAGGGCGAAGTGCTTGGCATCGTCCAGGTGGAGCGCCGCGGCCGCTTGCAGGTAGGCCGAGATCATCATCCCGTTCCAGCCGACGTAGATGGTCTTGTCGATGTAAGGCATGGGGCGCTTCAGCCGCGCCGCGTACATCTTCTTGCGCGCCTCGCCGAGCAGGGCCAGCGTTTCGTCCTCTGTCTTGCCGATGGCTTGTGCGATGTTCTCGACGCCGGTTTTCACGTACAGCACATTCTTGTGCGGGTTGTGGTGCATTTCGCCGAGTTCGCCGATGTCGTAATAATCAGCAGCCACCTTCAGCTCATCAGGCGAGAGCACGGAGCGTGCTTCTTCCAGCGTCCAGGTGAAGAAGTCGCCATCATCGTCCATGGAGTAGTCGGCATCCTGCGACGCGTAGAAGCCGCCGCGTTCGCGGTCGCTGAGCCACTCATCCACCCAACGGATGATATCGCGCGCTACTGCCGCAAACAGCGGTGACTCGGTCGCTTGGTAGGCATGCACGTAGTTCTTCAGCAGCTCCGAGTTGTCATAGACCATCTTCTCGAAGTGCGGCACGATCCACTTTTCGTCCACCGAATAGCGGTGGAAGCCGCCAGCGAGCTGGTCATAGATGCCGCCTGTGGCCATCCGCTCAAGGGTCTGGGTGAAGAGCGCATGCAACTCCTCGCTGCGGGTGCGCGTGTAATGGTCGATGATCAGGTCGAGCGCCGACGAGTGAGGAAATTTGGGCGCGTTGCCGAAGCCGCCATGTACCCGGTCCCATGACTTCAGCGCCGACTGCATCATGTGGTCTACCGTCTTCGGGTTCAGCGACGCGCTGTGGCCGGCGAATGCCTCCTGGTGCATCACCGCGCCCATCACGCTCTCGGCCGACTCCATGACCTCATCGTGCTTCTCCTGGTAGGCCTTGGCGATGCCGGTGAGTACGCGCTTGAAGCCGGGGCGTCCCCAGTGGTCGTCGGGTGGGAAGTAAGTCCCGCCAAAGAAGGGACGGCCGTCGGGCGTGAGGAACGCCGTCAGCGGCCATCCGCCTTGTCCGCTGATGGCCTGCACCGCGGCCTGGTAGCGCGAGTCCACGTCCGGACGTTCGTCGCGGTCGACTTTAATTGCGATGAAGTTGTCATTGATGAGCTGGGCGATCTGCGGATTGTCGTAGGACTCGCGGTCCATCACGTGGCACCAGTGGCACCACACCGCGCCGATGTCGAGCAGGATGGGCTTGTTCTCGCGCTGCGCCAACTCGAAGGCCTCCGGTCCCCATTCATGCCAGCGGATGGGTTGGTGCATTGCAGACCGGAGATAAGAAGAGGAAGCGTTCGCCAGGGCATTGGCATCCGAAGAATGCGCCATCTCCACAGTGTAAATGTTCAAGAGGCGAGCAGCTTCTTGGCCATGTCGTAGTAGATCTCGATGGCGTCCAGCAATTGCCATTTCTCGATGTACTCGCCTGACGTGTGGGCCACGTGAATGGAGCCCGGCCCGAAGAGGATGGGCTCGCCCCAGGTGTCGAGCCAGGGGATGTCAGTCGTGTAGGCGGCGACAAACGTGGGTAGGCCCGGGAAGGTGCGAAGCTTGGTGAAGGGAATCTCCAGCACGAACTCCAGCTCCGCCAGGCCCTCCACCGCAGCCTTCAAGTCCTGCTTTAACTGTTCGCTGGGACCTACAAGGCGATAAAGTAACTGCGCCTTGGCCGAATCCGCAATCACATTCGGCGCGCGGCCGCCTTCGATCACGCCGATGTTCATTGTTGTGGGTCCGACCTCCGGGTTCACCGGCAGTTCCAGCGCGCGGATGCGCTGGAGCGCTTCCAGCAGCTTGTCGATGGCCGATTCGCCGAGTTGTGGATAGGCTGAGTGCGCCATCTTGCCGCGCGCGGTGACCTCTACGCGCAATGCGCCCTTTGACGCGGTGGCGACTTTGTTCTCCGTCGGCTCGCCGTTGATGAGGAAGCGTGGGCGCCGAAGCTTGGCGGCATTGGCCGTCTTGGCGCCCAGGCTGTCGCGCTCCTCGCCTACGACGAACAGCAGCCCGACCGGCGCGCCCTCTGCCTTCAGGCGTAGCGCTGCGGCGAGCATCGCGGCGATGATGCCTTTCGTGTCGCAAGCACCGCGCCCGTAGATCCGTTCCGCATCCTCAGAAGACGCGATGAACGGCGGCACGGTGTCGATGTGCGTCGAGAACACGACGACGGGGTCGCGCCCACACGTGGCATAGACGTTGAAGCGGTTCGCTGCGTCGTCGACCGGCATCCTGGTCGCGCTGAATCCCAGCGCGGCGAGTTCGCGCAGCAGGAACTCGCCCACCGCGGCCTCGTTGCCGCTTATGGAGTCGATGTCGATGAGACGCCGCGTGAGCGAAATGGGATCCACGCTTCGAGGATACCCTATGATGGAAGACGGAAGGTTGCTATAGGAGCGGACTTGGCAGGAGAGATCAGGTCATTGATGTTGTCGGGCCCCGTGGGCCGGCTGGAGGCGCTGCTCAACGAAGGTGAGCCCGACGCGACACACGCCGCGCTGGTGTGCCATCCGCACCCGCTCTACGGCGGGACCATGCACAACAAGGTGGTCTACAACGCCATGAAGGCGCTGAGCGGCTTCGGGTTCCCGGTGCTGCGCTTCAATTTCCGTGGCGCGGGGCTGAGCGAGGGCGTGCACGACGAGGGCCGGGGTGAGATCGATGATGTCCGCGCCGCGCTCGACTACCTCGCTACCGAATACAAGCTGCCCATCATCTTCTGCGGTTTCTCCTTCGGCGCGGCGACCGGACTGCGGGCTGCTTGCGGCGACGCCCGCGTGGTCGGTCTCATTTCGCTCGGCACGCCGGTGTCGGTCGAGGGACGGACCTACACCTACGACTTCCTGCGCGATTGTGCCCAGCCCAAGCTCTTCATCAGCGGCGGCAACGACCAGTACTCACCGCGGACGGAGTTGCAGGCTGCATTCGAGAATGCTCCCGATCCCAAGAAGCTGGTCATCGTCGAAGGCGTGGACCATTTCTTTGTCGGCAAGCTCAACGAGATGCAGGCGGCCATCGAAGACTGGGTGAGGGAACACTTCGTCCATGGCCAGCGCTGAGACTCACGCCCTGATGCGGCAGCACGCGCGCGACATCTTTGCGCACGTCCTGCGCGAGACGACGGTCGAAACCGCTTTCACACGCCACGTGCAGGCCAGTCGCGGGGTCCTGCGCGTGGGCGACGACCTCTACTCGCTGGACAATGCCTCGCGCATCTTCGCCGTGGCCTTCGGCAAGGCCGCTCACGTGATGGCGCGCGCCTTGCGTGAGCAGCTTGGCGCAACGCTGAGCGGGATCGTCAGCACCCCTGGCAATAGCGAGCCGCAGGTCGAAGGCTTCCGCTACTTCACCGGCGGGCATCCGCTGCCCAACCGCGAATCGGAGAAGGCCGCCGAGGCCATCCTCAAGTCGCTACGCGCTCTTGATGAGAACGCGCTGGTGCTGTACCTGATCAGCGGCGGCGGCTCCGCGATGGTCGAAAAGCCCATCGACGACGAGATCTCGCTGGACGACCTGAGCGAGACCCACCGGGTCCTGGTCGGCTCCGGCGCGAAGATCGCGGAGATGAACGCCATCCGCAAGCATCTGTCGGCGGTCAAAGGCGGACGCATGGCGCAAGCGGTGAAAGCGGGCGTGAAGCAGGTCAGCATCGTGGTGAGCGATGTTCCGGATGACGCGCTCGATGCGCTGGCCTCCGGCCCCACCATGCCGGACCGGAGTTCAGTGGAAGAGTGCTACGCCATCGCCGAACGCTACGGGATGGTGGAGAAGTTCCCGGCGTCGGTCCGTGAGTTGTTCGAGAAGAAGTGCCTGGCTGAGACCCCCGACGCCGATGACCCTTTGTTCCACTACTCGCGCTGGTGGCCCATCCTCAGCAACCAGGACGCAGTCAAGGCGGCCGCGCGAAAAGCGTCGGAGCTCGGGTTCGCGGTCGAGATCGACAACACCTGCGATGAGTGGGAATATACCCGGGCCGCCGACTACCTGCTCGGGCGGCTGCGCAAACTGCGCGGTGGAGCATCGCGCGTCTGCCTGATCTCCGGCGGAGAAGTCAGCGTACCGCTGCCGGAGAAGACTGGGACCGGAGGCCGCAACCAGCAGTTCGCGCTGTATTGCGCCAGCCGCATCACCAGCGAGAACCTCACGGTGCTGTCGGCGGGGACCGACGGCATCGACGGAAACTCGCCGGCCGCGGGCGCACTGGCCGACGGCACGACAACCCTGCGCCATTCCGCTTTGGGTACAGGGACGAGCGTGGACAAGGCGCTGCAGGCTTTCGATGCACATTCCTTCTTTACCGCGCTTGGTGACGATGTCACGACCGGCCCGACCGGCACGAACGTTCGCGACGTGCGCGTCCTGCTCGCGTACTAGAAGAACTTAGTCACGCCTTCTTCGAGCACTCTCACTCGGTCGCTTACGCCTTGCGCAGCGGCGGCCGCCTGCAAGCGGCGCACCGGCTCATCCATCGGCTCGTGCGAGAGCCGGAAGGTGCCATAGTGCATCGGGACCATCCAGCGTGCGCCCAGGTCCAGGAAGGCTTGCATGGCGTCTTCGGGACTCGTGTGCACCGCGCGGAACGACTCCGGGTGGTAAGCGCCGATAGGCAGAAGCGCCAGCTCCGGACGCAACCGGCGGCCGATCTCGCGGAAGCCGTCGAAGTAGGCCGTGTCGCCCGCATGGTATACGGAATGCCTGCCGGCGCGGATCACATAGCCGCCGAAACCGCGATGGGTGTCACGGATCATGCGCGCACCCCAATGCCGTGCCGGCACGTGCGTAAACGTGAGGCCTTCTTCGTTGTGTTCTTCCCACCACTCGAGCTCTACGACTTCGCGGAAGCCCAGGTCGGCGACCAGGTCGTGCAGATGCCGGGGCACGATGACCGCGGGCGCCTGCCCCGTAAGCCGACGCGTCCGGCGCGCGATGCGGCGCAGCGACGGCCGATGCAAGTGGTCGAAGTGCGCGTGCGTGATGAGGACGTAATCAATGGGAGGCAGAAAACGGATGTGCGTCCCCGGGCGCCGCAGGCGTTTCAGGATGAAGAGCCACCGGGCGAAGTTCGGGTCAATGACCAGGTTCTTGCCGCCCATCTGCAGGAAGAAACCCGAATGTCCGATGAAGGTGACACCCAACTCGCCATTTTCCGTCAGCACCGGGCGGCGGACCTCGCCCGAGCAGCGCTGCGTGGCGGAACTGCGCACCAGTTTGGAGAATTGCCGGGCTTTGCGGCGCAAGGTGATGTTCAACATCGTCGGTCTGAGTTTAGACGCGGCTCCGGCCCCGCGCGATGCAATTCCGTTCGCAGTTGACGCCCGCCGCGTCAGCCCATTTAATCAAAAGGTCGAAATAATGAGGAGAGAAAGATGCGCGTGGCATTCCTGGGACTAGGCATCATGGGCGCCAGCATGGCCGCCAACCTCGTGAAAAAGGGACACCAGGTCACCACCTGGAACCGCACCGCGGGCAAGGCAGTCGACGGCGCGGCGGCGGCGCGCACCCCACGCGAGGCTGCTCAGCAAGCGGATGTGGTGTGGATCTGCGTCTCGGACACCGGGGCCGTGGAGCAGGTCCTGTTTGGTGCCGAAGGCGCAGCGGAAGCGTTGCGCCCCGGGATGATCGTCGCCGACTCCAGCACCATCTCTCCCGTTGCCAGCCATAGCATCGCGGAGCGTGTGCGCGCGCTGGGCGCCGACTTCGTGGATGCGCCCGTCACGGGCTCCAAGATCGGCGCGCGCGAAGGCACGCTCATTTTCATTGCCGGCGGCCGGGCTGAGAGCATCCAGAAGCTCGACCCGCTCTTCCACGCCATGGGCAAGCAGGTGATCCACGTGGGCGACAACGGCAAGGGCGAAGCCGCCAAGCTTGCGATGAACCTGATGATCGTCCTCATCTATGAAGGTTTCATCGAGGCGCTTACGCTGGCCAAGAACCTCGGCGTCGAGGAGAAGCCGCTGTTCGCGCTCATCCAGTCGTCCATGGTCCGCTCCGGCGTGGTCGACTACAAGATGCCGTTCGTCGAGAAGCGGGACTACACGCCGAACTTCCCGCTCCGCCTCATGCACAAGGACATCCGGCTGATGCTGGAGGCCGCCGCGGCCACCAACACCAAGCTCCCGGGCCTGAGCAAGATCAAGGAGATCTATGACGAAGCGGCGGCGCAGGGCATGGGCGACCTGGACTACGCGGCGACGCTGAAGGTGCTTGAGGGCTAGCTGGCTTTCTTGTTGAGGGCGGCGTTCTCGGCCATCTCCCGCACCACTTCGAGGAACTCGAGCGGCTCGCCTTGCGCGGGAGAGATCGCGTCCAGGGGGAACGTTGCTGAAAAGTGCGGCGACGTCTGCCGGAAGGTGACGTTCACGTGTTCTTTGCGGTCGCTGTGCAGCACGCCGTAGACGGCATTCGTCACGTCCTTGCTCCAGTCGAGCCGCGTGGTGAGCACTACCGGCGTGCAGTTGGATACGGTCCAGCCGGGCGCGTCGGTCGCCAAGTGTTTATCAGTGCGCGCGAACCAGCGCAGGTTCTCAAAACCCATGGCAAAGGTCGGACGCCAGTCCAGGTCGGCGTGGAAGGTGAAGGATTCGGGCTCCGCTTTCCGGGGGAGCGCGGAAACGGGCCGCAGTCGGACCTGTATGCGCGGCCGCTGGAAGATGGGGTGGACGACCTTGATGGGAACCTCGAATTCCGAGGCATTCAACCAGCGCATGCCGGAGACGTGTCCGCTGGGGCCCAGCGAGTTCTCGATCCAGCGTAGGGCGCGCAGGGCACGGGACTGGAGGCGGCGCTGCAGCACCCAATGGGCTGCAAATACGGCCACCGCGGCCGCGACCATCGCCAAGGCGATCCAGGACCACATAGTACTAAGGTGAGATGCGGGCGATGGATGGGCTGGATGCTAGGAGAGCTTGAGCTTCAGAGACCCTTGTAGATCCCGCCATCCACCAAGATGCTTTGCCCGGTCACGTAGCTGGCCCGTTCGCTGGCGAGCCACACGATGGCGTCGGCGATCTCCTCGGGCTTGCCCAGGCGGCGCAGGGGCACGTCAGCGGCCCAGCGTTCGTAGATCTCCTGCTCGCCGACACCGGCGGCCGCGCCCCGCACCTTCGCCAGTTCCGACAAGCGGTCGGTCGTCGTGTACCCCGGGCCGATGTTGTTGAAGGTAATGCCGTCACGCCCGAACTCCTGCGTCAGGCTCTTGATGAGGCCGACGACCGCGGGCCGGATGGAGTTGGAAAGCAGCAGGTCGGGCACGGGCTGTTTCACGGTGGTGGAAGTAATGGTGATGAAGCGGCCCCATTTCTTCTTCTGCATCTGCGGCAGTACCTCCCGTGCAAGATAAACGACGCTCATGAAGTTCGCGGCGAAGGCGTTCTGCCAGTCTTCGCTTGAAGCAGCCAGGAAGGCGCGTGGCGGAGGGCCTCCGGCGTTCGCCACGCAGACGTCTACCGGCCCCAGCTTGCGGGTCACCTCTGCGACCAAGTGCTTCACCGAATCCTCGCGCGAAACGTCGGCGACAACATGGAGCACTTCGGAGCCACTCTGGCCGATAGCCGCCGCCGCCTCCGCCAGCGTCCTCTCCGTTCGTCCACAGATAGCGACCCGAGCCCCTTCATGGGCGAAGGCTAGTGCCGTGGCCCGTCCCATGCCCTGGCTCGCCCCGGCTACTAGTACCACCTTGCCTTTGAGTCCTGTGTCCATCACTCCTCACTCTTGCCGCTGGATTTCGCCTCGGTGACCACGACCTTGGCCGGCCCGGGAGTACGCACATTGTTCTTCTGGAACGTCTCTTTGATGCGCCGCCGCAGCTCACGGCCCACCGCCCACTGCTGGTTCGGCTGGGCCTTGGCGATCATCAGGTAATCCACTTCGGCGCCCGCCACCCGCTCGATCCCCAACACCTCCGGCGCGGCAATGAGCTGCTCCTTGAACTTCGGGTCGGCATATACCTCGTCCGCCACCGCCTGCAGCAACTGTATGACCCGCTCGCTCTTCTCCTGGTAGTCCACCGTTACGGTCAGGTTGATCTGGGCCCAGTCGCGCGTGAGGTTCGTGACCACCTTGATCTCGCTGTTGGGGATCACGTGCACCGCGCCGTTGGGGTCGCGCAGGGTGGTGCGGCGCAAGGTCATCGATTCGACGGTGCCCGTCACGCCCGCGATCTTCACTGTGTCGCCCAAGTCGTATTGGTTCTCCAGCAGGATGAAGAAGCCGTTGATGACGTCTTTCACCAGCGTCTGTGCGCCGAATCCCACGGCCAGCCCGACGATGCCGGCGCTCGCCAGAATGGGTTTCACGTCTACGCCGAAGAGCGGCAACGCCTGCATCGCAGCCAGGAAGTAGATGACGGCCGTACCTACGCTGCCGATCACGCTCGCCAGCGTCCGCAACTGCTGGGCGCGCAGCCCGGTGCGTACGTGTGCCTCCTTGCTGAAGTCTTCCAGCTTGCGGGTCACCACCCGCAGCACAGATTGGAAGAACAGCGTGACGAGCACGATGATGAGCAGCTTGGGCAAGGCGTACTCCGCCCATTGCGCGCCGCTCGTCCGCCAGTGAGTGAGGATCTGGTCCATATTGCCGCTGAGCTGAAGCAAAGAAAGGCCCTCGAATGACTTGGCGCGGATTATAACAACCGAGACAAGTTCGGGTTTTAGGATGGGTACGCTCTATAATTTTGGGGAAGGAATACCGAAGAGGTCATCATGGGTCACCGTCTTTTCTTAGCCCGCGTCGGGGCGCTTGCAGTCATCCTTATCGCCACGTTGGGCGCACAAACCGGGAGCCCCGAGACTCCAGTGCAGCCGGCCGCCGCTACGAGGCCCCGTCGCGAGCCGCCCGTGACTCTTGACCCGCAATTCCGCCAGCGGCGGAACGAGGAAGAGCCGATCGACGCCCGTCTGGAACGCCAGCGCGTCAAGGCCTGGAACAAGGAAAGGTTTGACAACCTAAAGAAAGATACTGACAAGCTGCTGAAGCTGGCCACGGAGCTGAAGGAAAGCGTCGACAAGGCGAACAAGGACACGCTTTCGCTGGAGGTCATCCGCAAGACCGAGGAAGTCGAAAAACTTGCCAAGAGTGTCCGGGAGAAGATGAGGGCGCAGCTCTGAACTCGGCGGAGAGAAACGCGACGCTCCGACTTTGGTGTGCCGTCTTCGTCCTATTTGCCGCGTCGCTGGGATGGGCGCAGGCCCCGGCCGGACCACCGGCAAAGATCACCGACCTGCGGCCGACCGTCATCCTGATCTCCATTGACGGCTATCGCTGGGATTATCCGGACAAATATCCTTCGCCCAACATCCAGGCGCTGATCCGCGGCGGCGTGCGCGCCGAGATGATTCCCTCATTTCCGACGAAGACCTTTCCCAACCACTACACGCTGGTCACCGGCCTGTATCCCGGAAATCACGGTATCGTCGCCAACAACATGTGGGACGACACCTTGCAGGCGCGCTTCACCATGAGCAACCGCGCCGCGGTGACCGACGCCCGCTGGTGGGGCGGTGAGCCGATCTGGGTCACGGCGCGCAAGCAGGGACAGAAGGCCGCCGCCATGTTCTGGCCCGGTTCGGAGGCGCCCATCGGCGGCCATTATCCCGACTACTGGCGGAAGTTCCAGGACGACCTGCCGCATACCGAGCGCATCTCGTGGATCCTCGAGCAATTCCATCGTCCGGGAGCAGAGCGCCCGACCTTCACGACCCTTTATTTCTCTGACGTCGACCACGCCGGGCACGACTTCGGGCCGGGGACTGACGAAGTCCGGCAGGCCGTGCAGCGGGTGGATGCCGCCCTTGGCGAACTCATTAAGGGCCTGCGCGCGCGTGGCATCTTCGAGCAGGTCAACCTGATTGTCGTGGCGGACCACGGCATGGCGTCGGTCAGCAATACCGGGCAGATCTTCCTCGATGACTACGTCGACCCGGCCACGGTCCAGGTGGTGGACTGGTCACCGGTGTTGGCCATCAAGGCTAGGGACGGCGACCACGAAGCGCTCCTGCAGAAGCTGAAGAAGGCGCCGCACCTGACCATGTATCGCAAGCACGAGCTGCCGGCGCGCTACCACTACTCGCGGCATCCGCGGGTCACGCCCCTGATAGGCGTCGCCGACCCCGGGTGGACTATCACCACGCGCAAGCGCGCGGCGGAGCGCAGCAACCCAGAGCGGGGAACCCATGGGTACGACCCCGCTTTGCGTGACATGCACGCCGCCTTCATCGCCCACGGCCCCAACTTCAAGCCTGGGGCGAAGCTCAACCCGTTCGAGAATGTTCATGTGTACGCGGCGATGGCCCACATCCTGGGGCTGCAGCCGGCCAAGAACGATGGCGATGTAAAGGTGCTGCAAAAGGTCATGCGCCGGCCGAAGCTCCACGCCGCCGCGGCGCGTTGACCGTTTGACCCATCTTCGCGGCAGATGCTATAAAACTTAGTTGTGTACACGCCGGATAAACCGCCGGCGGACGGTTCCAGTCGCGGCCAAACCTAAATCCTTCCTACACGAACGGGTTGGCGTAGAAGCGCGGCGAGACCGGATTCCCTGGATCACCCAAACTCTTCGGAGGACTAGATAATGTTGAGTCTCGCCAAGGGGCCAGCCTCGCGGAGCGCCCTGACCCGCCTGTCTGACTTCGTCTCGCGGATGCGCCGCCCCGCCCTTCTCGGCATGGTCCTGCTGACCGTGCTTCTGATGCCCGTAGCCGCCCTCGCCCAGGAACACCACACCCCGGGCGGAGAAGCGAATCTGAAGCTGCCCGATCTTTCGCAGGAATCGTTCGCGGGCATCAATGGACGCACGCTACTGCTGATCGGCCTCGGCGTCTCAGCCGCCGGCATGATCTTCGGCCTCCTCATCTACACCCAGCTGAAGAACATGCCCGTGCACAGCTCGATGCGTGAGATCTCCGAGCTCATCTACGAGACCTGCAAGACCTACCTGATCACCCAGGGCAAGTTCATCCTCATCCTGGAAGCGTTCATCGCCGTGGTCATCGTGCTCTACTTCGGCGTGCTGCTGAAGTTTGAAGCCACCCGCGTGGCGATGATCCTGTTCTTCTCGCTGGTCGGCATCGCCGGCAGCTACGGCGTGGCGTGGTTCGGCATCCGGGTGAACACCTTCGCGAACTCGCGCACGGCGTTTGCCGGTCTGCGCGGCAAGCCGTATCCCATCTATGCCATTCCGCTGAAGGCGGGCATGAGCATCGGCATGCTGCTGATCTCGGTCGAGCTGCTGATCATGCTGTGCATCCTGCTCTTCGTCCCCGGCGACTATGCCGGCCCGTGCTTCATCGGCTTCGCCATCGGCGAGTCGCTGGGCGCGGCGGCGCTGCGTATCGCCGGCGGCATCTTCACCAAGATCGCCGACATCGGCTCTGACCTGATGAAGATCGTCTTCAAGATCAAGGAAGACGACGCGCGCAACCCCGGCGTCATCGCTGACTGCACGGGCGACAACGCGGGCGACTCCGTCGGGCCCTCGGCTGACGGCTTTGAGACCTACGGCGTCACCGGCGTGGCTCTCATCACTTTCATCCTACTGGGCGTGAAGAGCGAAGCCATCCAGGTGCAGCTGCTGGTCTGGATCTTCGTGATGCGCGTGGTCATGGTCATCGCCTCCGCGCTTTCATACTTCGTGAACGAAGCCATTGCCAAGGCGAAGTACGGCACGGCCGACAAGATGAACTTCGAAGCCCCCCTCACCTCGCTGGTGTGGATCACTTCAATCGTTTCCGTCGCGCTGACCTACGTCGTCTCTTACCTGATGATCCCCAACCTCGGCGGCGACGACTCGCTCTGGTGGAAGCTCTCGACCATCATCACCTGCGGCACGCTCGCTGGCGCGATCATCCCCGAGCTGGTGAAGGTCTTTACCTCGACGGAGTCGCGTCACGTGCGGGAAGTGGTCTCTTCTTCTCGTGAGGGCGGCGCCTCGCTCAACATCCTCTCCGGACTCGTCGCCGGCAACTTCTCCTGCTACTGGCTCGGGCTGGGCATCGTCGGCTTGATGTCGATCGCCTACTACGTGAGCATGCAGGGCCTGGGTGGCGATCCCACCAACCCCTGGATGCTCGCTCCCGCCGTGTTCGCCTTCGGCCTCGTCGCCTTCGGCTTCCTCGGCATGGGCCCGGTGACCATCGCCGTGGACTCCTACGGCCCGGTCACCGACAACGCGCAGTCCGTCTACGAGCTCTCGCTGATCGAACAGGTCCCGAACGTACAGGCGGAACTGAAGCGCGACTACGGCTTTGACGTGAACTTCGAGCGCGCGAAACACCTGCTCGAAGAGAACGATGGCGCCGGCAATACCTTCAAGGCGACGGCCAAGCCCGTGCTGATTGGTACCGCAGTCGTGGGCGCGACCACGATGATCTTCTCCATCATCATGGCCCTCACCGGCGGCCTTACCGATACGGTCGCGGTAGGCAAGCTCTCCATCCTCCACGCTCCGTTCATCCTCGGCCTGATCACCGGCGGCGCCATGATCTATTGGTTCACCGGCGCCTCCACCCAGGCCGTGACCACCGGCGCGTACCGCGCGGTGGAGTTCATCAAGGCCAACATCAAGCTGGAAGGCGTGACCAAGGCCTCGGTCGAGGACAGCAAGAAAGTCGTTGAGATCTGCACGAAGTACGCGCAGAAGGGCATGTTCAACATCTTCCTCGCGGTCTTCTTCGGCACGCTGGCGTTTGCCTTCGTGGAGCCCTACTTCTTCATCGGCTACCTGATCTCAATCGCCATCTGCGGCTTGTACCAGGCCATCTTCATGGCCAACGCAGGCGGCGCCTGGGACAACGCCAAGAAGATCGTCGAAGTCGAACTGAAGCAGAAGGGCACGCCGCTGCATGATGCCACCGTCGTGGGCGACACCGTCGGCGATCCGTTCAAGGACACTTCGTCAGTTGCCATGAACCCGGTCATCAAGTTCACCACGCTCTTCGGCCTGCTGGCCGTGGAGCTGGCGGTCTCGATGACGGCGACGGAAGGTCCGGCCATCACCGCCGGCCTGGCCGTAGCTTTCCTGGCGGTCTCGGTCTTCTTCGTCTACCGGTCGTTCTACGGCATGCGCATCGGCGCGGACGCGAAGTAGTCGTTCCAAGCAAAGTGCCGCCCCTCAAAAAGGGGCGGCATTCTCTTTTGCGGGACTAGCGCCGGGTAGTCTTTTGGCGGATGAATCCGCCCAGCGCAACAAAGGGTGGAACCACCACGAGCAGCCCGATCTTGTACCAGGCAGGGAAGACCTGTTCCCCGGGTGGCGTGGGCGCGCCGACAAACAGCAGAAGGTAAAGCGTGAACACTGTGGCCAGGACCACGCCATGCTTCAGGGGTTCACGGCCCGCGGCGAGCCCAGTCACGAAGCCCGCCAGCGCCGCCAGCACGGCGGCGTAGGCCAGATTCAGCACGATGAGGTCCTGCGTCGGTTGATTGTTCTGCAGGAGGCCGGGGAAGATGCGCGTGACCAGCGCCGTCGTCAACGCCATCCCGACCGCGAAGGTGATGTAGCCGCCGATGATGGCAAAGACCGACCTGAGCACGATTGTCTTCGTTTGTCCTAAAGGCTAACGGCTAAAGACTAGCGACTGTTTTCAGAACCCCATGATGTTGTAGCCGCAATCCACGTAGATCGTCTCGCCGGAGATGCCGCTGCCCATGTCCGATGCGAGAAACACCGCGGTATCGGCGACTTCATTCACGTCCACGTTGCGCTTCAACGGCGACCGCTCGGCCTGCTGCCGCAGCATTTCGCCCAGGTTCCCGATGCCCCGCGCGGCCAGCGTCTTGATCGGCCCGGCGGAGATGGCGTTGACCCGGATCTTCTGGGCGCCCACGTCAGCCGCAAGGTAGCGGACGGTGGCCTCCAGCGCCGCCTTGGCCACGCCCATCACGTTGTAGTTCGGGACCACCTTCTCCGCGCCGTAATAGGTGAGGGTCAGCACGCTGCCCCCCTCGGTCATCAATGGAACGGCGGCACGGGTGACGGCCACCAGCGAGTACGCGCTCACGTCCAGGGCCACGCGGAAGTCCTCCCGCGACGTCTGCAAAAACGGGTTCTTCAGGGCCTCAGCCGGCGCGAAGGCCACACTGTGCACCAGGATATCGAGCTTCCCGTACTTTTCCTTGAGCTGCGCGAACAGTTGGTCGATCTCCGCGTCGTTGGCCACGTCGCAACGGAAGGCCTCGGCGCCGGAGAGGGAGGTGATCATCTCCTTGGCTTCCTTCTCCAACCGCTCGTTCTGGTAGGTGATGGCCAGCTTCGCCCCGGCGGCCTGCAGCCGCTGCGCGATCGCCCACGCAATGCTCCGCTTGTTGGCGACACCGAAGACTACCGCGGTACGTCCGGCCAGATTCAGCATGGCACTCTCCTGAAGGTGTGACCCAAAAGGATACCAAACTGCCCGTGGCAACCATGAGTAAGGGTCTGAGAGACCATCCCGGGACACGTTTCCCGATTTCGGTTCCCGTTTCCGGAACTGTCCCACAGGGCTCGCTCCTTAACCCCTGTATTTTCTGTCGAACCCAGTCTGGAACCGAACCTGCTTTAGGAATCTCTGAATGATCACGATTCCTGAACGCGAACTGGCGCAGTTGCGCTGCCGGGCCCATCTGCTCAAGGACATGGCTACGCATATCAATGCCGGCCTGGACATGGACCAGATCCTGGAGCGCACCATCTTGGAAGCGCACAAGAGCCTGCCAGAACTCCGCATCTCGTTTGCGCTGCTGGACTCCTCCGGTCTCCTGCGCATCGCACGGTCCGTGGCGCCGCTGCACATGCCCGAGGTCGAGGGCCGGTATTTTCCTGTGAAGGAGACAAGCATCCTCGACCAGGCGCTGGCGCCGGGGCAGACCATCGCGATCACCGACATCGAGGCCGACCCCCGCCTGCCGGAGTTGACGGCCTTCCTGCGGCGCATCGAGACCCGCAGTCTGCTGGTGACCCGGGTCCGGCACCCGCTCCACGTTTTTTCCGTACTCGCCTTCGCCCACTCGGAAGCCCACGCCTGGAGTGAGCACGAGCGCGCGATGGTCGGTGACATCGCCGAATACCTGGGCATCGCGTTGCGCCAGGCGCAACTCCGCTCGGAGCAGGAACGGATCGATGGCCGACTGCGCGATACGCAGCGGATGGAGGCCGTAGGCCGGCTCGTCGGCGGCGTGGCCCATGACTTCAACAACCTCCTCACCGGCATGATGATCTACACCGGGCTGCTTTCCTCGGCGCTCGGTCCGGGCAGTCCGCTACAGCGCCATGTGCGCGAGCTGCAGGCAGCCGGCGAGCGCGGCGCCTCGCTCATCGGCCAGCTGCTGTCCATGAGCCGGCAGCACGTGCTGGAGCTGCGCACCGCGTCGCTCAACGACGTCGTCTCCGGCCTGCGGGAGATGCTCCAGCGCATGGTGGGTGAAGATGTCCTGGTGGAATGCCACCTTGCCGGCGACCTGCCGGACGCCCGCATCGACGAGAACCAGCTCCGGCAGGCAATACTGAACTTGGCGGTCAATGCCCGCGACGCGATGCAGCATGGCGGCCGCCTCATCCTCTCGACCGCCGCCGTCCATGCCGATGCAGACCTGGCGGCCAAGATCCCCGGCATGACAGTGAGCGACTACTCGCGCCTCCGGGTGGAGGACACGGGCGCCGGGATGTCGCCCGAGACCCTGGCGCGTTGCTTTGAACCCTTCTTCACCACCAAGTCTCGCGGCGAGGGAACGGGCCTGGGCCTTGCCGCCGTCTTCGGGACGGTGCAGCAGCACGGAGGCTGCATCGATGTCCGCAGCGTCGAGGGGCAAGGCACTGTTTTTGATCTTTACTTTCCCGCCGCGGCTACGGGTGACTCCGCACCCCGGGCTGCGGGCGGCATCTCGGAGGCGCAGCCTACCGTCCTGCTCGTCGAGGACGAAGCGATGCTCCGCCTGCCCCTCCGGGAGCAACTGCAGAGTAACGGCTATCGGGTATTGACCGCAGCCACAGCCGAAGGGGCGCTGGAGATAGCCCAGCGCTTTCAGGGGGAGATCGACCTGCTGGTCACTGACCTGGTCATGCCCGGCCTCGGCGGCCACGAGATGGCCGACCGTCTCTCCCTGATGCGGCCCAACATGAAGGTCCTTTTTATGTCGGGCTACACCGACGACCCGCGGGCGCGCCGGCTGGTGGCCCAGGGCGCCAACTTCCTGCGGAAGCCGTTTCACGCGGAGGAGTTCCTGCAGGCGGTGGGCCGGCTTGTGGGAGTTGAAAAGGGGCCGGCACTAGCGGTCCCGGCGGGTTCACAAAAATCCGCTTCCATTCTGGGAAAAGGGGATTAAAATGAGCGTCGGAACGTATTCGTGGCCGTTGGTCGGCGGTGGTGTCAGCGCCGAACCGTTACAGCTGTTGATCGTGGACGATGAGCGGGCCATCCGGGAAGGATGCCGGGAAATGGCCGCAGCGCTCGGCTTCCATGCCCTGGTGGCGGAGAATGCCGCCCAGGCCTACAAGCAGCTCGACGCTTACGGCATCGATATCGTTCTGCTGGACATGAAACTTCCGGGAGCAGGGGGCCTGGAGGTTTTGCGCGAGGTCAAACGGCGCCGGCCGGAGGCGGTGGTGATCATCATCACCGGTTTCGCGACGGTGCAGTCGGCCGTGCACGCCATGAAACAGGGCGCGTACGACTACCTGACGAAGCCGTTCGACTTGGAAGAACTCCGGTTGTCTCTGGAGCGCGCCACGGGGCATATCAAGGCGGCGACGGAGAATCGGATGCTTCGTGAGAAGGTCAAGAACCACCCTGGCTTCAACCACATCATTGGACGCTCTCCCGAGATGGAGAAGCTGTTCCGCATCATCGGCAAGGTTGCGCACAGCAACCATCCGGTGCTCATCCTGGGCGAAAGCGGCACGGGCAAGGAGATGGTGGCCCGCGCCATCCATTTCTCCGGCCCCAATGCCGACAAACCATTCATCCCGGTCGATTGTGGGTCGCTCGTCCCCACGCTGATCGAGAGCGAACTCTTCGGCTATGTGAAGGGCGCTTTCACTGGCGCCGTCCGCGCCAAGGAAGGCCTGCTCACCATCGCGAATGGCGGCACCGTCTTCCTCGACGAGATCGGAGAACTTCCGGTCGACCTGCAGGCCAAGCTGCTGCGCGCCCTGCAGGAGAAGGAGATCCGGCCGGTGGGCAGCACCAAGCGCGTGCCCATCGATGTCCGCATCCTGGCAGCCACCAACCGCGACCTCGAGGTCGCAGTGCAGAACGGGACCTTCCGCAAGGACCTGTATTTCCGCCTGAACGTCGTCAACCTGCGTATCCCGCCGCTGCGCGAGCGCCGCTCGGATATACCGCTCCTGGTCGCGCACTTCCTCGAGCGCCAGAAGCGCGCCACCGGCATCGAGCGCAACATCAGCGACGATGCCCTCAAGCTGATGATGAATTACGACTGGCCGGGGAACGTCCGCGAACTGGAGAACAGCCTGGAACGCGCCGCCGCTCTCAGCTCGGGACCGGTGCTGCATATCTCCGATCTGCCGACCCAGGTCCAGAACATCGACCGCCCGGCGATGCGCGCCGCCCCGCCGGGCAGCTACGGGGTGGTGCCGATCGCGGAGCTCGAGCGGCAGGCGATCTTCACTACGCTGACCCAGGTCAAGGGCGACAAACTGCTGGCGGCCAAGCTGCTCGGCATCGGCAAGACCACGCTCTACCGCAAATTGAAGGAGTACGGCGCCGAGCAGTAGCTGTTCGGTGCGTCAGGAGGACTGCAACCATGATCATCATCGCCAGTTCAGCCGCTAATGTCCGCGAATGTGCCCTTGCCCTGGAGAAGCAGACCGGGGAGCGCTCGGTCACGAGTGCCTCGTTGCGCGAATGCGCCCACAAGCTGCAGGCGCAGGAGTACAGCGCCGTCGTGGTCGACCAGGCCCTGGTAGACGCCACCGCCGGCGGCCTCGACCTCCTGTGGAAGCATGCCGGGGGGGCGATCGTAGTGACCGTGAACCTGGCCATCAGCGGCGCGGATCGGGTGGTCCGTGAAGTGAAGGCCGCCTTGCGCCGCCGCGAGCGCGAGCGCGCCGTGGCCCAGCAGGCCGCGGCCGCGCGCCTGCGGAATGAGCTGACCGGCGCCGTCACCGGCATCCTGCTCTCGTCCGAGCTCGCTTTGAAGGAGCCGGAACTGCCGCCCGTGGTGGTCAGCAAGCTACGCTCCGTCCATGAGCTGGCGTTGCAGATGAAGGAACGCCTGGGCCCAGCGGCCTAGCCCGGAGATGGCCTTAAATCTTCTTGCCCGATGAGGCCGCAGGCTGGTAGATTGACTCGATTCATCCTGTATTCATCAGTTCAGTATCGCCAAAAAGAACGAGGTGCAGCATGAGTGTCCGAGCAGTCGCCACGTTTTTCCTTCTCCTCTTTGTCTTCTCCAGTCTCGCAATCGCTCAAACCCAGATCACGACCGGCGTCATCCAGGGAACGGTGACCGATCCCTCCGGCGCCGTGGTCCCGGGTGCGGAGGTGGTGGTGAAGAATCTGGATACCAACTTCACCCGTACGCTCAGTTCGGACGCCGATGGGCGCTTCACGGCGCCGTTGCTGCCCCCCGGACGCTACGAGGTGACCATCACCAAGGGCGGATTTGCCACCCTCAAGCAGGAGAACGTCAACCTCACCGTAGGCCAGACGATCAACCTGCCGGTGGCGATGCGCGTCGCCGGGACGGAGCAGACCGTGGTCGTTACCGCGGTGCAGACCGTGGACGTGGCGAAGGTCGAATCCAGCACAACGCTGAACCAGAAGGTCGTCTCGGAAACCCCGGTGCTCGGTCGCAAGTTTGAAGACCTCCTCACCCTCACCCCGGGCGTCAGTGTCGTCCAAGGGCCAGACGGTGACGAGATCACCTTCAACGGCCAGCGCGGCATCTTCAACAACATATCCATCGACGGTGGCGACTTCATGAATGGCTTTTTCGGCGAGCAGTCGGGCGGCCAGCGTGCCGCGGTCGACATCACCATGGAAGCCATCCGCGAATTCCAGGTGGTGGCCTCGGGCGCCAGCGCTGAATTCGGCCGCACCGCTGGCGGCGTGGTGAACGTCATCACCAAATCCGGCACCAATGACTTCCACGGCAGCCTCTTCCACTTCCAGCGGCTGGAGGCTTTGACCTCGGAAACGTCCACCGGCGAGCCGCTTACCGATTTCCATCGCGAGCAGACCGGCGCCACGCTGGGTGGGCCGCTGGTGCGTGACAAGGCCTTTTTCTTCATCGCGGGCGAGCAGATCGGCGGGAACCTGCAGCGAGCCAACCTCTCCCGGCAAGTCGGCCCCACGGCTTGCCCCGTGCAGGCGCCAACCATCGTCGCGAACGAAGCCTTGATCAATTCAAATTTCGACTGCCAGCGGCTGGCGCTCCTCAGCTTCATGCGCACCAACCGCAGCCAGGAGGAGGGCCTACCCGTGCGGCGGCCGATCCACAACACCGCCATCCTCGGGAAGTTCGACTTCAACTTCAATCCGCAGCACCAGGTCAACCTCTCCTACAACTTCAACGTCTCGCGCAAGGTGAATGAGACCTTTGACGTGGCCACGTACGGCAATTCGGCCAACGGCATCGAAGGCACCTCGTACATCCACGCGCTGAACTTCAACCTGTTCTCCACCTTCACGCCGACGCTGCTCAACGAGGCCCACTTCACCTATGGCAGGGAAGAACGGCCACGCGAGGCGGTGCCCAGCAACATCCCGGCGGACACGGCGATGGGCGGCTTCTTCAGCGCTGCCGAGCCAACCTTCCGCTTCGGCCATCCCTTCTTCCTCGGCCCGAAGATCGATGAGCTCTTCTGGCGCACGCAGATTCGCAACAATGTTTCGTGGATCGCGAACAAGCACAACATCAAGTTCGGCGGTGAGTGGCTGCACAGCCGCAACTCCCAGGTGTTCCGTGGCTTCTTTGAAGGCCGCTACATCTTCGACAACGTTGCCGGCTTCCTGCGCTATGCCTCCAACCCCGCCCTCGGCAATGGCTTCGGTCCGGACGTAGGCCGCTGCACCGGCGGTGGTTTCGGCCGGATCACCGTGGCCGGCAGCTGCCCGAACGGCTCGACCCCGGCAATCAACAGCAGCCCGCTGCTTCTCTACCTCCAGGGCGCATCCGGGAACCTGGGTCCGGCGACGGACGCCGCCGGCGCCTCCGACATCGCCAATGAAGATTTTGCCCTGTTCCTGCAGGACAAGTGGCAGATCACGTCGAACTTCATCCTGAACCTCGGGTTACGCTGGGAGGCGCAGCACTTCCCGGAGCCCACCGTCGATCCGTCACGAACGGTCTACGGTTCGCTCATCGGCAATCCCGCGTTCCCCTCGGACGGCAAGTTGCCCGACCAGACCAAGATGTTCCAGCCGCGCGTCGGCTTCTCGTGGGACATCAATGGCAAGGGCAAGTCAGTCCTGCGCGGCAGCTGGGGCATCTACAACGGCCGCCAGAACATGCTGTCGCAGGTGGGATCCATCACCGCAAATGGCGTGCAGCAGGCGACCATAGCGGGCGGTGCATTCGCTAATCCGACGATCCGTCCGACTTGGCCGAACCTGGCGCCCGCCCAGCCGCCACTGCCAGCCGGTACGTTCCCGCTGTTCAGCGGCATTCGCGTATTCGACCGCGACTACAAGAACCCGCGCATCTATACCACCAACTTCGCCTTTGAGCAGGAACTGGCGGAGAACTGGGCGGCCTACGCGGACTTCACCTGGTCGAAGGGTGTATTCCTGACCACCTTCCTCGACTACAACCGCAACAATCCGTTCGGCGCCGACCGCAACGGGCCGCCGTTCTCGCCGCAATTGGGCGAGGTCATGGTGACCAGCAGCCGCGGCAATTCGCTCTATAGGGGCCTCACGCTGGGCTTGCGCAAGCGCATGAGTCAGCGCTACCAGATGGAGATGAACTACACCTTCGCCACGGACTACGACAACGACTCGAACGAGCGTGACCCGTTCACCGACCGCAGCCCCGCCGGCGACACGACCCGCTCTTTCAACCTGCGTCCCAACTACTCCTATTCGGACCGCGACATCCGCCACAAGTTCAACTTTGTGGGCTCGGCGAACCTGCCGTGGATGATCGATGCCAGCATGCGCATCCAGGCCCGTTCGGCGCAGCCGCTGACGGTCACACGTCGGAATGACTCCCGCAAGGACAACGCTTATTCCTCGGTGGATTGGCGCGTTGCGCGTCCCATCCCCATCGGCGAACGTTTCCGCATCATCCCGATCGTCGAGATGTTCAACACCTTCAACAGTGCCAACAACATCAACCCTCTGGTCACGCCGGGGCTGTTCAACTTTGACGGCTTCCTGCGCCAGGGCGTCGGTGATCCGCGGCAGGTGCAGTTTGCCGTGAAGTTCACCTTCTAGGGTTGCCACCATCCACGACCGCGCCCTACCGGGGCGCGGTCTTTTTTTGTCCTTAGCCCGGCGCTTGCAGGACAACTCCCCACAAATCTCGCCCCTCCAAAGGACTAAGCCATTCCCCTGTGGCCCAGGTGAACCTATGCTTTGGACGATATTCGCGATTCTGCTGATCATGTGGCTGCTCGGCTGGGGCTTTCATATCGGCGGCAACCTCATCCATGCGCTGCTGGTCATTGCGCTCGTGGTAGCCGTGATCAACCTCGTCTCCGGCCGTCGTACGGTCTGACGAGGCTGGTCACACTGACATCGGCACTCTGGCCGGGCGAACCTGCCCGGCCAGGTGTTCGCTGTCGCTCAAGCATCCCTTCCGTTCACTACGCCCTCTAAACCCGCGGGGACGTGTGCCTGCCACACTCCTACCGCCGCTGTCCGCCTTGAGGAGTCCTGCATGCATGTCCTGGTGACCGCCGACACGCTCTCTGGCGTCTGGCCGTACACCCGCGAGCTGGTCACTGGCCTCACGCAGCGCGGTGTCCGCGTCACGCTGGTCAGCATGGGCGAGATACCCACAACGGACCGCACGGAATGGATGGACGGCCTGCGCGGCCTCGATTACCGGCCTACGGCATTCCGTGTGGAATGGATGCGCGACGCCGAGTCCGACCTTGACGCTGCCAACCGTTATCTGGCGGAAGTCGTCGCCGAGGTGAAGCCGGACCTGCTGCACTTCAGCCAGTTCCACCAGGTGCAGCTCCAAACGGACATTCCCAGGCTGCTCGCCGTCCATGGCGACGTCCTGACCTGGTGGCAGTGTGTGCACGAATCGCGCCCCAAGTCCGATGATGCGTGGATCGCGTGGTACCGCGAGATGGTGGGGCAAGGCCTTCGCGGCGCCGCCGCTCTGGTCGCGCCTTCTCAGTGGATGCTGGCTGCTCTCCGGCAGCTTTACGGTTCACCGCGTCTGGCCTCGGTCATCTACCCTGGGCGCTCTCCGGCGCTGTTCCATCCGCACATGAGCAAGGAACTCATCGCCATCTCTGTGGGGCGCATCTGGGACATCGGTAAAAACTCCGCTCTCCTGGCGCGCTTCGAATCGCCCATTCCCATGTATCTCGTGAGTTCGGACGGTGCGCCCGAACATCCCGCCAACCACCATGTCTTTCCGCCGCGCCAGCGCCTGCACCTGAAGTCCATCCAGAGCGAGAAGCAGATGCGCCTGCTCTACGGCAAGGCCGCCATCTACGTCACCACGGCGCAATACGAACCCTTCGGCATGAGCCCCGTGGAAGCGGCGCTCTCGCGTTGCGCGATCATTGCCAGCGATATCCCTACGCACCGGGAAGTCTGGGGAGAGGCCGCGGTCTATTTTTCCAGCAACGATCCGGAATCCCTGTGCGCCGCGCTATGGGAGTTAAGCAAGGACCGTGAATTGTGCGCGACCTACGGGAAGCTGGCTTTTGACCGCGCCCGGAGCCGCTTCAGTGCCGTCCGCATGGTGGACGATTACCTGCACCTTTATCACACGCTTGCGCCGGCGGGGGCCATGGCCGCATGAACCCGCTGCGCATTCACATCTTCGCGCATTCGTTTGTCTCTGATTGGAGCCATAGCAGCGCGCATTTCCTGCGCGGGCTGGCGCGGGAGCTTATGCGCATGGGCCACTCCGTCCGCTGTCATGAAGAACTGGGTTCGTGGTCCCTGGTGAACCTGGTGCGCCATGAGCAGGAGCGCTCCATCGATGCCATCGACGACTTCCGCCGTCGCTTCCGCGAGTTAGACATCCAGTTCTACGATCGCGGTTCCGGGCTGAGGGAGCATCTGCGTTCCCAACTCCGCGGCGCGGACGTCGTCGTGATCCAGGAATGGAACGAGCCCGATGCCGTCAATACCATCCTGGACCTCAAGACGGAGCTGGGCTTCCGTGCCTTCTTCCTGGACACGCATCATCGCGCCTACACTAGAGCAGGCGAGATGCTCCGCTTCCATCTGCACCTCTTCGACGGCGTGCTCGCCGGGGGTGAGCCCCTCCGCCGCATCTACGCCGACGGCTTCGGCCTGCGTCGCGTATGGACCTTCCACGAAGGCGCAGACACCGAACAGTTTGCCCCGCTCGACGCCACGCCGAAAACGGATGTTCTTTGGATCGGCAACTGGGGCGGCGCCGAGCGTACAGCCGAACTCAACGAGTTCCTTCTGGAGCCGGCGCGCACCCTTCCGGACCTGAAGGTGTGGGCCTTCGGCGTCCGCTATCCCGCAGAAGCCATCGCGTGGATGCAGGAAGCAGGGGTCGACCACCGCGGCTACCTGCCGGACCTCGACGCGCCGCAGGCCTACGGGGCGTCGCAGCTCGCGGTGCATTTGCCGCGGAAGCCGTACACCAACGGCCTCGCGGGAATGCCTTCACTGCGCATCTTCACCGCCTTGGCGTGCGGCGCGCCGCTGCTGTGCGCGCCCTGGGAAGACCACCAGGGGCTCTTCCGTCCCGGCCAGGATTTCCTCATCGCGCGTGACGGGGCGGAGATGACCGCACTCATCACCGAACTGTTGCGGGATGATCGTGCCCGCCGGCAACTGGCCGAGCACGGGCTGCACACGGTCCGCTCGCGGCACACATGCCGGCATCGCGCGGAAGAATTCACTGCCATCTGCGAGGATGCGCGCGCCAGCGCGGCATGATCCCGTTATTCCGGCTCAAACCCTGCTCGTCCAACACCGCCCTCCCGCAAGTCATCTAACTGGATCGTCAGGCTCTTTCAATCACAACCCTCATACCGGAGCACTTTTGAGAATCGGGATCATTGCACCGCCATTCATCCCCGTGCCGCCACCGCAGTACGGCGGGACGGAGTTGTTCGTCGCCAACCTGGCCATAGGTCTGAAGGCCAAGGGCGTGGAAGTTGTCCTTTATACCAACGGCGAGTCGACCGCTCCGGTGGAGCGGAAATGGCTCTATCCCCAGGGTGAGTGGCCGCTGAAGGACGATGTGTTCTACCACATCCGGGACCTGGAACATCACGCGTGGGCCATTGCCGACGCGACCCGCGACTGTGACCTGCTGCACGTGAACAACGTCTCCGGCCTTTCGTATTCGCGCTTCGTGCCGCAACCCTTCGTCTACACGGTGCACCACGCCCATGATGCCGCGCTGCTCGAGGTTTACCGGCGTTACGCTGACGTGCATTACGTCTGCATCAGCTCCTTCCAGGGAACCTTGCTGGAATTGCCGCGCTGCAACACCATCCACCACGGCATCGACGCCTCGCTCTACCGGGTAGGGGAAGGGAAGCGCGACTACCTCGCGTTCCTGGGGCGCATCGCGCCGGTGAAGGGCGTGCATCTCGCCATCGAGGCCGCCAAGAAAGCCGGCATCCCCCTCAAGATCGCCGGGCAGATCCAGCCGCTCTTCCAGGATTATTGGGAGCAGATGGTCCAGCCGCATGTAGATGGCAAGTTCATCGAGTTCGTCGGCGAACTTGACCTGGAAGGCAAGAACCAGTTGCTCGGCGGCGCGCGCGCGATGCTCTTCCCCATCCAGTGGCATGAGCCGTTCGGCCTGGTGATGGTGGAATCCATGGCTTGCGGCACGCCGGTCCTCGCCTTGCCCGGCGGTTCCGTTGCCGAGGTGGTCGAAGAAGGTGTCTCCGGCCACATTTGCGCGAATGTTGACGACTTGGGGAAACGCGCGGCAGACGTCGCCATCCCCGCGGCCGCCGTGCGCCGCTATGTGGAGGAGAAGTTCAGCGTCGCGCGGATGACCGCGGCGTACATCCAACTTTATGAGCGCGCCCTGGCCGCCGGCAGCGTCGCGCGGCCCACTTTGGCCGAGACCGGGACGTCCTTGCTATGAACGCTGTGACCTTGATCCCATGGGCCGGCCTCGAGGAGATCGAGTGCCCGTACCTGGAGCCGCGCATCGCCTTCCAGGCCAATGAACCGCGCAAGCTTAACAACCTCACGCTCATCGACGGCAAGACCTTTCTCTCGACTTCCGTGGCCGGCGACATTTCGCCCGCCGGAGCGCCGGACATCGGCTTCTTTCACGACGATACCCGCTTCCTCAGCGGCCTGGAGCTGCGGCTGGAAGGGCAGCGCGCGGTTGTGCTTTCCTCCAGCACGGAGAAGAGTTTTGTCTCGCAGATAGAGCTCACCACCGGCAACATAACCCTGCGTGAGACCTTCGACCTCCCGGAGAACACGGTGCATGTCCGCCGCGAGCAGCTCCTCTCGCAGAATGTGTTCTTCGACTACCTGACCTTTGAGAACTTCAACCTGGTGGACGTGGAGTTCACCGTCGAGATGCGCTACGCCGCTGACTTCATGGACGTCTTCCAGGTGCGCGGCACCAAGCGCGGACGCACCGGCCAGTACTATCGGCCGCTATGGCGCGACGGCGCGCTCGTCTTTGCATACCAGGGTCTGGACGGCGTCCGTCGCCAGACCGTCGTGCGGATGTCGCCCAAGGCCGTCCAGACCGATGACACCAGCGCCTTCTGGCGTGTCCGGCTGAAACGCATGGAGCGTCTGCGCTTAGAAACAAACATCACCGCACTGGTGGACGGCGATTCACACCCCGGCCTGAAGACTTACGACTTCGCCGCGAACCTCAAGCAGCGCCGCGCAGCCTTCGACCACTGGAACCAGGACTCGACCCACTTCGACAGCAGCAACGACGAGTTTGACGAGGCCCTCCAGACCGCCGCCGCCGACCTCCACGCGCTCCAGATCCCCGACGGCAATGAGCGCATCATCGCTGCCGGCATTCCATGGTTCGCCACCATCTTCGGCCGCGACTCCATCATCGCCGCCTACCAGTCGCTCCTGCTCCATCCTCGCCTCGCCGCGGATACGTTGCGCGTCCTGGCCCGCTACCAGGGCACCAAGGTCGACGACTGGCGCGACGAGCAGCCCGGCAAGATCCTGCACGAGCACCGCGTCGGCGAGATGACGCGCGCCGGCGAGATGCCCTTCAGTCCTTACTACGGCTCCGTCGACGCCACGCCGCTCTTCCTCGTCCTCGCCAGCGAGTACTACAGTTGGACCGCCGACGAAGCGCTCATTCGCGAGCTTCTGCCGGCCATCTATCGCGCGCTGGATTGGATCGACCGCTACGGTGACCTCGATAAGGACGGCTTCGTGGAGTACGAGCGCCGCTCCGAGCGCGGCCTGCTCAACCAGGGCTGGAAGGATTCGTGGGACGCCAACCTGCATCGCGACGGCAAGCTCGCGGAGCCGCCCATCGCCCTTATCGAGGTCCAGGGCTACGTCTTCGACGCCAAGTACCGCATGTCACGCCTGCTGCGCGCCATGGGCGACGCCGACACCTCGCAGCGCCTCAGGCGCGAAGCCGCCGAGCTCATCAAGCGCATCGACTCCCAGTTCTGGGTCTCCGGCAACGGCTACTACGCCATGGCCCTCGACGCGAAGAAGAAAAAGCTGGAAGTCATCTCCTCCAACCCCGGGCACCTGCTCTTCTCCCGCGCGCTGCGCAAGGACCGCGCGCGGACGGTCGCCAACCGCCTCATGCAGCCGGATATGCACACCGGCTGGGGCTGGCGCACCATGGCGAAGTCGGAGAAGGTCTACAACCCGCTGAGCTATCACCGCGGCTCCGTCTGGCCGCATGACAACTCGCTCATCGCGCACGGCATGGCGCTCTATGGATTCACCCGGCCCGCACTGCATACCCTGACCTCGCTCTTCCAGACCGCGGAGAACTTCCGCAACAACCGATTGCCGGAGCTCTTCTGCGGCCTGCAGCGCCAGGACTTCGACGTCCCGGTGCACTATCCCGTCTCCTGCTCGCCGCAGGCGTGGGCCTCCGGCGCCTTCTTCCTCATGCTCACCGCCGTGTTGGGAATACGGCCTTCCGCTCCGGACAAAGAGCTCAACATCATCAATCCCATGCTGCCGGAGTGGATGCGCACCCTGGAGATCCGCAACCTGCGCATCGGCAAGAGCCGCGTGGGCCTCGACTTCACCCGCCGCGGCGAGCGCACCTACTGCAATGTCGTCGACGTTGAAGGTGAGCCGCTACTGGTGAACGTTGCCTTCCGGAAGTAGTGCCGGTACGGGTGGCATCCAGAGCAAGTGGAGTCGTCGGCGGGGTCGTCAGTTTGTCATTCCGAGCGCAGCGAGGAATCCCTACCCTCACGAATGAGCTTGATAGCTGCCTTCGTGTGAACTTCGTGTCCTTCGTGTGAACGGAGACTGGCTGCTGCTGCCGCGTGCTACATTAGCTGTCTACAATTTCCCAGCCCGGAGAGACCCATGGCAGACATAAAGATCACCATCAAACCGAACGGCCCTTATCGCGTGGAAGGCGACCTCAGCAAGCTGGAGTTGGTCGACGCCAACGGCACGCCCTACGACCTTACGGGGAAGGCAGGCGTCTCGCTCTGCCGTTGTGGCGCTTCGGTGAAAAAGCCCTTCTGTGACGGCACCCACTCGAAGATCGGCTTCCAGGCCGCCGAAGCTGCGGTAGCGAAGGAAGAGAACAAGCAAGGTTAGTGGATCGTCTTCATCTTCCGCGACATGTAATCCATCAGCACGTACTGGCCCAGCCGCTCCGGCGTGGTGAAGTACGCTTTCCCGCGGCACATCTCGGTGACCTTCTGCACGAACTGCACCAGGCCGAAATCTGACGCCAGCATGAACGTGTTGATGAGGATGCCGCTGCGCTTGCAGCGCGACACCTCTTCCAGCGTCTGGCTCACGACCAGCGGATCCAGCCCGAAGGCATTCTTGTAGATGCGCCCGTCCTCCAGCGTAAGGGCCGAGGGCTTCCCATCGGTGATCATCACGATCTGCTTCATGTCTTTCTTCTGCCGCTGCAAGATGCGCTGCGCCAGCCGCAGGCCCTCACGCGTATTCGTGTAGTACGGCCCGACCTTCACCCGCGCCAGCTGCGAGAGCGGCAGCTCCTCTGCCGAGTCGTGAAAGAGCACCAGTGACAGCGAATCTCCCGGGTACTGCGTCCGGATGAGCTGCGAGAGCGCCATTGCCACTTTCTTCGCCGGGGTGAAGCGGTCCTCGCCGTAGAGGATCATCGAATGTGAGCAGTCCAGCATCACCACCGTGGCGCAGGACGACTGGTATTCGCACTGATGCACCTGCAGGTCTGAGTACTCGATGTTCACCGGTACGGACAGTCCCTCGCGCTGCAGCGCGCTGGAAAGTGTCGCCGTGATGTCGAGATTGAGGGTGTCGCCGAACTCGTAAGGTCGCGATGCGCCGCTTGCCTCGATGCCCGTCGCCAGGTCGCGCGTGTCGTGCCGGCCGAAGCTGGACTTGCCCAGCGAACCCAGCAGGTCGCGCAGCGTGCGGTACCCGAGGAAGTCCAGCGACTTGTCCGTGACCTCAAAGCGCACCGGCGGCTGCGGCTCGCCTGTCTGCCCCAGCGTGGGCGAAGGACGCGACGGATCGAACGGCTGGTCGATGGAAATATAGTCCTCCTGCTGCAGCCGCTCGATGATGCGGTCGACGAGCTGCTCCATCCCGCCTTCTTCCTGCAGCCGCTCCATCAGCTCCTGCATCGCCTCGTCGTCCATCAGCTCGCCGGATTCCAGCGCCTGCTGGATCATCTCCCGCAGGTCGTCGAGCGTCTGCTCGCCGCGCGGCAACTCGTAAAAGCTGTAGGGATTGTGAAAGCCGCTTTGCAGCAGATAGTCGGAGAGCGCGTTGAGCAGGTCCTCCATGCTCATCTCGCCCGCGGCGTCCGGAATGTACTTGCTGAACCTGGTGACCTTCATCAGTTATACGGGCGCCGGTTCCGCCGCGGCGGGAAGTCTTCCATCTCCTGCTCCGGTTCGAACGTGGCGCGCTCCACCCGCTTGGCTGGCTTGTCTGCCTTGAACAGCCGCTCTTCCGTCCGGCCGATGCGCTTGTGCGCATGCAGCCCTTCCAGCAGGAACTCCGCGGCTGAGACCTGCACCTCCGGCGGCGACTTCGAGTTGACCTTCACGCTACCCAGCTTGTCCATGAGGCCCTGGATGCCTTGTACCGCGTTCAGGACGTCGAGCGCGGGTGCGCCGTCGCTGATCTGTATGCTGCCGCCCAGGTCGAACCACTGCACGATCTGTTCTGTCTTTGCATCCTTGAAGTATTGGTCGTAGGTCTTGGCGATGGCCGTGCGGATGAGCTCCCGCGCCACCGTGTCGCCGCCCTTCATCTCGCCTTCATACTCCAGCTCCAGCTTGCCGGTGATGGCCGGCAGCGCCGCGTAGATGTCGCTCACGCGCGGCACCACGGTCTGCTCGCCGTTGCGGATGGCGCGCCGCTCCGCGTTCGAGATCACGTTCTCCATACAGCTGATGGGCAGGCGCTGGCTCACGCCGGAACGCTTGTCCACCTTCTTGTCCTCGCGTGCGCTGAATGCGATCTGCTCCACGATTTCGCGGATGTACTTCGGCACGTGCAGCGGATGCCCGTTCCGGTCGGCCCACGCCTCCTGCTCGGTGATGGCCAGACCTTCTTCCAGCGTCGGCGGGTAGTGCGTGCGGATCTCCGACCCGATGCGGTCCTTCAGCGGCGTCACGATCTTGCCGCGCGCAGTGTAGTCCTCCGGGTTGGCAGTGAAGATCAGCGCGACGTCAAGCGGCATCCGCACGGGATAGCCTTTGATCTGGACGTCGCCCTCCTGCATGATGTTGAACAGTCCAACCTGGATCTTGCCCGCCAGGTCCGGCAGTTCGTTGATGGCGAAGATTCCGCGGTTGGCGCGCGGCAGCAGGCCGTAGTGGATGGTCAGCTCGTTGCCCAGTTCGTGCCCGCCCTTCGCCGCCTTGATCGGGTCTATGTCGCCGATGAGGTCAGCAATGGTGACATCGGGCGTAGCCAGTTTTTCGACATAGCGCTCTTCCTGCGAAAGGTATGCGATGGGCGTGGCGTCGCCCTTCTCAGCAAGAAGCGCTCGGCAGCGCCGGCATAGCGGGGCGTACGGATTATCACGGATCTCACATCCCGCGATGTACGGCGTGTGTGTGTCGAGCAGGGAAGTCAGCGCGCGCAGGATGCGGCTCTTGGCCTGGCCGCGCAGCCCCAGCAGGATGAAGTTGTGGCGCGAGAGCACCGCATTGATGATCTGCGGCACGACGGTGTCGTCATACCCGACGATTCCCGGGAAGATGGCCGCGCCTTTTTGCAGCCGCGCGATGAGGTTCTCGCGCAGCTCGTCCTTCACCCGGCGATTCCGCAGCCGCTCTTCTGAATAATCTTTGTGTTTACGCAGTTCACCCAGCGTGGAAGGAAGGCTCATGAGGCGGATTATACTCCGCGGCACAGCCTCAGTTTGGTGGCCGCGGGAGCCAAGTGTCGTGCAGACTGGCGACTAGAGACCGGAGACTGCTTTCAATGTACCCACCCATTCCCGCCAGCCTTCTTCTTGCCGAACATCATCGCCTGCAGCTTGGGAATGACCTTCGAGTAGTAGTCGAGCAGCACCTTCAGGCGCTCGCGCTCGGAGCGCATCTCCAGCAGCGTCTGCTTGAAGTCGAGGTCCACCGGCAGGTTCGACGCCAGTTGGAATGACAGCAGCGGATGTTCTTCTTCAAACTGCACCTGCTCGATGCTCGCCAGCTTGGTCAGCTCGCCGTGCATCTCGAGCGTGCTGGTCCGCAGCTCCGGCGGAGCCGGCAACGCAGCTTCGTCGTCAGAAAAGGGCTCGACCTGCCCCCGGAAGAATGACCGCTCGTCGTTGACCTCGATGATCTCGAACCGCTGCCGGCCCATGGTGAGAATGTCCATGCGCCCATCGGGATACGTGCGCAGCAGGTCCACGATCTCTGCCGTGCAGCCCGCATTGGCCAGTGTGCGCCCGTTGCTGCGGACCATTCCGAACGGGCTCTTCTCCCGCAGGCACTCGCCGACCATCTCCTTGTAGCGCGGTTCGAAGATATGGAGGGGAAGCGGCGTCTCGGGGAAGAGGACCAGGTCGAGCGGGAAGAGCGGCAGCAGGTCGTTCACAGGCTGATTGTATGCCTTACGGAAGCTCCGCGAGCATGGCTTCCATCTCGCCCTTGGCGTGAGCGTTTCCGCTCCGCGCCGCCGCCGCGATGCCGTTCCTCAGCCACTGTTTCGCTTCGTCAACGCGGTCGACTCGGGCCAGTAACTGCGCGGCCATGAAGTACCCGGCGGCATAGTCGGGATGCAACTCCGCCAGCCGCGTGAACTGCTGCATCGCGGCCTCTACGTCATTCGCGTTCGAGTACTCCATCGCCAGGCCGTAGCGCGCGAAGGCGTCGTTGGGGTTCTCGGCCACGATCTGGCTCAGCATCTGCAGGCGGTCCATAAGAAGAAGCTAGCATGCCGCCGCGGGGGCAGCCAATTTTCCTGCGCCCCCGCGCGTGCGTTATCATCCAACGCGATATGACACAGGACCTCACCCCGCGCACCGTCGCGGAGTCGCAATCAGAGATGGCGGAGGTCGTGCTGCCCAACGACGCCAATCCGCTCGGTAATCTACTCGGCGGCCGCCTCATGCACTTCATCGACATCGCCGGCGCCATGGCCTGCCATCGCCATTCGCGCAGTTATGTCGTCACCGCTTCCATGGACCATCTCGATTTTCTCGCGCCCGTCCATGTCGGCGATCTGCTCATCCTCAAGTCGTCCGTGAACCGCGCCTTCAACACTTCGATGGAGGTCGGGGTGAAGGTGTACGTGGAGAACTACATCACCGGCGACAGCCGCCACGTCAGCAGCGCTTACCTTACGTTCGTCGCCGTCGACCGCGAAGGCCGCCGCCAGCGCGTGCCGCCCATCATCCCGCAGACGGAAGAAGAGAAACTGCGCTACGAGGGCGCATTGCGCCGGCGCCAGGCCCGTGAGGCCGAAGCCCTCCGCCGCCGGGAATCGAAGAGCGTCTGATGCTCAGGGCCATCATCTTCGGTGTCATCTTCTTCACGTTCATCGTCTTCGTCCGGCTCATTCTGCTGAGCTTCCAGAAGAAGCCGCAACGTCCCGCGGCGCCCGCTCCAGCCACCATCGACGCCCAGCCCCGCTTCAACGCCACCATGACGGTGCGCAAGTTCGAGTTCAAGCGCTTTGCTGCGCAAACCGGGCCCGCCGATCCGGAGAACTTCAAGGAGGCAGTCACCGTCCACGCCGCCCCCGAAGGCACTGACGACATCAGGATCTATACGCTCACCGTCGCGACGCCGCGCGCCATGGAGCAGGCCGCCCTTGCGAACCCGGGCACGTATTCCTTCCAGCGCAACCTGCTGCTGGTTCCGCGCTACGACCCCGCTCTCATCGAGCGCGCGCTGCACGACCACATCAACGAGATCGTGTACCTCTCCGGGGACGCCGGCTGATGCGCCTGACGGGGAAAGTTGCGATCATCACCGGCGCCGGCAGCGGCATCGGCCGCGCCTGCGCCATCGCTTTCGCGCGGGAAGGCGCCAAGGTCACACTCGTCGGACGCACCCGCGCCAAGCTCGACCACGTCGCCGGCGAGATTGGCGCGGCCGCATTTGCCCAAGCGGGCGACATCCGCAAGCAGAGCGACATCGAACGCATCGTTCAAGCAACGGTTGAGCGTTTCGGTGGTCTGCATGTCCTGGTCAATGACGCCGCTGTGTTGCACGCCGGCACCGTCGAGTCGCAGACCGATTCCCAGTGGGACGACACCTTTGCCACCAACGTGAAAGGCATGTGGCACTTCACCCGCGCCGTCGTGCCCCATCTGCGCCGGGCCGGCGGCGGCTCCGTCATCAACATTTCGTCGGTCATTGGGCTGGTGGGCGCTAGGAACCGCGCTGCCTACTCCGCCTCGAAAGGCGCGGTAACGGTCCTGACGAAGTCCATGGCGCTCGACCTTGCTGCCGACCAGATCCGCGTGAACTGCATCTGTCCCGGCATCGTCGAGACGGAGCTCGTCGAGAAGTTCATCACCGAAGCGCCCGACCCCGAAGCCGCGCGCCGCCAGCGCATCGCGCTCCATCCCCTCGGCCGCTTCGGCAAGCCTGAAGACATCGCCCCCATGGCGGTGTACCTCGCCAGCGACGAGTCCTCCTGGGTCACGGGCGCGGCCTTTTGCGTCGATGGAGGCTACTCCGCCATCTAGGGGTCTGGACAGGTTTCTTCGTTTCCGCGCATAATCTTTGCCTGCAATCCCCGACCCTCACAACGAACGACCAACGAGGAGGCTTCCCCAAATGAAGCGACTTTCCCTAGCCGTACTGTTTCTTGCCACCAGCGTCGCTTTCGCGCAGCATCAGCACACCGGTCCCAAGCCGCCCGGTGCCACTGTCGCCGACTACGCCGGGCTCGGCAACGTCCACCATCCGGTTTCCACGCAGAACGCGGAGGCGCAGAAGCGCTTCGACGAAGGCCTGGCGCTGCTCTACGGCTTCAACCACGAGGAAGCCGCGGCCGCATTCAAGAAGGCCGCTGAGTTGGATCCGAACCTCGCCATGGCCTACTGGGGCATCGCGCTGGTGAATGGCATGAACTACAACGCGCCGGAGTTTCCCAACGCGTTGAACATCGCGCGCGAGAACCTCAAGAAGGCGCAGTCGCTGGCGGCGAAGGCCTCACCCGCCGAACGTGCTTACATCGCCGCGCTGGAGAAGCGCTACGGCGCTGACCTGCCTGCCGACCAGCGGGAGAAGGCATACTCGGAGGCCATGCGTAAGGTCATGGAGGACCACATCGACGATCTCGACGCCGCTACGCTTTACGCCGAGACCTTGATGAACCTGTCGCCCTGGCAGCTCTGGACGAAAGACGGCAAGCCCGGGCCGAACACCGAGCGCGTCATCGCCATCCTCGAGTCGGTCCTGCGGCGGAACCCGGACCACATCGGCGCCAACCACTACTACATCCATGCGGTTGAAGCGTCGAACAGCCCCGAGCGCGCGCTGATGGCGGCCAACCGCCTGCGTGATCTGAAGCTCAGCGCCGGACACCTCGTGCATATGCCCGCGCACGTTTACATCCGCACCGGCGATTACCGTCAGGCCGCTGACATCAACATCGTCGCCGCAGACGTCGATCGCGCCTACATCTCGCGCACGGGCAAGACTGCCGGCCTCTACCCGCTCTTCTACTACTCTCACAACATCCACTTCCAGGCGCTGGCAGACGCCTTTGCCGGCCGCTATGAGCGTGCGAAGAAGGCTGCCGATCTGTTGGTGAAGCACGTGGCTCCTGCCATCAAGGACCTGCCGCCCGTCGAACTCTTTATGCCCACGCCGACCTACGTCTCCGTCCGCTTCGCCAAGTGGGACGACGTGCTGAAAGAGCCCGAGCCTGACAAGGCGCACATCATCCACCACGCCGCGTGGCAGTGGGGGCAGGGCATGGCTCGGCTCGGCAAGGGTGACGTGAAGGCCGCGGAGAAGCATCTCGCCGCCCTGGAGGCTGAGGTGGCGAAAGCGCCCGCTGACTCGATGGTCGACAAGAATTCGGTGAAGACGGTCTTCGGTCTGGCGGCACACTATTTGACCGCCAAGATCGCCGAGTCCAAAAAAGACATCGCGGGCGCGGCGAAGCATTACCAGATGGCCGCCGACATCCATGACACCTTCAACTACATCGAGCCGCCCGAGTGGCCTTTCCCTGTGTATGAGGCCATCGGCAACATGTACCTGGCGAACGGCAAGCCAGCGGAAGCGGAGAAAGCCTTCCGTGCGGACATCAAGCGCAACCCGCGTAACGGGCGCTCGCTCTTTGGTCTGGTCCGGAGTCTGAAGGCCCAGAACAACGAAGCGGCTGCGCGCTTGGTGGAGATGGAGTTCAAGGAGGCATGGAAGGATTCGGACACGCCCCTGGCTGAAGGCGCCATCGCGAACCGTTAGCTCCTGCAGGCTGCTGCGCCCGCGTATAATTTTGAGATGGGTCACGGTCATCCCCACTCACACGCGGGCCAGCAGCAGCCGGCCCCCACGCCGCTGCCAGGCATCGGCGCCATCGTCGCCGTTGGTTCAGGCAAGGGCGGCGTCGGCAAGACCACCATTGCCGTCAACCTTGCAATCGCTCTCGCCAAGCTGGGCCACAAAGTCGGCCTGCTCGACGCCGACATCTACGGCCCCAACGTCCCGCTGATGATGGGCACCAGCGGTCAACCGCGGCTTCTCGAGGGCAACCGCATCGAGCCGCTCGAAGCTTTTGGCGTGAAGCTCATCTCCGTCGGCCTGCTCAACCCCGGCGACAAGCCGCTCGTGTGGCGCGGTCCCATGCTGCACCAGATGATCCGCCAGTTCCTGCAGCAGGTCGCTTGGGGCGAACTCGACTTCCTCATCGTTGATCTGCCGCCCGGCACCGGCGACGTAGTCATCTCGCTGGTCCAGACTGTTCCCATCACCGGGGCGGTCGTCGTCACCACGCCGTCGGACGTGTCCCTTCAGGACGGCCGCAAGGCCATCGAGATGTTTCGCCAGGTGAAGGTCGACATCCTGGGCCTGGTCGAGAACATGGGACACTTCACCTGCCCGCATTGCCACCACGAGATCGACATCTTTTCCAAGGGCGGGGGCGAACGGACCGCGCGCCAGTTCGGCGTAGACTTCCTTGGCAGCATCGAACTCGATCCCGCCATTCGCAAGGGCGGCGACAGCGGCCATCCGGTTGCGTTGCTGGGGCAGGGTGTTGAAGGGACGAAGTCGCTCTACGAGCTGGCCGAGCGCGTGAAGGAGCGCGCGCTCGAGGTTGCAGCGAAGCAAGAGAATGTGATCGAGATCAAGTAGTCTTCTTGAAGGACTCGCGCAATACCCATAGCGCCGGCAGAATCACTCCCGCTAGCAGGGCGAGACGATAGGAGAATGCCACGGACTTTTGTCCGGCCGGGTCTTCTGCCGGAAAAGCCGTGCCCGTGATCCGGACCGGGTCAGGTTCGGTAGTGCTTTGGCTGAGAACGTAGGCCTCTTTCCACCTATGCCCCATTGCACTAAACAGCTGGTCTTGGGAAGCAAAATGGATAGCGAGCAGTGCGCTAAGCCAGAGAGACACCCTAGCCGCCTTCACGACACTGAGGTCCCTGCGTTTTCCCATGCCGGCGTGAATATCTTAGCTCGACTTGGGGCAGGCCCGTCATTTCTTGACGCCCGCTGCCAAAGTTCCTAGAATCTAACTGGGCAGCCCTCGCGACCAATTGCTAACTTGCTGCATCTAAATAATTTAGGTGGAGCGCAAGGGTTTCCTTCACGGCATGCCTTCGTCATCACAGATCGGACCACGCGAGCGGCAGATACTCACTGCCATTGTGGAGACGTACATCTCCACGGGTGAGCCCGTCGGCTCGCGCACGCTCTCCCGCTCCAGCCAGGAAGGGCTGAGTGCGGCGACCATCCGCAACGTGATGGCGGATCTGGCCGATGCCGGCTTCCTCGACCAGCCGCACACCTCCGCCGGGCGTGTGCCCACGGCGGCCGCGTATCGCTATTACGTGGAGCAGATCAGTGGCAAGGCCCACCTGGCGCACGCTGACGATTCCAAATTCGCCGATTCCTTCCGCGGTGTCGCCGATGTGCAGGAGTTCATGGAGCGCACCTCGCATGTCCTGTCACTGGTTTCCAGCGGCGTGGGCGTGGCGGTCTCATCCGGCGGCAACAAGCACGCGCTCGAGCACGTCTACTTCACGCGCCTGGGCGACAAGAAGATCCTCGCCGTGCTGGTCACCACCGCGGGCATCGTCCGCGACCGCGTGCTGCGCATGGAGCGCGACCTCTCGCAGGCGGAGCTGGAGATGGCAGCCCGCTATCTCAACGACAACTTCCGCGGCTGGACCATGGAGGCCATGCAGCAGGAGATCGCGCGCCGGGTGGAGCAACAGCGCAGCGAGTACGACGGGCTGATGCAGTCGCTGGCGCAGCTTTACAAGCAGGGCGCCCTCGAGCACGCGCCGGAAGAGAAGACGGTCTTCGTCGAAGGCGTCGCGAACCTGGTGGTGACGCAGGAAGACAAGGACCGCCTCAGCCAGTTACTGCGCGCCCTCGAAGAGCGCCAGAAGGTCGCTGACCTGCTCTCCGCCTACCTCGACACCCGGCAGGAAGCCGTCCGCGTCGTCATCGGCCTGGAAGATACGCTTCCGCAGATGAAGGACCTGGTCCTCATCGGCGCGCCGGCACGAGTCGGCGGGGAAGTCCGCGGCTCCCTCGCGGTCATCGGCCCGCAGCGGATGGACTATGAAGGCACCATCCACGCGGTGTCATACATCGCAAAGCTTTTCGACAAGATCCTCAACGAAAAAGAGCAATAGGAACTCATAGATGTCTGAAACGGCCAAGAACGAGCATTTGGAACTGGAAGAGCACCCGAACGATCCGGATACGCCCAGCCAGACCGTCACCGCTGACGATCTGCTGAAGAAGGCGCAGGCCGAAAAGGACGCTCTGTACGACCGTCTTGCCCGCCAGCAGGCGGAGTTTGAGAACTACCGCAAGCGCACCGAGCGCGAGAAACAGGACTTCCGCGAGTACGCCATCGCCGACACGCTGCGCTCGCTGTTGCCCATCCTCGACAATTTCCGGCTCGCCCTCCGTGTGCAGGGCAGCAATGACGATGTCCGCAAGGGCGTAGACCTCATCCGCAAGCAGATGGAAGACACACTCAGCAAGCTTGGTCTGCAGACCGTTGACGCCGTCGGCCAGCCCTTCGATCCGCGTATGCATGAAGCCATCGAAGTGGTGGAATCCACCGAAGCGGAGGACAATCACGTCCTCGAAGAGCTCCAGCCCGGATACAAGTTCAAGGACCGCCTGTTGCGCCCGGCCATGGTCCGCGTGGCGCGCAATCCCCAGAAGTAGCCGACAGAAATTGACCACTAAAGAAAAACGCGATTACTACGCCGTCCTCGGAGTGAGCCGCACGGCCACCGAGCAGGAGCTGAAGTCCGCCTACCGCAAGCTGGCGATGCAGTACCACCCCGACCGTAACCCCG
>Ga0209172_10001970_pt1 | contig 39301 bp, 46 predicted proteins | sample LarsenN4metaG_FD_184113 | JGI IMG/M metagenome (GOLD analysis project Ga0209172, IMG submission 184113) | Hot spring sediment bacterial and archeal communities from British Columbia, Canada, to study Microbial Dark Matter (Phase II) - Larsen... ... | reverse complement strand
CTGCTTCTGCCGGCTCAAGGATTTCAGGCGCATAGCCACCCGCTACGACAAGCTCGCCCGCAATTACCTGGCCGCCGTGCATCTCGCCGCCATCGTCGCATATTGGCTCAATTGAGTCTGGACCCTAGTGCGAGGTATTGGCCCTAACTTGGTGGTGGCGCTCCTCATGGACGGCGCTCAGCTCAAACAACGATGGCCTGCAAGGTACGCCACTGCATTGGCAGAGGACCCAGGATCTTCAGTGCTCACGCTTACTTCCCGGGGCATGCTAGACCGGACAAACCAAACGGGCATCACCTGCCATTCGAATAAGATTGGCCTGTGGAGGGATGACCGCGGAGAAGCCATCGAACTTGAACTTCCACCTAACGCGCATGCGTTGTGTCTGTCGTTGCAACCCACACCGCACCGTGAACATACGCTCGATGGACGTGGAGAGAGTTGGGGGGCTCAGTCGTGGCGGTTATCGGGGATATCACCGATCAGCATTGCGCACGGGGATCAGCGTCGATGGATAATGGATTCGAACTGGCCGCGAACGTAATTGAAAACTAGCGCCGCGCGCGCCGCGCGCTCGATTGGGCCAGCGCCTCGTTCCCGTCTGCTGGGGGCGGCGTGGATTCGTCCTGCGGGGCCTTGAAGACTCTTTCTTCGAAACGAGACTTAGCTGCCGCTCGTGTTTCCGGAGTCAGCCTCTCGCGCAGCTTCGGTAGTGCTTCTTCCGTCGCTTCTACGTAGACCTTGCCGTACTTCAACATCTGCGTCGTTCCTCCGCGCTGTAACCGCCGCGGCTGAACAGGGGGCGCGCTTCGCGGAAGCGCGGATAGTTATGCTTTGGTCTTGCGCTTTTCAAGGCAGCCGACCCCCCGCAACTCAGGCCGTGGAATCAAGCATCTAGCAAAGGAAGACTAGGTTCAAGCACTTAAGAGGGACTTACCATAGGTTGCTAGGAGCGCAGCGCCGCTCGCTGAGCCCGTGATTGGCGGATCATTTCGATGATCGCGGCGTCAACTTTGTGCGTGGAACCGAGCCGACTTAGGTAAGGAACCCTGTCAAAATCACTGGCGCGCCCGAAGAGATTCGAACTCCTGACCCCCAGATTCGTAGTCTGGTGCTCTATCCAGCTGAGCTACGGGCGCGAAGGCGCGGGACATAGCCCTGCACGGCGGCGGTTGCAAGGCGCGGCGACGCGTCAGGCCGTCGGCAGGATGGCGAAACCGCCGCCGGCGGGCTGGCCGAGGGCGGCTTCGTCGGCCGCGTAAGTCTCCACCGCCTCCACCGCCGAGCCGGGCGGGCCGCGGCGGCAGGCGACGATGACCTCGCCGACCTGGTCGCTCGGGCCCACGAGCAGCGCTTCGACGGTGCGGTCGCGCCGGTTGCGCACCCAGCCGCTCACGCCATGACGGCGCGCCGCGTCCGCCACAAAGGCGCGGAAGCCCACGCTCTGCACGAGACCGGTAATCGTGACGCGGAGCTTTGTCTCATCCATGCGCTGCAAGCATATAGCGCGGCGGGGCATGCGATCTACGGACGGCGAAAGCGCGTCAGCTCACGCGAGATCCCGCCACGCCGTGTGCGGGCCGAGCGTTTGCGCCTCAAACACCCCGCGCGCGATGGCGCGCGTGAGGCAGTCGGCGGCGAGGGCGCCGAAGCGGGCGATGGACAGCGGGCGCGGTTCGGGGGTTGGCTTCTGCGCGGTGGCGAGGGCGAAGACGATGTCGCCGTCGAAGGGGGCGTAGACGGGGCGGATGGCGCGGGCGAAACCGGCGCTCGCCATTTGCGCGACGCGCTTGGCTTCGGCGGGCGTGAGATCCGCATCCAGCGCGACGCAGGCGATGGTGGTGTTGGCGCGCGGTTCGGGGACGTATTTCGCGCCGCCCCAATCTTCGAGATCGAAGGACGCGTTCACATCCGGCTTCACGCCGCCAAACTCGCCGTCGAGCTCGAACGCATGCGCCCAAAAAGCGCGGCTCGACGGCATCGTCGTCGAGCCCCAGCAATTGACGCACGCGAGCGCGGCGACGGTGAAGCCGTCGTGCGTGACGACGCTGGCGCTGCCCTGCCCGCCCTTCAGCGCGCCGGCGCGCGCCCCGAAACCGGCGCCGGCGTTGCCAAGCTTCACCTCGCGCGAGCGTGCGGCGTAGGCGCGTTTGCCGAGCGCGGCGTAAGGCGGCGCATCGCCCCAGGCTTTGTTGCCGCCGTTGGCGAGATCGTAGAGGATCGCGGCGGGGATCACCGGCGAGCGCGGCACGCCGGGCAGATCGAGCATCGCAAAGCCCTTGCCCTCCGCGCCCATCGCAGCGGCGACGCCGTCCGCCGCGGCAAGTCCGTAGACGGACCCGCCGGCGAGCACGACGGCGTCCACCGCATCGACCAGATTCTCCGGCGCCAGCGCATCGGTCTCGCGCGTGCCGGGGCCGCCGCCGCGCACGTCCGCCGCGCACACGGCGCGCGCATCCGGAACGATGACGGTGACGCCGGTCAGCGCGTTCTCGTCTTCGGCGCAGCCTATGGACAAACCGGCCACGTCACTCAAACTGTTGCTCGCGCCGGGACGCGCCATGGGGCCGCCTTTCGCGTTGATCTTTGGCCCTCGTAGGAAGCGCCCCGATGTTTGACAAGCAATCTCGACGGATCGCCGCGCTGCTGGTTGCGCTGATGCTCGCCGCATGCGCGACGGCGTCGGGGCCGCTGCTGGGCGGCCCGCAGCGCGATGGCGGCGGCGAAGCGATGGTCGCGGCCGCCAATCCGCATGCGGTGGAGGCCGCTCTGGAGATGCTGCGCGCCGGCGGCTCGGCGACGGACGCGGCGATCGCGGCGGAGCTGGTGTTGGGGCTGGTGGAGCCGCAAAGCTCCGGCATCGGCGGCGGCGGCTTTCTGTTGCACTATGACGGCGCGAGCGAACGCATCGTCGCGTACGACGGGCGCGAGCGCGCGCCGGCGGGCGCGACGCGCGACATGTTCCTGGACGAGACCGGCGCGCCGCTGCCGTTCATCGAGGCGCAAACCAGCGGGCGCGCGATCGGCGCGCCGTCGCTCGTGGCGATGCTGAAGCTGGCGCACGACGAACACGGCCGCCTGCCTTGGGCTCAGCTGTTCGCGCCGGCCATCCGGCTGGCGGAAAACGGCTTTACGATGTCGCCGCGCATGGCGCGCATTCTGGCGGCCTATGCCGAGCGCGGCGGCTTGCGCCGCGATCCGGCCGTGCGCGCGTATCTTTTCGATCGGCGCGGCCGGCCATGGCAGGCGGGCCATCGGCTGCGCAATCCCGCATACGCCGCGACGTTGCGCGCGATCGCCGAACAGGGCCCGCGCGCGCTGAGCGAAGGACCGATCGCGGAGGCCATCGTCGGGGCGGCGCGGCGCGAGCCGCGCGCCGGTTCGCTCACGCTGGCGGATTTGCAGGCGGTTCAGCCGCGACGGCTCGAACCGGTGTGCGGCGCCTTTCGCGTGTATCGCGTCTGCACGGCGGCGCCGCCGAGTTCAGGCAACGCGACGCTGGCGATCCTCGGGCTCTATCAGCGCGCGCGGCCACAAGCGGATGGGCCGAGCAATGTCGACGACTGGGCCGCGTTCCTATGGGCGAGCCGGCTCGCCTACGCCGACCGCGATCATTACATGGCCGACGACCGCTTCGTGCCTGTGCCCACGCGCGAGCTGATTGCGCCGGCTTATCTCGATGCGCGCGCGCAGCTGATCGATCTGGCGCGCGCGCCGGAGCGCGTCGAGCCCGGCATGCCGGCTGGACGCGAGCTGTTCGAATACTGGGGGCGCTCGCAGAGCGAAGACAGCGGCACCACTCACATCTCCGTGGTGGATCAATGGGGCAACGCCGTTGCGCTGACGGCGACGGTGGAATCCGCGTTCGGTTCGCAACGCATGGCGGGCGGCTTTTTTCTCAACAATCAGATGACCGATTTCGCGTTCCAGCCGACGTTGAACGGACGGCCGGTGGCGAACGCCATCGAGCCCGGCAAGGCGCCGAGATCTTCGATGTCGCCGCTGATCGTGACCGATCGCGACGGCGAACTCGTGCTGGTGATCGGCTCGCCGGGCGGTTCGTCCATCATCGGCTACGTTGCCCGCACGACGATCGGCATCCTGGATTGGCGCCTCTCGCCGCAAGCGGCGATCGATCTCTCCAACGCCACGGCGCGAACCTCTCCGGTGATCGTCGAAAACGCGCGCATGCAGAGCGGTATCGCCGAGGCGCTCACCGCACGCGGGTGGGACCTACGCGAAGTGGGCGCACTGGAAGCCAGCGGCCTGCACGCGATCCTGGCGACGGAGGCAGGGCTCGTCGGCGGCGCCGATCCCAGGCGGGAAGGGATCGTCGGGCGCGTGGAGACCGTTGCGCCGGCCCGCTAATTGGCATATTATGCCAATCATGGCCACGCGAAACGTCGTCCTCACGGAACGCCAAGAAGCGCTTATTGAGGCCCTGGTCGAGAGCGGGCGGTACCAGAACGCCAGCGAAGTGCTCCGCGAAGGACTGCGGCTCATCGAGGAGCGCGAGGCTGAGAACGCAGCGAAGCTGGAAAGACTGCGCGAGGCGGCTCGGGTTGGAGAGGAGTCGCTTGCGCGCGGCGAGGCGAAACGCTTCGAAACAGCAGAAGATATAAAGCACTACTTCGACGAATTGGCTGAACGCGTGATTCACCGGCGGCGCCAGCGCTGAGACATGACGCGCCGGCGCTACGCAGTCACTTTGAGCGGTGAGGCTGAGCGTGATCTCGACAACATCCTTTTGTGGACGCGCGAGCGGTTCGGCGAGCGTCAAGCTGAAATCTACGCAGCCACCCTGCAAGCTGCCGTCGAGGCGCTTACGAAGACTCTGACACCGCCTGGCGCAAAGGAGCAAAGCGAGATTGCGCCAGGCTACTATTCGCTCCACGTGGCGCGGTCGCGCCGACGTGGCCGGCACCTTCTTCTCTATCGCGAAGACGGCGAGGGAGAGATCGTGATCGTCCGCATTCTTTATGACGGCATGGACATCGCACGCCACTTGCCATCGAATGACAAATGACTCACCGCGACAGCAAGTCGAGCAAGATCCCGTATTCGCTTTCCATCAGCCCATTGCGGCGCGCGCGCTGAACCGCTTCACGGCCAGCGTCCGCCGTGCGCGGCGCCCAGCCCTCGAGCGCGCTGCAGCGCTGCTCGGACGGGCGCGGGCGGCGATCGGTGAGCAAGCGCGCGAGCTGGCCGACATATTCGCGCACGCCTTCGCGGACTTCCGCCTCCCCGCCTTGGCTCATCGCCGCGTTCATCGCGCCGATCTCGAGCGCGCCGACCAGACCGGCGTCGATGACGTGGCGCACCGGCACGCCGCAGGCGAAGCTGTCGCCCAAAGCAAGGGACCAGTTCTCCGTCGTCTGCGCGACCTGCTCGGCCGTGGGGCGGCCGGCGAGGAACGAGGCGAGCGCGCCGCGGCTGGCGGCGTCGGCGTAGCGCGGCGTGGGCAGCGATCCGCCGGCTGTGGCGCACGCGGCGAGCACGGCAAGTAGCGGCAACATCTTCAGTCGCATCGTCTGTCTCCTCAGCGCCAACGTTTCAGGCCGCCGGCAGTTCGATCTTGAACGTCGAGCCTTCGGCGCCCGTGCGGGTGAGCGAAAGCTCCCCGCCCATGGCGCGCGTGAGTTCGCGCGCGATCGCGAGGCCCAGGCCCGTGCCTCCGGCCTCCGGCGCGGCCGAGACGAACGGCTCGAACAGGCGCCCGCGCAAATCCCCGCGCACGCCCGGACCGCGATCGATCACTTCGATTTCGCAGCGCCCTTCGATGCGTTGCGCGCGCAGCAGGATGCCTTTGTCCGCGCGTCCGTGCGGGAGCACGGCCTGCGCCGCGTTTCGCAAGAGGTTCACAATGATGCGGTGCAAGTGTTCGGGGTCGGCAATGCAGGCAAGCCCTGGCTCGATGTCTGCGCGGTAGTGGATCGCCTCGAAGCCCACAAGCGCATCCGCCGCTGCATCGGCGGCCACTGTCGCCACATCGACGCGCTGTAGGTCGGGCGCCTTTTCGTCGGCGCGGCCGTATTTGAGTGTGCTGGACGCCAAGCCCGCCGCGCGATCGATGGTGCGCTCGAGCCGCGGCGCGAGCCGGCGAACTTCTTCGTCGCCGGATTTGCCAAGCCGATCGGCGACGAGCTGCGCGGTCGAGAGCATGTTGCGCAAGTCGTGGCCGATGCGTGCGACCGCTGCGCCGAGCGCCGCGAGTCGCTCCTTCTGCCGCAGCGCATTGCGCACCTGCTCGGCCATGTCGGCGGCGGCGCGCTGGGCGCGGCCGATTTCGTCCTGGCGGCGACTGCGCGGGAACGCGATCGAGACGTCCTCCGGCCGGTCGCGGAAGCGTTCGATGGCTTCGGTGAGATCGTGCATCGGCTGCACGAAGGCGAAGGTGAGCGAGATGTAGACGAGCGCGCCGGCGGCGATCAGGATGAGCATCGAGGTGCGGATGAAGCCATTCGCGAATCTGTCCATGGCTCGCTTCAGCGGAGCTTCCCTGAGCACAATCTCGATGAAATCGCCGCTTTCGAAGCGGGGCCTCGCCAACACCCTCAGCGTGCGGCCCTCCTGGGCAAGGAAGGTCTCGAACGCCCAAAGAAAGCGCTGCAGGCGACTCGCTTGCGTGTAGTCGTAGGTCACGTGCTCGCCGGACGGCGCCGCCTCTGGATCCTCCAACAGCAGAACTCGCTCACCTTCGCGCTGGAGCGCCGCGCGCTGCACGCCGGCATTGGTGAGAAGTTCGTATTCGAGCGACTCGGCGATCTCCATATCGGGCGAGACTTCGAGCGCGAGCGCCGCCACCTGGGACAGGTTCATGCGCTCGCGCAGCCAAGCTTCGTGGAACTCCGCCAAGGCCGGCGCAAAGATAAGCGCCTCGCCGAGCAGCACGGTCGCCGCCGTGATGGCCAGCAGCCGCCCCGCCAAGCTGGCGGAGAACTCGCGGGCGCGCCGCCACAGCGCGCGCGCGGGGGGCTCGGAGGTCTCTGACTGCGCCATGGCGTCCGAGCCCTAGCGCAATGGCCCGGAACTGTCGTCAGGGCAGGTCGTCAGGCGGCTTCGGGCGCGTCAACAGCGTCTCGATCTGGTCCTCGGTCAGCCCGCGCTCACGCAGCACGTCGCGCGCAAGCTCAACAACGCGTCCCAGTGGCTCGCTCAGCGCGAGTTGCGGCGCCTTTGGACCCGGCGCCTTGCCGTGCTCGAAGGTCGCCCCTGACATGTGCCGCGAACAATCGGATGACCGAGCAGTTCCGGAGTGAGATACATAAACGCACGGAATATGGCAGTCGTCGCGCTCCTTGACGCTGGGAGCGCAGCGGGGTAAGCCCCGCGACCTTCGTTTCGGGCCCTAACATCGAGGCGCAATCGTGAGCACCAAGCGGACCTATCAGCCCAGCCGGCTCGTCCGGAAGCGCCGGCACGGCTTCCGCGCCCGTATGGCCACCAAAGGCGGGCAAAAGGTGCTGTCGCGCCGGCGCGCCAAGGGGCGGAAGCGGCTGTCTGCGTAGGGCAATAAGGCAATTGGGCAATAAGGCAGTAGGGCCGGCCGCACCGCGCCCAGCGCCCTCACCTATTGCCCTATTGCCCTATTGCCCTACTGCCTTCCTGTGACCCCGCCGATTCAGCGTCTGAGGAAACGATCTGAGTTCCTGTTCGTGCGCCAAGGCGCGCGGGCGCACCGTTGGGCGGTCATGGTGGAGGCCCGGCGGCGCTCGGATGACGGGCCGATCGGGCTTGGGCTAACGGCCAGCAAGAAGGTCGGCGGGGCGGTCCAGCGCAACCGCGCCAGGCGGCGGCTGCGGGAGGCGGCGCGGCAGCTGTTGCCGGAGCTTGGGCTGGCGGGGGTCGATTATGTGCTGGTGGCGCGGCAACAAACCCCAGAGGTCGCCTGGGCCGCCTTGCTTGACGATGTTCGAAACGCGCTGATAAGCCTCCGCGCCGATCTGGAACCGGGCGTCGCCCAGGCGCGACGCCAGAAGCGCGCTCGCACCCCATCTCAGAACGACATCAGCGGCGCCAAGCGCGCCAAGGGCGACTGAAAATAGATGCAATACCGCGGCGGCCCCGGGCCCGACGAAACCCGCAATGTGATCATCGCGATCGTGCTCTCGCTCGCGATCTTCTTCGGCTTCGAGTTCTTCTACAACGCGCCTCAGCGCGAACGCATGCAAGCGGAAGAGCGCGCGCGTATCGAAGCGCAGCTGCAGGAGCAGCCTGCCGCGGCGCCGGGCGCGGAAGCGCCGGCGACCACCGCGCCGACAACGCCAGAGGCGACGGCAGCGCCGGTGCGGCGCATTGCGATCGAGACGCCGTCGGTCGACGGGTCGATCTCGCTGGCGGGCGCGCGCATCGACGACCTCAACCTGCGCAACTACCACAGGACTGTGCGGCGGGAGGAGGAAGTCACCCTGCTCGCGCCGATCGACAGCGAGTTCGGCCACGACGCCTTCTTCGGCTGGGAAGTGCAAGCCGGCTCGGATGTGGCGACGCTCGCGGACGCCTCTACGGAGTGGACGGCGCCGGAAGGGGCGCGGCTGACGCCTTCAACGCCGGTGACGCTGACGCGCCAGGCGGGACCGAACCTCACGATCGAACGCATCATCGCCATCGACGAACATTACATGTTCACGATCACCGATACGGTGCGCAACAACAGTGGGGCGCCGATCTCTGTGCGCCCGTTCGGCGTCGTGCGGCGGCAGGGTTTGCCAGCGGACTACCGCAACAATCCGATCGTCCACCAGGGGCTGATCGGCGCCTTCGGCCCTGAAAACCACCTACAGCAGGCGAACTTCAGTAACGCCCAGAAGCATGCACGCGACAAGGAGCGCGGACGTGCAGGGCCAGATGAGCGCATCGAAGATTTGCAGGGTCAGGGTGGGTGGTTCGGCATCGTCGAGCACTATTGGCTGACGGCGATCGTCCCCAATCAGGATGAGCGCATCTCCGCGTATTTCGATGCGCGCGCCAACAACAACACGACGGATTTTCGAACCGCGTATCGTGGCCAATGGCGCGAGGCGCCCGCCGGCGGCGCCATCACCTATACGCAGCGCCTGTTCGCGGGAGCGAAGGAGTATGAGACACTGCTGGACTACAAGGAGCAGTTCGAAATACCGCGCTTCGAGTGGGCGATCGACTGGGGCAATTTCTGGTTTCTGACGCGGCCGTTCTTCGCGATGATGCACTGGTTCGGCGAATGGGTCGGCGGCATCTACGCGTTCGGCATCGCCATCCTGCTCTCCACCATCGTCATCAAGATCGTGCTCTTCCCGCTCGTCTATCACTCGTTCAAGGCGATGGCGAAGATGCGGGGGCTCGCTCCGAAGATGAAGGAAATCCAGGAGCGCTACGCCGCCGACAAGCAGCGTCAGCAGCAGGAGATCCTGAGACTCTACCAGACCGAGAAGATCAATCCAGTCTCGGGCTGTCTGCCGATCCTGTTGCAGATCCCGGTGTTCTTCGCGCTCTACAAGGTGCTGACCAACACGATCGAGATGCGCCATGAGCCTTTCTTCGGCTGGATCAACGACCTGTCGGCGCGCGACCCGACCTCGATCTTCAACCTGTTCGGGCTCCTGCCCTACGATCCGAGCGCCATTCCGCTGATCGGCGGCCTCCTGCTGATCGGCGCTTGGCCGATCATGTACGGCGTCTCGATGTGGGCGCTGCAGGCGCTTTCGCCGCCGCCGACCGATCCGGTGCAGGCGCAGATCTTCCGCCTGCTGCCGATCCTCTTCACGTTCATGTTCGCCGCCTTCCCGGCCGGCTTGGTCATCTACTGGACGTGGTCCAACACGCTTTCGATCCTGCAGCAATACGTCATCATGCGCCGGCAGGGCGTGGAGACGCAGCTGGATACGTGGCTGAAGAAGCGGTTTGCGAGAGAGCCGACGGCGGCGGAGTAACGGGATTAGGGATTGGGGATTAGGGATTGGGGGCCGCGAGCTATCAAGAGCTAGAAGTCTGGACCAAGGCGATGGACGTCGCTGAAGCCGTCTATGCCATCGCGAGCAACATGCCGCGGCAAGAGGAATATCGGCTGACAGCCCAAATGATCCGCGCTGCAGTCTCAATTCCAGCGAACATCGCTGAAGGACATGCCAGGGCAACGCGAAAAGACTATGCACACTTCATAAGCATTGCGCGCGGTTCAACGGCTGAACTCGAAACGCTCTTGTTGTTGGCCGCGAGAGCTAAGCACCTGCCCGCCGAGACAGTGAAGGCCCTGCTGGGACAGGTTGAGAGCGTAGCGCGAATGCTCAATCGTCTTCACGCGCGCCTCAAAAATGCTTGATCCTCCCAATCCCCAATCCCCAGTCCCCAATCCCGAGTGGATCGAAGCGGGCCGACTCCTCTTCGCGGGGCCGATTGCGTTCGAGCTTGGCGTGGTCGACATGGGTCGACTGCCGGAGGCCGACGTGCCGGAGGTGGCGTTCGCTGGGCGGTCGAATGTCGGCAAGTCATCGCTGATCAATGCTGTGACCGGGCGCAACAAGTTGGCGCGTGCGTCGACCGAGCCGGGGCGTACGCGAGAGCTGAATTTCTTTCGCGTCGGCGATCGGCTCCGGCTCGTGGATATGCCGGGCTACGGGTACGCCAAGGCGGGTAAGGCGGACATCGCGCGGTGGACGGCGCTGGTGCGCGACTATTTGCGCGGGCGCGCCGCGCTGAAGCGGGTCGTGCTGCTGGTCGATGCGCGGCACGGCCTGAAGCCGCATGACAAGGAGGTCATGGACGCGCTCGATGCAGCGGCTGTGAATTATCAGCTCGTGCTGACGAAAGCCGACAAGCTCAAGCCGACGGAAGCTGATGCCGTGGCGGCGGCGACGCGCGCCGCGATCACCAAGCGGCCAGCCGCGCATCCCGAGGTCATCGTCACCTCTGCCGAGACAGGCGCAGGCATCGAACAGCTGCGCGCCGAAATCGCGGCCCTGGCTTAAAGGAGCGCGGACCTTCAGGTCCGCACTTGTGCGCTGTGGCGCAAGCGGGGCTGAAGACCCGCGCTCCTTTGGGCCTGTGCATGAGGCGCCGGGGCGGCCTTGGCGTAGTCGCCGGAACCGCTTAGGAACCGGCCGTGACCAAGCTGCCCGCGAAAGACCGTCTCGCCGCCCTCGAGCAGGGCCTGGCCAAGGCCAAGACGCTCGCCGAGGCGCTGCCTTTCATACAGATCTACGACCGCGAGACGGTGGTGGTGAAATATGGCGGCCACGCCATGGGCGACACTGAGACCGCCCGCAAATTCGCCGCAGACATCGTGCTGTTGAAGCTCGTGGGCATTCACCCGGTCGTGGTGCACGGTGGCGGCCCACAGATCAGCCGCATGCTGGACAAGGCGGGGGTCAAGTCTCAGTTCGTCGACGGGCTGCGGGTGACCGACGCCGACACGATGGAAGTGGCCGAGATGGTGCTTTCGGGCAGCGTCAATAAAGAGCTTGCGCACCTGATCACCGCCGCCGGCGCGGAGGCGGACGTGCGCGGCGTCGGGCTTTCGGGCAAGGACGCGCGGCTGATCACGGTGGAGAAGGCCGTGCGCACGCGCAAAGACCCCGACAGCATGATCGAACAGGCGGTGGACCTCGGCTTCGTCGGCGAGCCGACCGATGTCGATCCGACCTTGATCCAGGCTCTGATCAACGCGCCGGAAGACTACGTGCCGGTGATCGCCCCGATCGGCGTCGCAGAGGACGGCAAGACCTACAACATCAATGCCGACACCGCCGCCGGCGCCGTCGCCAAGGCGCTGTCCGCGAAGCGCTTCCTGCTCTTGTCGGATGTCGAGGGCGTGCTCGACGCGAACGGGCAGCTGGTGCGCGAAATGTCGGTCGCCGACGCCAAGAAGATGATCGCCGACGGCGTCGCCACAGGCGGCATGATCCCGAAGCTGGAAACCTGCATCGCCGCGCTCGACAATGGGGTCGAGGCCGCGGTCATTCTCGACGGGCGCACGCCGCACGTTCTCTTGATGGAACTGTTCACCGAACATGGCGCCGGCACGCTCATTCACTAGAGCCTGCGCGCTTGCAGCGCTCGTCGGCGCCGCGCTCGCGGCGCTGATCGCGCTCGCGGGCCGCGCCGACGCGCAGCAGCAGCGCCAGTCCGGCGGCTGGCAGATCTGCAATGAGACCAGTTTCGTACTCGAAGCGGCGACGGGCCGGCCGGACGGCCGCGCGATCCTGGTGCAGGGCTGGACGCGGCTGAGGCCGGGCGAGTGCCGGGCCGCGGTGACCGCGCCGTTGGCGCGCGGCACGCACTACCTTTACGCGCGCAGCTCAAACGCACATCGCGGCGGGCGCCGGCAGTGGGGAGGCGATGCACGCCTCTGCATGGATCCTTCGGGCCAGTTCGCGATCGAGAACCCGCCCAATTGTGCAACCATGGGCCTGGAAGAGCGCCGCTTCCGCCGCGTGCAGATCAACAAGCGGGATACCTGGCGCACGTCGTTCGCGGAGGCGCAGCCCTACACCGTGGCGCGCGCCCGCCAAGCGGGCTTGCAGCGCTTGCTGGAGGATGCAGGGTTCGAACTGCGCGAGGGCCGACGGGGCGTCGATCCGCGCCGCATCGCGCAGGCTATCGCGCAATTCCGCGCCACCGCGCGCCTTCCCGCTAACGCCAGCGAAAATCAACTTATCGACGCGCTTGAGGCTGCGGCGCGACGGCGTTCGCAGCAGGTGGGCCTCACGCTCTGCAACCGGACGCGTGGCCGCTTGTGGACCGCGATCGGCCACCGCAACGAGGGAGACTGGGAAAGCCGCGGCTGGTGGCCGCTCAACCCCGGCGGCTGCGTGCGCACGATCGACGAGGAGCTGATCGAGCAATTCTATTTCGTCCACGCAACGCTGGAGACGAACGAAGGTCCACGCATGCTCGCCGCAGGCGGCGAAGCGTTTTGCACAAGCGGCGCGCGCTTTGCAATTCTCGGCCGGGCGAACTGCGCGGCGCGCTTTTACGACGAACAGCTGTTCACGCGCATCTCGGCGCGTAACCGCACGGGACTGATTGTGGACTTCGAAGAGCGTGATTTCCTGCCGCCTGGCGAAGCGCCGCGCGAACTGCAGGCGCTGCAGGAAGCCTCACGCGCGCCTGCAACGCGTGAGACTCCTCGGCGGGGCCTCGATCCAGCCGCCGCCCCCACGCAGGATCGCCCCGGCGCGCGATGAGGCTCTTCAGCGCCTGGGTGTTCGACCTCGACAACACGCTCTATCCGGTCGCCCATCTCTATAAGGAGATCGGCGCCCGCATGACCGCGTATATCGCGCGTGCGCTGGCGCTCGAGCAGAGCGAGGCGTTCGCGCTGCGGGAGCGCTACTTCCATCAGTACGGCGCGACGGTCGCGGGCCTCGCGCAGCACCATGGCGTCGACGCGCATGACTTTCTCGCCGATGTTCACGACGCGGACTATTCCGTGCTCTCGCCCGATCCGGAGCTGGCCGAGCTGATCGAGTCGCTGCCCGGGCGGAAGATCATCTTCACCAATGGCGGCGGCGGCCATGCCGAGCGCGCGCTCGAGCGGCTGGGACTTGGTTCGCTATTCGATGCGATCGTCGACATTGAGCGATGCGGGCTCGCACCCAAGCCGCAAGAGGCGGCATACGCGGCGCTCATCGGCGCGTGCGGGATCGATCCTTCAAAGACGCTGCTGATCGAGGACACGTTGCGCAATCTGGAGCCGGCGCATGCGCTCGGGTTCGCGACCGCACTGGTCGGCCCGGTCCACCCCGAGCCGCGCCCCGCCTACGTGGATTATTGGGCCCGCGACGTGAAGGAGCTGCTGCGCGCTTTCGTTTGAGTTGGGTTTGGCGCCGCGCGAGAAAGGCGCTAGCTCATAGGCTATGAGCACCGATCTTGCCGCCCAAATCGACGCCGCCTGGGAGCGGCGACACGACCTCACGCCGCAAAGCAAAGGCGCAGATGTCGAAGCCATCGAAGCGGCGCTGGATATGCTCGACACCGGCGAGACGCGTGTAGCGATCCGTAGCGCCAACGGACTGTGGGAAACGCAGCAGTGGCTGAAGAAGGCCGTGCTGCTCTCCTTCCGTATTGCCGCCAATTCGGAGATGAGCACCGCGGGACTTGGAGGCGGCGCGCCCCACGCTGATCTTGGACCATGGTGGGACAAGATCCCGCTGAAGACGAAGTTTTGGCAGAAGGCGTCGTTCGAGAAGGCCGGCTTCCGCGCCGTGCCGGGCGCGATCTTACGGCGCGGCGCGTACATCGGGCGCAATGTCGTGCTGATGCCCTCGTTCGTGAACATCGGCGCATACGTCGATGAAGGCGCAATGATCGACACCTGGGCGACGGTCGGTTCGTGCGCGCAGATCGGCAGGAACGTGCATCTCTCCGGCGGCGCGGGCATCGGCGGCGTGCTGGAGCCGCTTCAGGCCAATCCGACCATCATCGAAGACGATTGCTTCATCGGCGCGCGCAGCGAGGTGGCCGAAGGCGTGATCGTGCGCCAGGGCGCGGTGCTGGCGATGGGCACATTCATCAGCCAGTCGACCAAGATCGTCGATCGGACAACCGGCGAAGTGTTGCGCGGCGAAGTGCCGGCCTACAGCGTCGTCGTGCCCGGCTCGCTGCCCGATCCGAAGGGCGGCCCTTCCCTCGCTTGCGCCGTGATCGTCAAGCGCGTCGACGCGCAGACGCGGTCGAAGACGAGCGTGAATGAGTTGTTAAGGGAGTAAGGCAATAGGGCAATAGGGCAATATGTTCGCCTGCCCTACTGCCCTACTGCCCTACTGCCTTACTGCCCTATCGCCTTCACCGTCCTGCTTGCAGCGTCACCGTGATCTGCGAGCCGTCCGTCGCGGTTTGCGTCCAGGTGTCGCCGACATTCTTGTCACCGACATATTCGGTGCAGGCGCGCTGGCCGCCGTTCGGCGTCAGGCAGATCTGGTCGCCTTCGATGACATACGCTCCGGTGACGTGCTGGCCGTCCGGCGTGTGCAGCATGAACGTGCCGTCGGCGTTGAAGTGATACCGAGCCTGCGCGCCGTTCGCGTATGTGATGACGATGGTGTTGTTGTAGGCGTTCTGCATCGTCTGCGCGAACGCGGCGCCGGCGGAAAGCACGGCGCCGAAGGCCAGGAGAGCTGCGAGTTTCTTCATGCGTTGTCCTCCACCAGATCGCGATTACGCCGCAGCCGTCTTGGTCATACCCACGGGATGCGCGTAGCTCAAGCGCCGCCAGAGCCATTCGAGCGGTCCCATCTTGAAACGCGAGAGCCACAGCGGCGACCAGATCAGCTGCACCGCCCAGATGGCCAGCACGATAGCCCACAGGGTCGGGCGATCAACCTCGCCCCACAGCCCGAAGCCGCGCCCGCCGTAGAAGATCGTGGTCATGATCAGCGACTGGGCGATGTAGTTCGTGAACGCCATGCGCCCAGCGGCGGCGAGAGGTTCCGTCAGCAGCCGCAGCGCCCCGGATTTCACCAGCATGATGAGCAAGCTGGCGTAGAGCAGCGAGATGAAGGGCGAGAGCGCCGTATTGGCGAGATTGCCCGCGCCCATCATGTGAACGAAATCGAACCGAAGCTGCCAGTTGATCCAGGCTTGCCGGGCAACCACCGCCAACGCGGCCGCGCCGATCAGCGCCATCAGCAGGTAGACCCAATACGGGCTCTTGCCGCTGAAGAAGCCGGTCTTGAAGAGCGCCATGCCGATCATCATCACGCCTGCGGTGCGGATCATGAACATGGGCATATAGCCGAGGAAGGAGAGCCAGTTGTCGATGTTCTCTCTCGTGGCGGAAACGACGCCGGCTTGATAAGCGGCAATGATGCGCTCGATTTCCTCCGCCGGCGGCGACCACATCTTGTTGCGCATCTCTTCCAGCGCCTCGGCCGGCGCAAACTGCATAGCCGCGCCGGCGCCGACAAAGATGACCGTCGAAAGCACGAACAAGATGCCGCCGACGATGAACAACGTGCGGGGGCGCCAGGAGCGGGCGAACATCACCAGGAAGCCGGTGAGCGCATAGACAAGCAATATGTCGCCGTACCAGATGAGCGCGCCGTGGAGGGCGCCGAACAGAACCATCCAGGCCAGACGGCGATGCAGCACCCCGCCGCGATCCTTGTCGCTGCGTTCGCCGCCGACGAGATAGATGCTCGCCCCGAACAGCATCGAGAACAAGGTGATCATCTTGAACTCGAAGACGACGTGCATGAGGAACCACGACCACATTGTGGACGCGTCGATCGCGATCGGCGGCAGGAGCGGGTTTTGAGCGGCCTGGAACGGAGCGGCGAAGAAGGCGGCGTTGACGGCGAGAATGCCCAACAGCGCGAAGCCGCGCACGACATCCAGGCTCTTTATTCGGCTTTGCTCCTGAACCGGCGCAAGGTCGGTCATGAACCCTCCCCTCATGTTTCCGCTTTTGCGGCATGCGCCGCGCGGCTAGACCACCCTCATGGTCGCCGACACTATTGCCGATCCCATCCCGCTGGCTCAAGCGCTGATCCGCCGCCCATCCGTTACGCCTGCGGAAGAAGGCGCGCTTGACGTGGTCGAAGGCGCGCTGACGGCTTTGGGATTCAAGGTGCGGCGGCTGAAGTTTGGGCTCGTCGACAATCTCTATGCGCGCCTGGGCGAGGCGCGGCCGAATTTCTGTTTCGCCGGGCACGTGGACGTCGTGCCGCCGGGCGCGGGCTGGTCGAGCGATCCGTTTGCGGGGGAGATTCGCGACGGCATGTTGTACGGACGCGGCGCCGCGGACATGAAGACGGCGATCGCAGCCATGATCGCAGGCGCGGAGAACTATCTCGCGCGGCAGGGCGCGCCGAAGGGCTCGATCTCGTTTCTGCTGACCTGCGACGAGGAAGGGCCGGCGGTGGACGGCACGAAAGCGGCGCTGGCGGCGCTGACCGAGGAAGGCGTCGTGTTCGATCACTGCCTTGTCGGCGAGCCGACCAGCGAGGCGCGCGTCGGCGACACGATCAAGAACGGACGGCGGGGCAGCTTGAACGTGGTGCTTACGATGGAGGGCAAGCAAGGCCACGTCGCTTATCCGCACCGCGCGCGCAATCCGGTGACGCCGCTGATCGAAACGCTGGCGGCGCTGAAGACGCGGCGGCTGGACGACGGTGCGCCAGGGTTCGATCCCTCGAACCTCGAAGTGACCAGCGTCGATGTCGGCAACCCGGCGCACAACGTGATCCCGCAACGCGCCAGCGCGCGGCTGAATATCCGCTTCAACACGCACCACACCGCCGAGACGCTGCTGGCGTGGATCGATGAAACTGCCCGCGCGAACGCGGAGAAGGCGGGCGTCGCGTCGAGCTTCTCGATCAGCTCGCAGAGCTTCGCGTTCTACACCGATCCCGGCCCGTTCACGGACCTGCTTGTCGAAGCGGCGCGCGAGACGTTCGGCGCCGCCCCGCAGCTGGCGACAACTGGCGGCACGTCGGACGCGCGCTATTTTCGGCTCTACTGCCCCGTCGCGGAACTCGGCTTGCGCAACGCCACGGCGCACATGGTGGATGAGCACGTCGCGGTGGAAGACATCCGCGCGCTGGCGCGGTGTTATGAGGCGGTGTTGGTGAAGTACTTCGGGGCGCAGGATTAGAACGGACCGCCGGCGCCCTCGCCGGCAGCTCGCGTTTGGCCACCTGCACGCGATTGCGATTGATCGCGAATCGAAATGCCGGCGAGGGCGCCGGCGGTCCGGGCTAGTAATCCACCCGCACCAGATAGAGCCCATCCGCCGGTGCGACGGGGCCGCAGCGGGCGCGGTCTTTGGCGGCGAGCGCGGCGGCGACATCGGCGGCGCTCATCTTGCCGAGGCCAACTTCCACCAGCGTGCCGACCATGGAGCGCACTTGGCGGTGCAGGAAGCTGCGCGCTTCGCACCAGACCTGCACGTTTTCGCCCTGGCGCATCACGTCGCAACGGTCGAGCGTCTTTACTGGGCTTTTCGCCTGGCATTGGCTGTCGCGAAACGTGGTGAAGTCGTGCCGGCCGATCAGGCGCTGCGCGGCGGCGTGCATAGCGTCCGCGTCGAGCGTGCGCGCGAGGCGCCACACCCTGCCGCGCGAAAGCGCCGCGGGCGCGCGGCGGTTGAGGATGCTGTAGAGATAGACGCGCCGGATCGCGTCGAAGCGCGCGTGGAAATCCGGCGCCGCCTCTTCCGCTTGCAGCACGGCTATGGGATGCGGGCGCAGATGCGCGTTCAGCGCATCGGCAAGACGCTGCGGCGAAGGGAAGGACTTGTCGATGTCGACGTGCGCCACCTGGCCCATCGCATGCACGCCCGCGTCCGTGCGGCCGGAGCCCGTCACTTCGGAGCGAATGCCGGTTAGCTTCTCGACGGCGTCTTCGATGGTCGCTTGGACACTCTGCCCTTCACCGAGGCGCTGCCAGCCTGAAAAAGGCCCACCGTCGTACTCAAGCGTGAGTCGGTATCGCACACCCTATCCGCGCGTATAGTCGAGCATCGGGCATGGGCGCGCGCTGCCGGCGCCGGGAGCGCCGCCGCGCGTGCCGAGCAGGCGCATGGAAGAAGAGCCCGGCGTCGCAGGCTCCCACAACACCACGTAGTCGGCGTCATCGGCGCCGCACAGCCCTTGCACGCCTTCGGGCTTCGTCACGTTGGTGACGCGATAGACCAGCACCTGCGGCGCCTCGACGGGAATATCGAGCAGCGCGCGCAGCGTCTGGCCCTGCACTTGCGTCGCCGGCGAAACCGCGCCGGTGATGGCTGCTTCCACCACCAGCCCGCTTGCGCCGCGCAGCGTCAGCACCTCCTGTTGGTCCGTGTTGTCGGCGCCGGCGTCGGGCAGGCGCAGCGTGACTGACATGGCGAGCTGGCCCGTCGTGCTGCGGGCGGCGTCGTTGGCGGGGGTGAACGCGGTCGATGGCTGCGATTCCGGCGCCGGCGCATCGAGCACGGCGCCTTGCTGCGCGCCGCCGTCCGGCGAGATCTGCTGATCGCAGCCGGCGAGCGCCAGCGCCAACACGATGAATGCGGTGCGCAGAGTCATGATCGTCCCTCAGCCTGGACTCATAGCGGCCTGGGCCAAGCGCTTCAATTGGCTGAGGTCAGGCGCGAGCCGGCCGGCACGGGCGCGCCGCGCAAAAACGCTTCCGCGTCGAGCGGCGCGCGGCCCTCCTTCTGCACTCTGAGCAGCCGCACCGCGCCCTCGCCGCACGCGATCAGCAGCGCATCGTCGAGCGCCTCGCCCGGCGCGCCGGCGCCCGGTTCGAGGCGAGAATGCAGCGCCTTCACGCGGGCGCCATCCAGTTCGAACCAAGCGCCGGGCGCCGGCGAGAGGCCGCGGATTCTGCCGTCAACTTCGCGCGCCGGACGGGTCCAGTCGATGCGCGTCTCAGCCGGCGTGATCTTGTGCGCGTAGGTGACGCCCTCGTCACTCTGCGGCGTCTCATGCGCCGCTCCGCGTTCGATCTTCTGAAGCGTCTCGACGAGCAGCGCGGCGCCGAGACGGGACAGGCGATCATGCAGCGTGGCGGAATTATCCTCGGGCGAAATCGGCGTCTCCACGCTCGCGAGGATGGGCCCGGTGTCGAGCCCTTCTTCCATGCGCATGACCTGCACGCCTGTGACGGGGTCGCCCGCCATGATCGCGCGTTGGATTGGCGCGGCGCCGCGCCAGCGCGGCAAGAGCGAAGCATGCAGATTGAAGGGGCCGAGACGCGGCGCCTCGAGGATCGGCTTCGGCAGGATGAGCCCATACGCGACGACGACGGCCGCATCGAGCTTCAAATCAGCGAACGCCTGCTGCTCTTCGGCGTGCTTCAGAGTTTTTGGCGTGCGCACTTCGAGGCCGCGCTCGGCGGCGAATGCGGCGATCGGCGTCGGCCGTTCGTGTTTGCCGCGGCCGGCCGGACGCGGCGGCTGGGAATAGACGCAAGCGATCTCGTGCCCAGCCGCGAGCAGCGCTTCGAGCGGGGGCAGCGCGAACGCGGGCGAGCCCATGAAGGCGAGGCGCAGGGTCATCGCTCCGGCCTTCGCGCATCGGCGGCCGCAGCGCAAGCCGACGGGAACCTCACGGCGCGGCGTCCGGTTTTTCATTTATGAACGACGCCGCGGCAGCACATCAGGACCGTCTACGCGATGGACCGCACAAGCTGACCCTCGGCGACTGGTGGATCGTTCTCAAGGGCGTCGGCGCCACTATGGAGCGCGCAAACCTTGCGCTGATCGCCGCCGGCGTCGCCTTCTTTGGGCTGATGGCGATCATTCCTGGGCTTGCGGCCATGATCGCGCTGGTGGGGCTGTTCGGCGATCCCGCCTGGATCGGTCAGCAGATCCGCGCACTCGGCGGCGTCGCCCCCGATGCGGTGGTGTCGATCATTTACGAGCAGGTCGATCGTTTGCTCAATGCACGTGACGATACGCTGGTGTTCGGCGCCATCTTCAATCTGCTGTTGGCGATGTGGAGCGCGGTGCAGGGGACGCGCTGGTCATTGATCGCGCTCACGGCTGTCAACCGTCGCGCCGAGAAACGGCGCGCGATCGGGCGCTACCTCGCCGCCGGTACTTTTACGCTCTACGGGCTCGGGCTCAGCGTGCTTGCCGTGCTGTTGATGGGCATCGCGCCAATGATGCTGGCGTTCCTCAACATCGAACGCGGCACGGAGGTGCTGGTCTTGGCGCTGCGCTGGCCGGTGCTCGGCGGCGCCGCGGTCGGTGTTGCGCTCATCCTGTATCGTTGGGGTCCGCACCGGCGGCCGCCGCCGTGGAAGTGGTTGTGGCCTGGCGCGGTAGCTGCGCCGCTCTTGTGGCTGATTGCGTCCAGCGCCTTTACATTTGCGCTGCGCGAGTTTCCGGCATTTGGCGCGGCATACGGCTCGCTCGCCAGCGTCGTTGCGCTGCTGCTATGGCTCTACCTCACGGCGATGGTTTTTCTGCTGTGCGGCGCTCTCAATGCCGAGCTCGAGTTCTTCGCCAAGGGCCTTCCGACGCAGCCGGTGCAGCCGGGCGAACGCATAGAACCGCGCATTTCAGTCGCCGGCGGCAACAAGGAAGTCGCCGAAAAGCGCGCGGACGCCGAAAGCTGAGCGCCCGCGCTCCTTTAGCACGCCACTCCGGTCTGGCGCTGCATGCCGGTGAGGAAGAGGCGCAGCGCGTCGGCCAGCTCGCACGCGGCGGCATGCGCTTCGGCGCGTTGCTGCGGCGGCAGCGCATCCAAAAGCTCGCGGCAGACGTCGGCGTGCTCGACATCGGCGATCTCATGGACTTCGAAGAATCTCAACGCCTCCGGCGCGTGGACGTCGTAACGCTCGACGAGCCCCTTGATCTTCGTCTTCGCGATCGCCGGCAACTGACTCTCGTAAGCATAGAGCGCGGCTAGGCCCGACGCGTAGGAGCGGCGCGAGAGGCGGCGGAAGGTTTCGATCAGGTGGCGCGTTTCGGCGTTGATCTCCACGTCGCGCACGTCGCCTTCATCGGCGCCCATCGCCTTGGCGAAGCCGAGCCAAAGCGAGGCGTGATCGTCCTTGCCTTCGCCGAGACCCTCTTCTTCCGCGAGGTTCTCAGCGAGCAGACGGCGGCCCTTCGCGTCTGGACAGTTGGCGTGCACCGCGCTCACCGCACGCGGAAACGCTTCGACATGATGGAAGTATTGCTTGGCGTATTCGCGCAGCGCCTCCCGCGTCAGCGCGCCCTCTTCCCAGGCTTGGTAGAAAGGATGCGCGAGCATGGAGCGCGCCTCCACTGCCGCATCGATCGCAGCCGAGGTGCAGACATAACCGCCGAATGCTTCTGACATTGAACAACCCCCAGGGCCGGCGCTTCCGGCGCGCCGCATATCGCGGCGCAGCATACGGGCTTCGGCGCAGCAAAAAAGGGGGTTTGAGCGCGAAAAGGCCTAGAGGCGGTGCGTCCTTTGCGCCGGTTCGATCTCGGGTTCGGCGGCGCGCTTGGCCTTCTTCAGCTTGCGGAGGGCGTTCTCGCGCTTCAGGCGCGAGAGGTGGTCGATGAACAGCACCCCTTCGAGGTGGTCCATCTCATGCTGGATGCAGACGGCGAAGAGACCTTCGGCGTCTTCCTCGACCTGCTCACCCTGGTAATTGAGGTAGCGCAGCTTGACGCGCGCCGGCCGCTCCACTTCGTCGTAGATTTCGGGAACGGAAAGGCAGCCTTCCTCATACGGCTGGGTCTCTTCCGAGGCCCAGAGGATTTCCGGATTGACGAAATAACGTGGCTGCTTGGGCTCGCCCTCGCGCGCCAGGTCCATGACGATGATGCGCAGCGGCTCGCCGATTTGGATGGCGGCGAGACCGATGCCGGGCGCGTCGTACATCGTCTCCAGCATGTCATCCATCAGCGCGCGGTGCGCATCGGTGACGCCCCCTTGGACGGGGGCAGACTTCTGTTTCAGGCGCGGGTCGGGCGCGATCAGGATCGGTCTAAGTGCCATGAGTTTCCACAGGTATGAAGCGCCGCCGACACCGTCAAGCGCGCCTCCGCCGTGCGGTTTGTGACGTTCCGGAACCCGCGCCGCAAGGGCGCGTTGGCAGACGTTGGGCCGCGCCGGACTGACGCGGCCGCGCGCGCGTGGGCGGGGCGTTGCGCCTCAGGAACTTTGGTGAGGAGCCCCAATGAAACGCCTTCTGATGGCAACGGCCGCCGTGATCGCGCTCGCGATCGCCGCGCCGCTTGCAACCGCGCAGTACACGACCCCGCCGCCTGCGACGGCGCCGTACACCACCCCGGTCCCGGATGACCCGATGACGCCGCAGGATGAGTCGTTATCCGCGCAGCACGACACGACGATGAACCAGCCGCCGCCGGCATCGTCCGAGACCTCGCCGCCCCATCCGGCCGCAACTCAGCCGTACCCGGCCGAGGCCTATGACACGCAGACGCAGACACAGACCCAGACTCAAGCGCAAACTCAAACCCACGACTCGCAGACGGGCATGGGCGTGAACGTCGCCACGCTCGCGAGCCTTGAAGAACATGCGCGCGATGCGGGCATGGACCGCTTGCCGATGACGCCGCAGGAAGTGTGCGCGCCGCGCGATTTGATGCTGACAACCGGCCGCCGCACGAGCCTTTCCCGCGATAAGGAGCATCAGCTGATCAATGCGGCCGACCGCGCCTCGGTATGCGAACTCCAGCGGATCGTCATCCATAGCCCGACAGGGCGCGCAGATGAGGCGCGCCGGCTTTTGATCGACGCTGACGTCGATTCCAACCTGATCGAGGTGCAGCAGGCGGATATGGGCGGCCTGCACGTCGAAATGAGCTTCGCCGGCATCGCCACGTCGAGCGAGTATTACGCGCAGCTGTTCAGCACGCAGCAACTCGCGAGCTATCAGCCGGCGGGGCAACCGTCAGCACCGGGCTACCAGCCGAGCGCGACCTATCAGCCCGGCGCCACGCCGCAGGATATTCCCGACGAGGGTGTTTGGCTGGGCGCCCAACCGCCGCCCACCGAGCCGTCCTCGGAGATGACTGAGCCCGGCATGAGTGCGACTAGCGGCGAAGCCGTCACGGAACCGGAATTGCTCGATATCTAGCCAGCGGTCGCGCGTTTTCCCCCGCTGCGTCTGGAACAGGCGTCGCGGGGGGAACGTTCAACACGGGTGCGGGGCGTGGGCCGTAAGGTCCTCGCCCTTTTGCTGTGACATCTCCCTGGGGGCGCCGTGGGGCTGCGGAAGGGCCCGGCGATAGGCGCGCCGGGCCCTTCTTGCTTGTCTTGGCGCGCGGGCCCCACGAATGTGCCGGCCGTGAAGGCTCATGTTCTTTTTCGCGCCGCCGGCGCAGCGGCTCTTGCCGGCGGCGCGTTGCGCATCGCCTCGTCCCTTCCGCTTTTGGAGGACCCCACCGCGCTCGAGTCGCTCTACACAGCGATCGACGTATTGCTGCTGTTCGGCGTGATCGGCATCTATCTCGCGCGTGCTGAGAGGCTGGGTCTTCTCGGCTTCGCCAGCTTTGGCGTCGCGGTCGCGGCGCTCTCCTTCATCGGCGGGCCGGACGCCGATCCGTTCGGGTTCAGCACGTATCAGGAAGGCGCGGCGGCGCTGGCGATCGCCATGGTCGGGCTGAGCATCGCTTGGCTGCGCGTACGCGAACGGCCGCTGCTGCCGCCGCTGTTATGGTTCGCTAGCGTGATCGCGGCCGGCGTGCTCGCCATGTTGCCCGCACCGCTGCCGAACTACGGGCTAATGGCGGCAGGCGTATTGTTCGGCGCAGCTTTCATGAGTGCGGGTTGGGATCTGCTGCGTCGCAACTTCGGCGGAGTCGATCGCACCTAAGTGCGAACCCACATCCGCTCGTCTTCTCCGGCAAGCACAGTGGAAGGTTCGGGCGCGTCGGCGGGCTCAAGTCCTTCGATCTCCGCCGCAACGATGCGGCCAGCGCTGTCGCGCTCCACCGATGTCACGTGGCCGAGCACGGTTCCATCGTCGGCGCGCACTTCGATGCCGACGGCGGGGTCGCCAATGCTGGGCCCGCACGCGGCGCTTGCTGCGCCAAGCGCAAGGATGAGCAGAGCAGTTCGCAACATTCGGATTTTCCGTGCTTCTCCGGCCTCTGCGGGCCGGGAGAGAACGTCTGCCCTGGGGGGCCGTTCCGGGTTGCGCTGCTGCGGCCCAGGCCCGATATGGGAGACGCAGGCAGGCGGCGGACGGCCGCCCCGCCAACCCGGTCAGGTCCGGAAGGAAGCAGCCGTAACGGGTTGCGTACGGGTCGCTGTCCTGTCTGCACCTTCCCGACAATTCATCCGCATCTGGTCGCTGACCGCTTGACTTGGCGCGCCACAATGTTCTCTCTTTGTTCTCGCCAAGGAAGGAGACGCGGATGAGCACGCAGGATGTCGCCAAGCAATTCACCGACGCGCTGAAGAAGGGCGATTTCGCCAAGGCCGAGAGCTTCTGGTCGGACGATGTCGTCAGCGTCGAAGCGCAGGAGGGGCCAATGCGCGAAGTGCGCGGGAAAGACGCGGTGCATGGCAAAGGCGAGTGGTGGACTGACAACCACGAAGTCCACCGCTTCGACGCGTTCGGCCCGTATTTCAACGGCGATCAGTTCGCGTTGCGCTTCAGCATCGACGTGACGCGCAAACAATCCGGGGAGCGCGTGCAGATGGAGGAGGTCGGCCTCTACACCGTGCGCGACGGCAAGATCGTGGAAGAGCGGTTCTTCTACTGATCCGCATGAAGAGATCGCGCCGGCGCGAGCTGCGCCGGACGCGATCCCGTTCTGCTGGCCACCTTGCGCCAAGCCGAGGCGCGTTAGGCGTATGCGCTCTCCGCGAGCGCCGGCTCTTCGATGTCGGCGATGAAGGCGCGCAGGAGCGCGGCCGTGTCGGCTGGACGCTCCCAGTGCAGCGCGTGGCCCACGCCGGGCATCGTGAACAGGCGCGCAGAGCGCAGCGCCGCGCGCAGCTCGTGCTGGTCGCTGCGCGGGCAGTAGGCGTCGCGCTCGCCCCAGATGATCGCCGCCGGCGCTTCGATGCGGCGCGCCGCCTCGCACGGCTCGAAATCGACCAGGCCCTGCACGGTTCCGCGCCAGGCATGGCCGGGCATGCATAGGCTTTCGTTGACCGCGAGATCGAGAAAGCCTTGCGGGATCGGATTCGCTAACGTGCTTTCCTGAAACGCCAGGGCGAATTCGCCGCCGCAGTTATCGCCGATCTCGGCGGCCGCGGCTTGCAGCTCGGCCATCGTGTTCGTGTCGCGGAAGTGGGCGAAGGCGCCCATGAGCACGACGCCGGCCACGCGCTCTGGATAATCCGCCGCCAACTGCAGCGCCACCGCAGTGCTCATCGAATGCCCGACGAGCACCGCGCGCTCCACGCCGACCAAGTCCATGAACGCAACCGCGTCGCGGGCGAAATCGGGCATGGCGTAGCCGTGCTCGGGCTTGTCCGAGAGCCCATGTCCGCGTTGCGTCACTGCGAAGATGCGCCAGCTGTTCGGCAGGAGCGGACGCACGAGATCGAACGAACGGTGCGAATCGGAGATGCCGTGCAGCATCACGACCGGGAGACCCTCGCGCGGGCCTTGCTCGACATAGGCCAAGCGGACGCCGGTTGAGAGAGCGGCGAATTTGCAGTCGGTGCTCATTGCTTCTTTCCTTGTCGATAGGTCATTTCAAGCTGCGGCCTCGGCGGCGCTCAGCTCGCGGGCTTTGCGCGCGAGACGCCCGGCCCAAGGGCTGTGCGGTTTGTGGGCGAGGCGCTCGGCGGCGAGCGCCTCCGCTGTCTGCGCCAAGCGGCCGCGAATGGCGGCGTGCAGCGCCGTCAGCGTCAGGATGTCGCGCTGGGCATGGCTGCCGCCGAAGCGCTGCGCGATGCCGCGCACGGCGGTGATCTTCTCGACGCATTCGGCGTAGCGGCCCTGTTCGAAGGCGACGAACGCCTCCGCCAGCGGCAGCCCGACGGTGCGCGTCATCATCGCGTTATCGTCCCCGTCGGCGGCCGCGCGGCGCATCGCCTTCAGCGTGCGCTCGACGTCGCCCATGCGACCGGCGCCGAGGAACGCCATGATGCAGTGCAGATCGTTGAAGGCGTAGATGCCGTCTTCGGCCGCCCGCGCCATCGCCGCGGCCAGCTTGGCGAAGCGGTCGCCCGTGTCGACGCCCTCGAGCTTCAGGCGCCAGAGCAACGCAGCGGCGTCGATCCATTCCAGCATGATCTGCGCGTCCGGATCGGGACGCACTTTCTCGTCGTAGAACTTCAGCACCTCCGCGATGTCGCCGCGATCGAGGTAGAGCAGCGCCAAGTGCCACCAATTGTGATAGGCGAAGCCGCTCTCGGGCGCCCAATGCTGCGCGTTGTCGGCGAGCCAGGGAATGCCGGTTTCGAGATCCCCGCGCATTTCGTTGACGTGCGCTACAGCGTGCACGGCCCAGCCGTCGCGCGGATCGGTTTCGACGGCTTGGCGGCCGTAGATGTCCGCGCGCGCATAGTCGCCGCACTCTTCGAGGCCGAAGGCGGCCATGCCGAGCAGATAGCTGTAGCCGTCCTCGCCGCGCCTGAACGCGCGCAGCGCCTGCAGCGGCCAATCGCGCAGCTCGTGCTGCATGCCCAAGAAGAAGCAGCCCACGTGCGCGTACTGCACGGCGGCGAGGTCGCGCGGATTCTCCTGCGCGATGCGGGCATAGCGCACTGTGCCTTGATGGAAACGCCCCTCCGCCCAATCGCGCGCGGCTTCCAGATGCGCGCGCTCGCGCTCGTTGAGGTTCGCTTCGGCGCCGGCGCGGAGGCTTTTTTCGGTTTCTTCGGCGTAGGCTTTGTCCGTAGCCGTGACCAAAAGGCCCGCGCGCAACGCCCAGGCGCCGCCGAAGTCAGGGTCTTCAGCGAGCGCAGCGTCGAGCGCGCCGACAGGGTCGCCGCGATAGAGGCGGATGAGATCGAGCGCTTCGTCGTACCTAGCCATGGCGGCGCGCGATTGCGTGGAGGCGGGGTTGCCGTAGCGGTCTTTCAACATGGGAGGCTCCTGGGGAGGACGGTCAGGCGGGCGGGGAGATTCAGATCAGCGCGGTGCGCAGCAGCGCGAACACGCCGTTCCACGCCAGTGCGATGGAAGCGGTGAGAGCGAGCGGCCGTGACATGGTCTTGATCCTTGGCATTGGCGCTTGGACACCGTGCCCAAGCAGGCGAAACGACTATCCCCACGCCGGCATTCGCGATAGAAAACTCGTGGTGCGGACGCACGCTTCTCTAGAAAGCCGTGATCGGACAGGCCGTTACGGCAGTCACAGCACCGCACACGCGGTCTTCGCATGTTCACGGCGCGGTGAGAACCGCACCACGGGTACAGTACTCATGGTATGGTTTTGGACATGAGCGTGAGAGTTCTCAGCAAAGGCGAGCAGACGCGCGAGCGCATCCTCGACATCGCGCAGGATGCAGTGCTGCACAAAGGCTTCGCCGGTACATCGCTTGACGAGATCATCTGCGAAGCCGGCATCACCAAATCCGGCTTCTTCTACCATTTCCGCGACAAGAACGATCTCGCGAAGGCGCTGCTGCAACGCTACCTGGACAATGAGTGGGAGATTTTCGATCGGCTGTTCAAGCAGGCGGACGAACTCAGCGACGATCCGCTGCACAGCTTCCTCATCTTCCTGAAGCTGTTTGCCGACACCGTCGGCGATCTGCCCAACGGCCACCCGGGCTGCATCGTCGCCTCCTACGTCTATCAGGATCACCTGTTCAGCCGCGAAGTACGCGAGATGACGGCGGAGGGTCACCGCATCTGGCGCCGGCGGTTTCGCCAGAAGCTGGACGCTATTGCTGAGCGCTATCCGGCACGCATCGAGATCGATCTGGACGATATGGCCGACATGCTCTCCACAGTCGCGGACGGCGGCATCATTCTCTCGAAGAGTCTGCACGATCCGCAGCTGCTGGCGCGTCAAATCCTGCTCTACCGGCAGTTCGTGAAACTGGTTTATCTCGGAAACTAGGCGGCTGCGCGCGCCGCTGACCCGAGCGCCAAGGGCAGATAGAGCGTGAACGTCGAACCTTCGCCGACTTGGCTAACCGCTACGACGTCCCCGCCCATCGCCCGCGCGAGCCGGCGCGTGATGGCGAGCCCCAGCCCTGCGCCTTCGTGCGCGCGGCTTTCGGAGCTGTCGACCTGGACGAAGGGCTGGAAGAGACGCTGCAAGTCTTCGGCGCAAATGCCCTTGCCCGTATCGCGCACCGAAATCGCCGCAACGCGGCTGCCGGCGTGCGTCGCGGCGCTGGCCTCGACCGAAATCGAACCATCGCGCGTGAACTTGGCCGCGTTCGACAACAGATTGAGCACGCATTGGCGCAGCCGCGTTTCGTCCGCGCAAACGTGGGTGAGTTCGGGCGCGACGGCCATGGCGATTGTCGTATTCTGCTTCGCCGCCAACGGCGCAACTGTCTCCACGGCTTCGCCCAGCAGCGGCGCGAGCTCAACGTCTTCGGCATGAAGCTCCAGCTTGCCGGCCTCTATGCGTGAAAGATCCAGTATTTCGTTGATCAGCGTGAGCAAGTGATTGGCTGAGGCGCGGATGCGCCCAAGGTCGGCGGCGCTTTGCCCGACATCGCCGCAGGCGATATCCTCTTCGACGATCTCGGCATAGCCGATCACGGCGTTGAGCGGCGTGCGCAGTTCGTGGCTCATGTTGGCGAGGAAGGCGGACTTCGCCTTGTTGGCTTCCAGCGCCTTCTGCGTCGCGACCTCCAGCTCGGCGGTGCGCTCCTGCACTCTCTGCTCCAGGTTTTCGGCTGCCTCCTCCGCATGGAAGCGAGCGGCGATGAGGTCGTTGAAGCTCGCTGCGCCGGCTCGCGCCATCACAATCGCGTTGACCCCCAGCACCGCCGCCAGCGCCGCGGTGACGATGCTTATCGGTCCGTCGGCGGCGGCAAAGCCGTTGGCGAGCAATCCGAACAGAGCGGGCCACAGCGTGTAGAAGATCATCGTGCGCGTCATCACGTGGAGGCACGCGCACACGAGCGCCGAACCGGCGCAGAAAATGAGCCCGATGAATGGGCCCGGCTGCGGCGCAAACGCGAGCAGCGCGTAGGGCGACACATAAAGCGCGGTGATCAGCGACAGGGCCCCGATGTAGCGCCGGAGCGCCGTCTTGAGATCGGGGACGTCCAGCGTCTCCAGCCGCTGCGAGAGCCGATAGAACGCCGACCGCGTGTGCTGGTCGACGACGATGCCTATCGCCGCGCCGACGGCGCACGGCAGCCACCACAAACCCGGCACGGTGATGGCCACCAGCACGGGCACGCCGGCGACGGAATAATAGCGCGTCAGGCCATGACGGGCCCACGCGATCTCGGCGAAACGCCGGATCGTCAGCAGCCATAGCCGGCGGGCCCTGCTCGACTCGTCCAAGGGTCTGGTCTCCGGGCGCGCCCGATGTCGTGATCTCCACAGGATAGCGAGACGGGGTAAATGTCTCCCAAACGCCGTTGTCAGCCCAGCCAGCCCGAGGGGTCGCAATTCGTTGCGGAAGCCTTAAGTTCGCGGTCGTGAGCGAATCCCAAACCCCTGGTCTGTTCGGCGACGAGGCCGGCGGCGGCTATGTCGTCCTGGCGCGCAAATACCGCCCGCGCACCTTCGCCGACCTGATCGGCCAGGAGGCGATGGTGCGCACCATCGCCAACGCCTTCGCGCTCGGACGCATTCCGCACGCCACCATGCTGACGGGCGTGCGCGGCGTGGGCAAGACGACCACGGCGCGCCTCTTGGCGCGCGCGCTCAACTACAAGTGCGGCGAGATCAATGCGCCGCAAGTCGAGCTCGACCCAATGGGCGAGCATTGCCAGGCGATCATGGAGAGCCGCCATCCCGACGTGTTCGAGATGGACGCCGCCTCCCGCACCGGCATCGGCGACATCCGCGAGATCCTGGACAGCGTCCGCTACGCGCCGGTGATGGCGCGCTACAAGGTCTACATCATCGACGAAGTGCACATGCTGTCGACGCAGGCGTTCAATGGCCTCTTGAAGACACTAGAAGAGCCGCCGCCGCACGTGAAGTTCATCTTCGCGACGACGGAAATCCGCAAAGTGCCGGTGACAGTGCTCTCGCGTTGCCAGCGCTTCGATTTGAAGCGCATCGACAGCGAGCGGCTGGCCGAGCATCTCACGAGCATCTGCGCCAAGGAAGGCGTGAAGATCGAGCCGGACGGAATCGCGCTGATCGCGCGCGCGGCCGAGGGCTCGGCGCGCGATGGGCTGTCGCTGCTGGATCAGGCGCTGGTGCAAAAGCCGGGCGCCACAGTGACGGCGGCAGACGTGCGCGACATGCTGGGCCTGGCCGACCGCAGCCGAATTCTCGACTTGTTCGAAGCGATTGCCCGCGGCGATGCGAAGACCGCGATCACCGAAGCGCGCAGCCAATACGACAGCGGCGCCGATCCGACGCTGATCCTGCGCGATCTGTTGGACATCGGCCACGAAGCCGCGCGCGCGCAGGCGCTTGGCCCTGAGGCTCGCATCATAGGCGGCGCCGATTGGGTTGCGCGCGTGCGCGGGCTGGCGGACAAGCTCACGCCCGCGCAGCTCTCGCGGCTATGGCAGATGCTGCTGAAGGCGTTGGAAGAAGCCGGCAAGGCGCCTGATCCGATCGCGGCGGTGGAGATGGCGATGGTCCGCCTCTGCGCCGCGCAGAGCTTGCCGCCGCCGGAAGAAGCGGCGCGGATGCTGCGGGACGGCCCTTCCTGGACCGCCGGCGTCCCCGCCGGCGGCGCCGCGCCTGCTGAGAAGGCAGCGACCGTCAACTCGGCTGCACCACAAACAACCGCCGGCGAGACGCCGGCGGTCCAAGAGGCGCCTGCCTTCGCGCGCTTCGAGGACGTCATCACGAAAGTTGCCGAAGAGCGCGACATCGAGCTGGAACTTGCGCTCGAGCGCATGAAGGTGACGCACTTCTCGCCGCAAGGCGAGATCGAGTACGTGCCGGCGCCCGATCAGCCGCGCGACCTCGTGCGGCGGCTGAAGGCGTTTCTCGAAGAACACACGCCGTTCGAATGGCGCATCCGCACCAGCGAGGAGCGCGCCGCGCCGGTGGAGAGTCTCGCCGAGCGGCGCAGGCGTGAGGAAGCGAGGACGCTCGAAGAGCTGAAGCGCCAACCATTCGTCGCCGAAGCGCTGAAGGCCTTCCCGGGCGCGGAGATCGTGCAGGTGAGGAACCCTGCCGACCAGACCACAGCGGGCGGCGATGTGGCCCCGTTCCCGAAGAGAGACGCGCCCGCGCCCTCTCCGGCGCGCAAGAAGGAAGCCGAGCAATGAAGGACATCTCGCAGATCATGCGCCAGGCGCAGGCCATGCAGGCCAAGATCAACGAGGCGCAGAAAAAGCTCGAAGCCATGGAGGTCGAAGGCTCGGCCGGCGGCGGCATGGTGAAGGTAAAGCTCTCCGGCAAGAACGCGATGGTCGGCCTCTCCATCGATCCTTCGCTGATGAGCGACGACCGCGAGATCCTCGAAGACCTGATCAAAGCCGCCCACGACGACGCGCGCCGCAAGCTTGAAGAGGCCCAGAACGAAGAGATGAAGGGGCTGAGCGGCGGGTTGGGCATTCTGCCCGGCTTCAAGATGCCGTTTTGAAGCCATGGCAGCTACCGATCTGATCCCGATCCTGGAACAAGTACGCGAACTCGTTTGCGCGCCACCGCATGCCGGTATCTATGGTGAGCCACGGCGAGTCTTGGCCGAGGTTGAGCGCCATCTGGAGGAAATCCGATCTAGCGGGGCGACTGATCTATTTGAGCTGGGCGTTCTCTTTGCGCCTACAGGCGATCTCCAGGAGGTCAGCATGGACAATGGTTGGGGCGAGGAATTCCTTAGACTGTCGGCGCATTTCGATCGCATTGCCGAGCAGCCGTCAGGAGGTGTAACCTCTCACCCATGAAATCCTCTGTCGTCTCCACCGATCCAGACATCATGGGAGGGGCGGCCGTCTTCACTGGGACGCGCGTTCCCGTGCAGACGCTGCTCGACTACATCGAAGCAGGCGATTCCATCGATGATTTCCTTGAGGGCTTTCCCTCAGTCAGTCGCGAACAGGTCATCGCATTTCTAGAGCAGGCCAAAGATCGTCTGCTCGAAACACTATCGTGAAGGTCTTCCTGGACGAGTGCGTGGATCGGCGATTTCGTCGTTATATCGTCGGTCATGACGTGAAGACCGCCCACGATATGGGTTGGACCAGCATTAAGAACGGCGAACTTCTTCGCCTTGCGGCAGCGGAGTTCGATGTGTTCGTTACTGTGGATCGAAATCTTGCCTTCCAACAGAATGTCGCCAGCTATCAAATCGCTTTAATCGTGCTTCGGGCCAAATCAAACCGTGTTGCCGATTTGGCTCACCTCGCTCCCGACCTGTTGAACGAACTGAGCAGCGCGCCGCACGGCGCAGTCACAATAATCGGCGAACCGGTCTCGAAGACCTGATGCGCGCCAAATCCATCACCGCAGCTCCCGAGATCGACGCGCTGATTTCGCTCCTCGCCAAAGTGCCGGGGCTGGGCCCGCGTTCGGCGCGGCGGGCGGCGTTGCAGCTGATGAAGAAGAAGGATCAGCTGATGATCCCGCTCGCCGCGGCGCTCTCGGATGCGGCGGAGAAGGTGCGCGCCTGCTCCAATTGCGGCGCGCTCGATACGCAGGACCCCTGCGCGCTCTGCGCGGCGCCCGATCGCGACGACGGCCTCATCTGCGTCGTCGCCGAAGTCGGCGACGTCTGGGCGCTGGAGCGCGCGGGCGCGTTCAAGGGGCGCTATCACGTGCTCGGCGGCGTGCTTTCGGCGCTGGACGGCGTGCGCCCCGAAGACCTGCGCATCGCCAAGCTGGTCGAGCGCGCCTCGGCGCCCGGCGTGCGCGAAGTGATCCTCGCGCTTTCGGCCACCGTCGATGGCCAAACTACCGCGCATTATCTCGCCGAGCGTCTTCAGCCCCTGGGCGTAGCCACGAGCCGCTTGTCCCATGGCGTACCGGTCGGGGGCGAACTCGACCTATTGGATGACGGCACCCTTTTCGCGGCGCTGCAGAGCCGGCGTCCATCTTAGGTATCATCGCTGTGCGTTGTTGACGCGTGCTGTGCGGGCGCCAATTACTCCCCTCAAAGGAGGATGGACTTCATGGCCTTTCTCGACCGCTTCTCACCCCAGCTGCTCAGCATCCTGCGCATCGTCAGCGCGCTCATCTTCATGGCGCACGGCACGTCGAAGCTGCTAGGTTTTCCGGCAACGGAGATGTTCGCGGAGCCGCCCCCGGCGTTCTCGCTGATCTGGTTCGCCGGCGTACTGGAAATGGTCGGCGGCGCCCTGCTGGCGCTCGGGCTGTTCACTCGGCCGGTCGCGTTTATCCTCTCCGGTGAGATGGCGGTCGCCTATTGGATGGCGCACGCGCCCCAGTCGATTTATCCGATTCAGAACGAGGGCGACGCGGCGATCCTCTATTGCTTCGTGTTCCTGTACATCGCCGCGGCCGGCGGCGGCGCTTGGGCGCTCGATTCGCTCGTCTTCAGGAAGAAGGCTGCGTAGCGGTGCTGGGTGCTGGGTGCTGGGTGCTGGGTGCTGGGTGCTGGGTGCTGGGTGCTGGGTGCTGGGTGTTTAGGCTGTTAGCGCGCCGGCCCGAAAAACTGTCGCACCGCGTGCGGCCATACGCGACCTAACCCTAGCACCCAGCACCTAGCACCCAGCACCCAGCACCTACTCGGGGTGGCGCTCAATGCAATACGTGCGCGCGCGCGTGACGCGGGGGTCCATGTTGCCGGTCTCGCGGAAGCGCGCGAGCGCGGCTTCGTATTCCTCATGCGTCAGCGTGCGCGTGAGGCGATCCCATGTGCAGGTACAGACCGCGCTGTCGCTCGGGCACGACACCTCAAAGCGCGCCCGCGCAGCCTCCGGATACGGATTTGGCGCGCCTTGTCCGCACGCCGTCAAAACCGCCGCCCCGCTGAGGGCGATCAGAGCCCGTCGCATCGCGTGTCTCCGGCTCGGCAAATCTTGCCGTGTAACGAACGGAGTATGTCCCAACAGGGTTAAGAGAGCACGCAGCGAAGGCGGTTAAGGCGCCGGCGGATCCTCCGGCGTCGTCTCGCTTTGTTCGCGGCATTCGATCGCGTACCGCTCGATCTGCCCATACAGCGGATGGACTCTCTGCTCGCTCGCCGGCAGCAGCTCGAACGCGGCGAACGCATCGGGTGGGATTTCACGCTCGATCTTTTCCCACGTGCATGGGCAAACGTTCTCCGCCGGGCCTTGCGCTTGGCAGGCGCGCATGAAGTTGAGTTCGTATTGCGGCGGGTAGGTCTTGGCCTGCTGTTGACCGCAGGCGCCAAGCGCCGTTAGCGCTGCGAGGATGACGAGTCGCATGCGCGGCCTCACGCGGCTTTCGGATCGTCTTGGAAGACGCCGAAGATGTTGCCTTCGGGGTCGTGCAGATAGGCGACGTAGCCGATGTTCGGGATCGCCATTTTCGGCACGGCTACGCGCGCGCCGGCTTCGGTCGCCGCCGCGACAGCATGGTCGACATCGTTTACACCGAGCGTGCAGACAAAGGCGTTGACTGCCTGCCCGTCGGTCGGGCGCGGACCGCGCCGGCGCAGAAGGCCGCCGTCGATGCCCGGGCCTTCGCCGGTCATGACCATCCAATAGTCGAGCGCAGGAATATGCTGGAAGCGCCAGCCGAACGCCTTCTCATAGAACGCAACCGCGCGCTCGGGATTGTCGGCGTGCACTTCGAAATGGACGACGCGGGCCATGGCAGCCTCCAGGTGTCAGGTGTCAGGTGTCAGTAGCATCGCGTGCTCCCTCTGGCACCTGATACCTGACACCTGACACCTAGTCTTCCAGCAATCTTCGCCCAATCACTTGCGCCTGGATTTCGCCGGCGCCTTCGAAGATATTGAGAATGCGTGCGTCGCAGAGGACGCGGCTGATCGGGTATTCGAGCGCAAAGCCGTTGCCGCCGTGGATCTGCAGCGCATTATCGGCCGCGGCCCAGGCGACGCGCGCGGCGAGCAGTTTGGCCATGCCGGCCTCCAGATCGCAGCGCTTGCCTGAATCTTTGCGGCGCGCGGCGAAATAGGCGATCTGCCGCGCCGCCATGATCTCGGCGGCCATCATCACCAGCTTGTTGGCCACGCGCGGAAAGTTGAATATCTCCGTGCCGAACTGTTTGCGCTCCAGCGCATACTGGAGCCCCAGCTCGAGCGCGCACTGCGCAACACCGACGGCCCGCGCCGCTGTCTGGATGCGCGCGGACTCGAACGTCGCCATCAGCTGCTTAAAGCCCTGCCCCTCTTCGCCGCCGAGCAGATTGGCCGCCGGCACGCGGAAGCCGTCGAAGCCGATCTCGTATTCCTTCATGCCGCGATAGCCGAGCACCTCGATCTCGCCGCCGCTCATGCCCGGCGCGGGGAACGGATCGCCCTCGCGCCCGCGCGGCTTTTCCGCCAGCAGCATGGAAAGGCCGCGATGATCGGCGCTCGCGGGATCGGTGCGCACCAGGAGCGTCATGAGATCGGCGCGCGCGGCGTGCGTGATCCAGGTCTTGCTGCCCGTGACGACATAATCGTCGCCTTCGCGGGTCGCGCGCGTTTTCAGGCTCGCCAGATCGGAGCCCGTGTTCGGCTCGGTGAACACCGCCGTCGGCAGGATTTCCGCCGTCGCGATCTTCGGCAGCCAGTGCTGTTTCTGCTCGGACGTGCCGCCGGTGAGAATGAGTTCCGCAGCGATCTCCGAACGCGTGCCGAGCGAGCCGACGCCGATATAGCCGCGCGACAACTCCTCGGACACGACGCACATGGTCGTCTTGCCGAGGCCCGCGCCGCCATATTGCTCCGGGATCGTAAGACCGAACACACCGAGTTCGCCCATGTGCTGGATGATCTCGAGCGGAATGAGTTCATCGCGCAGGTGCCAGCCATGCGCGTGCAGCGCGACTTCCGCGTCGGCGAACTTGCGGAATTGATCGCGGATCAGATCGAGCTCGTCGTCGAGACCCGTGTTCTCCAGCGTCGCTCGCCCACGCGCGCCACGCAGCAATTCGGCCAGCCGCGTCTTCTCCTGTTGCGCAACTTCAAGCGCCGCCCGCGGCGGCGCGACGCCAAAGTCCGCTGGCCGGATGGTCTCGACTTGCGACATCGGCACGCCGCCGGCGAGCTGGGCGGCGTATTCGCTCGCGAGCAGCTTCGCGAGCAACGCGTCGGTCTCGCCGAACGCGCCCCGCGCGCTCAGCGCGCGAGCCCAGTCGCGCACCTCGCGCAGCGTCTCGGCGTAGGTCGCGACCCAGGCAAGGCCATGTACGATGTGCTGCTCTGGGTCGAGCGCAGCGCGGTCGAGCTTGCCGGCGGCGAAGACGCGCGGCTTCACCGCCGCGCGCGCGGCGTCGGCATAATCGGCGGCGTCGGCGGCGATCGCTTCGAGGCTGGGCAGAAGATCGGCGGACAGGATGGGCTCCCTCTAGGCGGCGGCGCACCTTACGCTGGCTCTTCGCACCTGCGAAAGGGGCGCCTGAGCGAACGCTAGCCAAGCCGCCGCGGCGCCTCTACGGGAAGCCAGACGAGGAGGTCTCCATGCTGCGTGCTGTCCTGTTCTCGCTGCTCCTGGCATTTGCAGGCTGCGCCGATCCGCAACAAGCGCGCATCCAGCGCTCAGCCGCCGCCGACGACATTCAGATCGAATCCCCCGAGCCGGGCGCGCGGATCGCCTCACCCCTCCGCGCGTCGGGTGTCGCGGACAATCGCTGGTATTTCGAAGCCGTGTTTCCGGCGCGGCTGATGGCGCAGGACGGCGCGATCATTGCCGAAGCGCCGGCGATCGCGGCGTCGGATTGGACCCGGCCCGGCCCTGTGCCCTTCAATGTCGAAATGGCGTTCACGGTCGATGAGGAGACGCCCGCGACGCTGGTGCTAGAGGAAGACATGCCGTCCGGCGAACCGCCCGAGCGGCACGTGCGGATTCCGGTCGTGCTGTTGCCCGAGCCGCAGTGACGACGCCGCAGATCGTCCCGGAAGAGGTGACCACGTCCGCCGGCGCGGCGGACGTGCTAATCCAGTCGCTCGTATTCCTGGCGGCGACTTGCGTGGTCGTGCCGGCGCTGCGCAAGGCGCGGATCTCATCGGTCATGGGCTATCTGCTGATCGGCGTCGTGATGGGCCCGCACGTGCTGGGTCGTATGGCGGAGTCGTGGCCGTGGCTCACGTGGTTTGCCCTCGAAGAGTCGGAGCCCGGACGACTGCTCGCTCAAATGGGCGTAGTGTTCCTGCTCTTCATCATCGGCCTTGAAGTATCTTGGGAGCGGCTGTGGGCCCTGAAGCGCTACGTGCTGGGCCTTGGCGTTTCGCAAGTCGCGTTGTGCGCGGCGGTGATCACCGCGATCGCGCTGGTGTTCCGCAACTCTTTCGCTGTCGCCGCCGTGCTGGGCCTTGCCTTCGCGCTTTCCTCCACCGCCGTCGTGCTCCAGCTCCTGCGGGAGCGGCGACAGATCACCACGACGATCGGGCGCGCGACCTTCTCAGTGCTGCTGATGCAGGACCTGATGGTTGTGCCGATCCTGTTCGCGGTCGGCGCGCTGGGCGCCGGCTTCGTGTTCGGCCCGCAGCAGATCGGGCTTGCGTTGCTGACCGCGGTCGCCGCGCTGGTTGCGATCACCGTGATCGGACGCCTGGTGCTGCGGCCGCTATTTCGCTGGGTCGCTTCGATCGAGAGCCGTGAGACGTTCGTCGCCGCGGCGCTGCTGGCGGCGATCGGCATGTCGCTCGCGGCCGAAGCCGTAGGACTATCCATGGCGCTGGGCGCCTTCCTGGCGGGCTTGCTGTTAGCGGAAACGGAGTTTCGCAATCAAATCGAGACCGACCTCGAACCGCTAAAGGACCTGCTGCTGGGGCTCTTCTTCGTCACGGTGGGGATGCAGATCGACCTCGCCTTGGTGGCCCGAGAGCCGTTGCTGATCGTGTTCGGGGCGCTGGGGCTGTTTGCGATCAAGGCCGTGCTGATCGCGCCGCTGGCGCGCGGATTTGGCATGTCCTGGTCGCGCGCGCTGGAGATGGCGTTTCTTCTCGGCGGCGCTGGCGAGTTCGCGTTTATCGTGGTCGCCGCGGCGCAGCGCAGCGAAGTGATTGCGAGTGGCGTCGCCGAATACATGCTGCTGGTGACGGCGCTGTCGTTGTTTCTTACCCCGCTCTTTGCTGTACTTGGTCATCGCATAGCGGGACGCTTCGAACGGGAGGGCGAACACGCACCGCCGCCGGAAGCCGCCGCCGAGCGCGATCATGTCGTCATCGCCGGCTGCGGCCGGGTCGGGCAAATGCTGGCGGACATCCTGAGCGACCAGGAAATCGCGCACGTCGGGGTCGACGCCGACGCCGGAGTGGTGGCGGCGCTACGCAAGGACGGACGTCCCTTCCATTTCGGCGACGCGAGCCGCCGCGAGACGCTCGCGACTCTCGGGGCGGCAAACGCAGCGGCCATCGTCGTGACGATGGACCGGCCCGACGCGGTCGAGCGCATCGTCAGGGAAGCGAAGGCTGCCTGGCCGGACGTGCCGGTCTACGCCCGCGCGCGCGACGCCGAGCAGGCGCGCCGCCTGCGCGAAGCGGGCGCGGACATGGCCAGCCCCGATACGGTCGAGGCGGCGCTGCAGCTAGGCGAAGCGCTGTTGGGCGGCGTCGGCTTGCCGGACGAACTCGTGCGCCGCATCATCGACAGCCGGCGCGACGCGGAGCTGGCGAAGACGTTGTAGCATCAACGCGAATGCTCAGCCTGTCGATAGCACGTGAAGATGTCCGGTTTTCGTAGCACGCCAAATGTCCGCCGCTTTGCCGCTCGGCCCGTGCGGGCTCGGCCGCCGGGCGGGCTCAGGCGGCCGATTTCTGCGCCTCCTCGATCAG
>Ga0209172_10001969_pt1 | contig 39307 bp, 44 predicted proteins | sample LarsenN4metaG_FD_184113 | JGI IMG/M metagenome (GOLD analysis project Ga0209172, IMG submission 184113) | Hot spring sediment bacterial and archeal communities from British Columbia, Canada, to study Microbial Dark Matter (Phase II) - Larsen... ... | reverse complement strand
GCGGGTTCGCCGACGCCTGCGGCGGGTCGCGGGCGCGCGCGTTCGCCGCCACGGGCGATCCGCTGGGGGAGGACCCGGCCTGCGCGTACCACCCGCCGGCGGCCGCCTGAGCGTTCGGCCTCGCGGCTTCCGTCGGCCCGGCGGACGTTCAGCCGGGGAACGAGGCGGCCGCGTCCACGACCCGGTCGATCTCGTCGGGGCCGTGCGCGGTCCCCAGCGTCCACAGCTCGTACCCGGAGGGCGGCGGCAGCACCCCGCGCTCGAGCAGGTGGTGGAAGAACCGCGCGTATCGCTCGTGGTCCGCGCCACGGGCCCCCTCGAAGTCCCGGATCGGGCCGTCCGCGAAGAACACGCTGAGCATCGACTCGACCCGGTTGATCGCGACGGGGATCCCCGCCTCCCCGAAGACCGTCTCCAGGCGCTCGACCAGGTCGGCCGCGGTGGCCGCGAGCGCCGGGTACGGGTCGAGCGACCGAGCGAGGTCCAGGGCCGCGATCCCGGCGGCCACGGCCACCGGGTTCCCGCTGAGGGTCCCGGCCTGGTACACGGGCCCCACCGGCGCGAGGTGCTCCATCACGTCCCGCCGTCCGCCGAACGCGGCGCAGGGGAACCCACCGCCCATCACCTTGCCGAGCACCGTGAGGTCGGGTGCCACCGCGTAGTGGCTCTGCGCGCCCCCGTACGCGACCCGGAACCCGGTGATCACCTCGTCGAACACGAGGAGCGCGCCGGCCTCGGTGCACAGCGCCCGGAGCCCTCCGAGGAACCCGGGGTCGGGCGGCACGACGCCCATGTTCGCCGCGACCGGCTCGACGACCACGGCGGCGATCGCGTCCGCGCGCTCGGCGAACGCCCTCCGGACCGCCCCGAGGTCGTTGTAGGGCAGCGTGAGCGTGTCCGCCGCCGACCCCCTCGTCACGCCCGGTGAGCCGGGGATCCCGAGCGTGGCCAGGCCCGACCCCGCCCCTTCGGCGAGCAGCGCGTCCGCGTGTCCGTGGTAGCAGCCGGCGAACTTCAGGATCGTCTCGCGGCCGGTGAAGCCCCGCGCCAGGCGGATCGCGCTCATCGCGGCCTCGGTGCCGGAGGAGACGAGCCGGACCATCTCGACACCCGGCATCGCCCCGACGATCCGCTCGGCGAGCTCGACCTCCAGCTCGGTGGGGGCGCCGAAGGACGTCCCGCGATCGAGCGCTGTCCTGGCGGCCTCCACGATCTCGCGCCGGGCATGCCCGAACAGCAGCGCGCCCCAGGATTGGACGAGGTCGACGTACCGGTTCCCGTCCGCGTCGACCACGTACGCGCCCTCGCCGCGCTGCACGAACCGCGGGATGCCCCCCACCGCGCCGAACGCGCGGACCGGGGAGTCGACCCCGCCGGGGATCACCGCGCGGGCGCGCTCGAACAGCTCCTCGGACCGTCCCATCGGAACCCCGAGCCTAGCGGAGCGCCTCGATCACGAACCCGGCGGCGCCCCCCGCGAGCACCAGCCAGATCGAGTTCGGCCGCCAGACGATGAGGGCGGCGCCGGCGAACAGCGCGATCGCCGCCGTGGGGACGTCGACGATCGCCTCGAGCGCGATCCGCCAGGTGACGGCGGCCATCAGCGCGAGCGCCGCGACCGCGACGCCGTCGAGCAGGCCCCCGAGCCAGCGCGAGGCCCGCATCCGCGCGATCAGCGGGGCCGTGACGGCCACGAAGACGAACGAGGGCAGGAAGATCGCGACCGTGGCCAGCAGCGCGCCGGGGAGGCCGAGGACCACGTAGCCGACGAACGTGGCCGTGGTGAACAGCGGGCCCGGCGTGAGCTGCCCGACGGCCACGGCGTCGACCAGCTGCCGCTCGGTGAGCCATCCGAGGCGCTCGACGAAGTCGGCGCGCAGGAACGCGAGCAGGACGTAGCCGCTTCCGTACAGGACGGCGCCGATCTTGAGGAACGTGAGGAACAGGCGGAGCAGGGCGGGCTCGGCGGCGGGCGCGACCGCGAGGAGCGAGGTCGGTAGCCCCCAGGGGACGAGCGCCCAGGCCGCTCCCCGTCCGATCGTCCGGGCGTTCAGCGCCACCGCGACGAAGGCCCCGGCGCCGAACAGCAGGGCGAGCTCGTTCACGCCCAGGAACGCGAGGGCGAGGGCGGCGGCGCCGACCGCGGCGAGGAGCGGCCCCCGCACGGCGGTCCGCCCGAGCTTCCACAGCGCCTGCATGACGATCGTGACGATCACCGGCCCGATCCCGTACAGCAGCGCACGCCCCTCCGGCGTGGAACCGTACCCCACGTAGGCCCAGGCCAGGGTCAGCACGATCAGCATCGCCGGCACGATGAAGCACGCCCCGGCGACCACCAGCCCCGCCCCACCGGCCCTGCGACGCCCGAGGTGGATCGCGAGCTCGGTCGAGTTCGGCCCGGGGATCAGGTTCACCGCGGCGAGCAGGTCGAGGAACTCGCGCTCGGAGACCCAGGCGCGGCGCATGACGACCTCGTCGTGCATCATCGCGGTGTGCGCGGCCGGCCCTCCGAACGCGGTGAACCCCAGTCGCGTGAACAGACGGGCGACCTCGAGCAGGCGCGCTCGCCGCCCGCTCACCGCGCGTGGGTCAGGCGGTGAGCCACTCGGCCGCGTCCCTGGCGTGGTACGTGAGGACGAGGTCGGCGCCGGCGCGTCGGATCGAGGTGAGGACCTCGAGCACCGCCTTGCGTTCGTCGAGCCATCCGTTCAGCGCGGCGGCCTTGAGCATCGCGTACTCGCCGGAGACGTTGTAGGCGGCCATCGGGAACCGGGTCTCGTCCTTGGCCCGGCGGAGCACGTCCAGGTAGGGGAGCGCGGGCTTGACCATCACGACGTCGGCGCCCTGGTCGATGTCGGCGCGGATCTCGCGGATCGCCTCGTCCGCGTTCGGCGGGTCCATCTGGTAGCCGGCGCGGTCGCCGAACCGGGGGGCGCACTCGGCCGCCTCGCGGAACGGGCCGTAGAACGCCGAGGCGAACTTGGCCGCGTAGGCCATGATCCCGACGCGCTCGAACCCGGCGGCGTCGAGCGCCTCGCGGATCGCCCCGACCTGGCCGTCCATCATCCCGCTCGGCCCCACCATGTGGGCGCCGGCCTCGGCCTGCGCCACCGCGATCCTCACGTAGCGCTCCAGCGTCGCGTCGTTGTCGACGTGGCCCTCCTCATCGAGCACGCCGCAGTGCCCGTGGTCGGTGTACTCGTCGAGGCACAGGTCCGCGATCAGCACGTGGTCGTTCCCGAGGTCATCGCGCAGGACCCGGAGCGCGCGCTGGGCGATGCCGCCGGGGTTCCAGGCCTCCGAGCCCTCGAAGTCCTTGCGCTCCGGGACGCCGAACAGCATGAACGCCGAGACGCCCCGGCTCGCGATCTCGGCCGCCTCCTTGCGGAGAGACTCGAGCGTGTGCTGGAGCTGTCCGGGCATCGAGGAGATCGGGACGGGTTCGGGGATACCCTCCTTCACGAACAGCGGGGCGATGAGGTGGCGCGGCGCGAGGTCGGTCTCGCGGACGAGCGCGCGGAGCGCCGGGGTCCGGCGGAGCCTGCGGGGGCGTTGGCGCGGGAAGGTCACCGCACGATAATAGAGGCTGTCGCTGCCGAGCCGAAGGGAGGGACGGCATGGACGCGAGGCGCGTGCGCAGGATCTCGGCGAAGGAACGCGTGAACGGGCCGCCGACGCCCGGGATGGATCGGTTCACCGCGGTCGCGTCGGACCGCCTGTGGGCGGGCGGCGCACGGACGGAGCCGGGGATGGTCTCGGCGTGGCACCACCACGGCGACCACGAGTCCGCGATCTACGTCGTCTCGGGGGCGCTCCGGATGGAGTTCGGACCGGGCGGGACGGAGACCTTCGACGCCGGGCCCGGCGACTTCGTGTTCGTCCCGCGGGGCGCGATCCACCGCGAGGCCAACCCGTCGGAGGAGCCGGCGGACATCGTGGTCGTGCGGGCGGGGACCGGCGAGTCGGTGTTCAACGTCGAGGGGCCCGAGCCCACGTAGCCAGCGCGCGCTCCACCGCGGCCACCAGGCCCTCGATCGTGTGGGGGTCGGCGACGGCGGCGACGCTGAACCCGCGCTCTCGCGCCTCCCGGGCCGTCACGGGCCCGATGCAGACGACCTTCGGGTTCCCCTTCGCCGGCCCCAGGGCCCGAACGAACCCACGGACCGTCGACGCGCTCGTGAACGTCACGGCGTCGACCTCGCCGCGCCGGAGCGCCGCCCGGGCCTCGGCGGGGAGGGATCGCGCGAAGCGGGCCCGGTAAGCGGTGACCCGGATCGGCTCCCAGCCCTTCGCCGCCAGGGCGTCCTCGAGCCCCTCGGGCGCGATGTCGGCTCGCGGACACAGGACCCGTCCGGTGCCGCGGGGGAAGGCCCGGGCCAGCGCCGCGGTGGTGAAGGTGGACGGCACGAGCTCGGGCTCCCGGCCGGCCCAGCGCCGGAAGGCCTCGGCCGTCCCTTCCCCGATCGCGGCCACCCGCGCACGGACCTCGCGCGGCCGCAGGCGCTCGGCGAGGACCGCGACGGTCCGCGGGCTCGTGAGCGCCACCCACGCGAACGCGCCCTCCGCGAGCTCGCGCAGGGCCTGCGTGAGCGGAGCGCTCCGCGAAGGGACGATCTGGATCGTTGGGGCCAGCACCACCCGGGCGCCGAGCCGTCGGAGCGGTCGCGCGAGCTCCTCGGCCTCGTCGGCGGGTCGGGTGACCAGCACCGTCCTGCCGGCGAGCGGTCTCGAGGTCATCGCACCGCGGCCAGGATCTCGTCGGCCCCGGCGGCGACCAGGTCGCGGGCGGCGCGCTCGGTCGCCTCGGCCGGCGTGGGGGCCTCGACCTGGCACCTCGCGACGCGGTCGCCGTCCGGGGAAAGCACGACCGCCGTCAGCCGAACGCCTCGCTCCGTGACCTCGGCGAACGCGCCGAGGGGGAGCGCGCACCCGCCGCCGAGCACAGCCATCAGCCCGCGCTCGGCCTCGAGCGCCACGCGGCTCGGGCCGTGGTCGAGGGCGGCGACCGCCTCGAGCGTCGCCGCGTCGCCCGCGCGCGCCTGCACGGCCAGACACCCCTGACCCGGCGCCGGGATCATCTCCGCGACCGACATCGGGGCGGCGTGCTCGGGCACGAGCCCGAGACGCACCAGCCCCGCCGCGGCGAGCACCAGCGCGTCGACCTCGCCGTCGGAGAGCTTGCGCAGCCGCGTGTCGACGTTGCCCCGCAGGTTCTGGACCCTCGCGTCCGGGCGCCACCGCAGCACCTGCGCCCGACGCCGGAGCGACGACGTCCCCACCGACGCTCCCTCCCGCAGCTCCCCGTCGCGCGTGATCAGCACGTCGAGCGGCGAGGCGCGCTCGGGCACCGCCGCGATGAGCAGGTCCTCATCGTCGGCGGCCGGCAGGTCCTTGGCCGAGTGGACGGCGAGGTCGACCGCGCCCCGGCGCAGCGCGCGGACGATCTCGGCGACGAACAGGCCCTTCAGGCCCGCGGGGCCGGCTGAGGCCGGTACCCCCCGGTCGCCGGAGGTCTCCATCGGCACGAGCTCGACGTCGATGCCGGCGGCCTCGAGGGCCGCGGCCACCTCGCGCGCCTGGGCGAGCGCGAGCGCGGAGCGCCGCGTCCCGACCCGGAGCCTCACTCGAGCTCGAGCCCGAACAGCTCGACGAGCAGGCGCGCGTGCGCGTCCTCGACGCCGGGCCCGGAGAGCTCCTTCAGCCGGACGATCGGGTCGTGGAGGAGCTTGGCCACGACGCCGCGGGCGAGCGCGCGGACGGCCTCGCGCTCGTCCGGCGTGAGCTCGGCGAGCTGGGAGCGGAACCGAGCGAGCTCGGCCTCGACCACGTCGTCGCCGCGGTGGCGGAGGGCCTGGATCACCGGGGCGAGCCGCTCCGAGCGCCGCCGGAGGGCGAAGCGCCGCACCTCATCCGCGACGATCCCGTGTGCGCGGGCGATGTCCTCGGCGGCCTCGGCGGTGCGAACGGCGACCGAGTCCCGCAGGCCCTCGATATCCACCAGGACGACCCCGGGGAGCTCGCGGGCGGCCGGATCCACGTCGCGCGGGACGGCGAGGTCCAGCACGAACAGCGGTCGGTCGCGCCCCGCGGTCGCCCGGGTGAGGAGCTCCGCCGGCACGACCAGGCCGGCCGCCCCCGTCGCGGTGACGAGCAGGTCGGCCCGGGCCAGCGCCGCGGGTAGCTGCTCGAGCTCGCCGTGCTCGGCGCCGGTGCGTTCGGCGAGCGCGCGTGCGCGCTCGAGCGATCGGTTCAGGACCCGGATCGTGCCGACGCTGCGCTGGCGCAGGTGCTTCGCGGCGAGCGCCGACATCTGCCCCGCGCCGACGATCACCGCGCCACGCCCCGCGAGCCCGCCGAGCGCCTCGGCAGCCAGGTCGGCGCCCGCCCGCACGAACGCGTCGGGCGCCGCCCCCACGGCGGTCTCGCTCCGTACCCGGCGCCCGGTCCTGGCGGCCGCGTGGAAGAGGGCGGTGAGCGTCCGTTCGGTCGCGCCCTCCGCCTCGGCGCGCTTCAGCGCGTCGCGGACCTGCGAGAGGATCTGCGGCTCGCCGAGCACCATCGAGTCCAGCCCGCTCGCCACGGCGAAGGCGTGCTCGACGGCCTCCATCTCGTAGTGCGCGTACAGGGGCTCGGCGAGCTCCTCCGGCTCGATCTCCCGCGCCTCCGACAGCAGGCGCTTCAGCGCCTGGAACCCGGCGTGGTAGCTCGGGACGCCCGCGTACACCTCGACCCGGTTGCAGGTGGACAGGATCACGGCCCCCTCGATCGCCGGATCGTCCAGGGCGCGCCGGTACGCCTTGACCAGGTCCGCGTCCGAGAACGCGAGCCGGTCCAGCAGGTCCACCGTGGCGTGCCGGTGCGAGACGCCGAGGGCGAGGATGGCCATGGGCAGGGCACGATTGTACGCAGAGGCCCGCCGGGAGCGTCCCCCGGCGGGTAGCATCGCGCGGGTCCGAGGCCGGGAGCGAGCAAGGGATGGACCGAGGCAGGGCGCGGGATCTGGGCGTCGTGATCGGCTCGAACCCGACCGGTGCCCGGAACGCGATCACGGACGTCGCGGGCGTGCGGGTGGGCCACGCCACCGTGGTCCGCGACCCGTCGCCGGACGGCCGAGGCGCCGCGCGCACCGGCGTCACCGCGGTCTTCCCGCACGAAGGGCTCCCGTGGCTCGAGCGCGTGTACGCGGGCACCCATGTTCTGAACGGCTACGGCGAGCTGATCGGGATCAACCAGATCGGCGAGTGGGGGTTGCTGCACTCCCCGATCGTGATGACGAGCTCGCTCGCGATCGGGAAGGCCTACGACGCGACCGTCCGGTGGCGGACCGATCGGCACGCGACGACCACGAGCGGGGGCGGGGACATGCCGGTGGTCACCGAGTGCGACGACTCGTTCCTGAACGACGTGACGACGTTCCCGCTCTCGGACGATGACGTGTACGCGGCGCTGGACTCGGCGAGCGGTGGGGACGTGGCCGAGGGGTGCGTCGGCGCCGGGACCGGCACGCAGTGCATGGACTTCAAGGGCGGCATCGGGACCGCGTCCCGCCTGGCGTCCGGCGGCTTCACGCTCGGCGTGCTCGTGCTCACGAACTTCGGCGAGCGCAGGCATCTGCGGATCGACGGCGTCCCGGTCGGGCGAGAGATCGACGACCTGATGCCGCGGGAGCGCTCCGACGGTTCGTGCGTCGTGGTCGTGGCGACCGACGCGCCGATGCTGCCGCACCAGGTCCGCCGTCTCGCCGTGCGCGCCGGGCTCGGCCTGGCCCGCACGGGCTCGACGGCGCACGACGGCTCGGGCGAGCTGATGATCGCGTTCTCCACCGCGAACCGGATCCCGCTCGGGACCGAGGACGGCACGGTCGGCGTGCGGGCGCTCGTCGACGGGGCCGTCACGGGGGAGGCGGGCCTGTTCGACGGCCTGTTCACGGCGACCGTCGAGGCCGTCGAGGAGGCGGTCGTGAACGCGCTGTTCACGGCCACCACGACGGTCGGCCGGGACGGCAACGTGCTCCACGCGCTGCCGCTCGAGCGCACGCTCGAGATCCTGGCCCGTGCCGGCCGGCCGGTCGGGTAGCCGAGCCCCACACCCGAACGTCACGCGCACCATGGGTCGCTCGACCCCTCCCCCCGCGCGGGTCGGAGCGCACGATGCGGTCGGAAGGAGGCGCCATGCACGCGGATGCGCTGCTCCACGAGATGGAGGCGCGGTTCGGCACGGTCGGCCAGGCGATGACCGCGAACGTGCTCACCCTCGACCCTGGGATGCGCGCGAGCGACGCGGCCCTGCGCCTGTCCAACGCCGGTGTGGCCGGGGCCCCCGTCGTGCGGGGCGGGGCCGTCGTGGGCGTCGTGACGCTCCGGGACCTCCTCGAACGCGAGGGGCACCTCGCGCCGCAGACGAGCGGGCCGTTCCTGCGGGGCGAGCGGCACCTGGCGAACCTCACGGTCGCCGAGGTGATGACCCGCGACGTGGTCACCATCCGGCGCGACGAGGCGCTGCTCCGGGCGATCGATCTGATGGATGCCGTCGGCGTGAATCGGCTGCCGGTGGTGGACGATGAGGACCGCCCGGTCGGGATCCTGGCCCGCGACGACGTGCTCCACGCGATCGCGCTCGCGGTCCGCGAGCTCATCCCGGCCGCCGCCGCGCACCACGAGCCGCACGGGATCGGCCCGCACGGGATCGGTCCTCTGCTCGCGCCCCACGCAGGCTGACGCCGGCCTTCCCCGGACGGCGACGGACTCGTCAGACTGGCGAGGCCGTCGACCGGGGAGGTGGGCCGGATGGATCTCAGCGGCACGGTCGCGATCGTCACCGGGGGAGCGAAGGGGATCGGACGTGCGCGCGCGCGAGGTCCGGGTCCGGACGCCTCGACGTGCTCGTGAACAACGCCGGGATCGGCACCTTCGAGGACGTCGAGCAGGAGACGCGCGAGGGCTGGGACCGGATGATCGCGATCAACCAGACCGGGGTCTGGCTCGGGATGAACCACGCGGGGATCGCGATGAAGCAGACCGGTGGCGGCTCGATCGTGAACCCGAGCTCGATCTTCGGTGCGGTCGGTGGGTTCGGGGGCTCGATCGCCTCCCACGCGGCCAAGGGCGCGGTGCGCCTGATGACCAAGAGCGCCGCGATCCGCTGGGCGAAGGAGGGCGTCCGCGTGAACTCGGTGCATCCAGGCTTCATCGACACGCCGATGCTGACCTCGCCAAGGAGGACGAGCAGACGATGGGGGCGATCGTGGGATCACGCCGATGGGGCGCCGCGGCCGCCCCGAGGAGGTCGCGGCGGTGGTCGCCTTCCTGGCCTCCGACGAGGCTTCCTACATGACGGGTTCTGAGGTCTACGTGGACGGGGCTGGACCGCGCATCAGCGCGGTGCCCGACGAGGTGGGCCCGCGAGCGGGCGTTCCGTAGAATCGGCCACGGAGACGTGGCTGAGTGGCCGAAAGCAGCCGCCTGCTAAGCGGTTAGGGGGGTAACACTCCCTCGCGCGTTCGAATCGCGCCGTCTCCGCTGGTCAGCGGGTGCTCCACGGCGGGCGTGGCGCCCGCGCGGTTCATGGGTAGGGTGGAAGGGACCGCGACCGCGGAAGGAGGGAGCCCCATGCTCCAGATCACCGACACGGCCGCGTCCGCGTTCCGCGACATCCTCGCGCGCGAGGACGTCGCGGGATCCGCCATCCGGCTCGCGCCGGAGCCGCAGGCAGACGGTGGAGCGAGCATCACGCTCCAGGCGATCGACCAGCCTGCTCCGAGCGACGCACCCGCTCAGGCGGCGGGCGTGCAGGTCGTCGTGGCGCCGGAGCTCGCCGCCTCGCTGGAGGACGCGATCCTCGACGCTCGACCGACCGAGCGGGGGACGGAGTTCTACATCCGCCCCCAGGAGCCGCAGGCGTCCTAGCACCGGGCGGGGCTTCCGCGCGCCCCGTCCGTCGTAGGTCCCAGCACCGGGTCGCCGGGCAGGCGACGATGGTTCGCCACGCCCGGCGTCCCAGCGCTCGCTCGGGTGGCCGGTGGGGCGTCAGCCGATCTGGCCGCGGATCTCCCCGCCGGGGAAGTCGCCCGGTCCCGTGTTCGGCGGATCGACGCCGTCGTTCGTGTGCACGTTCACGTACGTGTTCCCGGCCTCGATCGCGGCGAGCACGTCGCCCAGGGTGACCCATCCGCACGCGTTGCCGGGGTTCGGAGCGGTGATGGTTCCGCCTGCGATCGGGCCATCCACCCGCCCGCCGCCCGGCGCGCCGATGAACAGGTTGACTCCGACCGGGCCGTTCACCCCGACCGCGCCGCAGTGGATGTGCGCGGCGAAGACGTTCTCGATGTTCGCCACGATCAGCTTGTACCCGAGCGCGGTGCCGTCGTCCGAGAGCTGGAAGATCGCCTGGCCCTGCGCGAGCGTCTCCCTGGCCGGGACCTCCTCGGCGCCGCTGAGGTGCGTGCGGAAGCTCCGCCTCTCCGCGCTCGCGAGCCCGGTCAGGGCCACCAGCGCGACGGAGACGATCAGCGCCGATACCGCGATCGACGATCTCTTCATGTCCCCCCTCCTTCCCCGCGGTTCCGTGCGCGGCTGAGCATGCCGACACGCGCGGCGCCGGCACCGCCGACCGTCTCGGATCGCGGTCGACCTCGACGGTACAGGTGATACGAGCGGGGGCGGGGTGGGGTTCGAGACCGTCGGGCTCGCGGCCCGCGTGACACGAGGTTGTTCGGCACCCCAGGGCGGGGGTCGTCATCCCTCCTTCGGCCGGCGCCGCCGCTGTGAGGGTGGAGCCGCGGAGTCGCTGCGGTGAACCCGGAGCTCGTCCTGCTGGGCCAGGACGTCGAACCCGGCGGCCTCGCCTCCGCCGTACCCGCCTACCTGGCGACCTTCGCGGTCGTCGCGCTGGTCGGCGGAGGGCAGGAGGAGCCCGGTCGGCGCGGCTTCGCGCTGGATCGGCTCCAGGCCCGGCGCTCGCCGGTCGTGGCAACGCTGTTGCTCGGCCCGATCCGGCGATCCTCGGAACCCTGGTCGTTGGGGCCGGCGTCCTGATGGCCGCCACGCGGGGGAGGCTCGGCTTCGACCAGCGGCCGGCGGCTCGGGTGCCCGAAGCGGCGCCGGCCGCGGTGGGCCTGGCGGCCTGAGCGCGGTCGACCCACCCGGGCCGCGGGGCACCGTCCGCCCGCGCGGTACGATGGGAGACCGAGCGCCGGTAGCTCAATGGATAGAGCATCTGACTACGGATCAGAAGGTTGGGGGTTCGACTCCCTCCCGGCGCGCTAGGGAGAACCGAGGACATGCCCGCGCGCCCGGCTCAGCCGGGCAGCCGGACAGTGCATCGCACGTCACCGATCCGGGACAGCCTTCTGTCCGCGGTCACGAGATCCGTCTCGAGGTGCTCTGCCAAGGCGATGTACCACGCGTCGTACACGGTGACGCGGTCGCGTAGCTCCCAGATCCGCTCCAGGAACGGATCGATCGGATAGGTGAGGGCATCGAGCGCCCTCAGGAGCCCGAGCCCGAATCGCGCTCGACCCTCCTCCAACTCACCCCGCCGCACCATCGATCTGAACGCGGAGACCACCTCGGCGGTGAGGATCTGCGGTGCCTGGAGCACGTCGAGGGCCCCGAGCGTCTGCCGGGCCGCCTGGCCCGCTCGCCCCCACACGACGAGCGCGTCGGCGATGACCGAAGCGTCGACGACCGTCAATGCGATTGGCGGTCGCCCCGGATCATGCGCGCGGAGGACTTGATGGCGAACCCCTCTGAGCCCTCAACGCGGAGACGTCCTTCGACCTCGGCGACGACTTCGCTCGGCGTCAGGGTGCGAGCGTGGTGGGTGAGTTCGGCCAGCAGATACTCCTGCAAGCTCATCCCCGCTCCGGCGGCCCGCTGCCGGTAGGTACGGTGCACGTCTTCAGGCACGTCTCGGATCTGGATCGTGGCCATAGGTACACTGTAGCGCACATGGCGCTGAACTGCATGTTCCTCCGCCCGTCCCTCAGCCCTCCGACACAGGGGATGACGGATGGTGTTCCGCAGGCCGGTGCTCACCACGAACGAACGCGTTGAACACCGTTCAGCCCGTCCTCGCTACGGATCAGAAGGTTGGGGTTCGACTCCCTCCCGGCGCGCGAGACCGTCGCTCGGTCCGCGCAGAACGTCCGCACGCGCGCGATCCCGAGCGGCGGCGGATCCAGCGCTCGCGCGAACCGGGTCGCCTCCCGGAACCGCTCGAAGTAGACCGCGACCGTCGCGAGGTCCTCCCGGACGCCGAGCTGGGCCGCCGCATCCCGGTCGCAGGCGATGCTCCCGGGGAACGCCTCGATCCCGAGCTCGGCGAGCTGGTCGACGCCGCCTCGAGCTCGGGCGCGTCGAACGGGGCCACCGCCAGGTACACCCCACGGTCTCCGGCTCGCCGTTCGCGCACGCGGCGGCCGAGGTGAGCGCCAGGACCGCCGCGAGGATCCCGGAACCGTCCCACGGCCCCATCGTGACCGATGGTCGGCGGCATGTCTTCCCCCGGCCGTATGCTCCGCCGGTGGCTCGCACCGTCCCCCCGCTCATCGACCGGATCGGGATCCTCCGTCCCCTCCGCGTCCGCGATTTCGCGCTGCTGTGGACCGGCCTGACCGTCTCGTTCGTCGGCGACGGGATCTACCTCATCGCGATCGCCTGGCAGACCTACGATCTGTCGAACTCCCCCTCGGCCCTCGCCGCGGTCGGGATCGCGTGGAGCCTTCCGCAGATGGCGCTGCTCCTCGTGAGCGGCGTGCTGTCCGACCGCCTCGACCGGCGCCACCTGATGATCGCCGGCGACGTGATCCGTGGCGCGGCCATCGGCGCGATCGGCGTGCTGTCGCTCGCCGACGCGCTGACGATGCCGCGCCTGATCTCGCTCGTCGTCGTGTACGGTGCCGGGCAGGCGATCTTCGGCCCCGCGTTCAGCTCGATCGTGCCCACGATCGTCCCTGACGACCTGCTGGTCCAGGCGAACTCGCTCGGGCAGTTCGTGCGGCCGGTGGCGTGGACGCTCGTGGGGCCGCTGCTCGGGGGCGCGCTCGTGGCCGGGCTCGGGGCGGGGTGGGCGTTCGTCGCGGACGCGGGGACGTTCGTGTTCTCCGCCGCGATGATCCTGCTGATCCGGACCCGGCCCGAAGGCGTCCCGAGCGAGGAACGGACCTCCGCCCTCCGCGATCTGGTCGAGGGCTTCCGGTACGTCCGCCGGCACACCTGGCTGTGGGTCGCGATGGTCGCGGCGACCGTCAGCCTGCTGGCGACGTGGGGCCCGTGGGAGGTGCTCGTCCCCTACGTCGTGCGGAACGAGCTCGGGGGCTCGGCGGCGGCGCTCGGGCTCGTGTTCGGCGCCGGCGGGGTCGGCGCGGTGTCGGCGGCGTTCGCGATGGGACAGCGGGGACGCCTGCCTCGCCGCGCGATCACGTGGCTCTACGTGACCTGGTCGATCGGGATGCTGATGACGGCCGGGTTCGGCATCGTCACCAGGCTGTGGGAGGCGATGGCGTTCGCGCTGGTCGCCGAGACCTGCATCACGTTCCTGATCGTGATCTGGGTGACGCTCGTGCAACGCCTGGTGCCCGCGTACCTGCTCGGCCGCGTGTCGAGCCTTGACTGGCTGATCTCGACCGCGGGCGTTCCGCTCTCGTTCGCGGTCGTCGGGCCGGCGGCCGAGGTGTTCGGCGCCGACGCCACGCTGATCGGCGCGGGTGTGATCGGCGCCGCGGTCACGCTCGCCTTCCTCCTCGTCCCGGGGGCACGGCAGCCAGAGCTCGACGGCTCGATCGAGGCGGTGCGGGCGGCACCGATCGCGGAGGCCGTGGCCTGAGGGCGTCCGGCTCGGGAGGAGCGGGGCCCGAGGGACGGCTCAGGAGAACCGGATCTTGGTCACGAAGGCGTCGCGGTCGCCGGCGTTCTCGTGGCCTTCGAACGCCCCGTGCGTCTCACCGCCGACGTACGCGACCGAGGGACCCACGGTCAGAGCGTTCCCCGCGTCGAAGTCATCGGTCCCGAACTGGAGCGCCCACGTCTGGGCGCCCTTGCTGTCGTACTTCAGGAGGAACGCGTCGGTCTCCCCGAGCAGCGAGGCGTCCGGGAGGGCGCCGTTGGTGGCCCCGGAAACCAGGACGCCGGTCGAGGTGACCCCGGCGCCCGCGACGCGATCGTCCCCGGCCGAGCCGAACTGCCGGGTCCAGATCTCGGCGCCGGTCGCGTCGAGGCGCCGGATGAAGCCGTCGAGCCCTCCCTGCGCGACCGCGTCGGGGAACGCGCCCGCCGTCGTCCCGGCCGCGAAGATCTTCCCGGGGCGGACGACCAGTCCGCGGATGTCCTCGTCCTGCGCGGTGCCGAACCGGTTGATCCACCGGATGTCGCCGGTTCGGGTCAGGGTCCCGACGAACGCGTCCACGCCGCCGACCGCGGTTCCCGCCAGCCGGCCGTCCGAGGTTCCGGCGACCCAGACGTGCGTGCCGCCGGTGGCGATGGCGGTGATCCGATCGGTCCCTCGAGCCCCGAACCGCCGGGTCCAGACCTCGACCCCCGACCGGGTGAGCTTGCGGACGTACGCGTCGGCCCCGCCCCCGCTGCGGCCGCCCAGGCGCCCGGCGGTCGAGCCGGCGACGTACAGGCCCGTGGCGTCGAGCGCGATGGCGAGGGCCTCGTCCTCGGCGCGGGTCCCGAACTGCACGGTCCATAGCTCGTCGCCGTCCAGGCCGTACGCGCGCACGAACGCGTCGACGCGCCCGGCCCGGCGCTGGCCCTTCAGCTGGCCGTCGGTGGTGCCGGCCACGTAGACGCCGGTCCGGTCCGCGACGACGGCCAGCGCGCGGTCGACGCCCACCGTGCCGAACTGCCTCGTCCACAGGACGCGGCCCTGGGGGTCGTACGCGCGCACGAAGGCGTCGGCTCGGCGCCGCCAGTCCTGCCCGGGCAGCTCCATGTTCGTCTGCCCGGCGACGTAGACGCCGCCGGGGCCGGTGTCGAGCGCGAGCGTGAGGTCGTACCGCTGCGTGCCGAACTGGCGGGTCCAATCCGGTGTGGGGGCCGGCCGCACCGAGCGGCATCGGATGTCCGCGTTCAGACACTCGGCGACGAGCTGGTCCAGGCGCGACTGCTGCCACGTGTTCCAGAAGTCCGAATGCATCGTGAAGTAGGGCCCGCTCGAAAGCGTCAGCGCGAGGCCGCCCGCCGGTCCCTTCGGGCTCATCACGCCGAGGTGGATCCGCTGGCTCAGCCTCGGAAGGACGTGCGGGAAGCCGGGCGGGCACTGGGCGCCGTCCGGGTAGGTCACGTCGGACGGCTCGAGCCCCACGCCGTTCCAGCAGCTCGGCATGTCGACGATCGCCACGATGCCGTCGACGAAGTCGTACCGCTCCGCCCAGGGGGTGCAGTCGTAGGGCACGGGCTGGCGCGGGGTCTTCACGTTGACGGTCTCGCCGCAGTACCAGCGCACGTGGGGGTTGTCCGTGGCCGAGGTCGCTGCCGGGTTCCCGCCGATCATCTTCAGGCCGGCCGGGATCGTCTCGACGTCCCGGTCCTTCAGGCCCAGGTAGTAGACCCGCATCACGGGAGGCGTGATCTGGCGGCCGTTCAGGTAGGCGACCGGCGCCCAATACCCGGCGGTGTCGCTCGGGACGCGGCACGTGGTCGCGCCCGCGAGCATCGAGTCGACCGTCGAGTGGGCGTCCGCGGTGGTGTTGCCGAAGAAGTCGTGCAGGTGGGAGCCGCCCGGGACCCCCGGATGGACGATCGGATCGTCAGGCAGCGTGTGCGAGTAGCGGCAGCGGATGACGAACTGCCCGGGCGAGTCCGCCGCCTCCGCCGGCATGGCGGCCACCGCGGTCGCGAGCAGCGCGAACCCCAGCAGGGACGCCAGCAACGGACGGGCGTGCGGCGGGCTCTGCATCGCCATGGGAGGTCCGAAGGTATCACGAACGGCAACCCCTCCCGTACGATGGCGTCTCCGACCCCCGGGAGGACCGATGCAGCATGTGAACCTCGGCCGCTTCGGCGTGAAGGTGAGCCGGCTGTGTCTCGGCACGATGAACTTCGGGCCGGAGACGAGCGAGGAGGACTCGTTCGCGATCATGGATCGCGCGCTCGAGCAGGGCATCAACTTCTTCGACACCGCGAACGTGTACGGACGTTCGAAGGGCGTTGGCGCCACCGAGTCGATCATCGGGAGGTGGTTCTCCAAGGGGGGCGGTCGGCGCGAGAAGGTGGTCCTGGCCACGAAGGTCTACAACACGATGGGCGGATGGCCGAACGAGTCTCGCCTGTCCGCCTACCACATCCGCCGGGCGTGCGACGACTCGCTCCGGCGCCTGCAGACCGACCACATCGACCTGTACCAGATGCACCACGTCGACCGGCACGCGCCGTGGGACGAGGTGTGGCTCGCGTTCGAGACGCTCGTCCAGCAGGGGAAGATCAGCTACGTCGGCTCCTCGAACTTCGCCGGCTGGCACATCGCACAGGCCAACGAGCTCGCACGGGCCCGCCACCTGCCGGGGCTCGCCTCCGAGCAGTGCTACTACAACCTCGCGGACCGGATGAGCGAGCTCGAGGTCCTGCCCGCCTGCGAGGGCTACGGCATGGGCGTGATCCCGTACAGCCGCTCGCCGGCGGCCTGCTCGGCGGGATCCTCGGGAAGATCGAGGGCGGCCGACGCGCGACGGACGAGTGGGTGCGCGAGGAGCTCGGGAAGCGACGGGATCGGGTCGAGGCGTACGAGGCCTTCTGCCGCGAGCTCGGCGAGGAGCCGGCCGTGGTCGCCGTCGCCTGGCTGCTCGCGAGCCCGGTGGTGACGGCGCCGATCCTCGGCCCGCGCACCCTCGAGCAGCTCGACGCGCCGCTGCGCGCGCTCGAGGTGGAGCTGGGCGAGGAGGCGATGCGCCGCCTGGACGAGATCTTCCCCGGGCCGGGCGGTCCCGCGCCGGAGGCGTACGCCTGGTAGGACCCCCGCGGGGGGGTGGGGCGGCTCCGCGGGTATATCGTTCGACCGTGGGCCGCGTTCGGTCGATCCTGTTCGCCCTGCTCCTGATCGGGGCCGGCGTCGTCCTGCTCCTCCAGCAGGCCGGGATCGTCCCCGAGGACCTGAGCCTGTGGCCGTTGATCCTGATGGCCGTCGGCGCGCTCTGGGTCCTCGAACGGGCGGTGTGGGGCGGCGGCGAGGGCTACGTGTTCCCCCTGGTCGTGTTCGCGATCGGGCTCGCGTTCCTGCTGGAGGACGTGGGCGCGATCCGGGGGGACGGCGTCTTGCTGCCCCTGGTGGTGATCGCGGTGGGGGTGGGGCTGATGCTCGGAGCCGTTCCGGCGCGCACGGGGCGGACCGAGCGGCGGCGCGTGACGCTCGAGGGAGCGGCCCGCGCGCTGGTCGAGGTGAACCACGGCGCGGGCCGGCTCCGGATCGGGACGCACATCGGGGGTGAGGACCTGGTCGACGGGACCTTCGCGGGCGGGGTCGACCTGCGGCAACGTCGCGAGGGGGATCGCGCCGAGGTGCGCCTGTCGGCCAACCCGTGGCGGTCCGGGTTCCCCTGGGCGCGCTCGGGGGCGCTCGACTGGACGCTCACGCTCGCGCGCAACGTGCCGATCGAGCTCCGCGTCAGGACCGGCGCGAGCACCGCCGAGATCGACGTCGGCGACAGCCACGTCGAGGATCTCCAGGTGGAGACCGGCGCGAGCAAGACCGTCGTGACCGTTCCGGGGACGGGCGAGCCCAAGGTGCGGGTCCGCGGCGGCGCGGCCGAGATCAAGGTGCTCGTGCCCGCCCGGATGGCGGCGGCGATCCAGGTGCAGGGGGCGCTCGCGGACGTGTTCGTCGACCTCCACCGGTTCCACAAGGTCGGCGAGCGCGAGTACCGCTCGCCGGACCTTCACGAGGCTCTTGACCGGGCCGACATCCAGATCGACGCGGGCGCGGCGAAGGTCGAGGTCGTCTGAAGGATCAGAGGACGCCGGCGGCCCGAAGGGCGGACCGGCGCGCGCGCTCGGTCAGCCGGCGGAGCCCCTGGGAGATCCGGGCCTCGGGCGGTTCCGGCTCGACGATCCGGCGCGCGGCCTCCGGCACCCGCGCGAGGTCGCCCCGGAAGAGCTCGCGGGCGGTCTCCAGCGCCGGAGGCGGGTCCGTGCGCCGTCCGCCCCGCATCACCGGGACCAGCAGCGGCTCGTGCCCGGCGGGGAGCTCCTCGTCCCTGAGGCCGAGCACGTCTCCGTCGGGTCCGCGGAACACCTGCTTGCGCCCGGGGAAGGTGTGCTTGTTCGGCGAGAGCTTGATCATCGGCCGCCCGTCGTACTCGACGAGCTTGTAGGCCGAGTCCAGGTACGGCGCGTCGGCCGAGACCCCGATCCGGGTCCCGACCCCGAAGGCGTCGATCGGCGCACCCGAGCGCACGAGCCGGTCCACCTCGAACTCGTCCAGGCCGCCGCTCGCGATGATCCGGACGCCCTGCTGCCCGGCCTGGTCGAGGATCGCCCGGCTCCGCCGCGCGAGCTCGGCCAGGTCGCCGCTGTCCAGGCGGATCCCGAGGTTGCGCTCGAGGCCGAGCTCGCGGATCACCTCGATCGCCGTACGGACGCCGTTCAGGGTGTCGTAGGTGTCCACGAGGAAGGTCGTCCGGTCCGGGAAGTCCAGGGCGAACGTGCGGAACGCCTCGGCCTCGGTGGGGAACGACTCGATGTACGAGTGCGCCATCGTGCCCACGACGGGCAGACCGAACCGGCGCCCGGCCTCGACGTTGCTCGTCGCGCTGAAGCCCACGATCCAGGCGACGCGCGCCACGTTCATCGCGGCGTCGAGCCCTTGGGTCCGGCGGAGCGCGAAGTCCACCACGCTCCGCCCGCCGGCCGCGAGGACGCAGCGCGCCGCCTTCGAGGCGATCGTGGTCTGGAAGGTGATCTGGTTCAGCAGGTACGGCTCCACGAGCTGCGCCACCGCGATCGGGGCGGTGATCTCCAGGAGCGGCTCGTTGGCGTACACGACCCGCCCCTCGGGCGCCGCCCACACCTCGCCCTCGAAATGGAGCCGCGCGAACGCGTCGAGCACCTCATCGCCGAACCCGAGCTCACGCCCGAGGTGCTCGAGCTCCTCCTCCGCGAACCCGAACGACTCGAGGAACCCCAGGCACGGCTCGAGCCCGGCCGAGACCAGGAAGCCGCGGTTGGGCGGCAGGGCCCGGACGAACAGGCTGAACGTGGCCTCCTGGTGCATGCCGCGCTTGAGGTAGCTCGCGGCCATGTTGAGCTCGTACAGGTCCGTCAGCAGGGCGCTCGGCGGCATCGGACCCATAAGGCTACGCGACCGCGCTCGGCCGGGCCCTCCGGAGGGGGTCGGAGGTCCCCCCGACGGTGCGCCCTTCGCCGGGTGGGGACGACCGCTCGCTCCGTCAGCCTTGTCGCGGGAGGTGTGCGTCGGGTGCTGTACCTGGACCGAGCGGGGTTCGGCGACCTCCTACGTTCCCTCGCCGACGCGGGCTACGAGCTGATCGGCCCCACCGTCCGTGACGGCGCGGTCGTTCTGGAGGAGATCGAGGGGGTCGAGGACCTCCCCACCGGCGTGGGGGAGGAGCAGGGTCCCGGCGCGTACCGGCTGACCGATCGACCGGGCGGCCGTCTCTTCGGCTGGGCCCACGGTCCGGACGCCGCCAAGCGCTTCCTGTTCCCTCCCCGTGAGCTGCTCGCCACCGTGCGCCGGAACGGGACGATGCGCGTGGAGCGGCCGGAGGAGGAGCGCCCGTTCGCGTTCGTCGGGCTCCGAGCGTGCGACCTGCATGCGATCGAGGTCCAGGACCGCGTATTCATGGACCTGGACCCGGCGTACCGGAGCCGGCGGGAGCGAGCCGTGTTCATCGGCGTGAACTGCGCCGAGCCGGGTTCGACATGCTTCTGCGCCTCGATGGGCACCGGCCCTCGCTGCACGACCGGGTTCGACCTCGCGCTGACCGAGCTCGAGGACGGCTTCGCGCTCGAGGTCGGGACCCCGAGGGGCGAGGAGCTCCTATCGGCCGTCGAGAGCCGCCAGGCCACGCAGGCAGAGGCGGCGGAGGTCGAGCGGATCCTCGAGGCCGCGACGGCCCGGATGGGCCGTGAGCTCGACACGTCGGACATGCCGGACCTGCTGTACCGCAACCTCGAGCACCCCCGCTGGCAGGAGGTCGCCGAGCGCTGCCTGGCCTGCGGGAACTGCACCAGCGTGTGTCCCACCTGCTTCTGCCACGACGTGGTCGACGGCGTGAGCCTGGATGGCGAGGTCGCCACCCGCACCCGCGAGTGGGCGAGCTGCTTCAGCGCAGAGCACAGCTGGGCGGCGGGCGAGGTCGTCCGTGGCAGCCGCGCCGCTCGGTACCGCCAGTGGCTCACCCACAAGTTCGCGTCGTGGATCGACCAGTACGGCACGTCCGGGTGCGTCGGCTGCGGCCGGTGCATCACGTGGTGTCCGGTCGGGATCGACGTGACCGAGGAGATCGCCGCGGTCCGGGCGGCCGACGGCGAGGTGGTGAGGGCGGGATGAGCGCGACCGAGACCGACGTCCGGCGGACGCAGCCCGAGGGCGGTCCGACCCGCGTGGCGGTGATCCAGCGCATCGTGCCGGAGACGCCCGAGTCGGCCACGTACTGGAGCACCTGGCGCGACGGCGACGGGGAGGGGTACGCGTTCGAGGCTGGGCAGTTCAACATGCTCTACGTCTTCGGCGTGGGCGAGGTCGCGATCTCGATCTCCTCCGACCCCGCGCACCCGCAGCGGCTCGGCCACACGATCCGGTCGATCGGCCGCGTGACCAACGTGATCAAGGATCTCCGGCCGGGGGACGAGATCGGGATCCGAGGACCGTTCGGCCGGCCGTGGCCGCTGCACGAGGCCGAGGGTGGGGATCTGGTGGTTGTGGCCGGCGGCGTCGGCGTGTGCCCGGTGCGTCCGGCGATCGAGACCGCCATGCGCCGCCGGGACAGGTACCGCCGCCTGATCCTCCTGCTCGGGGCCCGAACGCCCAGCCTGCTCCCGTACCAGGAGGAGCTCGACTGGTGGCTCGCCACGATGGAGCGCCTCGGCGTCGAGCTCCACCTGACCGTGGACGAGCCCGAGCCGGGCTGGCTCTACGGCGCCGGCGTGGTCACCACCCTGTTCCCGAAGGCGCAGGTCGAGCCCGCCCGGACGACGGCCTTCGTCTGCGGCCCCGAGATCATGATGCGGTTCGCCGGCAAGGGGTTGCTGGAGATGGGCGTGCCGCCGGAGCGTGTCTACGTCTCGATGGAGCGGAACATGCAGTGCGGCATCGGGCTGTGCGGCCACTGCCAGCTCGGTCCGTACTTCGTCTGCGCCGACGGCCCGGTGTTCCGCTACGACCGGATCGCCGACCTGATGGAGGTGCGCGAGCTGTGAGCGCCAGCGGGGGTGCGGGGGCTCAAGGAGCGAGCGAGCGGGAGCGAGCGAGCGTAGCCCCCGCGGTGGACACGAACGGCGGACCGCGGGTCGCGGTGTTCAAGATGGCCTCCTGCGACGGGTGCCAGCTCCAGATCCTGGACGCCGAGGAGGCGCTGCTCGAGCTCGCCGGCGCGATCCGGATCGTGAACTTCGCCGAGGCCTCGAGCCACATGGAGCCGGGCCCCTACGACGTGACGCTCGTCGAAGGCTCGATCTCGACGCCCGAGCAGGAGGAGCAGATCCGGCAGATCCGCCGGGACACCCGGTTCCTGATCACGATCGGCGCCTGCGCCACCTCCGGCGGGATCCAGGCGCTGCGGAACGCCACCGGCCGGCACGAGGAGTTCATCCGGGCCGTCTATCCCACGCCGGCGTACGTCGCCTCGCTGGAGGACTCACACCCGATCGCGGACTACGTGGACGTCGACCTCGAGCTCACGGGCTGCCCGATCGACCGGGGGGAGCTCCTGCACGCGATCTCGTCGCTGCTGCGCGGCGCGGCCCCGCGGATCTCGACCTCGCCGGTCTGCGTCGAGTGCAAGCGACGCGGCTACGTGTGCGTGGTCGTGGCCAGGGGTGAGCCCTGCCTCGGACCGGTGACCCGGACCGGCTGCGGCGCGCTCTGCCCCGGTTGGGGCCGTGGGTGCTACGGCTGCTTCGGGCCGGCCCAGGCGTCGAACAACACCGGCGCGCTGGCCCGGCGGTTCGCCGAGCTCGGGCTGCCCCCGAAGCAGGCCGCCGCCCGGTTCCGGTTCATCACCGGGTGGGCACCGGCGTTCCGGGAGGCGGCGGAGGAACTGGAGGAGACGGCCCCGTGACCCATCGCAGCGTCGAGGTCCCGGTCATCGCACGCGTGGAGGGCGAGGGCGCCCTGCACATCCGCGTCGAGGACCACACGATCACCGACCTGCGTCTGGAGATCTACGAGCCGCCGCGGTTCTTCGAGGCGTTCCTGCGGGGCCGGCGCTTCGCCCAGGTCCCCGACATCGTCCCGCGGATCTGCGGCATCTGCCCGGTCGCCTACCAGATGAGCGCGATCCATGGGCTCGAGCGGCTGTTCGGGGTCGAGGTCCCCGAGGGCACGCACGAGCTCCGGCGGCTCTTCTACTGCGGCGAGTGGATCGAGAGCCACGTGCTCCACGTGTTCCTGCTCGCCGCGCCCGATTTCCTCGCGCTGCCGAACGCGATCGAGATGGCGAAGACGCACCCCGAGCTGGTCAAGACGGCCCTCGGGATCAAGCGGATCGGCAACGACCTGATGGCGGTGATCGGCGGGCGCGAGATCCACCCGGTCTCGCCACGGGTCGGGGGATTCTCGAAGGCCCCGCACCGCCGCGACCTCGAGCCGTTCCTGCCCCGGTTGGCGTGGGCGCTGGAGCGGATGCCGGGGATCGCGGACTTCTGCGCGTCGCTGCCCTCGCCGTCGCTGCCGCGCCCGGCCGAGATGGTCTCGATGGTGAGCGAGGACGAGTACCCCATGAACGTCGGCGCCATGGCCTCGACGTCGGGGCGGCGCTTCGACGCGACGACGTACGAGGGGGTCACGCGCGAGGTGCACGTGGAGCACTCGAACGCACTGCACTCGGTGATGGCCGACACCGGCGCGCCGTACCTCACCGGCCCGCTCGCCCGTGTGAACCTGAACGCGCAGCACCTGACCCCGGTCGCTCGCGAGGTGGCCGAGCGGACCGGGCTCTCCGTGCCGGAGAGCGATCCGTTCCTCTCGCTGGCGGCGCGGCTGGTCGAGACCACCCTCGCGATCGAGGAGGCGATCCGGCTGATCGAGGCGTACGCGCCGCCGGACCCGCCGTCGGTGCCGGTCGAGCCCAGGGCGGGTCGTGCGACCTGGACCACCGAGGCGCCGCGCGGGACGCTCTACCACCGGTACGACGTCGGCGAGGACGGCACGATCGTCGAGGCGAAGATCGTCCCGCCGACCTCGCAGAACCTCCGGCACATGGAGGAGGACCTGCGCGCGTTCCTCCCGGGCGTGCTGGACAGCTCGGACGAGGACCTCACGCGGCTGTGCGAGATGGTCGTGCGGAACTACGACCCGTGCATCTCCTGCGCCACGCACTTCCTGCGCCTCGACCTGGAGCGCGCATAGGCTCCCGGTCATGCCGGTGATCCGGGTGATCGGCTGCGGCACGCCCGACGCGGGGGACGACGCCGTCGGGCTCCTCGCCGTCCGCGCGGCCCGGGAGCGGCTCGCCGCGATGGGCGTGGAGGTGCTCGAGTCCGCCTCGCCGCTCGACCTCGTGCACCTCGTCGAGGGCGCGGACGCCGCCGTCGTCGTCGACGCGGTGCGGGCCCCGTCCGGCGGCCGCGAGCCGGGGGAGCTCGTCCGCGCCGAGGCCGCCCCCGGCGAGCCGCTGCCGGCGGAGCTCCGCTCGTCGCTCTCCTCGCACGGGCTCGGGCTGGCCGAGGCCGTGGGTCTCGCCGCCGCCCTCGGCGCCGCTCCGCGGCTGGTCGTCCTCGGGGTCGAGGCAGGGGACGTCACGGCCGGAGCCGGACTCTCGGCCCCCGCCGCCGCGGCGCTCCCCGACTTGGTCGAACGCCTGTTGGCCGAAGTGGCTCACCTGCTCGAGCGCTGATGACGCCAAACGCCACGCAGGGGCCTACCCCGCTCAGGCTCGGCTTCAACTACGAGAAGGAAGCATCTACCATAAGCAACATGCGCTCCAGCCCAAGGTTCCTCGCTCTGCCGCCCCGGAGCTCGAAGCCCCGGATCTCTGGCCTCACGCACGTGCTCGACAAGGGAGCCCCTCCGGAGGAGGTCCGGGCGCTGGTGGTCCGGACCGGCAGCGCGATCGATCTGTGGAAGCTCGGGTGGGGAACCGCCTACCTGGACCCGGACGTCGCCGAGAAGGTCTCGATGCTCGGGGGCCACGCGATCCGCGCCTGTGTGGGTGGCACGCTCCTCGAGGTCGCGTGGGCGCAAGGACGGGCAGAGGCCTGCTTGGCCTGGGCGGCCGAGGTCGGCTTCCCCTGCGTGGAAGTCTCGAACGGCGCGGTCGGGATGCCCCTCGCAGAGAAGCGCCGCCTGATCGGGGAGGCAGCGGCGCGGTTCTTCGTGCTCTCGGAGGTCGGCTCGAAAGACCCGGGCGCGCCGGTGTCCCCGGAGGCCTGGGCGAGGGAGATGACGGGGGATCTCGCGGCGGGGGCGACGCTCGTGCTCACCGAAGGCCGTGAGAGCGGCACGGTCGGCCTGTACCGCCGTGACGGCTCGGTCCGCGAGGACGTGGCGGATGCGGTGGTCGAGGCCATCGGGCTCCCCCGGCTCGTGTTCGAGGCCCCGCGGAAGGACCAGCAGGCCTGGCTCATCAACCGTTACGGCAACGACGTGAACCTCGGCAACGTGCCGCTCACCGAGGTGATCGGGCTGGAGGCCCTCCGCCTCGGCCTGCGTGCCGACACGTGCGGGCTCGGCATGCGCCCGGGAACGGGGGCGGAGGTCGAGGGGTGACGAACCTGGTGCCCCGCCGATACCGGGGCGTCTCGGTCACGCGCGTGGACGGTCCCCTAACCGAGGACGGCCTGCGCGGCCACTTCCTCGGTCGCGAGGCGTACCGGAGGACCACGTACATCGTCGCTCGGCGGGGGTCGGACACGGCGGTCGTCGGGGTACGCAAGGCCTCCGATGCGGACCTGTTCTCCCCCATCGTGCAGGTTGAGATCCTCGCCGGTCCGGCCGAGACGGAGTACGTGCTCGCCCCAGAGATCGACGTCGGTGTACCGACGCAGCTGGGTAAGGTGGCCGCCGAGCGTGGACCGGGGGCGCGGTGCGTGGTGGTGCAGGGCCGGTATGAGCACGTGAACTTCATCCTCGATCCGGTGCCGGTACCGATCAGGGTCGTGGAGGTGGCCCCGCCGGTGCCGCCGAAGCTCGTCGACCAGGTTCGCCGGGTCCTCGAGCTGGCCGAGGATCTACCGCCGGTCGAGGTCCGGCCGGAGGTCGTGGACCTGGTCGAGCTCGCGGCGACGAGCCCCTCGGGCTCCTATCTTTTCCCGTGCCATGGCTCCGGTGTCGCCCGGGCGGGCGCTCGGGTGGCCTATCTGGATGAGCGCCCGCCACGAGAGGACTGGGTGCTCGTAGGCTGCGAGCGGTCCCGTCAGATCCATCGCCACGTGTACGGCGACGAGCCCCCGTTCGTCGAGATGTGCCCGCGGGAGCTCGACCCCGGCTCGGCGCTTCCCACGCTGACGAAGTGCTGCATGCTCGAGGATCGGATCGAGCGCGACGGTACGAAGGTGGTGGTCCCTTGGGGCGCGAGCCTCGCGGAGGTGCGTAAGGGGCTCGCCCTGCTGCTTTCGGGCACGGAACCGGCGTGGGCTCCCGCCTAACCGACTCCGCGTTGTATGCCCACCTTTGGGGCACCGAGGAGCTCCGCGCGGTGTTCGACGAGCGCCCCCGGATCCAGGGCTGGCTCGACATCCTCATCGAGCTCGCCCGCGCGCAAGCCGAACTCGGCATCATCCCGTCTGGGGCGGCCGAGGCGATCGCGCGCGGCGCGAAGGTTGACCTCCTCGACCTCGGCCTCGTGGCCCGGGAGACGCGCCGCACGGGTCACTCCACGCTCGGGCTGATCCGCGGACTGCAGCGGATCCTGCCCGCAGACGCCGCGGAGTGGGTCTACTACGGCGCGACCGTCCAGGACCTCACCGACTCGTGGACCGCGATCGCGATCCGCCGCGTGGGGGCCGTCGCATGGCGGGACCTACGGGCGATCGAGCGTCACCTGCTCGATCTGGCCGTGCGCTACAGGGACACGCTGATGGCGGGACGGACCCATGGGCAGCCAGGCGCGCCGATCACGTTCGGGCTCAAGGCGGCGGGGTGGGCGGACGAGGTCCGCCGCCACCTCGACCGGCTCCGCGAGGGCGCGCCCCGCTGGCTCGTCGGTCAACTGGGCGACGCGGTCGGGACGCTGGCCTTCTTCGGCGAGCGGGGTCCGGGTCTCCGCGCGGCGTTCTGCCGCCGGTTGGACCTGACCGACCCCGGGATCTCCTGGCCCTCCGCCCGTGACCGTCCGGCCGAGTTCGTCTACGTGCTCGCGATGATCGCGGCAACGCTGGCCCGCATCGGCAACGAGGTGTACGAGCTCCAGCGCCCGGAGATCGGCGAGCTCCGAGAGCCAGCCGTACCGGGGGCGGTCGGCAGCATCACCATGCCCCACAAGCGGAACCCCGAGGCGAGTGAGCACCTCGTCACGCTCGCCCGGCTCGTGCGGGCACAGGCGGACGTGATGCTCGAGGCCATGGTCCAAGAGCACGAACGCGACGGGCGGGCCTGGAAGGTCGAGTGGGTGGCATTCCCCGAAGCCTGCCTGCTGACCGGGGCGGCGCTCGCGTCCGCCGAGCGCATCCTTGGCGGTCTCGAGGTCGACGCGGAGGCCATGCGGCGCAACCTCGACGCCGCTCGCGGTTACCTGGCATCCGAGCGCGTGCTCGCGCGCCTGGCACCGGCGCTCGGCAAACACCGCGCGCAGGCGCTCTTGCAGGAGGTGTTGGCTGCGGGCCGTGGGTCCGGCCGCTCGCTTGCCGAGGTGTTGGCCATGTCGCCGGAGGTCGTGGACGTGGTCCCTCCCGAGGAGATCCGCGCGCTCGCCGAGGAACCGGACGCCGGCTCGGCCGGCGCGATGGTCGAGACCGTCGTCGAGCGCGCCGAGAGCGCCAGGGCCTCGGAGCCCGACAGCTGGCCGTGAGCGAGCCGCCCCGCTTCCCGCTCGCGAGCCTGCCAACGCCACTCGTCCCGGCTCGGCGCCTCGCCGACGCGATCGGTTCGGCCCCGATCCTCGTGAAGCGCGACGACCTCACTGGGTTCGCCCTCGCCGGGAACAAGGCCCGCAAGCTCGAGCTGCTCGTCGGGGATGCGCTCGCAGTCGGCGCCGATGCGCTCGTCACCGGCGGGGGGGCCGGGTCGAACCACTGCCAGGCGACCGCGGCCGCCGCGCGGGTCGCTGGCCTGGCCTGCGTCCTGGTCATGTACGGCCGGGCTCCGGCTCGCGAGCACCCGAACCTGCGACTCGCGCGGGCCTTCGGCGCGGAGGTCCGCTTCACGGGTGACCCGGATCGGCGCTCGGTCGACCGCGGGCTGGACGCGGTCGCCGAGGAGCTCGCGGTGGCGGGGCGTCGCCCGTACGTCATCCCGCGCGGGGGGGCCTCGGCGCTCGGGGCGGCCGCCTACGCGCTCGCTGTCCCGGAGCTCGTCGGGCAGCTCGCGGCCGAGGCCGTGGAACCGGCGGTCGTGATCGTGGCCGCAGGCTCGTGCGGGACCCACGCTGGGCTCCTCGCCGGGACCCTCGCTGGGGGGCATCCGTGGCGGGTCGTGGGGGCGGCGGTCAGCCGCTCGGTGGCGGAGAGCCGGACGCGGGTCCTTGAGCTGTCGCGCGCGTGCGCGGAGCTCCTCGGGACGCGTGCGGCGATCGAGGGCGACGTCGAGGTCGCGGATGCGATCGGACCGGGGTACGGGGTGCCCTCGCGGGCAGGGGTCGCGGCTGCGCGCCTCGGGGCGCGGACCGAGGGGCTCTTGCTCGATCCGGTCTTCACGGCGAAGGCGCTAGGCGCCCTACTCGCCATGGTCCGCGAGGGGCTGGGTGGCCCGGCGGTGTTCGTCCACACCGGCGGCGTCCCGTCCGTCCTGCACGAAGGAGGGTTGTGGGATGCGTAGCCAGGAGTCGGGGCCCTCGAACGAGGCGCCCGCAGCCGAGCTCGTCGAGTCCGGCTTCGCCCTGGAGGTGGCGGACGCGACGTTGCTGCACGAGGGGCTGAACCTCTCCGACATCGCTCACGTGCTCGTGCTCCTCGAGCAGGGGATCGTACCGCGCGAGGCCGCAGGCAGGCTGCTTGGCGTCCTGTTGGATGCATACACGACGCCGGCCGAGGCGTTCCCGTACGATCCGGCGTTCGGGGACCCATACAACTGCCGCGAGCGGCGCTTCGCCCAGCTGCTGGGGGACGACGCGGGCTGGCTCCACGCTGGGCGACCTCGCCGGGAGGCCGGCCGGATGGCGCTCCGCCTGGGGCTGCGACGGCTTGTCGTGGGCCTGATCGAGGAAACGGCGGACTTCGTCGAGGCCGCAGCCGGGCTCGGCGCCCGTCACGCGGAGACGCTGATGCCGGATCAGACCTACCTCCAGCAGGCGCAGCCCTCTACGTTCGGCCACTACCTCCTCACCTTCGCCTTCGCCGCCGTGCGCGACGCGGATCGGCTGCGCGACGGCCTTGGGTGGGTGAACCGCAGCCCGGGCGGCGCGGGCTGCGTGAACGGCAGCCGCCTGATGCTGTCCCGCGAGCGCGTGGCCGAGCTCCTCGGCTTCGGCGGGGTGATCGAGCACACGCGCGATGCGATGTGGCAGACCGATGGGCTCATCGACCTGCTCGCGACCGGGGCCAGCCTGCTCACCAACATGAGCAAGCTCGCCGAGGACCTCGAGATCTGGGACAGCCAGGAGTTCGACTTCGTCGACCTCGCTGGCCCGTTCACACGGGCCAGCATCCTCATGCCCCAGAAGCGGAACCCTTACGCGCTGTCGATCGTGCGCGGGGCGGCGGGGGTGCTGATCGGACGCCTCTCGGGGTTCTTGTCGGTCGTGAAGACGCCCTCGGCCAGGAGCGACAACCTGATCTTCGCGTACGGGGAGGTGCCCCGCGCGCTCGAGCTGGCCCGCAAGGTCACCAGGCTGATGCGCGCGGTCGTGGCGACGCTCCGGGTCAACTCCGATCGGATGCGGGAGTCCCTCGAGTCGGGTTTCTCGCAGGCCACCGACCTGGCCGAGTACGTTATGCAGACCTGCGGGATCGACTACCGCAGCGCCTACCTCGTCGTCGGATCGGCCGTGCGCGCGGCCAGCCGCGACGGTCTGCGGGGGATCGATCTCACCGGGGAGCGGCTCGACACGGCCGCACGGGAGACGATCGGTAGCGACCTCGGCCTGGCCGGACGCGACCTCACCGAGGTGCTCGATCCCCGGGCGATCGTCCACACGCGCACGTCGGCCGGCGGAGCGGCACCGCAGGTCGTGCGGGGGATGGCGGACGCTTGCGCCCGCGATGCCGCCCGGCTCCGCTCGCACGCCGCGGAGAGCCGACGCGCGATGGACGAGGCCGAGGCGGCGCTGCTCAGGCGCGCCCGGGAGCTGGCTCCTGCGTGACCGGCTCGTCGGTGATGGCGTATTCCAGCGCGGGAGTGCGCAGGAGCGTGTTCGAGACGTAGCAGTAGTCGACCGCGCGCTCCAGGAGTGGCTCGAGCACCTCCCTCGGCGAGTTCGAGTGCACCTCGACGTGGATCTTCGAGAAGCAGAGCCCCTCGTAATCGCCTGTCACGCTCGTCGCGAGGTCGGACAGCTCGATCCCTCGTTTGCGCGCGGCGTGGTAGACGGCCATGGTGAAGCAGGCGGCGAGCGAGGACAGGAAGAGCTCGGTGGGCATGGGTCCGGTGTCGGCGCCACCGTACTCCGGCGGCTCGTCCACGAGGAGCTCGTGGCCACGAACCGGGATGCGGCACCGGTAGCCGCCCTCCCAATAGGCGGTAACCTTCACGACCATGAAGTCTAGCCGAGAGCCCGCCACCGCCCGGCCGACGGTTCGGCTGCCCGAGGATGTCCAGGTAGTGAACGTCGGCCTCCCGCTGTTCGGGGAGGCCGTGCGCGCCCAGGGAGCGCAGGCCGTCGACGTCGACTGGCGGATCCCCGCCGGCGGCAATCCCGAGCTCGTGGCGGCGCTCTCCCGGATGTGGGGGCCGCATGCCGCCAGGGTGAACGCGGCCAACGATGAGGTGGTTCGCCGCCTCGACGAGGGGACACCGATGCTGCTGAGGGTCGGGACCGCCCTGGAGGAGGTGCCGGGCATGGAGGACCGGATGATCCTGCATCCTGGCCCGCCGCTCGAGTGGCAGGAGTTCTGCGACCCGCTCCGCCGATCGGTCCGGGCGACGGTCATGGCGGAGGGCTGGGCTACCTCTCCCGAGGAGGCCCAGGAGTTCGTCGTGAACGGGCGGGTCCGCCTGGAGCCGGCGAACCATCACGACGCCTCGATCCCGATGGCCTCCGCGCTGGGCCCGTCGGCGCCGGTGCTCGTCGTGGGCAATCCGCAGGGGGGCAACCTTGCGTACTCCGCGATCAACCAGGGGCCCGGCAAGACGCCCTGGTTCGGGGTCGAGGAGCCCGAGGCGATCGAGCGGCTCGCGTTCCTGCGCGAGGCGGTCGGACCGGTCCTACGAGAGGCGATCGAGGCCGCCGGGCCCGTCGATCTGCTCTCCATGGTCGCTCAGGGTCTCCAGATGGGCGACGACGCCCATCTGCGCACCCAGGCCACGACGAACCTGTTGATCCGCCACCTGCTGCCGTACCTTGTCGACGCCGATCACCCGGCACGGACCGTTGTCGCGCGGTTCCTGTCCTCGAATCACCTGTTCTTCCTGAACCTCGCGATGGCGGCCGCTAAGGCCCTGACCGACTGGGCGGCCGCCGTCCCGGACTCGAGCGTGGTCGTCGGCATGGCGCGGAACGGCACGACGTTCGGGATCCGGGTCGGCGGGACCGGCGAGCGCTGGTTCGTCGCTCCCGCCCCGCCGGTCGGCGAGGCCCTCTACCATGCCGGCTTCGGGCCCGAAGACTCGGCGCCCGACATCGGCGACAGTGCGGTGCTCGAGCTGGTCGGCCTCGGGGGGGTCGCGGCCGCCGCGTCGCCGAGCCTGGCCTCGTTCCTCGGCGGCACGATGGCGGACGCCGTGGCGGCCACCGAGGCGGTTCAGCGGATCTGCGTCGGCAGCAGCGGCCGGTTCAGGCTCCCGTTCCTGGATCTCCGAGGCTCGCCGCTCGGGATCGATGTGCGGCGGGTCGTCGAGACGGGGATCACCCCGGCGATCAACACGGGCGTCCTGCACGTCTGCGACGGCACCGGACAGGTCGGCGCCGGCGTGGCCCGCGCTCCGATCGAGTGCTTCCAGCAAGGCCTGCTCGCGCTCGACGCCGCGCTGCGGTGAAGGCCGCCCTGGAGGGCGACATGCGGGCGACCCTCGCGGGGCAGGGCGCCCTCGAGGCCCTCGCGGGCGGCGCGTCGGGGACCGTCCTCGCGTGGTTCCCACGGGCCGTTTACCTGCGGCTCGCGGGTACGGTGATCGCGCTCGTGGGGCCGGACGTGGGGCCCGGACCCCTGCATCTCGGGCTCGACGCGCCTGTGCCGAACGCGCTCCCCGGCACCTCGGTCCGGCGCCGTGCCACCGCTCTGCTCGTCGGGGACGTCGCCGTCGACCTGCGGGGGCGCCGCGTGTGGCGGGGCGCGCACCCCGACCCGGATCGGCTCCGTGCCGCATCGCGGCTCATCGTCGAGGTCGCTGGGGAGCTCGGCCGACGTTCCGCCTTGCTGCGGCCTCCGCTGTCCGCACGCGCCGATCTGGCGCGAGGATGCATCGCGGTCGATGACCTGGTCGGGGCCGCCGAGCTCCTCGGCGGGCTCGGCCCAGGGCTCACACCGGCCGGGGACGACGTCCTCGGCGGCGTGCTGTTCATGCGACGACTCCTTGGAGGGGAGCGGGTGACCCCGTCCCTATCGGCGGCCGCGGGGATCGTTGCAACCACCGAGATCAGCCGGGCCTTCGTGTCGTGGGCGGCCCGTGGGCAGGTGCTATCCGCGGGCCACGACCTGCTCGTGGCCGCGGCCGGCGGCGATCGGTCGGGGGCCGAGGCCGCAGCGAGAGAGCTCGTCCGGGTCGGGGAGACCTCCGGCGCCGACTTCGCCCTGGGCTTGGTCTGGGCGCTTCAGCCCCCAGGCTGATCCGCCCGGCCCACGGACGCGAGCTCCCGGTACAGCTCCGCATGCGCCCTGGCCGATGCCTCCCACGTGTACCGTGAGGCGACACCCGGGCCCGCCGCGGCCAGGCTCGCGCGGAACCGATGGTCGCGAGCGACGCGTCCCATCGCCTCGGCCAACGCGTCGACGTTGCCGGCCTCCACGAGCACGCCCTCATCCTCGGTGAGGTACTCGCGGAACACCGGGATGTCGCTGGTGATCACCGGAAGTCCGGCCGCGAGCGCCTCCAGGACAGCGAGCCCCCACCCCTCCTTCACCGAGGGGAACACGAAAGCGTCCGCCGCCTGGTACCAGTCGACGAGGTCGTCGTCTGGGACCGTGCCGAGCATCGCGATGTCGCGGCCGATCTCCACCCGCAGCGCGCGGGCCCGCCCGAAGAAGCGATCCCTGTACTCGGCGTGATCCTGGAACGCGTGGGCGCCCACGACCGCCAGGAGCGGGGGCGGGTCCAGCAACTCGCGGAGTCTCGCGAGCGCCTCGAGGAGCTCGAGGCTCCCCTTGCGGGGCTCGACCCCGCCCACGGTGAGGAAGAGGAACCTGCCGTTGGCGCCGATCGAGGCCCGCAGCGCGGTGCCATCGAAGTCGGCCCGGCGCCGGAAGCGGTTGGCATCGACCCCGTTCAGGACCACGGTTGCCCGTACGCCGAAGTCGCGCTCGAGCACGTCCTTCCAGTACTCGCTCACGACGAGCACCTGGTCGGGCGCGACGATCGAGCGTCGCTGGCACTCGACGAGCGCCCGGGTCGTGAAGTCGTCCACGTGGTGCACGGTGCGGATCACTGGGATCCCGAAGCCAGCGTCGCGCAGGTCGAGAGCCGCCCGGGCCACCACGCAGTCCTCAGCGTGCACGAGATCGAAGCCCGGCAGGACCTCGGCGAGCCGCTGCATCAGCGTGTCCACCATCGCGAACACCCGCTCCTCGAGCGTCTCGGCGGGCGGGGGGGCCTCGAAGATCGTGTGCGGGGCGGTGGTCGGTCGGAACAGGCCCACCCGCGGATCCCCGAGCGCGAACAGGTGTACCGGCACGCCCATCCGGTGCAGGGCCTCGGCCAGGCACAAGGAGTGCACGACGCCGCCCCGAGGCCGGGTCGAGTAAGTGAGGAGCGCGACGCGCGGGGAGTCGGTCACGGCCGCTCCCGGATGATCGCCGGGTCACGGGCGGCGATCGCGGCTGCGGCGAGCGCCGCCCGCGCCGCCGTCGGAGCGACGATGCATCCCGCCTCCTCCAGTGCCATGCACTGCGCGGCGAGGTTCTGTGGGTCGGTATCGGTCCCGAGCACGTAGGCGACCACGGCAGCTCCTCCGGCCGCCGCCTCGGCGCAGGCCGGGGCAAGCACCTCGGCCGGATCCGGATGGGAGCCGTGGCCGAGCACGACGTCGATCAGGACGACCGCGGTCGCGGGATCACGGCCCTGCTCCACGATCGCCTCCGACCGCGCGTGCGGATCGATCATCGGGTGCGGTCTCCCTCTCGTGTACTCCTCCTCCCCCATGTCGATGCACACGTGGGCGTCGGGCGGACCCGGCACGCCCCATCCTTCGCGGAGCGGCACGTTGGAGCGGACGGCGCCGAGCCTGGCCGAGATCACCACCATCGACTCGTAGCACAGGGTGCCCCCGGAGAAGAGCCCGCGCACGGCTACGCGGGAGGCCGGTAGGCGGGCGGCAGCCGCGGCGACGGCGTCGCCCAAGCCGGGCGATGGCGCGGGGCGGGGCAAGCCGAGCGCGTCCAGCGTCGCCTCCACGGCGCCCTGCAGCGTGCGCTCGAGCCGGACGCTTTCGGGGGGCGAGAGCTCTTCCTCCAGGCCGAGCAGCGCGACGACGGCCGGCTTGCCTCGGAGATCGGACAGGATCGCGCGCGCGACCGAGGGAGACGGCGGCTTGGAGGCGACCAAGATCGCCCGGGTGGCCTCGTCGTCCAGGAGAACGCGCACGGCCAGGCGCGTCATCGTTCCCCCGACCCGCTCCGACAGATCGCGACCGCCGACCCCGATCACGTGAGACACACCCGTCCCCCACCGATCGAGGAGCGTCATGACCTCCTGGGCCCCCGTGCCCGCCGCCGCGACCACACCCACGGGTCCGGGCCGCACGTCGTTCGCGAATCCGAGCCCCACGTGGCCGAGCATCGCCGTGCCGGCTCCGGGGCCCATCACGAGGAGCCCGAGCTCGGCGGCGCGTTCCTTCAGTTCGACCTCCTGATCGACCGGGACGTTGTCGCTGAACAGGAGAACGTGCAGGCTCGACGAGAGCGCCCGGTGGGCCTCGAGACCGGCATACTCGCCCGGCACGGAGATGAGGGCGACGTTTGCCCCGGGAAGCTCGGCTACCGCCTCTTCGAGCCCTCGGGGGATGCGCTCCCGCTCCCGGGGCTCGCCGTCGCCCGCGCCCGCCCGCGCGGAAAGCGCGGTCTCGGCCGCCTCGAGCGCCGCATCCGCGTCCGCCCGCGAACCAGCCTGCGCCGCCAGCACGAGGTCGTTCGCGCCCGCGCTCTCGAGCGACGCGTCATCGAACCCCTCAGCTCCGAGCGTCTCGAGGTTGGCCGGCGTCCCCATCACCGCGGTCGCCCACTCGACGCCGGGGCGGCGGGTCATCGTTCGGATGGCGGCCATGAGCAAGACCGAGTCCACGTAGGTGTCTCGGTGGATCCGGACGAGCCGCTCGCTCATGCGGTAGGGATCCCCGCCCGACGCTGGGTGGCGACGGACCAGGCCAGGACGAGCGCGACGACCGCGATCCTCATGTCGACCTGAGCGCCATCCACACGGCCTTCACTGGGCGCGAGCCGGAGTTCCACCAGCGGTGCGGACGATCCGTCCGGAAGTGGAGCGCGTCACCCCGACGGAGCGCGTACTCCTCCCCCCCGACCTCGAAGCCTAGGGTCCCCGAGAGCACATAAACGAGCTCCTCGCCGGGATGCTCCATCCGTTTCGGGCCGCTGTCGGCACCGGGCTCGACCGTCGCCACGGCACCCGCCATGAAGAACCGGCCATACGGGCCGCTGATCCCGCGGAGCTCGAGCCCGCCCTTCGAAGTGAACACCGGCCGCCGGTCGGCCGCGCGGATCAGCACGGCCGGGCGGTCCTCCTGCTCCTGCTCCTCGATCAGGTAGGCGACGGATCGGTTGAGCGCGCCAGCGAGCTTCATGAGGGTCGTGATGGTCGGCACCATGCCGTTGCGCTCGATCTTGTGAATCGCGGCCGCGGACACGCCCGAGCGCTGCGCGAGCTGCTGGAGGGACAGACCCTTCTGTTGCCGGAGCTCCCGGATCTTCGGTCCGATCGATGCGATGATGTCGTCCAGTCCGTCCCCCTCTCGACAAGAACACCGCCGGACGGGTAGAGTGCGGTTCACCCACTAGAGGCTGAATCGGCGTTCATCATAGTGAAGAGCGCGGCGGGGGAGCAAGCACGGGTCGATGGGGGCACCACGGATCGTCATCGTCGGCGGCGGTGCGGCCGGGATCGGGGCGGCCGGTGCCGCCAAGCAGTCGAACCCCGCTGCCGAGGTCGTCGTCTTCACAGAGTTCGAGGACGTTGGCTACAGCCCCTGCGGAATCCCTTATGTCCACGGCAAGGAGATCCCCGACTTCCAGCGGCTCTTCCTCGCTACCGAGGAAACCTACCGGGAGGCGGGGATCGACATCCGCTACCGGACCCGCGTGAATCGCCTGGACCTTGCCGGACATCGGGTCGAGGTCGAGGGTCAAGAGCCGGTCGGGTACGACGCGCTCGTGATCGCCACCGGGTTCCGCTACGCCGACCCCGGCGTCCCGGGTAGCGACCTCGAAGGCCTTCACTACGTGAAGAACATCCGCCGGGCGATCGAGTGGGACCCCATCCTCGACCAGGCCAAGACGGCCGTCGTCGTGGAGGCGACGCCGCTCGGCCTGGAGATGGTAACAGCGCTCGCGCACCGCGGCCTGGAGACCCACCTTGTCGATCCTCGGCCGTGGCCCCTCGCCGACGTCGCCGACCCGGACATCATGCAGCCGGTCGAGGAGTCGTGGATCGAGATGGGCGTCGGGATGCACCTCAACACCTCGGTCGAGTCCTTCGAGGGTGACGATGGCCGGGTGCGAGCGGTGCGGACGAGCGGGGGGGAGCTCACGGCCGACGTCGTCGTCGTGTGCACCCACAAGCGTCCGGAGAACGGGCTCGCCAGGGAGGCCGGCGTGAAGATCGGCTCGACCGGGGGCATCATCGTCGACGAGCGGATGGCGACCTCCCAACCCCACGTGTTCGCCGCTGGCGACTGCGTCGAGCTCCCGCACAGCGTCACGATGGTACCGGTGCAGGGTCTGTCTGGGAGCCACGCGTACGCGCAGGGAAGGACCGCCGGAACGAACGCAGCGGGCGGGGACCGCGTGTACGAGCCGGTGTACGTTCCGTGGGGCACGGTCGCCGGCAGGTGGATGATCGGGGGTGTCTCCTTCGGCGAAACAACAGCGACCGCGCTGGGGATACCGTACGTCGTCGGCACGGCCGAGGGCATCTCGCGCGCCCGGTACTACCCGGACGTCAAGAAGGTCCGGGTGAAGCTGCTGGCGGAGCCGGGCTCACAGAAGCTCATCGGCGCTCAGATGGTGGGAGGTGAGGGGATCAAGGAGCGGGCCGACTTCCTCGGCATGGCCGTGAAGAAGGGCCTAACGCTCGCAGACCTCGCGTTCATGGAGAACGTGTACTCACCCGCGATCGGGGCGCTGAACGAGCCGATCGCCCTGGCCGCGCAGAACGGTCTGGCGAACGCGAGGAGCTGAAGATGCCGTTCTTCGAGTGGTTGCGTCGCAACTCCGAGGCCTACCTCTTAGAGGCGGCGCAGCGGGAAATGGCGCAGCGGTACGGGCGTCCCGCCCCGGCCCACCGACGGGGCCCGAGCTCGTTCTTCTGGCGAGCGATCTTCACGCCCATCTATCGGCGACTGCCCTGGCGGCTACGGAGGGCCATCATCATGGCTATGCCCGGAAGCCACCGGCGCCGGTGGCAGGGACGCGGGCCTCCGGCTGGGGTGTGGGCAAGCTGGCGGAGCACGAGAACGCGATCGGGAAAGGAGACCAGCTGATGGCGGAGATCGTAGGCGAGCGGGTCCAGCCGGGCCAGGCCGTGGTCGACTTCGAGGAGAAGGTCTTTCCCGACATCGAGGCCGAGCCCGGGCAGAAGGCATACGTGTTCATGCACACCGTGCCCTTCGAGGGTTCGGTCGGCATCGTGAACATGCTCACGGCAACTCGCCTCGTTCGGAAGGGTTTCGACACCCACGTCGTGCTCTTCGGCCCGGCCTCGTTGATGGCGTCCGCGACCCGGGGATTCCCCAAGGTGGGAGACGAGGCCTTCCCAGGACACCTCAACTACAACAAGCAGCTCCAAACCATCATGGACGAGGGCGGACACGTGTACGCGTGTCGGTTCTCCGCCGCGGCGCTGTACGGCATGCGGGAGGTGGACATGATGGAAGGGGTGAAGCCGATCCACCCCCGCGACGTGGCGGATGCGGCCATCCAGGCCTGGAAGGAAGGCGCGTTCGTCATGAACACCTGGAACCTGTAGGGCGCCTCGATCCGGACCCCGGGCGAGCACCATGGGCCCGGGGTCCGTGCATCCCCGGTGGACGATTCCTTGACCAGGCTGGTGGCGGGCTGGCGGGCGGCCGAGCAACGGCTGTACCCGATCATCATGGCTCGCCCCGAGATGTCCGAGCGGTGCCTCGGACTGGTCCGCGCGATCGCCGATGACCTGGGCGAAGCGGACACGGTGCCGGCGCTCGGCAGGCGTTCAGAGGCGGGTGCCTCGATCGTCGACGGAGCGGCCGAGCGCACAGGGATCACGACCGAGGGTCTGGACCTCGACCTCGTCGCCGGCGCCGCCTTCTGCCTCCGCTACCGTGAGATCCTCGCGCAGACTGGCAAACGAGACGCGCGGCGGCGCATCGAGGAGGCCCGAGCGCGGGGAGAGCCCTGGGCGCTCGTGTACGAGACCGACCCGCGCGGCGATGCCCCGTACCGCCGCCTGGAGCTGCACCTTCCTAGCGGCGCTGGCGTTCACGCGTTCGTCGAGCTCGACGACGAGACCGGCGCCCCGACGTATCGCCTCGAAGCCCTTCCGCTGGACGCGCGCACCGGCGAACGGGTCGAGGACCTCCCACCGATTGCCCCCCGCCGGACCTTCGAGGACAGGGGCGAGTGGCAGGCCGCCGTCGACGCGCTCCGGGCGCGTCTGGAGGACCCCCACCGATCGGGCTGACGCCCCTGCCGCGATCGGCACCGACCCGTCGCTCATCCACGCCCCTTTACTGTCGTACGAGAGCGTGTATACCATCCGACACGGCAGCAGGATCTCAGGGAGGGGTGGAACGATGCCGCCGATCACGATCGTCTTCTTCGTCACGGGGATCGCCGTCTGGGCGAACTTCCTGTTCTTCCTGGGGGTTGGTGCAGATCCGAAGGAGGGCGGGTCGAACCCGCTCACGTCCGTAGGATGGATCACGCTGACCGCCGGCCTGGTCGACTTCGTCCAGGCCTTCGACATCATCTCGAACCAGCTGGCTGGGGACGCCTCGACCCTGCTCGCCGGGCTCGTCGCGATCTACGCGGCGTTCTTCACGTTCCTGGGGATCACCGAGATCCGGGGCCTCGACCTGCGTCCGCTCGGCAACGTCTCCCTCGCCGTGGCCATCGTCCCGCTCTTCTACTGGGAGTTCTTCACGGGCGGATGGATGTTCCGCTCGATCCTCGTCGTGTGGGCGATCGTGTTCCTGGCGATCGCGGCCACCACGTACGGACGGCTGAACCCGAAGATCCTGGCGGCGCTGCTCTTCGTGACGGCGGTCTATACGTTCTGGACCCCCGCCGTGATCCTCGCGCTCGGGGAGTCGATCCCGTAGACGGCGGAACGCTTGCTGCTGGGCACTGCGCCGCTCCGCCCGCGCCCCGGGGCGTGGTCGCGCCGGTGGATGTCAGTAGCGGCTGAACTCTGACAGTCCGAAGGCTGCGGCAGGGACGTCTGTCTGCCCCTGGCGATCCCGGCCGGGGACGCCGAATGACACCATGCTTCGTCCGGTCGGTGACCGGTCAGTCCGTGGCCT
>Ga0209172_10001967_pt1 | contig 39353 bp, 35 predicted proteins | sample LarsenN4metaG_FD_184113 | JGI IMG/M metagenome (GOLD analysis project Ga0209172, IMG submission 184113) | Hot spring sediment bacterial and archeal communities from British Columbia, Canada, to study Microbial Dark Matter (Phase II) - Larsen... ... | reverse complement strand
CACAGAGAGCGCCACGCCCCCGTAAAAGGGGGGTGGCCGACTTCGATCAGAATGGGTGGCCGGATTGCGCCAGAACAGGTGGCCGACTTGCGCCAGATTCACTGGCCGCCTTCGCCCGGATTACGCAGTCCGCCTCGGTCGCGCCGTTGGATTCCAATGGGTTGCCGCGGACGATTGGGCCGTTGCCGCTCCTGAGACCGTCCGCATCATCGCCGGCCGTCCGCAAGCCTTGCGACGCAAACCCATTGGCCGGAATGAGGTTCGTCTGATTGGTGGACGCTGCGGACGGTGCGGACGGTTGCGCCCGTGTAGTTTCTGGCGCGGACGATGACCCGGTGGTGATGCGGATGATGCGGGTCCGCGCCCGGCCCTCGCGCTCGAAGCCGATCTCGATGCCGACCTTGCGCAGGAAGGTCGCCGCCCGGCGCAGACGGCCCGCCAGCGCCCGCGGGCTGTCCGGCCAAGTCTTCGACTTGGCAAGGCGCTCGCCTGCCACTTCCGCAAGGGCGCCCAGAAGCTCCGAGGCCGTTCCCGTCCACTCCGTCCGCGCCGCCATCAGTGTCCGCACCGCGGCGGCGATTGGATCGGCATCGATCACTCCCTCCACGGCCTCTTCGCGATTGCCGCAATAAGCCGACCAGAAGGTGCCGGCCGGCCACAGCGCCGTCTCGCAAGCCGTGGCCCACAACGCGAAGTCCGCCATGCGCGGCAGCTTGTCGAGGCGGGTTTGCGGCAGCATCGCCAAGCCCTTCGCCGCCGCGTCGAGCAGCGCGCCAAGGATGCGCGGGCGCTCGGCCTCGAACGCTGCCCACAATTCCTGCTCGGGCCGGCGGCGCTCCTCGGGGATCGGTTCGAGCGTAAGAAACAAAGCCCGATCGGCCAAGTCCGGGCGCGTCACGATGTCCTCGATCCCGTTCAGGATGACCGGACGCGCGGCGTCGAACAGCACCTCGTCCTGGTCGGAATAGAGCTGCCGCACGGCAAAGCCGCCGCCGGTGGCGAGCCGGCAGAGCGTATCGGAAATCCAAGCGGGCAGACCCGATACGTTGTCGAACGCGAGCACATGGCCATTGCTTGCGGCGATGAACAGGTCGCGATCCTCGCGCGGCAGCGCCCGCAACGGCGCGGTGTTTGGATCGAGCAACGCGCGCAGGATGGCCGAGAAGGTGGATTTTGCCGAACCCTGCTCGCCCGACAGCACGATCACCGGATAGGGTCCGCGATTGCGCAGGCACGCAAGCGCCCAGGCGATCACCAGCACGAAATCGGCATCGGAACGGACATTGAGGAACGATCGTAGCGCCTCGACCGAACCGCCTGCGATCGGCGCCGGCAACGCCTGCATTCCGGCCGCACGGCGGAAGCGCACGGGCGGATTGTCGATCACCCGCCAGCCGGTGGCGTCTATCTCCACCGCCCGCCATGTCTCGTCGCCAAGGTCGAGATAGAGCCGCCCGTCGAGGCCACCGATGCGAACATGAACCGTGCGCTCCGGCGCGTCGAAATGCGCCTTGGCCTCGATCACGTTGAGGGCCGATTGCAGCGCTTCCGAACTCGGCGCGCCGCCCGTCGCCTCAAAGAAGCGGCGGGCGAGCCACCGCCGAAAGCCTTTGGCGCGGATCGGCCAGGTTTCACGATGGCCGTTAATGTCGAGGTCGGCGAAGCCGGTGCCGTCCGGCGCATGGAACAGCTCGGCGGATTGCGCGAGCTCGATCAGGATGTCCGCCTGCGTCGGCCGGCGGCCGCCCGCTTCGCCGCTTTCTTCGGCGATCGCGTCATCGAGCGCCGTCAACCGGCATCCGGCCTTCTTCAACTGCGCCCGCAGCGCCTCGAAGGCAGCGCGATCGTCACGCTTGAGTGCCATGAGGCATTCGAGCACGTCGGGCACGAAGGCGGCGCCGGGGTCGGCGGCTGTTCTTTCGACGAGGCCCTCCAGCGGGTCGCGAACCTCCTCGGCCGCATCGATGGCGGCGCAGATCGGATCGTCATTGCCGCCGGTGTCCAGGGTGCTCATCGCGCGGTCTCCTCGATGCGAGGCGTGCGGCGCATCAGCAGATCGTTGAAGTCCATCCCTTGCGGCGGACGCGCAATGCGCACGCGCCGGCCCTCTCGCTTCCAGCGCCAGGCGCAATCCTGTGCCGCCGCTTCGCCGGGATCATCGCCATCGGCGAGCACGATCACGTCGCGAGCCGCATGCGGCAGGTCGAGGGAACGCAGGCCCGAGGTTGAAAGCGCAGCCCAGGCGGTATGGCCGCTCGCCTGCATGGCGGCAAGGCAGGTCTCAATGCCTTCGCCGACCATCAGCACGTCGCGCGGTTCGGCCAGCCGCACCGCGCCGCCACGGCAGGGACCGAACATCATCTTTGAGGGTTCGACCGGCGCTTTAGTGCTTCCGTCGCGTGCCAAGAACGTGCGGTGAATGCCGATCGGCTTGCCGTCCGCGCCGTGCGTGACCAGCGCCACCATCGCCGGCCAGACGCCGCCCCAAGGATGCTTCAACCCGGCATGGAAGCGGATCGACGGCGAGATCGGAAGGACGAGACCACGCAATCGGAGATAGGTCTCGACCGGCGTTCCCTCGGCCGATTGCGCGCCGTGCCAGATGGCGAGCGCCGCTTCAGTTCGCCTTATCGCGTCGTCGTCGGTCTCGGACGTCGGCACTCGATTGGGCTTGCCCAAGAAGTGGGCCGGGCGTCGCTCGTCCGTGTCCCAGATACCGCGCGCCCGCAACGCGGCGATCACGTCGCGCTGATCGCAGCCGGCATGGCAGCGCACGAGCACCTTGCCGTCGCGGGCGTCGGTAATCGATAGGCTCGGCTCGCGGTCGTCATGCACCGGACAACGCGCCATCCAGGCGGCGCCGGCCTTGCGCCCGCCGAGCGCCCGGGCAAGGCCTTCAGCGCTCATCGCCGACCTCACCGCGCCGAAGATTGTCGGGCTGAGGTGCTGGCGGTGTCGGATTCAATCGGCGGGAGGCTTGCGAGCCAGCTGCGCAGATCGTCGACGCGAATGAGAGTCTTGCGTCCGTACTTGGCGGCAACGAGATCGCCGCGCTTGATCGCCTCGTAAAGCGTGGTTCGGCCGATCCGGGCAGCGGCGCAAGCCTCGGCGACCGTCAGAGCAAGTTGTTCCATGATTGTCTCGCCATCGTTGACCGGTTTAACTCCGGCGGTCAGGCCCGCGTTCGCGCGGGCGATGGCGGATTAATCTAAACAAATTCCCCGATTTGTCGCCATTGCGAATGCGGTTTTTTCTACGTCTTGGTCCGGGGTTTGCCGTCGAATGTCGTCGAATGCAGAGATCGCCGTTGTCGCTCTTCGCGCTCAACGCGAATCATCTCTCACAACGGAGACGCAATTGGGTTCGGCTCTCTTCGCCGAAGATAGATTCGCCTCTCGCATTTGGCGTGTCGATTTGGGCCGCCGGACCGCGCGCGAACGTCGCGACGGGAATCGAACCCGCGATTTTTTAAGGCGGAAAATGCGTTGGCTGACGTGTTGGCTCGCGACAAAATCTCATTGAGAGACGTTTTTTATATCAATGGCTTGCGTCCAATTTTCGATTCCGCCCCTGGGCACCACCCCTCCGCCCGGTTGAGACTGCGCTCGACGGCACGCCCCGCGCACACCTCGGCGGGTTGGGATCGGGATCGGTGTCGTGGGCCGCGCCGCCGCCCACCCGCCCCTCCCGTGCAGCACGGCCCGGCGCACGGAGGACCTGGACTAGCCGGCCGCGAAGCTCCCTTGCGCCAAGTCACGAGCCCGCCATGAGTCGATGCCTGCGCTCGGCGCCGGCGGGGAACAGCGGCGCGGCGGAGCCGCACAGGCGCGTCGGGCCGCGTTGGGCAGCGCGTCAGGCTGCGAGCTGGCGGCGCAGCGTCTCGCCGCGGTAGCTCAGCGCCTCGGCGACGTGGACGCGCGCCACCTTGTCGGCGGCGTCGAGATCGGCGAGCGTGCGCGCCACCCGCAGCGTGCGGTGGAAGCCGCGGGCGGAAAGCCCCAGCCGCTCGGAGGCCTGGCGCAGCAGATCGAGGCCTGCGGCATCGGGCATCGCCACCTCCTCGAGCAGCGCACCCGAGCACTCGGCGTTGGTGCGCACGCCCCTGGCGCGCAGCGCGGAGTAGCGTGCGAGCTGGCGCTCGCGGGCGGCGCACACGCGCTGGCGCACCTCGGCGCTGCCCTCGGCGGGGGGCGGCAGCACGAGGTCGGCCGCCGACACCGCCGGCACCTCGATCTGCAGGTCGATGCGATCGAGCAGGGGGCCGGAGATGCGCCCCATGTAGTCGGCGGCGCAGCGCTGGCCGCGCCGGCAGGCCTGGCCCGGCGAGCCGTTGCCGCACTTGCAGGGGTTCATGGCAGCGACCAGCTGGATGCGCGAGGGATAGGCGATGCGGTGGTTGGCGCGCGCAATCACCGTCTCGCCGATCTCGAGCGGCTGGCGCAGGGCGTCGAGCACGTTGGGCAGGAACTCGGGCAGCTCGTCGAGGAAGAGCACGCCCAGGTGGGCGAGCGACACCTCGCCCGGGCGCGGCTTGGAGCCGCCGCCGACGAGGGCCGCCATGCTGGCCGAGTGGTGCGGCGCGCGGAACGGCCGGCGCGTGGCGATGCGCCCGCCCAGGAGCTCGCCCGCCAGCGAGTGCACCATCGACACCTCCAGCATCTCCTCGGGCGTGAGCGGGGGTAGGATCGAGGGCAGGCGCGCGGCCAGCATCGACTTGCCCGAGCCCGGCGCGCCGATCATCAGCAGGTTGTGGCCGCCGGCCGCGGCCACCTCGAGCACCCGCTTGGCGCTCTCCTGGCCCTTGACGTCCCTGAGGTCGGGCAGCGGGGCGGCGTCCTCCTCCACGTTGGGCTTGGGCCGGGCGAGCGTCTGCAGCCCGGCGAAGTGGTTGACGAGGGAGAGCAGGTGCGGCGCGGCGAGGATCGTCATGTCCTCGTCGGCCCAGGCCGCCTCCGGCCCGCAGGCGCCGGGGCAGATCAGGCCCTTGCCCATGGCGTTGGCGCCGATGGCGGCCGGCAGGGCGCCCGGCACCGGGCGGATGGAGGCGTCGAGCGCCAGCTCGCCGATGGCGGCGAAGCCCTCGATGGCATCGGGCGAGACCGCGCCCATGGCCACCATCAGGGCGAGGGCGACGGGCAGGTCGAAGTGGCTGCCCTCCTTGGGCAGGTCGGCGGGGGCGAGGTTGACGGTGATGTGCTTGAAGGGCAGCCCCAGGCCCACCGCGTGGAGCGCATTGCGCACCCGCTCGCGGCTCTCGGCCACCGCCTTGTCCGGCAGGCCGACGATGGCGAACACGTGCTGGCCGCCGGAAATGCGCACCTGCACCTCGACCGGCTTGGCCTCGATGCCCACAAAGGCAACGGTGGCGATCTGCCCGTACATGGTGCCCCTCTGCCCGCCCGCTGGCGGCAAGCTAGAACGGGGCGGGCGGAGCAGTCAAGAACAAATTGAGAACATGGCGCGCAGAGCTGGCCCGCGTCTGCCGATTCAGTGCTTGTGCTTGGCGCCGTCCTCCCCGGCCTCCTCCTCCTCGACCATCACCTCTACGGGCATGCGGCCGGCCTTCTCGAACACGAGCGTCACCGGGAAGCTGTCGTAGGCGTGCAGGCGCTTGGCGAGCTTGTGAAGGAGCAGGCGCGGTCCGGCGGGGCCGAGCACCAGCTGGCCGTGGGCAGGGACGGCGAGCGCGGCAACCGTCGTCGGCAGGGTCATCCCGGCCACGCTCTGGAGATCGACCAGCTCGACCTTCTCCGCCAGCGGGCACTCCGCCCCGACCAGGCGCTCGGCGGACGCGCCCGCGTTCTTGACGGTCAGGTATACGGCGACGTTCTCGACCGCCTCCTTCGTCGGCGCCGGGGTCCAGGGATGCACCACTTCCAGCGCGCTCTTCTTATGGCTGTGCGTGCGCGCAGCCGATGGCGCAAGCGCCACCATCAGCAGCACAACGACCGTCCTGGCCAGGCCCTGTCTCAAAAGCTCACCGCCACGCCGGTCAGGATGCGATAGTCCGTCTCTGCCTGCAACCCGTTCATGCTGTTGACGATGGGAATGCCTACGGAGAGGAAGGCCGACAATGCGCCATGGGAGAGCCGGACGCCCGGCGACACCATGACCACGTTGCCGCCGGAGTTGGGGGCCTTCACGCCGGCGACCTCCTGGCGCGCGTGCCACTCCCCGTTGAGCTCGAGCACGAGGTCGAGGGCGGGCCCGCGCGGCGCCCTCGCCTCCTCGTGCGCGTGGTCGTGCCGGCGAGCCTTGGGCCCGCCGTGGTGCATCATCCCGGGAGGCGCGCCGGCGTACATCGGCCTGCCGTGCGCATGCGCGGCCCCGATCAGCCGGTGGGACACGGCGAGGTTGTACTGGAAGCGATCGCCGAGATCGGTGCTCTGGGCGCCCTCCCTCGCCAGCACATAAAGAACGTTGCCGTCGAAGGACCACGCCCCCGCCCGCTTGGTCAGAGCCAGGCCGAAGAGGCCGTCCCACGAGCCGGAACCCGGCTGGAACTCGGTCTCGAAACGCTCGCCGCCGCTGGTCTTCTCGTGCGTGCTTCCGGTCGGTGCCTTGATGCCGAGCATCAGGGCGGCTTCGAGCCCCGCGGCACGCTCGTTGTAGAATCTGTAGTGGCCGAGCACGTCGACATCGCCGATGCCTGCGGAATGGCCGAGCTCGTGGATTTCGGGCACGCCGGCGTGAACGTGCCCCTCGCGCAGGCCGGTGCGCCTGACGTAGGGCAGCCGCAGGCTTAGCATCAGGTCGTGGGTGATGCCGTAGGAGTAGAGCAGGGACGGTGCCAGGATGGCATCGATGCTGTGCGGATGCCCCGGCTGGCCGAGCTGGGCATCGCTCAGGCGGTTGAACCTCAGATACTCGAAAACGACGGCGGCGGAGCTTTCGCCTCGATCCAGCGTCGTGCCCGGGACGGTGACGATGGGGCCGGCGGCCCCGCCGGATCCGGCGCCCGAGGGGTGGTGTGCGGAGGCCGGCGAGGCGAGCAGCATCGCCCCTGCGGCGGCGACAAGGAAAACTCGGTACATGGGAGGCTCTCCCGAACGCATACGATCGTGGACGCACTTGGTTTGACTGGAGCCGTCACATCGGGAGCGGCGGTGCGCGGCATCCGATGCCGCCGAGGCTGAGTCGGGCCTCACCTGTGCGCGACGAAGGCTCGCGGGACGGCCGGGCGCACCGCGACGGCGCCGGAAACGCACAGGCTCCGGCCTCTGCGGCAGGCGCGCCGCTCCCGAGGAGCAGGCAGCTTGGACAATGCGCTCCCCCGTGCTTGCGCCGGGCCGGCAAGGGGCTGCCGTCCCGCTCTGCCGCTGCGGCACCGGCCGCGGTGCAGATGACCATCGGACCAAGGATTTCGTCGGCGGCCTGGGTCGCCTCTGCGGGCGCAAACACCCCAAGCACGTTGCCAAGCAATGCAACCGCGGCGATCCAGGCGACGACATTCCTGTGGCTTCGGCGCATCATCAGCCTAGGCGTGTGCGCCATGACTGTTGCATGGTCAATTCCGCGGCGCGATCCGCTCGACGTTAGGGTGCACGCCGTAGCCCGTCTGCAACAGCGGCGGGCGTCGGGCGCAAGTCTGCCTCACACCGCGGCCGCCTGGCGCTTGGCCAGCACGCACAGATTGGCGAGCAGCTGCCCGATGAGCTTCCTTGCCGTATCGTCGGTGAGATTGCCGGCCTGGTCGAACTTGCTCGCCGCCTGGGCGATCAGCACCTCGGGCTGGGTGACGCACGGCATGTCCAGGAACACGAAGCACTGGCGCAGGTGGTATTGCGCCCGCGCGCTGCCGAGCGCCCCGGTGGAGGCGCCCATGAGCGCCACCGGCTTGCCCTTCCAGGCGCTGTCGCCGTAGGGGCGCGAGGCCCAGTCGATGGCGTTCTTGAGCGCGCCGGGGATGGAGAAGTTGTACTCGGGCGTGACGATCAGGACGGCATCGGCGGCGCGGATGCGGGCCTTGAGATCGGCGACGGCGGGCGGCGGCGTCTTGTCGTTGTCCTGGTTGAAGCCCGGCAGGTCGGGCAGGTCGAGCGCCTCGAGCGTGGCGCCGGCGGGCACCAGCCCCTGCGCAGCCCTGAGCGCCATGCGATTGAAGGAGCCCTTGCGCAGGCTACCAGCGATCCCGAGGATTTTGATGTCGGCCATGTGCTGAGGACTCCGAGCAGTCTGAGGCATCGCCGCACAGTCTCACTTAACGGGGCAACGGCGCAACGCGCCCGAGAGGTCACGAGATCGTGATATGACACACGTCCGTGCGGGCTCGTGCTCGCTCATTGGCCTGGGGCCGCCGGGGCTTGCCGATTGTCAAGGCCCCGGGCCCTGGTAACCTGCGATCGACTTGTGCGGGGACCGGCGAACGCGGCTGTGCGACAGGCGCCTCGTCGAGAATGAAAGCGAGCTTGCGTATACTCAGGAGAGCGCCCATGCCCGTCGCCATCCGCCAGATCCATCCCCTGTTCGTGGGCGAGGTCAGCGGCATCGACATCACCAGGCCCATCTCGCGCGAGGAGGCGACCGCCATCGAGGCCGGCATGGACAGGTACGCGGTGCTGGTGTTCCACGACCAGCCCGTGACCGACGAGCAGCAGATGGCGTTTACCAAGACTTTCGGCGCCATCGAGGACGCGCGCGGCGGCAATGTCACCCGGCCCGAGGACAAGCGCCTGCAGGTCGGCATGAACGACGTGTCCAACCTCGGCAAGGACGGCAGGCCGCTTGCGCGCGACAGCCGTCAGCGGCTGTTCAACCTCGGCAACATGCTGTGGCACTCCGACAGCTCGTTCCGTGCGATACCTGCCAAGTACTCGCTGCTGTCGGCGCGGGTGGTCAACCCCAAGGGCGGCAACACCGAGTTCGCCGACATGCGTGCCGCCTACGACGCCCTCGACGACGACATGAAGCGCCAAATCGAGGACCTGGTGTGCGAGCACTCGCTCATGTACTCGCGCGGGTCGCTGGGCTTCGTCGACTACACGGAGGAGGAGAAGCGCATGTTCAAGCCGGTGCGCCAGCGGCTGGTGCGCACGCATCCGGTGACGGGCAGGAGGTCGCTCTATCTCTCCTCGCACGCCGGCGCCATCGTCGGCATGCCGGTGCCGGAGGCGCGCATGCTGCTCCGGGACCTCACCGAGCACGCAACCCACGAGCGCTTTGTCTACGTGCACAGGTGGCGCGTCCACGACCTGGTGATGTGGGACAACCGCCAGGTCATGCACCGCGTGCGCCGCTACGACGAGAGCCAGCCGCGCGACATGCGCCGCACCACCGTGGCGGGCGAGGCGCCGACCGTGGCGCAGGCGGCGGAGTAGGCCGGCGCGCGAGCGCTGCCGGCCCCCGCGGCGCTGGCGTCGCCGCGGGAGCCGGCCGCGTGCGGTCAGTTGGCCTGGCGCTCCATGCGCTCGAAGAAGGCCTTGGCGTCCAGGGCGCTCGCCGGCGCGGCAATGCCGGCCAGGACGGACAGCGCGACCAGGGCGGTGACGATGGTCTTCATGGCAGTCTCCTCAGATTGGGCGATTGGCCGGCGGGATTGCCGCCATCGCTGGAGGGGACCATGCCCCGCGTGGCTGACCCGGCGCTGTGCCGCGGGTAACACGCACGCGCTTGTGAACGAGCGGGGCCGGCGCGTGCGAGGGAAGGGACCGCGCTGCAGTCCGGCGGCACCGGCTATTTGCGCGCCGGCTTGGCGGCCGCGCCGAAGAAGCGGTGCTCGACCCGGTCGCCGGGCTTGAGCCCGAGCCGCTCCGCCGCGCCGCCGGCCAGCTCAAGGCAGGCCACGACGTCGCCCCTCGAGGGGATGATGGTCTCCGACAGCGGCTCGGTGCGCGCCTCGATGCGATGCACGATGCCGTCGGCGCGGATGAACACCATGTCGAGGGGGATGTAGGTGTTGCGCATCCACATGGTGATCTCCTGCGGCGTCTCGTAATAGAAGAGCATGCCGCTGCGGTCGTCGAGGTGGGTTCGGAACATCAGGCCCTGGGCTTTCTCCTGGGGCGTCTCGGTGACCTCGACGTTGATCACATGGGTGCCCTGCGCGGTGACGAGGTTCAGGGTCTCGCGCCGGAGCGCGTGGGCGGGGTGGGCGTCCATCGCCAGCGTCACCATCAGGACGGCAAGAAGCCAGGCCGCCCGCAGGGCGGCCCGGCACAGGATCCGACGAGAGGACGGCGGCCCTCGGTCAGTGCTTGGGCGGAAGCCCGGGCGGTGGCCCGTCGGGGCGCAGCTCGGCTGCCATGCAGCCCTTGGCGCCCATGCCCCAGCGGACCTGCACGATCTGGTCCGGCCGCAGCTCCGTGAAGCCGAAGCGGCGGAGCGTCTCCATATGGACGAAGATGTCCGGAGTGTCCTCGCCACGGGTCAGGAATCCGAAGCCGCGAACCCGGTTGAACCACTTGACCCTGGCCCGCTCCCAGTCGCTCTCCGCCGTGACCTGCACGTGCGTGCGCTGGGGCAGCTGTGAGGGGTGAATGGCCGTGCTCTCGTCCATGGAAAGCACGCGGAACGCCTGGAGCCCGCGCGGGCGCTTGAGCACCTGGCAATGCACGCGCGCACCTTCATAGGCTGTTTGATACCCTCCAGCCCGCAGGCAGGTCACGTGCAGCAGCACGTCGGCCAGCCCATTGTCGGGGACGATGAACCCGTACCCCTTGGATACGTCGAACCACTTGATCGAGCCAGCGATTTCGAAGACCTCGACATTGGCCTCGGCGCCGGCCTGGGTCTCCCCCTCTCCCTCCTTGTTCTGGTTGCCCGCAAACCCTGCAGAGAGCTTGTCCTTCTCCTCTGCCATTACGACCCCCGCGTTTACGATTGAACCACACCGCACCGCCGCAGACGCCGTCCTCGGATTGGCCCTCTTCGAGTTCGACTCCAGAACGGTACGCACCCGCTGCTATAGCGAAAATACCCCTAGCCGACCAGAAATTTTTTTGTCTGCTATGGAAAAACTATGGCAAAACCCCAGAATCGCAATGCTAAAATACTCGCCCAAGATGCTGATCCCACCCAAGTCCTGGGCCTCCGGAGTGTGTTCTTCTAGGCTGTGGATCAGCTAACCTGTGAATGGCCGGTGGAAAACCTCAAATGAATGCGAAAAACCCTTGCCAGCACTGATGCGGTGCTGTCCCGTGATTCGCCACTGGTGCCCCGCCAGGCGATTCGGGCGGTGATGCTTCCGGGAAGACAACGGCCGAAATGCGACAGTCCTGTGGCGGCTCGGTGGCGACGTCAGCGCGGCCGCCGAACCGTTGCAGCCATGCTTCGCGCCCGCGCTTGCGCCTCGCCCGAGCCGGCGCGACAATCCTTCGAAGACTGGCGGTCCAGCGTGCAACAGGAGGCAGTCCGTGCGGTATCTCCATACCATGGTTCGCGTCACGAGCATCGAGCAGAGCCTGGACTTCTACTGCAACAAGCTCGGCATGCAGGAGGTCCGCCGGCGCGAGGATGAGGCCGGCCGCTACACGCTGGTGTTCCTGTCCGCTCCCGGTGACAAGGCGCGGGCCGACGCCGAGAACGCGCCCTTGCTCGAGCTCACCTACAACTGGGATCCCGAGAAGTACGGAGAGGGGCGCAACTTCGGCCACCTGGCCTTCGAGGTGGACGACATCTATGCCACCTGCGAGCGCCTGATGCGGGGCGGCGTCACCATTAACCGGCCCCCGCGCGACGGGCGCATGGCCTTCGTGCGCTCGCCCGACAACATCTCGATCGAGCTGCTGCAGAAGGGCCCCGCCCAGCCCAAGAAGGAGCCCTGGGCGTCGATGCCAAACACCGGCAAGTGGTGACCGGCGGGCCCGCGCGCGCCCCCGGCCGGCAGGGGTGGATTTGACTAAAAATCCAGCGGCGGCGGGATCGGGATCTTAAGTCCCGGTCGCTACGGTGCGCGCCCTGCAGCGCGCGCGGACCGGGGCACGTCCGTTGGCCGCGGGGGGTGAGGCACGGCCGGTCCGGCAACCAGCGCAGAGAGCCGCTCCATGTCTTGGCACAGCGCCGGCAAGGGTCCGTTCCCGTCGCTAGTCTCGCGCTCTGCCTCGCCCTGCCGGCCCGTGCCGGTGCGACGAGTCCAAGGGTAGACGATGCTTGACCGGTTGGGGCTGCAGCGGCCCAAGATCGCCACCAAGCTCTACGGCATCGTTGCGCTGACGCTGGCGGTGGTTTGCGCGCTGGCTTCGGCCACCATTCTGTTCGCCATCCGCACCCGGGATGCCGCAGTGCGGCTGAAGGCGGAGGACCTCGCCATCGTCGCCCGCGCCGACCGGGTGGCGGCGGCGCTCGCGCGGCAGCGGCGGCTGGTGGCGGCGGCGGCCGAGGCCGGAAGCGGGCAGCGCGAACGGGATGCGCAGGCCTTCGAGGAGCTATCGGCCAGCCTGCCGGCTCTGCTCCACGGCATGGGGCTCGGGTCGCCGCACGAGGCTGCCGGCACCGCCGACGATGCCCGGCGGCTGGGGCTTGCCGCCTATGCCCGACTGCGCGAAGGGCGGCCGGAGCAGGCCGCCGCTGCGGCGGGGGGCCACGCCGACGCCGTGGACAGGCTTGAGCGGCTCGTGCTCGCCGAGCGAGAGCGGCGCGCCGCCTCCGCCGAGGCGCATCTGGAGAGCCTTGCCGCAAGCTCCCGCACCGTCGCCGCCTGGATGGCGACGGCTGCCGTGGCCTTCGGCCTCCTCGTGTGCCCGTTGGGCCTGTGGATCCTGCGGCGGGCACTGGTGCGGCTCGAGGGGGTGGCGAGCGCACTGGTGCGCCTTGCCCGCAACGACACCTCCGTCGAGGTGCCGGCGCTCGCCAGCCTCGACGAGGTCGGGCAGCTCGCCCGCTCGGTTGCCGTGTTCAAGGCCAGGTCGGTCGAGCTTCTGCAGAAGAAGGGGGAGCTCGAGCGCCTCAACCTGCAGCTCGACGCCGCCATCAACAACATGCCGCTGGGCCTGTGCATGTTCGACGCGCAGGAGCGGCTGCTCGTGTGCAACCGGCGCTTTGCCGAGATGTACGAGCTGCCGGCCGAGCTCACCCAGCCCGGCACCGCGCACTGCGCGCTGTGGGACCACCGCGAGCGGCTCGGCGCCAGGCACTATCCCTCCGACTGCGAGGGCGCCTCGCCGGACGCCAACGCGCCGGGGTCCATGACCATCGAGTTCGGCAACGAGCGCATCATCTCTGTTGCCACCCAGCCCCTCAAGGGCGGGGGCTGGGTGGCCCTGCACGAGGACATCACCCAGCGCCGGCGCCAGGAGCGGGAGATCACCCGCCAGGCCCGCCACGATCCGCTCACCAACCTCGCCAACCGGGCGCTGTTCCGCGAGCAGTTGCAGCAGGCGCTTTTGCGCCTGCGCCGCGGCCAGGGCTTCGCCGTGCTGTGCCTCGACCTCGACCGCTTCAAGGCCGTCAACGACACGCTGGGCCACCCGGTGGGCGATGCGCTGCTCAGGCAGGTGAGCGAGCGCCTGCTCGCCTGCGTGCGCCAGGGCGACGTGGTGGCGCGGCTGGGCGGCGACGAGTTCGCCATCATCCAGGCCAACGTGCGCGATTCCAGCAGCACCGAGGCGCTGGCCGCCCGCGTGGTGGAGACCGTCAGCATGCCCTACGAGATCAACGGGCACCGCATCGACATCTCCACCAGCATCGGCATGACGCTGGCGCCGCGCGACGGCACCGACGCCGACCAGCTGATCAAGAACGCCGACCTCGCGCTCTACCGCGTCAAGGCCGACGGGCGGCACGGCTTCTCCTTCTTCAAGCCGGAGATGAACCACCACATCCAGGCGCGCCGCATGCTGGAGAACGACCTGCGCCGGGCGGTCGAGCGGGAGGAGCTCCAGCTCTACTACCAGCCCATGGTGTGCCTGGAGTCGCGCCGCATCGTCGGCTTCGAGGCGCTGACGCGCTGGACCCATCCGCGGCGCGGCGTCATGGCCCCGGCCGAGTTCATCGGCATCGCCGAGGAGATCGGGCTCATCGGCGAGCTCGGGGAGTGGGCCCTGCGCAAGGCCTGCCTGCAGGCGGCGCACTGGTCCAAGCCGGCGCGGGTGGCTATCAACCTCTCGCCCCTGCAGATCAGGCGCGACCTCGTCGATTCGGTGCTGCAGTCGCTCGCCGCCTCCGGCCTGCCGCCCGATCGGCTCGAGCTCGAGGTGACCGAGGCCGTGCTGATGCAGGACATCCAGAGCACGCTCGCCACCCTGCATCAGCTGCGCCAGATCGGCGTGCGCGTGTCCATGGACGATTTCGGCACCGGCTACTGCTCGCTGAGCTACCTGCGCGGCTTCCCCTACGACAAGATCAAGATCGACCGGGCCCTGATCGGCGACATCGACCGCAGCCACGACTCCCGGTCGATCGTGGAGGCGATCGTGCGCCTCGGCCGCAACCTCGGCATGGTGGGCGTGGCCGAGGGCATCGAGAACTTCGAGCAGCTGCAAGTCGTGCGCGGCTTCGGCTGCGTGGAGGGGCAGGGCTACTACTTCAGCCCGCCGGTGCCGGCAAGCCAGATCGAGCGCATGCTCGAGGCTCCCCTGGAGCGGCCGCGCAGCGCCGCGTAAGGCGGGCGGCGGCGGCGCGCTCAGTCGAGCGTGCGGCGGAAGCGGCGCACGGCCAGCGTCATGGCCACGAGCATGAGCCCCGCAAGCGCCATTGCCTCGAGCTGCAGGTCGTAGAGGGTGGCGCCCTTGAGCATGATGCCCCGGACGATGCGGATGTAGTGGGTGAGCGGCAGCAGCTCGCCCAGCCACTGCGCCCAGGTGGGCATGCCGGCGAACGGAAACATGAAGCCCGACAGCAGGATGTTGGGCAGGAAGAACATGAACGACATCTGCACCGCCTGCAGCTGGTTCTGGGCGATGGTGGAGAAGGTGTAGCCGATCGACAGGTTGGTGGCGATGAAGAGGGTGCTGAGCAAGGCGAGCAGGGCCACGCTGCCGGCGACGGGTACCTCGAACAAGGTGACGGCCAGAACCAGGATGAGCGCCGCCTGCAGGAAGCCGATGAAGATGTAGGGGGCGATCTTGCCCAGCATGATCTCGAGCGGGCGGATCGGCATCGACAGCAGGCTCTCCATGGTGCCGCGCTCGATCTCGCGCGTGACGGAGAGCGCGGTGAAGATCAGCATGGTCATGGTGAGGATGGTGCCGAGCAGCCCCGGCACGATGTTGAGGCTGGTGACGGCGGCGGGATTGTAGCGCCGGTGCTGGCGGATCTCGAAGGCCGGCACCGACTGGATGGTGTCGGGCAGGCCGCGGTCACGCGCGAGCGCGCTCTTGACGACGCCCTCCAGGGCGGAGAGGGCGGTGCCGGCGGCGACCGGATCGCTGGCGTCGGCGGCGACCAGCAGCGCCGGGCGGTCGCCGCGGCGCACGCCGCGCTCGAAGCCCGCGGGGATCTCCACCCCGAACAGGATGGCGCCCGAGCGCATCAAGTGGTCCATCTCGGCCTCGGAGCGGGCGAGGCGGGTGACGGAGAAGTAGGAGGTGTTGTGCAGGGCGGCCAGGATCGAGCGGGCGAGGTCGCTGTCCTCGTGCACGAGCACGGCGGTGGGCAGGTGGCGCGGGGTGGTGTTGATGGCGTAGCCGAACAGCAGGAGCTGCACCACCGGGATGAAGATCATGGTGGCGAAGGTGAGCCGGTCGCGGCGCAGCTGCACGAACTCCTTGATGAACATGGCGGCGGTGCGCCGGGCGGCGCCCGAGCCGCGGCGGGCGGCTTGCTCGGTCATTGGAAGTTGTCCCGCGAGCGGGCCATCAGGCTGATGAAAACGTCCTCGAGGGAGGGCTGCGACAGGCTCCAGGCGAGCTCGGCGCGGCCCCGGTAGGGGGCGATGGCGGCCTCGAGGCGGGCCGCGTCCTGGCCGGCAACGTGCAGGCTCGCGCCGAACGGGGCCACCATGTCGACGCCGGGCGTGCCGGCGAGCTCCTCGGCCAGGGCCGCCATGTCGGGCCCGCTCACCGTGTAGGTGCGCAGGCCGGCGCTGGCGATCACCTCCTCGATGGTTCCCTGCGCCAGCAGCTCGCCGTAGGCGATGTAGGCGATCTCGTGGCAGCGCTCGGCCTCGTCCATGTAGTGGGTGGAGACGAGCACGGTCATGCCCTCGGCGGCGAGCTTGTGGATCTCGCCCCAGAACTCGCGCCGCGCCTTGGGATCGACGCCGGCAGTGGGCTCGTCGAGCAGCAGGAGCCGCGGCGCGGGGAGGATGCAGGCGCCGAGCGCCAGGCGCTGCTTCCAGCCCCCCGACAGCTCGCCGGCGAGCTGGCGCTCGCGTCCGCCAAGGCCGAGCCGCTCGATGGCCGCCCGCGCCTGCCGCGCGGGGTCGGGCATGCCGTAGACGCGCGCCACGAACTCGAGGTTCTCCTGGATCGATAGGTCCTGGTAGAGCGAGAAGCGCTGCGTCATGTAGCCGACGTGGCGCTTGATCTCGTCGGCCTCGGTACGGATGTCGTAGCCCAGCGCCGTGCCGCGCCCGCTGTCGGGGGTGAGCAGCCCGCACAGCATGCGCAGCGTGGTGGTCTTGCCGGAGCCGTTGGGGCCGAGGAAGCCGTAGATGTGGCCGCGCTTCACCCGCATGGAGAGGTTGCGCACCACGACCTTGCCGGAGAAGGACTTGGTGAGGCCCTCCACCTCCACCGCGACGGTGCCGTTGGCTGCGTCAGCGCCGGGCATGGCTGGCCCCTTGCGCGGGCTGCAGCGAGACCGATACCGGCTGGCCCACGCGCAGCCGCTCGGGCTGGTCGGGCACCGCCTCGATGCGGAAGACGAGGCGCGCCCGCTCCTCCATGCTGTAGATCACGGGCGGCGTGAACTCGGCCTGGGCGGAGACGAAGGTCACGCGGGCGGTGAGGCCGCCCGCGCAGCCGTCGCAGGCCACCGCGATGCGGTCGCCGACGTGCACGAGCGGCAGCGTCGCCTGCGGCACGAAGAAGCGCACCCTGACGTTGCCGGGCGGCAGCAGCGACACGATCGGGCGGCCGGCCTGCACCATCTCGCCCTGGCGGAAGTAGATCTCCTGCACGGTGCCCGCCACCGGGCTCGCCACCCGGCGCCGCTCGAGCCGGGTGCGCGCGGAGTTGAGCCGCGCCTCGGCCGTGCGCAGGGCCGACTGGGCATCGTCGAACACCTTCTGCGAGCCGACCGCGCGCTTGAGCAGCTCCTGGGCGCGATCGAAGGTGATGCGCGCGTTGGCGACGGCGGCCTCGTTCTCGGCCACGGCGGCGCGCTGCAGGTCGGCATCGAGCGAGAAGAGCGGCGCGCCGGCCGCCACCTCGTCGCCCTCGCGCACCGACACGGTCTCGATCCGCCCCGGCTCGTCGGGGCTGACGAAGATGAAATAGGCCTCGACCCACCCCTGGAAGGAGACCGGCGCGGCAGCCCTGTGGAGGTAGGCGTAGGCGGCAAGAGCGCCGATGACCGCCAGCGCGCCGACGGCCAGGATGCGCGTGGCTGGTCTCATGGCGCTGCCTTCCTTTCGGGCTTGCCGGCGAGGACCTGCTGGTGGGCGCGCAGGAGGCCGCCGACATCGAGCGGGGCGATGCGGCCGAACAGGGCGTCCCAAATCACCGCCAGCAGCAGCGGCGCTACCAGGAGCTGGGGAAAGCGCGCGGCAGCGTCGGTGGGGAGCTCGCCGGAGGCGGCCGCCCGCGCGGCCAGGGCGCGCACGTGGGCGAGGCCGCGCGAGACCACCTCGCGGTGGTAGAACTCGGCCAGGGCGGGAAAGCGCGGGCCCTCGGCGATGATGAGGCGCAAGAGCAGCTTGCGCTCGGTGCCGAGCACCTCCGTCTCGAACAGGCGCAGGAAGGCGGCGAGCGCCTCCATGGGCGGCAGGTCGGCCGCGCCGGCAAGCGCGGCGAGCCGCTCCATCACCGGCGACACGGCGGTGCGGATCAGCGCCTCGAACAGCGCCTCCTTGTCGCGGAAGTAGAGGTAGAGCGTGCCCTTGGCGACGCCCGCCCGCGCGGCCACGTCGTCGAGCCGCGCCGCCTCGAACCCGCGCTCGGCGAACACGCCCAGCGCGGCCCTGAGGATGGCGGCGCGGCGCGCCTCGGGGGCCAGCCGGCGCGGGCCTCTTGGCGCCGCCGGTGCCCGGCTGGCCGTGCGCGGCCGGGCCGGCGCGGGCTTTCCCCGCGCGGAGCCGGGCCCCTTCCTGCGATGCTCGACCTTGGGCACGGACGCCGCCTCCGCCGTTTATGACTGACCCGTCAGTCATATGGCGCGGGGCGGCCTCCGGCGCAAGGGGGTGCATGCGTTGCCGCAGGCGGACCCGGCCGAGCCGGGTGCAGGGGCGCGGCGCGGGCGGAGAGGGGGCTGCGGGCGCGGCCAGGGTCGGGCCGGAGCCGGCGTGGAGCAGCCAGGGTCGGCGTGGGAGGCGCGGCGGCGGTATGGGAAGGGCTGCGGGCGCGGCCAGGCTCGGGCCGGAGCCGGCGTGGAGCGGCCAGGGTCGGCGTGGGAGGCGCGGCGGCGGTATGGGAAGGGCTGCGGGCGCGGCCAGGGTCGGGCCGGAGCGGGGGGCGCCGGGGCCGGCGGCGGGCGGAGAGGGCTGCAGGCGGGGCGAGGGGCCGGGACCGGCCCCGGTGGCGCAAAGGCCGGCACAAGAGGCGACGGCAAAGGCCGGCGGTGCGGCCGGCTTGATGCCCGGCGCGGCGGCCGCGGCCGCCGGCTACTCGCAGATCCTGGTGTTCCTGACCCGCTCGGCGAGGTCGATGTGGAAGTGGTTGCGGTGGGCCAGGTTGGCCTCCGGCCCCAGCACCGTGTTGAACAGCCTGCAGGCGGAGACGTGGGCCGCGCGCAGGAAATCGGACTTGCCGCCTGCCGCGGGCGAGTCCGGCTTGGGGCCGCCGAGCCGGCTCGGGGGGGCAAGCCCCAGCCCGGGCAGGGGCTGCTGGCCGAGCCCCGGGAACTGCACGACGATGCCCGGCACCGCCACCGGGGCATCGGGCCGGAGGATGCGCACGCCGGCCGTCATGGGCGGCGCCGCGGCGGGTGCCCCGCTCGCGGGCTCGTCGGCCGCCGCGGCTGCGGCCGCTGCCCGCTCGCTCTCCGCGTTGTGCCCCTGCGCGGCGATGTCGCGGGCGGTGGGACCCCAGTCGGCGACCACCATGGCCGCCTGGCCCCCGGCGGTGACGAACGCGCCGAGGTCGAGGGCGTTGGCCTTGCCGTGCTCGCTCAGCCGGCTGTCGCGGCGGCCGTAGGCGTTGCGGCAGGAGTAGGAGCTCATGGTCTCGATGCGGATGACGGGTGCGCCCAGATGCCGACGAGCGAGCGGCTGCACGTCCTTCTGCACCCAGCGGTGCAGCGCCGCGATCATGTCGCACGTGACGGTCGGCGGCGGAGAGAACGACACCTGGGGGTTGCTGCCGAGGCTCACGAGCTTCATGGGTGCCGGCGCCCCGCAGTCGGGCCCCTCGCGGATCGGCACCTCCGGCACCGCCACCACATCGAGGCCCTTGAGCAGGGCCGCGCAGCGCGCCTGCGCCAGCTCGATCTCCTGGGCCGTCCAGGCCTGGACGGCGGGCGGGCGGGCCTGGGAGCCCGCATCGGCCGGCGCCTTGCGGCTCACCACCGCCGGCCACTGGGGCGTGGCCGGGCCCGTCCGGGTGGCTGCCGCGCCGGCTGCGGCCGGCGCAGCATCGCGCGGCGCAGCGGTCTGCGCGGATGCTGCAGGCACGGCAAGCACGCACAAGGCGGCCGCCGTCGCCAAGCGTTTACCGCTCATCAGGATTTTGCCCCTCGTACGCCACCCCCGGCCGCGCCGCCGACGCCCACCCCTGCGGCCCATGGAGTCGCTGACTCGCAGCTGTCATATATAGCGCAAGATTGTGGCCGACGTCAGAGTCGGCAGGTTGAAAACGAGAGACGGGGACAACTTGTGGAAGAAGACGGGGCCGCACGCACGCAATCCGGCAGGACGCCGACGGCAGCGCCAGGCAGCGAAGGCGCCGGCCAGGACATCGTCGTCGCCGTGGAGGGAGCAGCCGGGGTCGTGACGCTCAATCGCCCGGCCGCGCTCAACGCGCTCACCAGCGACATGCGTGCGGCCCTGGCCGAGGCCTTCCCCCGCTGGAGCCGCGACCCGCAGGTCTACGCGGTCGTCATCTCCTCCACCTGCGAGCGCGCCTTCTGCACCGGCGGCGACGTGCGCCAGACGACCGAGAAGGCACGGACCAACCGGGCCGAGGCGGTGGCGTCGCTGGCGGCCGAGTACGCCCTGGTGTGGGAGCTCGACTGCTTCACCAAGCCCACCGTGCCCCTCATCGACGGGCTGGTGATGGGCTCGGGCGTGGGCATCTCGCTCTTCGGCACGCACCGGGTGGCCGGCGAGGGCTACCGCTTCGCCATGCCCGAGACGGCCATCGGCCTGTTCCCCGACGACGGGGTGAGCTTCGCCTTCGCCCGCATGCCCGGCGAGATCGGCATGTACCTGGCCCTCACGGGGCGCCGGATCGGCCGCGCCGACGCCTACGCCCTGGGGCTCGTCACCCACTGCATCCCGGCCGCCCGCTTCGGGGAGATCCAGGCCGGGCTGCGCAACGCCGACCCCGTCGATCCGCTGCTCGACGGGCGCCACGTGGACCCCGGGCCGGGCGAGCTCGAGCCCCTGCGGGAGGCGATCGCGCGCTGCTTTGCCGCCGACAGCGTGGAGGGGATCCTGGCACGCCTGCGCGCCGAGCGGGGGGCGACGCAGCCCTGGGCCGAGGGCGTGATCGAGGACCTTTCCAGGCGCTCGCCCACCTCCCTCAAGATCACCCACCGGCTGGTGCGGCGGGCGCGCCGGCTCGATCTGCGCGCCACCCTCCAGCACGACTTCCGCCTCGCCTGCCGCTGCCTCGACGGCCACGATTTCCACGAGGGCGTGCGGGCCATGCTGATCGACCGCGACCGCAGCCCGAGGTGGCGGCCGGAGCGGCTCGAGGACGTGACGGAGGCGATGGTGGACGCCTATTTCGCGCCGCTCGCCGAGGAGCTGGCCCTGCCCAGCCGGGTGGAGATGCAGGCGGTCGACCGGTAGGCGCGAGGCAGCCGCGGCCCTGCGTCGTCAACCCATGGCTTTAAGTTAGAAGAACCTGTATTTGTAGCGATATCAATAGGTTAGAAAGTTCTAGCTACCGATTTGCTACTGGCGTTAAGGTTGGCGGAGGGAGACGTAGGATGACAAGCGTAAATGTACTGACGGTGCTTGGGTTGTCGTACGACATCGCAGGGGCGGTGTTCCTAGGGCTGGCAGTGATAGCTAACCGCGCAGAGAAGATCGCTCTACTGTCGGGCACGGGTTGGGGTCACAACAAGTACGCTGGGCCAGCGATGGTTGAACAGCGGAACGATGGATGGGTCGGGCTCGGGCTGCTTGTGTGTGGGTTCGGACTTCAGATGGCTAACGAGTGGTACAAGCCAGGGGGCTGGATGCTCGTGTATGGACTTGCGCTTCTTGGTGCGCTTGCGGCTGCGTACCTGGGTGTTCGTAGGCGACTTGTAGACATTGGAGCAAAGGCCGTGGAGGAGGCTCGGGCCGCTCGTAGGAAGGCGGCAAATGAGGTGGGCTGATGGGGAGGCGGTGTGATCTGCTAGTTGTTGACTGAGTATCGTTTGAGCGTGAACCACAACCGACACCAAGCGAAGAAACCTCCTGGTTGTTTAATCTTTGCTGTGCGGATTCTTGTTCTACCGTCTGTTTTGTAGATGCGGATTTCGAACATATGTTTGACGTGTTACCCGCTCCCCCATCAACCCGCTGTGCTCATAGTGCCATTTGCAAGGAGTCCCGCTAGCTGACGATGGGGATTTCTTGCTGCCAATTTGCTACTAAATAGGTGAACTCACAGCCCGTAAGTCCCTGACTTGACACGAATCATGGTTTCGAATCCTTTAATCTTTGCAACGAGATAAACCACTGGCAGATAACGCAAAATTACCATATCGATTAAGTTAGAATTAGAGGCTTTCGCCTAGGCTGCGCGCCAATCCGGAGAAAGCATAACGAGCCGGAAAGCGTCAGACAGGTTGAGGCAACGGGCCATGAGTCTTGCGTTGGAGACGGGGCGCGCCCGCGCGGCCCCGGGCGAGGACAGCTTCCGCAGCGAGTACCTGCGGGCGCTCAGGATGATCGAGCGGCTCCACCGGCTGCTCCTCGACGTCATCAAGGACGAGTTCGACCGCCAGGGCGGGGCCGAGATCAACAGCGTCCAGGCGCTGCTCCTCAACAACATGGGCGAGGAGGAGCTCACCGCCGGCGAGCTCAAGACGCGCGGCTACTACCTGGGCTCCAACGTCTCCTACAACCTCAAGAAGCTCGTGGAGATGGGCTATCTCCACTACAAGCGCTCCGACAAGGACCGCCGCTCGGTGCGCGTGAGCCTGACCCCCAAGGGCGTGGCGGCGCGCGAGACCATCCAGAAGCTCTACCAGCGCCAGCTGGGCTCGGTGGAGACCGTGGGCCAGGTCACGCTCGAGGACTTCAAGAGCCTCAACAAGGCGCTGGTGCGCCTGGAGCGCTTCTGGACCGATCAGATCCGCTACCGCCTCTAGAGGCGGGCCCGGAGCGTCCGCCCGCCCTGCCCCGGCGCGGCTGCGGGCCAGGCCTGCCCGTGACGGATTCCGCGGCCGGCGCGCGTTCCACCGCCAGGGGCAGACCGTGGCGGCGCGCTCCGGGGCGGGCGCTGCCCCTCGCGCAAGCCGCCGCGTAGCCCTAGAATGGGCCGGGCCGGCTCCCGCCGCCCCTCCCGGGAGGGCGGGCGCACGCAGGGTGGCTGATCGGTATGAGAGCCAAGCGGTTGGCAGTCTTCGTGGCTGGCGCGGCCATCGTCGTCGGGGCCGCATATTTTTTTTGGCCTGAGCGCGTCCGCGAGCTTGCCCTGAGCCTGAGCGCGGGCGATGCCGGCAAGACCGCGCAGGCGCCGGCCAAGAAGGCACCGGCCAAGGGCCCGCAGGCGGCGCCGGTCACGGCCGCCACCGTGGCCTCCGGCGACATGCCCGTGATCCTCACCGCACCGGGCACGGTCGAGCCCCTCGCCAATGTCGCCGTCAAGTCGCGGGTGGACGGCCAGATCGTCGAGGTGCTGTTCAAGGAGGGCGATGCCGTCAGGCAGGGGGACGTGCTGTTCCGCCTCGACGACCGCCTGGTCAAGGCGCAGATCGCGCAGGCCGAGGCCGGCATCGCCAGGGACGAGGCCAGCCTGCGCGATGCCGAGGCGACGCTGGCGCGGCGCGAGGCGCTGATCGACAAGCGCATCGTCACGGAGGCCTCGCGCGATCAGGCCCGCTTTCTGGTGGATGGCCTGAGGGCCAGCATCCGCGCCGGCCAGGCGCTGCTGGAGTCGCAGAGGACCCAGCTCGACTACCTCACCATCCGCGCGCCTATCGGCGGCCGCACCGGCTCGCTCAACGCCAAGGTCGGCACCATGGTGCGCAACGCCGACACCACCCCGCTCGTGACCATCAACCAGACCAAGCCCATCTGGGTGACCTTCTCGCTGCCGCAGGCCGATCTCGGCGCCTTGCGGCGCGCGCTCGCCGCCAAGGCGCCGGCCGACGTCACCGTTGCGGGCTCGCGCGGGCCCGCGGTGGTGCCCGGCGTGATCGCCTTCATCGACAACCAGGTGGACAAGCAGACCGGCACCATCGCCGCCAAGGTGGTGTGCGAGAACGCCGACGAGGCGCTGTGGCCGGGGCTGTCGGTGGAGGTCGCCCTCACGGTCGAGATGAAGCCCGACATGCTGTCGGTGCCGGCCTCGGCCGTGCTGCCGGCCCAGCAGGGCATGATCGTGTGGGTGATCGGGCCCGACAACCGGGTGGCGCCGCGCGCCGTGACGGTGGAGCGCATCGTCGGCCAGACCGCGTACCTGAGCGGCGGCGTCAAGCCGGGCGAGCGGGTGGTGACCGACGGCCACATCCGCCTGTCGCCGGGCGCGGCGGTGACGGTGGACGAGCCGCGCCCCGCCCCGGGCCGCGCGCCCGCCTCCGAGGAGCGCCGGCTCAACGGCCGCGGCTGAGAAGGAGGCGAGCCAGTGCGCATCTCCGAGCTCTGCATCCGCCGCCCGGTCATGACCACGCTGGTGATGGCCTCGCTGCTGCTCGCCGGCTTCTTCGGCTACCGCCAGCTGCCGATCGCCGCCATTCCGCGCATCGAGGTGCCGACCATCACGGTCACCACCCAGTATCCCGGCGCCAGCGCCGACACCATGGCGGTGTCGGTGGCCGCCCCGCTCGAGCGCCAGTTCGCCACCATCGCCGGCGTCACCTCCATCACCTCGCTCAACACCGAGGGCAACAGCCTGGTCACGCTGGAGTTCGACCTCGGCCGCGACATCGACGCGGCCGCGCTCGACGTGCAGTCGGCGATCTCGGTGGCGGCCGCCCGCCTGCCCGAGGACCTGCCCACCCCGCCCGCCTACCGCAAGGTCAACCCGGCCGACACGCCGGTGATGTTCCTGGCGCTGACCTCGGAAACCGCCACCTCGCAGGACATCACCGAGTTCGCCGACAAGGTGATGAGCCCGCGCCTGTCGATGCTGCCGGGCGTCGCCCAGGTCAACGTCAACGGCGCCCAGAAGCGGGCGGTGCGCATCCGCTACGACCTCGATGCGCTCGCCACGCGCGGCATCTCGGTCGACGAGATCAGGCAGGCGGTGGCGGCGCTGTCCTCGGTGTCCCCGCTCGGCAGCATCCGCACCCAGAGCCAGATCTACATCCTGGAGACCAAGGGCGCGGAGCCTACCGCGGAGTACTTCAAGCCGGTGGTCATCGCCTGGCGCAACGGCGCGCCGGTGCGGCTGCAGGACGTGGCGCGCGTCGAGGACTCGGTGGAGAACGAGGAGGCGCGCGCCGAGTTCAACGGCATGCGCTCCATCATCGTCTCGGTGCAGCGCCAGCCCGACGCCAACACGGTGGCCGTCACCGACGCCATCCACGAGCTGCTGCCGCAGTTCCAGCGCGAGCTGCCGCCCACCATCAAGCTGCAGGTGCTGAGCGACCGCTCCGAGTCGATCCGCGCCTCCGTGCACGACGTGCAGATCACGCTGCTGCTGACCGCCGTGCTGGTGATCCTGGTGATCCTCGCCTTCCTGCGCACCTGGCGCGCCACCTTCATCCCGGCCGTGGCGCTGCCGCTGTCGATCATCGGCACCTTCGCCGGCATGGCGATGTTCGGCTTCTCGCTCGACAACGTGAGCCTGCTCGCTCTCACCCTGGCGCTCGGCTTCGTGGTGGACGACGCCATCGTCGTGCTCGAGAACATCGTGCGCTACGTGGAGAAGGGCATGGCGCCGTTCGAGGCCGCCATCAAGGGCGCCAACGAGATCGGCTTCACCGTGCTCTCCATCACGCTGTCGCTGGTGGCGGTGTTCATCCCGGTGCTGTTCATGGGCGGCATCGTCGGGCGCTTCTTCTTCGAGTTCGCCATGACGATCTCGATCGCCATCCTGCTGTCGGGCTTCATCTCGCTGACGCTGACGCCCATGCTGTGCTCGCGCCTGCTCGGCCACCGCCACCATGCTCGCCGGCCGGGCCTGCTGTCGCGCGCCTTCGAGGGCGCCTACAACCTGATGGCCGCGGGCTACCGCGTCACCCTCGACGCCTCGCTCAGGGTGCCCCGGCTGATGCTGCTCCTCACCATCGGCACCATCGTCGCCACGGTATGGGCGTTCGGCGTGGTCAAGAAGGGGTTCCTGCCGACCGAGGACACCAACATCATCATCGTGCGCACCGAGGCCGCGCCCGACATCGCCTTCCAGGCCATGCTCGAGCGCCAGCGCAAGGTGGCCGACCGCATCCGCCAGGACCCCGACGTGCTCTACGTCAACTCCAACGTGGTGCAGAGCTTCTTCAACCCGACGCTCAACCGGGGCTCGATCTTCGTGCAGCTCAAGCCGCGCCCGGAGCGCGCCGGCAGGGCCACCATCAGCCAGGTGCAGACGCGCCTGCGCCGCAGCCTCGCCGACATTCCCGGCATCCGCGCCTTCCCGGTGCCGCTGCAGAATCTGCGCATAGGCAGCCGCAGCGGCGCCGCCCTCTACCAGTACACGCTGACCAGCGTGAATCAGGCCGAGCTCTACGACTTCGCCCAGCGCCTGGTGGAGCGCGTCAAGCAGGCGCCGGGCTTCACCGACGTGACCACCGACCTGACGCTGGGCGCCCGCCAGCTGTCGCTGTCGGTGGACCGCGACGCCCTCGCCCGCTACGGGCTCACCATGGACACGGTGCGCTCCACCCTCTACTCGGCCTTCGGCACGCGCAAAATCGCCACCGTCTACACCCCCTCCAACGACTACGCGGTGATCCTCGAGGCCGACAAGGCGCGCATCCTCGACCCGGGCGTGCTGTCCAAGGTCTACGTGCGCTCCGCCAGCGGCCAGCTCGTGCGCCTCGACGCGGTGGCGAGCGTGACGCTGGGCCCCGGCCCGGTATCGGTGGCGCGCCAGGGCCAGCTGCCCGCCGTCACCATCACCTTCAACCTAGCGCCCGGCTTCACGCTGGGCGAGGCGGTGGGGGCCATGCGCGGGCTCGAGCGCGAGGTGCGCATGCCCGGCACCATCACCGGCCAGTTCGCCGGCACCGCGCAGGTGTTCGAGAGTTCCTTCCGCGACCAGCCGCTGCTGATCGCCGCCGCCATCCTGACCATCTACATCGTGCTCGGCATCCTCTACGAGAGCTTCATCCACCCGGTGACGATCCTGTCGGGCCTGCCGTCGGCGAGCCTCGGCGCGCTGCTCGTGCTGTGGCTGTTCGACGTGGAGCTCAGCATCATCGCCGTGATCGGCATCATCCTGCTGGTGGGCATCGTCAAGAAGAACGCCATCATGATGGTCGACTTCGCCATCGAGGCGCGCGCGCGCGGAGCGGCGGCGCGGGAGGCCATCCGCGAGGCCTGCCTGCTGCGCTTCCGGCCGATCATGATGACCACCATGGCGGCTCTGTTCGGCACGCTGCCCATCGCCGTGGGGTGGGGCTCGGGCGCCGAGCTGCGCCAGCCGCTGGGCCTGGCCGTGGTGGGCGGGCTCGCCGTGTCGCAGTTCCTCACCCTCTACATCACGCCCGCCATCTACCTCGCGCTCGAGGGCCTCGGCGAGCGGCTGGGCGCGGGACGGCGCGAGCACATCCCGCCGGCCGGCGAGGGCCGGCCCGAGCGGCCGCGCGCGGCCGCCGAGTAGGCGAGGCGGCACGGGCTCCTTCGCTTGCGCGCTGCGGCGCGGCCCCGGGCCGGAATGGGCGCCCTTCCCACTCCGTCTAGGACCGGGAGAGAGGGCGCGAGGGGGCGTCGAGCCGGCTCATGGTGCAGGGCACGCCGGTCGGCACCCAGGACGTGTTGTTGAGGAAGAGATCGCAGCGCGCGAGCTGGATGCCGAGGTGGGTGGTCATGCACACCGTGTCGCCCAGCCGGTAGGCCGCGCCCTGGAAACGGCAGCGGCAGGGGATGGGCTGGCCGGTGGCTCCGCTGATGACGCCGTGGAAGGGCGAGGTGGGCCAGGCCGGCGCCGGCGCGGACTGCGCCGCCGCCTCCGGCTCGAGGGCGGCCACCGGCGCCGCCGGGGCGAGCAGCGCGGCCGCTGCCGGCAAGGCGAGGCGCAACAGCGCGAGATCGAGCCTGGCTATCCCATGCGGGCGCGAGCCTAGCACAGGCCCGGCAGGGCGCGAAGCGGCCCTGCCCTCAAGGGCGCGGTGAGCGCAGGGCCAGCGCCGGGCCCACCTGCACGAGCAGGATGGCGGCAAGGATGAGCAGAGCGCCGGCCCAGCCAAGGGCGGAGAGGCGCTCGCCCAGCACCAGGTAGGCGGCGAGCGCCGCGAACACCGTCTCCGCGCTCAGGATCACTGCCGCCTCCGACGGGGGCGCGTGCTGCAGCGCCACGGTCAGCAGCGTGAAGCTGAGCGCAGTCGAGAGCAGGCCGACGAAGAGGATGTCGAAGGCGGCGGCGGCCAGCCCCGCGGCGGTGGGCGCCTCCAACAGCAGCGAGCCCGTCGCGGCCAGCGCCGCCACCACCGCAAGCTGCAGAGCCGTGAAGCCGATCGGGCGGGCGAAGTGCGAGGCATGGGCGGTGAGCACCACGTGCAGCGCCCAGAATACGGCCGACAGCGCCACCAACCTGTCGCCCGGTGCGAAGGCGCCGAGCGTGCCACCGCCGAGCAGGAGGGTGCCGAGCACGGACAGCCCCGCCGCCGGCCACACGATGAGACCCGGCGCCCGCGCGCCCCAGGCCCAGGCGATGAACGGGGTGATGACGACGTAGAGCGCGGTGAGGAAGCCGGTGTTGGTGACGGTGGCGGTCTCGATGCCGGCCTGCTGCAGCCAGGCGGCCACGAGGAAGGCGGCCCCGGCGGCAGCCGCCATGGCGTGAAACGAGGGTCCGGCCGAGGGACCGCCGCGCGCCTCGCGCAAGGCCAGCGGCGCCAGCGCCACGGCGGCGACGGCGCAGCGCGCGGCCACGAAGGCGAGCGGCCCCAGATGGACGGTGGCCGACTTCTGGAAGAGAAAGGCCACCCCCCACAGTGCGGCCGCAACCAGGAGCGCGAGGTCCGCATAGAGGCGGGCGGTCCGAATCGCCGTGGTGGTGGTCATGCTGCAGGATACTCCATGCCGTGACGCTTCCAGCCGCGCGCATGAAAATGCGGCAACGGCCGCTTCAGGCGCGGTTCAATTCGCGACTGGCAGCCTGCGCAACACGGGGCCACGGGCGCCCGCCCAGGCTGCTGCGAGGAGAGGCGCTTCTTTCGCCACCGCGAGCGCCCGAGAGCCGCGCCCGCTGCCCGCCCCCGCTCACAATTCGGGCGAGCCCGCCGTGCCTGCCCTCACCGCCGCGCCATGGGCTATCTTGCGCCCACTGTCCTACTCGTCTGCTCCAACGTCTTCATGACACTGGTGTGGTATGAGCATCCGAGTTTCCAGGCCAGCCCCTCTATCTGGCGGTGATCGCCCCGTCGGGGATCGCCTTCAACCCGGTCGGAGTACCACGTGAGTGCGAAGGTCAGGTTTGCGGGGGTGCTGGCATGCGCCTCTGCGGCGCTCCTTGCCACCTCGGGCGGGGCGGGCTCGTCGACCCCCTCTGCCCCCTCGCCCTGGATGAGCGAGGCGGCGATGCGGCAGGCCTTCATCGGCAAGACCCTCGACGGCCACTATGCCGACGGCACGGCCTGGACCGAGGTCTACTTCGGCGACGGCCGGCTCGACTACCGCGAGGGCCGGCGCCGCGCCGTGGGCAGGTGGCATTTCCACGGCCATGTGTTCTGCACCTTCTACGAGCCCCCGCCGCTGCGCCCGCCCCTCAACGGCGGCTGCTGGACCGCCATTGCCGTGGGCGCCAACTGCTACGAATTCTATCTGGCCGGGCTGCGCCCCGACCCCCCCTTCGACGACGCCGCTCCGGGCATGGAGCTGCGCTGGAACGCGCGCGCCTGGCGCACGGACGAGCCGGCGACCTGCAACGCCAAGCCCAGCGTCTGAGCCCGGGCTCGCCGCCGGCCCTCAGCGGTGCGAGGCGAGGAGGTGCCCGCGCACGGGCACGTGCGCCTCGAGCACCTGGCCGGTGTCGGAGTCGGTGAAGACCAGCCGGTTGAGGTCCGCGGGGTCGTAGGCGACATTGGTGATCGCCTGCCCGGCGCAGCTGACCACCCGGAACCTCGGCACCCCTGCCTTGTCCACCAGCCACACCGAGCCGTGGCCGGGGTTGGCGATGGCCAGGCCGCCGGCCTCGTCGACGGCGAGGCCGTCCGGGCCGCTGGTGCCGCCCGGAGTGTGCACGAACACGTTGACCTTGCTGGTCACCGCATCCGCGGTCACCGGCATGCGCCAGACCTGGCAGGCGCGGGTCAGGGCCACGTAGAGCCAGCTCTCGGTAGGGTCCAGGGCGATGCCGTTGGGGCTGGGGCAGGTGTCGATGAGCCGCTCCAGCCGGCCGTCGCGGGTGAGGCGGTAGACGCGGCCGCTCGGGTCCTGCAGCCCGGTCTGGCCCTGATCGGTGAAGTAGATGTCGCCGTTGGCGGCGATCACCAGGTCGTTGACGCCCTTGAAGCTCTCGCTGCGCACGTGGGTGTAGAAGGGGGCGACCCTGCCGCCGGCGGGGTCGAGCTGCATCAGGCCGAGCTTGTAGTCGGTTATGAAGATGCGCCCGTCGCCGGCGATCTTGAGGCCGTTGGGCCAGCCGTCGTACTCGGCAACGAGGGTCCAGCTCCCGGCCCGGTCGATGCGGAAGATGCGCCCGTGCGGGATGTCGGTGACGTAGAGATTGCCGTGGCGATCGAAGGAGGGCCCCTCGAGGAACGAGTCGGCCGCCGCGCCGCCCTTGTTGTAGTCGGCCCACAGCGTGCGCTTGGGCCGGCGGAGCTCGTCGGGCAAGCGCGTGAAGACGCGCGAGGGAATGGTCTCGGGGACTGGGAACCAGGACATGGCGGGCCCGGGCGGCGGGCTCAGGCCACGCGCTCGAGCGCGGCGGAGGCGTCCTGCGTGGTCACCCGGCGCAGGTCGCGGGGATGGGCGGCATCGTCCCAGGGACGGCCGCGGTGCAGGGTGCAGCGGTTGTCCCAGATGACGAGGTCGCCGGGCCGCCAGGCATGGCGATGCACGAACTCGCGCTGGGTGGCGTGCTCCATCAGGTCGCGCAGCAGCAGGCGGCCGTCCGGCACCGGCCAGCCGACCACGTGGGAGGCGTGCGAGCCCATGTACAGCGTCTTGCGCTTCGACCCCGGGTGCACGCGCACGAGCTTGTGCTGCACGGCCGGCAGCGCCGCACGCTCGGCCTCGGTGTAGTCGGTGTGGCCGAGCAGGCCGCGGGAGTGGAAGATCGAGTGCTCGCACACGAGGCCCTCGATGCGCGCCTTGAGGTCGGCGGAGAGGGCGTCGTAGGCGGCGCGCAGGTCGGCGAACTCGGTCTCGCCGCCGACCGGGGGCACGACATGGGCATGGAGCATCGACAGGGCGCCCGGCACCTTGCGGAAGGAGGCGTCCGAGTGCCACAGCTGGTTGGCAAGCGAGTCGAGGCGGCGATGGTCGTCGCGGGCGCGCAGCCGGTTGTTGGCGTCGAGGTTGGAGATGTCGGCGAGCTCGGCGTGCTTGAGGCGCTGCACCACTCGATGATTGCGCGGCGGCTCGATGCTGCCGAACTGGCGCCCCAGCGCCAGCATGGCGTCGTCGTCGAGCTTCTGGCCGTGGAAGACGAGCACGGCGTAGCGGTCGATCGCCTCCTGCAGGGCGCGCAGGGTGTCTGCAGCCAGCGGCCGGGCCAGGTCGACGCCCGACACCTCGCCCACGAACACGGGATGCAGCTGACGCACCTCGACGCTCATCGTTCCCTCCTCGCCGGCGGGGCCCGTGCCCGCCCAGGTGGTTGAGCGAGAATTGAACCGCGAGACCGGCCGGGCGTCAAAGGCCGCGTTCGCCGGGCCGGTGCGCCCGCTGCGCAGGTCTCGCCGCCGGCCTCATATGACGAGCCTGGCGAGCCACATGAAGAGGAAGATCGCCGCGCTGGTGACGAGGCCCACGCCCAGCCAGGCAGCGAGGCCGGCGATCACCCCCCGCTCCTGGAAGGTGCTGCGCAGCATGGTGCCCATGGCCACCCAAGGGGCTACGACGACGCCCAGGAACAGCAGGATCCAGTACCACTGCATGCCCGTCCCCTCGGTAGCGGCTCCCGCCCTGCGATTTGCACGCCAAGTCGGACGCCCCGTCAAGCCCGAGCGTGGTGGTCGCGGCCGTGGCCGTGGGCTTCGTGGGCGCTGCCTTCAAGGGGGTGGGGCGTCGCCGAGGCCGGCCGCTGCTCAGGTGGCTCCTCGGCTGAGCGCCCGCTCTAGCCACACCGTTGCTCCGCTTCGGCCGACGCTCCCCCTAGTCCGGAGCGCGGCGCAGCCAGGGGCGGGTGCCGGCGGGTGGCTCGGGCCTGGTGGCGGGCTGGTAGTGGAGGGTCACCTCCGGCACGCGGCCTGCGGCAAGCGCGCGGCGGCTGGGCGCGTGGCTCACCTCGAAGGCATCGAAGCCGACGCGGCGCATGAAGGCGATCTGGTCGGAGAGCACGTTGCCGACCGCGCGCAGCTCCCCGGTGAACCCGTGCTTCTCCCGCAGCAGGCGCGCGGTGGAGAAGGCGCGCCCGTCCGAGAACTTGGGGAAGTCGAGGGCGATCAGATCGAAGCGGGAGAGGTCGGCGGCAAGGTCGTCGATCCGCTCGCCGGCGGCGAGAAGGAGCCCGACCGGCGCGTTCCGGCCGGCGAGGTTGGCGCGCTCTGCAAGCCAGCGCGCCTTCGAGACGATCACCGGCCCGGCCGGCAGCTCTCCCGCATCGCCGGCGGGCGTGAAGACATCGCGCTGGAACGCCCCGGCCTTCCACAGGGGCCCATCGGGATCGGGCTCCGCTTCCAGGCGCGCGCGCACCGACCTTCCGTTCACCAGGTGAATGCCGCACTCCGTCTTGTCCCGGCCGGGCCAGCGCCCGGCCCTGGCGTCCTGCGCGCCGGCGATGCGGTCGGTGCAGGGCAGGCAGCCGATCGAGAGATAGCCCTGTCTCGTCAGAGGATGGCGCGGCAGGTCGTGGGTGCGCAGGTAGTCCGCGATCATGCCGGCGGTCCAGGAGGCGAGCGGGTTGATCTTGATGTGCGCGCCGTCGCTTTCGAACACAGTGAGCCGCCGGCGCGTATGGGCCTGGAAGCGCTTGCGGCCGGTGATCCACGCCGCGAAGCCCGCGAGCGCGCGCGCAAGCGGCTCGACCTTGCGGATGTGGCAGCAGAGGTCGGGGTCGCTCGCAAACAGCCTGCCTTCCGGATCGGCGACCGCAAGACGGCCGCGGTCGGGGGCAACCGAGCGCACGTCGGTGAGCCCGAGCCGCGCGGCGAGCTCGTCCCGGTAGCTCAGGGTCTCGGGGAAGTGCTTGTGCGTGTCGAGGAAGATGACGGGCGTCGCCGGGTCCGCCGCCGCCGCCATGTGCAGCAGCACCGCCGACTCCGCCCCGAAGCTCGAGACCAGCGCCACGCGCCCGGCGATGCCCTCGCGCAGCACGAGCTCCATCACCTCCTGCGCGGGCAGATCGCCATACCTTGCCTCGAGCAGGGCCGCGCGCTGCGCCAGCGCGTCCTCCGCCGGCGGCGGGGCGGGCCTCTCCTCAAGCCGAAGCATAGAGCGCCTCCTTGAAGGGCGCCGGGCCGAGCCGGGCATAGGCGGCAAGGAACGGCTCGTCCGGGCCGGAGCGCAGGGCGAGGTAGCGGTCCACCACCTTCTCCACCGCATCGACGATGCCGTCCGGGCCGAAGCCCGGCCCGGTGATGGCGCCGAGGGCGGCGGCCTCGGTGCCGGAGCCGCCGAGCAGGAGCTGGTAGTGCTCCTCGCCGCGCTTCTCGACGCCCAGGATGCCGATGTGGCCGACGTGGTGATGGCCGCAGGCATTGATGCAGCCCGAGATCTTGATCTCGAGGTCGCCGATCTCGTCCTGGCGGTCGGCGAGGCGCTGGGAGATGCGCTGGGCGATGGGAATCGAGCGGGCGTTGGCGAGCGCGCAGTAGTCGAGCCCGGGGCAGGCGATGATGTCGGTGACGAGGCCGGCATTGGCCTCGGCGAGGCCCGCCGCCTTCAGCCGCCGGTAGACCTCCCACAGGTCGGCGCGGCGCACGTGCGGCAGCACCAGGTTCTGCTGGTGGGAGACGCGCACCTCGTCGAAGGAGTAGCGCCGCGCCAGGCCGGCCACGACCTCCATCTGCTCGGCCGTGGCGTCGCCCGGAACGCCGCCGATGGGCTTGAGCGAGATGGTGACGATGGCATGGCCCGGCTGCTTGTGGGCGTGCGTGTTGCGCGCGAGCCAGCGCCCGAAGGCGCGGTCGGCGGGAGGCGCCGGCGCTGGGGCGATGCGGTCCTCGAACGGCGGCGGCGCGAAATAGGCCTCGATGCGCTGCACCTCCGCCTCGGGCAGCTTGAGCGCACCGTCGCGGATGCGCCGCCATTCCTCCTCGACCTGCGCGGCGAAGGCCTCCGCGCCCACCTCGTGCACCAGGATCTTGATGCGCGCCTTGAACTTGTTGTCGCGGCGTCCATAGAGATTGTAGAGGCGCAGGATCGCCTCGAGATAGGAGAGCAGGTCCGCCTCGGGCAGGTCGTCACGGATGAGCTTGGCGAGGATCGGCGTGCGCCCCTGGCCGCCGCCCACGTAGACGGCAAAGCGCAGGCTGCCGTCGGCGGCGCGCTTCAGGTGGAGCCCGATGTCGTGCACCTTGATGGCGGCGCGGTCATGCGGCGCGGCGGTGACGGCCACCTTGAACTTGCGCGGCAGAAAGCTGAACTCGGGGTGCAGCGAGGACCACTGGCGGATGATCTCGGCGTAGGGGCGCGGATCGGCCACCTCCTCGGCGGTGGCGCCGGCGAAGTGGTCGGCGGTGACGTTGCGGATGCAGTTGCCCGAGGTCTGGATGGCGTGCATCTCGACCTCGGCCAGCTCCTCCAGGATGTCGGGGATGTCGGTGAGCCTCGGCCAGTTGAACTGCAGGTTCTGGCGCGTGGTGAAGTGGCCGTATCCGCGGTCGTAGCGCCGGGCGATGTGGGCGAGCTTCTCGAGCTGGCGGGAGGACAGGGTGCCGTAGGGAATGGCAATGCGCAGCATGTAGGCGTGGAGCTGCAGATAGACGCCGTTCATGAGGCGCAGCGGCTTGAACTCCTCCTCGCTGAGCTCGCCCGACAGCCGCCGGGCGACCTGGTCGCGGAACTGCGCCACCCGCTGGCGCACGAACTCGGCATCGAACTCGTCGTAGCGGTACATGGCTCAGGCGGCCTCCGTGAGCGCCGCCGGCTCCGCGCAGGCCTGGGCGGCAGCTGGTGGGCTCTCCTCCCGCAGGCGGGGCGTGGATATGCTGGGCCCGGAGACACGCACGCGCTCGCGGAAGCGCGTCGGCACGGGGCGCCCCTGCACCTCACGCACCTCGACCAGGTAGGGCTCCACCACCACGTTGCGGGCCGCGTCCCAGGCCCCGCGGTCCTCCAGCGCCTTGGCCTCGTCCGGCGTGCCGGCGACCGCCGCCTCCTCGAACACCTCGCTCCAGGCGCCCTCGAAGTCGAGGAACACGACGCGGCCGTCCGCGAGCCGATTGGCGCTGAGGACGCACGGCAGCGGTGCGGTCTTGCTCATGGCGCAGCCTCGCTGGGGAGAACGATGTCCTGGCAATCGCGGTCGCGGGCGGCCGGCTGACGGAGGCGGCGATGCACCGCGACGTGCTCGGGGCGGGCGAGCCCCGCCTGCACCCAGTCGAGGCCGACGAAGATCACGGCCGGGCCGGCGATGGCGAGGCCGCTCACGCAGTCGGTGAGGTCGGCGAGCGTGGTGGCCACCGCCCGCTCGTCCGCGCGCGTGCCGTTCTCGACGACCACCACCGGCGTGGCCGGATCGGCGCCGGCGGCGAGCAGATGGCAGCGCAGGAGCGGTGCGTTGGCGAGCCCCATGTAGACGGCGAAGGCCGCGCCCGGCCTGGCGAGCGCCTGCCAGTCGAGGTCGGGCACCCCGTCGGCGCCTGCGCCGGTGACGACCGAGAAGTGGCGCACGCGCTCGCGCAGCGTGACGGGCAGGCCGACGCGCGCCGCGCAGGCATGGGCGGCGGTGATGCCGGGCACCACCTCCACGGCGATGCCGGCCGCCTGCAGCGCCGCCATCTCCTCGCCGGCGCGGCCGAAGATGAAGGGGTCGCCGCCCTTGAGGCGGGCCACGACCTTGCCGGCCCTGGCCTCGCGCACCAGGATGCGGTTGATCTCGGCCTGCGGCGTGGAGGGCCCGCGCGGCGTCTTGCCGACCAGGATGCGCTCGGCGTCGCGGCGGGCATACTCCAGGACGCGCCGGTCGACCAGGCGGTCGACCACCAGCACGTCGGCCTCCTGCAGGCGCTGCAGCGCCTTGAGCGTGAGCAGATCGGGATCGCCGGGGCCGCAGCCGATGAGATGGACGCGGCCGACGGCGGGCCGAGCCGCGCCCTCGAGCTCCGCCTCCAGGATGCTGCGGGCCTCGGCCTCGGCGCCGCCGAGAACGGCGTGGCGGAAGGGCCCGGCGAGCAGGCGCTGCCACAGGTGGCGGCGGGCGAGGGCGTCCGGCACCGCCCTGGCCACCGCCGCGCGCAGGTCCGCCGCGCGGCGTGCCAGCGCGCCGAGGTTGGCGGGCAGCAGGGCCTCGAGCCGCGTCTTGACCTCGCGCGCCAGCGTCGGCGCGGCGCCCTCCGTGCCGATCGCCACGGTGACGGGCGCACGGTCGACGATGGCCGGCATGATGAAGGTGGAGAGCTCCGGGCGGTCGACGACGTTGACGGGGATGCCGCGAGCCCGCGCGGCCCGCGACACGGCAAGATCGAGCGCCGCGTCGCCGGTGGCGGCAAAGGCAAGGCGCTGTCCCTCCAGATCGCGGGCGAGGAAGGTGCGCAGCACGATCCAGATGGCGTTGTCCTCCTCGAGGCCCGCGAGCTCGTCGGTGACGCTCTCTGCCACGACCGTGATGTGGGCGCCGGTCTTGGCCAGGAGGCGCACCTTCTGCGTCGCCTGCTCGCCCCCGCCGACGACCAGCACGTGGGCCCCGTCGAGGTCGGCGAAGAGTGGGAAGTAGCGCATGTGGCGCATGGCGTTCAGGCTCCGGGCAGGGTGACTTCGAGGCCGTCGAGGTGCTCGTCCCAAATGAGCTGGCAGGAGAGGCGCGAGGTGGGGGCAGCGTCGGGAAGCGTGTCGAGCATCGCTTCCTCGTCGTCGCGGGCGGGGTAGAGGCGCTGCGACCACTCCGGCGCCACGTGCACGTGGCAGCTGGCGCAGGCGCAGGCGCCCCCGCAGATGGCGTCGATGGGCAGCCCGTGCTCGCGGATGACCTCCATGACGCGCCAGCCCTCGACCGCCTCGAGCACGTGTGTGTTGCCCTGTCCGTCGTTCACCTTGATGAAGCCCATCGCCGAAAATTTGCCCTGTCTGCCAACGAGTTACCCGCGGCCGCCCGGTGCGGTGATAGGAAGGAACGAACCAGGCGTGGGCGGCGCGCGGGCTTGGGCCAAAAATAGAATGTCTTGCTCAGACGGCGCAAGAGAGGCGCGTAAATAAGAATGAAACGCGGGCATATGGCCGAGGGACAGGAAAATCTTCGCTCTCGCGTGAGCAGGGGCGCACGGCCTCGGATCAGCGCCGAGGCACACCGGACAATGCCGTTCCCGGGCGGCGCCGCCGTCATGCCGCCGCCGCCGGGGCCATCGCCGCAGCGGCTTTACAGGTTTTCCGCGCGCGCGTTCTCTAATCCGGACCGCTGCAGTAGGCTGGACAAGGGAGCGCCCACGCACAACGAACCCGCATGAAGCCGCTGGTGTCCGAGCATGGCCTCGACGCGGTCGAGATATTCCAGGACCTGGAGGAGGCGGAGCGTGCGCGGCTCGCCGCCGAGCTGGAGACGCTCAACCTGAAGCGCGGCGACGTGCTGGTGCGCCAGGGCGAGACGGCCGATGCGCTCTACGTGGTGGTGACGGGGCGCTTCCTGGTGACGGTGGCGGGCCGGCGCGAGCCGGTGGCGGAGCTGGGGCCGGGCCAGCCGGTGGGCGAGATCGCCTTCCTGGCCGGCGGCCCGCGCACCGCCACCGTGACGGCCCTGCGCGACAGCCTGGTGCTGCGGCTCGGCCGGGCCGAGTTCGAGCGGCTCTCCGCCAAGAGCCCCGCCATCTGGCGCACGCTGACCGTGGCCCTGGCGCGACGCGTGGCCGGGGCCAACGTCAGCCGGGCGCCGCCGCCCGATCCCAGGCCGCGCACCATCGCCCTCATCAGGGCCGGCGAGAGCGAGCTGCCGCCCGCCTTCGTGGTGGGCCTCACGCGCGCCTTCCGCCGGCACAACCGCACCATGCTGGTGCGCCCCGAGATGGCCAAGGCGGTGCTGCCGCCCACGGTGCGCATCGACAGCGTGGAGGCCACGCGCGCCCTCAATGCGCTCGAGGCCAACTACGACTACGTGCTGTTCGTGGCCGAGCCGGAGCTGACGCCGTGGTCGGAGAAGGCGATCCGGCAGGCGGACCTGGTTCTGGCCGTCGGCCTGCACAGGGCGGGCGAGCGGCCCAACGCGCTCGAGCGGCTGGCGGCCGAGCTGCTGCCCCTCGACGCGCAGCGCCTGGTGCTGCTGCACGACACGCACGGGACCATCTCCGGCACGGCGCGCTGGCTCGCCCAGCGCAACATCGTCATGCACCACCACGTGGCGCTCGACAGCGTCGGCGACGTGGAGCGGCTCTACCGCTTCATCAACGGCACGGCGCTGGGGCTCGTGGCCTGCGGCGGCGGCGCCTACTGCGCCGCCCACATCGGCCTCTACAAGGCGCTCATGCAGTCGGGCCTCACCTTCGACATCATGGGCGGCACCTCGGGCGGTGGCGCCATGGCCGCCGCCTTCGCCATGGGCGCCCATCCCGACGCCGTCGACCGCGCCACGCACGAGATCTTCGTCACCAACCGCGCCATGCGCCGCTACACCTGGCCGCGCTACAGCCTGATCGACCACACCCATTACGACCGCCAGCTGGCGAAGCACTACGGCGGGGTGGACATCGAGGACCTGTGGATCCCCTATTTCGCGGTCTCCACCAACCTGTCGAGCTACGACCTGCACCGCCACCGCCGCGGCGACCTGTGGGCCGCCGTGCGCGCCACCGGCTCGATCCCCGTGCTGCTGCCGCCCTACTACACCGCCGACGGCCACATGCTGGTCGACGGCGCCATCCTCGACAACGTGCCGATCCGGGTGATGCACGAGCTGAAAAGCGGGCCCAATGTGGTGGTGAGCTTCGAGGTGCCCAAGCTCGAGCGCTTCGAGGTCGACTACCGGTCGCTGCCGGGCCGCGGCCAGCTCCTGAAGTACGGCCTCAACCCGTTCCTGCGCCACATGCTGCCGCGCGCGCCCGGCGTAGGCACCGTGCTCATGCGCTCGATGATGGCCAACCGCCAGGACTTCGAGCGCCGCCTGCGCCCCGACGACCTCCTGATGGTGCCGCCGGTGCCCCAGGACATGGGCATCCTCGACTGGCGCCGGCACACCGAGCTCATGGACCGCACCTACCGCTGGGCCATGCGCGAGGTCCTGCGGCTCAAGGCCGAGGGCCACCCGCTGCTGGCCGCCGAGCGCCGCTGACGGGCGGCGCCCGCGCTAACCATCCAAGCGCGGCGCATTGCGCGGCTCCGTTGCTTGTTTCCCCAACTCGCAGCTCGCTCTTCGCTTCCCGCAAGCGTCGATTGCCTCGCGGGCCGGAACCCCGAGGGTTTGCTGGGAGAATAGAGGTGCGGGGCGTCTAGCCGCCGGACCGTATTTGTAAGGCCTGAGAGTCGGCTCTCACGCCCCGCGCCCGCGCGTGGAACCCGCTTGACCGATCCGATCACCATGGGCCCAGGCCCGCGGGCACGACATCCCGCAGCGCCATTGCGCAGGCCCTCGGCCGCCTCTGGA
>Ga0209172_10001964_pt1 | contig 39434 bp, 35 predicted proteins | sample LarsenN4metaG_FD_184113 | JGI IMG/M metagenome (GOLD analysis project Ga0209172, IMG submission 184113) | Hot spring sediment bacterial and archeal communities from British Columbia, Canada, to study Microbial Dark Matter (Phase II) - Larsen... ... | reverse complement strand
CGACATGACGTCCAGCGGGACCGGTGCGTACGAAAGCAGCGTCTGGGCTTGCAAGCCTGTCCACGCCCCTAGCGCCAACAGGGCGGCGTTGCGAATGGAACTCATCGGATACGACTCCAGTCCTAAGTATGTCACGCGCCGATGCGGCCGCCATGAGCCTTGAGTACTATTACTCGAACCCGACCTCGATGAACCGCAGCTTTCCCCTCCGTTCCACCTGGAACACCGCCCCGCCATCGCTCTTCCGCTCGGCGAGAATCTGCCGGAACTCCGTCATCGTCGACACCGCCTGCCGGTTGATCGCGTAAATCACGTCCCCGGGCAACAGGTCTCCTGACGGGGCCGCTGACGCGATCAGGATACCGTAGGTCCGCCGCAGCCCCGGAAGCAGCCGCAATGTCCTCTGGTCGAGCGCGATCGCCACGACGCCCAGGTCGGCCACCCAGTTGGTCTTCCGGTCCACAGCGTCGGAAAACCGGTCCGGATCGTCCTCGCGGTCGGCCACCACCGCCTGTTTGGTCAAAGTCTGTCCTCCGCGCAGCACGTCAATGCGCGCCACCGAGTGCAGCGGCAACCCGTAGAGGTTCACGTGAAACTGCCGCGCGTTCTCCATCGGCTTGCCGTTGAGCGCCAGCACGATGTCGCCCACTTGCAGTTCGGCGCGCGCCGCCGGGCTGTCCGGCTCGACGTCGCTGAGCAGCACGCCGCTTTCGCGGTCCAGCCCGAGCGCGGAAGCCATCCGCGGCGTAATGGTCTGCGCCCGCGCGCCGATCTCGCCCCGCCGCATCCGGCCTGTCTCACGAAGCTGGTCCGCCACCGTCCGGACGATGTTCGACGGAACCGCGAACCCGATGCCTTCCGACCCGCCGCCCTGCGAAACGATCAGCGTGTTGATGCCGACGATCTCGCCGCGGACATTGACGAGCGGCCCGCCGCTGTTGCCCGGATTGATCGGCGCGTCGGTTTGCAGGTAGATGACCGGAGCGTCCGGCTCTAGTTGCCGCGCCACCGCGCTGATCACCCCCATCGACATCGAGTTCTCGAGTCCGGCCGGGCTCCCCAGCGCCACCACGAGCTGCCCCTGCCGCACCTGGTCCGAATCCCCGAACGGCAGCGGCGTCAGTCCCTCCGCGTCCACCTTGAGCACCGCGATGTCGGTCTCGATGTCCGCCCCGAGCAGCCGCGCCGGGAGAACGCGTCCCGCCACAGGAACGATGCTCCGCCGGCCCGCCGGCCGCGCCGCCGGCAGCCGCACCTTCCACCGCGACCCTCCCGAAACCACGTGCGCGTTGGTGACGATGTGCCCCGAATCGCTGACCACCACGCCCGAACCGGAGAATCGCCGGTCCGGCGTCACCCCCTCCGACTGGATCTGCACCACTGACACGCTCAGCCTTTCGGCCAGATCCTCCAGCGCCTGGCTCGTCTGGCGGACCGCGTCGAGGGCGGGCTGCCCGGCCAGCGGGGCGGCCATGGCCAGCCACAGCAGCCTCATCGCGCCAGCTCCTCGAGCGCCGTTCCTGTCAGCCTGTATGTCGTCCACCCTTCGACCGGCGTCGCCCCGATCCGCCGGTAGAACCCGATGGCCGGTTCGTTCCAGTTCAGCACGTTCCACTCCACAGCGCCGCATCCCCGCTCCCGCGCCACCCTCGCCAGCCGCGCCAGCAACGCCGTCCCTATGCCGCGGCCACGGTGGACCGGCTCGACGAACAGGTCCTCCAGCCACAGATCCGGTCGCCCCCGAAACGTCGAGTACGTGTGGAAGAAGAGCGCCATCCCCGCCGCCCGGCCATCCCACTCGGCCAGCAGCGCCTCGGCATGCCGGCGCTCGCCGAACATCGACCGCCGGAGGCTCTCCTCCGTGGCGGCCACCGCGTCGGAAAGCCGCTCGTAGTCGGCCAGCTTGCGGATGAACTCGAGAATCAACGCCGTGTCGGCTTCCACCGCCTCGCGAATCGTCAGCATCGCGTTCATGCCGCCGCGGCCACCAGGAACACCGGCGCGCCTGCCTCGATGACGCCTTCGCGGAGGACCGCGGCGTAGAACCCGCTCATCCCCCATTTCGGAGAGCCGGAATCGCCCGCCTTCACCCGGCTGTCGTAGACGGCGTCCTTCAGGCCGCTGCCGTAACGGTCGAGAGCCGAACAGGGGCCGCGCGGCTCTGTCAGTTCGATAAACACATCGCTCCCGATCCGGTACCGCTGCCCGGCGCGCAGAGTGCGATGGTCGAGGCCTTCCGTCGTCAGGTTTTCGCCCAGCGCCCCTGGAAACAGAGGGTAGCCCCTGGCGGCCAGCTCGTCGAGCGCTTCCCTGGCCAGCAGCAAAAGCGCCTTCCGCGGGCCGCCGTGAATGTGGCTGTGCCTGTGTCCGTCTCCCTCGATGCCCAGCGGACCCACTACCGCGCGCGCGATCGCTGTTTTCGGCAGGCCCCCCGGCGAGATCTGTATGTGAGCGACTTTTCCGGCTGGGATCATTCCACGATTAGAGCACGTCCCGCCGGGCGCTGAAGCAATGAGTTCACCCCAGGCTCGCCACGAATCCCTCGCAGAAGGTGACGTCCCGGCCGCCCTTGAGATCGTGCCCGGCGCCCTCGACCACAGCCAGCCGGACACGCCCCGGAATCAGCCGCAACGCGGCCTCCATCTCGGCGATCGAACCAAAAGCGTCCCGCGTGCCGTGCGCGAACGTGCATGGACACTTCAGATCCGGGAAGTGGGCCGTCCGCGGCTGGTCCGGCTTCCCGGGCGGGTGCAGCGGATAGGAGAGCAACAGCAGCCCGGCGGCCAGATCCGGCTCCGCCGCGGCCAGCAGCGACGACTGGCGCCCGCCGTAAGAGTGACCGCCCAGACACACCGGCACGTTCCACCGCCTCCGGGCCTCTTCCGCCTGCGCCCGCAATCCCTCCCGGTCCCGCGCCGCCTCGCCCGCCCGCGGCGGCCCAGCCGGACGCGCGAGGCGGAACGGCAGCGTGTAGCGGACCGCGATGCAGCCAAGCCGGGCCAGTTCGTTGGCGACGGCCCGCAGCAGGGGCGTGTCGGCGTTCGCCCCCGCGCCGTGCGTCAGGATCACCGCGGCGCGGGCGCCGCCCGGCGGTTCGTGTATGGACGTCATCGGTAACCTCTATACGAGAATATGTCTGATGGAACGGTTCAAGTGTCCCGGGTGCGCCGCCGACGTCCAGTTTGACCCCGCCTCAGGCGCGCTCAAGTGCTCCTATTGCGGCACGGTGCAGAAGGTTTCGCACCCGGTGAACTCCGCCGTTCGGGAACTCCCGTTCGAAGAGTTCGCCCGGAACGAAGATCCGTCCCGGCTCGGCGCGATGTCGCAAACGGCCGTCGAGGTCGCCTGCTCGAGTTGCGGCAGCAGGCTCGAATGCAACCCGGACGAACTGACGGCCACGTGTCCTTTCTGCGCGGCCGGCATCGTCACTCAGCCCAAAGTACCTGATCCGCTCATCGCACCCAACGCCCTGCTGCCGTTCAAGGTCTCCAAAGATCAGGCGGTCGTCAGCGTGCGCTCCTGGCTCTCCTCCCGGTGGTTCGCCCCTGACGCGCTCAAAAAGGTCGCCCGGCCGGAAGGAGTCCACGGCGTGTACCTCCCGTTCTGGACCTTTGACGCGCGCTGCGAGTCCGAATACGAAGGGGAACGCGGCGACTACTACTACGAAACCCGGACCGTGACCCGCATGGTCAACGGCCGGCAGGTTCATCAGCAGGAGCAGGTCCGCCGCACAGCCTGGACCGCTGTGCGAGGCCGCGTCCACAACGTCTTCGACGACGTCCTCGTGGCCGCCACGCGGTCCATCAACCGGAAGCGGCTCAACGACCTCGACCCGTGGGACCTCGAAACCGTCGTCCCCTACGAGCCCGCCTACCTCGCCGGGTTCAAGGCCCAGCGCTATCAGTTGGACCTCCAGGCTGGCTTTGACGAAGCGCGGCAGCTGATGTCGCCCGAGATTCACTATGCGGCCTGCCAGGATATCGGCGGCGATGAGCAGCGCGTTCATGACATCCGAACGCGCTATGACGGGGTCGCCTTCAAGCACGTCCTGCTGCCCGTCTGGATCGGCGCCTACCGGTTCCGCGGCGAAGTCTTCCAGGTCATCATCAACGCCAGGACCGGCGAGGTCCAGGGCGAACGTCCCTACAGCGCGGCCAAGATCGCCCTCCTCGTCGCCGCGATCCTGCTCGCGCTCCTGTTGGCGGCCCTCACGGCCGATTCCTGAATCCGTACAATCTTTATAGTGTAAAGTACTTTACATTCTTACGGAGATCTGCTACACTCGGTCCATGTTTCACGTCGCGATCATCATGGACGGCAACGGCCGCTGGGCTTCCGCGCGCAGGATGCCCCGCGTAGCCGGACACGCCCGCGGAGCCGAGGCGGTGAAGAAGGTCGTCGGCGCCGCGCCGGGTTTGGGCGTCACCGATCTCACGCTCTACGCCTTCTCCTCCGACAACTGGAAGCGCCCGGCCGAGGAGACCTCGCGGCTGATGGAACTGCTGGCGTCCTGGCTCGGCAGCCACACCGCCGAATGCGCGGACAGCGGCGTCCGGATCTCCGCCATCGGCCGCCGGGACCGCTTGCCCCTCCCCGCGTTGTCCGCCATCGAGCGCGCCGAATGGGCGACGGCTGCCTGTTCCCGCCTCCGGCTCCGGCTGGCGATCGACTACTCCTCGCGCGACGCCATTGTCGAGGCGGCGCGGCGCGGCGCGCGGTCCCGTGAGGATTTCGCCCGCCGCCTGCCGGCGCCCGATGTCGACCTCCTCATCCGGACCGCGGGCGAACAGCGGCTGAGCGACTATCTGTTGTGGGAGTGCGCCTACGCCGAGTTCCACTTCACTCCCACGCTCTGGCCCGATTTCACTGGCGCCGACCTCGCCGAAGCCGTGTCCGCCTTCCGCGCGCGCGAGCGGCGCTTCGGAGCGCTCCCCGCCGGATGCCGGCAGGAACCGGCCTGACCCGACCGCTGGCGGGCGCACCGCCCGAATCACGGTAAGATTGAAGGGCAGATGGCTGTTCGTAACGATGCCGCCGCCCGCATCAGCCTGGGCGACTTCCTGGCAAAGATCCGTGGCGAGTTGGTTCCTCTGACGGACCGCTTCGTCTACTTCTCCGCCTCCCCGTTGAACGACGAGGATTTGCGCGACTACCTCGAGGACCCGATCGCCGCCCTGCCGCGCGGCGTCAAGGATCTCATCCCGCCCGTCATCGTGCTCCTGGTGCCCTACCTCGAGCGCGCCAACGGCAAGGAGCGCGGCAACGGAGCCAAGGACCATGCCGGCGACGGCGACTGGATTGTGTTCGAGCGCCCGCCCGAGGGCAAGGCGCTGCGCTCCGCGCAGATCGCCGGCCGCTCCGGCGAAGCCGTGATCGCCTTGCCGGTCGACGATCTCGAGGTTGCCGACGCCCACTACGAGTTCTATCACCAGATCGCCTGGCTGACGGGCCGGCTCGCGTCGCCGGATCTGCTGTCCGCCTTCTCCGCCCTCGTGCATGAGGAACTGGCCAACCGCATGCATGGCGAGGTGGACGAGGAAAGCTGGCAGTACAAGCAGGCGCTGCTGCGGCGCCAGTCCAAGGTCCGCGACTCGAAGGCCTTCCGCGAGTACGCCCGGGCGTCTTTCGTCGACACCCTGACGTTGTACCTGCACGGCATCTGCTGCGACATCGACGTCGAGACCGGTCCGCGCCAGTTGCCCAGCCGCTACCTCCGCAAGCGCCTTAAGATGCTCCATGGCGTGTTTCCTCCCCCGAAGGGCTACGCGGTCTTCCCGGAAGACCTAGACGCCAACCCCGTGGCTTCCTAAGCCGAATCCGCGCGAGCGCCGCCGGCGGCGCAGCCGATACGTTCCGTGGGAATGACGCGAAGGATTATCCTCGCGCTGTGGATGGCCGGCCTGATCCGGGCTCAGTCTTCGACCCCACTTAAGGTGACGCCGTCCTCGCTGAGTTTCGCCTACACCCTTGGAGACGCCAAGCTGCCGGCCGCCCAGACGTTGTCGGTTTCCGGCCCGGCGGGCGGCACGGCCACCGTGACCGCTTCCGGCGGGCTCTGGCTGACCGTAACGCCGGCGTCCGGCGCGCTGCCGGTCTCAGCCAAGGTGTCCGTGAATCCGACCACATTGGTCGCGGGCGTTCACTCGGGTACGGTGACCGTGGCCGTGGCCGGTCTCGATCCCGTTGTCGTCGCCGTCTCCCTGGTCATCAAATCGCCCCCGTCCACGCTGGCGGCCTCGCCCAATCCGGTGGCGGTGACCTACGTGCGGGGCGACGCCAATCCGTCTCCCGTTACCCTCTCACTGACGTCGTCCGGCGGTCTGCTGGCCTACTCGGTCGCCGTCGCCGGAGCGGCCTGGCTGGCGGCCGCACCCAAAAGCGGCGCCATCTTTCCGGCGTTCCCATCCACCGTCACCCTCACGGTAAACCCCGCCGGCTTGGCGCCGGGCGCCTACAAGGGAACTGTGACCGTCAGCGCGCCGCAGGCGGCCAACAAATCCGTCACCGTCACGGTGAACCTGACCGTCAATCCGGGCATCCCCACGCTGGCCTCCCTCTGGCCGTCGCGCATCACGCAGGGCGCCGGGCCTGTCACGATCTCTCTGAGCGGCGGAAACTACTTCACGGGCACCGTCGTCAAAGCCGGAACCACCGCGTTAACGGCGTCTTATCTCGGACCCAACGCGATGACCGCCGTCCTCCCCGCCAATCTTCTGGCCGCCCCCGGCGACCTGTCGATCACGGCCGAAAACCCCGGCGCCGGCGGCGGGACCTCCCAGGCCCGGACCTTCTCTGTCCTCTCCTCGTCGCCGTCGATCGGAGCCGTCGTCAACGCGGCCAGCTACCTGGCCGGACCCGTTGCGCCCGGAACGATGGTCACGCTGTTCGGCACGGCTCTCGGTCCCGATGCGCTGGCGACGTTCTCGCCGCCGTCCGGCGGCGGAACCATCGCGACAACCCTCGCCGGCGCCCGCGTGCTGTTCGGTTCGACCCCGGCGCCCGTCATCTACGCCTCCGCCTCCCAGACCGCGGCCATGGTCCCCTACGGTGTCGCCGGCCAGACCAGCGTCGCTGTGAAGGCCGAGTACAACGGAGTGCAGTCTCCCGCGGTCACCGTAAACCTGGCGCAATCTTCGCCGGCGGTCTTCACCGCTTCCGGCAACGGGACCGGCCAGGCCGTCGCCTTCAACTATGACGAAGCGACGGGAGCTTTCTCGCTGAACAGTGAGAGCAACGCCGCGCCCAAAGGTGGCATCGTCGTGTTGTACGCCACCGGAGAAGGCGTCACCTCGCCGGCCAGCGCCGACGGCCAGATCGCCACGCAGGCCTCCCCGGCCCCGATCCCCACCGCCACGGTCCACATTGGCGGAGCCGATTCCGAGGTGCTCTATGCGGGAGCCGTGCCGGGACTGGTCACCGGCATCATCCAGGTGAATGTCCGGGTGCCGCAAACGCCGCCCGCCGGCAAGGCCGTTCCCGTCTTGCTGTTCATCAACGGAGTCCAGAGCCAGGCGGGCGTGACGATCGCGACACGTTAGCCCACCCGCTGTTTCAGAGCCGGTGTTTCAATAGTAGGGATGCAACTCACCCGTTCGCAGTCCCTGCTGGACCGCGCCCGCCGGGTCATCCCCGGCGGCGTCAACTCTCCCGTCCGCGCCTTCCGCGGCGTCGGCGGCGTCCCCCCATTCATCACCCGCGGCCAGGGCGCCCACATCGAGGACGCCGACGGCAACTCCTACATCGACTACGTGTGTTCCTGGGGGCCGCTCCTGCTCGGACACCGCCATCCCGCCATTCTGTCGGCGATCGGCGACGCGCTGGAGACCGGAACCAGTTTCGGCGCGCCGACCGAACGCGAGGTCGTCTTCGCCGAGAAGATCCGGGCCGCCGTCCCCTCGATGGAGATGGTGCGGCTGGTCAATTCCGGCACCGAGGCGACCATGAGCGCGCTGCGCGTGGCCCGCGGCTTCACCGGGCGCGATCTCTGCGTCAAGTTCGAGGGTTGCTATCACGGCCACGTGGACTCGCTGCTCGTCAAGGCCGGCTCGGGTCTGGCCACGCTCGGCATCGCCGACACCGCCGGAGTCCCGGAATCGTTCGCCGCCACCACGATCGCGCTGCCCTACAACTCCATCCCGGCGGTCGAGGAGGCGTTCCGGCTTCACGGCGCCCGCATCGCCGCCATCATCGTGGAACCCGTCGCCGGCAACATGGGCTGCGTCCCGCCCGCTCCGGGCTTCCTCGAGTCCCTGCGCGAGTTGTGCACCCGGCACGGTGCGGTCCTGATTTTCGACGAGGTGATGACGGGATTCCGCGTCGCCCCCGGCGGCGCTCAGCAGCGCTACGGGATCCGGCCCGATCTGACGACGCTCGGCAAGGTCATCGGCGGCGGACTGCCGATCGCCGCCTACGGAGGACGCGCCGACATCATGGAGAAGGTCGCCCCTTCCGGCCCCGTCTACCAGGCGGGGACCCTCAGCGGCAATCCGCTGGCGGTGGCCGCCGGCATGGCCATGCTCGACGAACTCGCCGCGAATCCCTCCGTCTACGACGTTCTCGAAGCCCGCGCCGCCGCCCTCTGCGCCGATCCGCCGCCGGGCGTCACGGTCAACCGCGTGGGGTCCATGTTCACCTTCTTCTTCACGTCCCACCCGGTCACCGATTACGAATCCGCCAGGAGGTCCGACACCGCGAAGTTCGCCCGCTTCTTCCATCACATGCTCGAGCGGGGCGTCTATCTGGCTCCGTCGCAGTTTGAGGCCGGCTTCGTTTCGGCCGCGCACACCGGGGAGGACATCGCCCATACCGTCGCCGCCGCCCGGGAGTTCTTCGCATGACGCGGCTGCTCGGCACCTGGCTCCTCGCCGCGGCGGCCCTGGCTCAGACCTATGACATCGTGATCGCCAACGGGCGCGTCATGGATCCGGAAAGCGGACTCGACGCCCCACGCAACCTCGGCATCCGGGGAGGGACCATCGCCGCCGTCACCTCACGGAAACTCCAGGGAAAGCGGCGGATCGACGCCCGCGGGCTCGTCGTAGCGCCCGGCTTCATCGACCTTCACTCGCACGGGCAGACGCCGGAGAACTACCGCCTCAAGGCGCGTGACGGCGTCACCACCGCGCTCGAACTGGAGATCGGCGTGAATCCGGTCCGGCCCTGGTACGCGGAGCGGGAGGGCCGCACCCTCGTCAATTTCGGCGCCAGCGCCGGCTACATCCCGGCCCGCATGGCCGTCATGAAGGACACCGGCGTGTGGCTGCCGAGAGACGCCGCGATCACCAGGATCGCCACGCCCGCCGAACGCGAAGCGATCCGGACCAGCGTAGAGCAGGCCCTCCGCGACGGCGGCCTCGGCGTCGGGTTCGGTTTCAACTACACGCCGAAGGCCGGACCGGAAGAGTTGCAGGAAATCTTCCACATCGTGGCCCGCTACGGGCGGCCCGCCTTCATTCATATGCGTTGGGGATCGCTCGGCGAGCCGGGCGCGGTCGCGTCGATTCAGGAGGTGCTGGCCTACGCGGTCACCACCGGCGCCTCGTGCCACATTGTCCACCTGGGCGCTTCGACAACGACCAAGTTCGACGTGGCCATTCCCATGATCGAGGCCGCGCGCCGCCGCGGGCTCGATATCACAGTGGAGTCCTATCCTTACGTCGCCGGCATGACGCGGATCGAAACCGCCATCTTCGACCCGGGTTTTCAGGAGCGGCTCGGGCTGCCCTACGAGAACATGCTCTGGGTGGCCACCGGCGAGCGGCTCACCGCGGAGTCCTTCGCGCGGTACCGCAAGCAGGGCGGACTCGTGGCGACGTTCACCAACACCGAAGAGATGATCCGCAAGAACATGGCGCACCCGCTCGTGATGATCGCCAGCGACGGCATCATGGAGAACGGCATGGGCCACCCGCGCGCCGCCGGCACCTACGCCCGCGTGCTCGGCAAATATGTCCGCGAGGAGAAGGTCCTTACCCTCATGGACGCCCTCCGCAAGATGACGCTGATGCCCGCCCGGCGGCTGGAGGCGATGGCGCCGGCGATGCGCCGGAAAGGCCGCCTCCGCGTCGGCGCCGACGCCGACATCGTGCTGTTCGATCCGGATACCGTGATCGACAAGGCGACGTTCGAAAAACCCAACCTGTATTCGGAGGGCATTCCCTACGTGCTGGTCGGAGGCGTTCCGGTGGTCGACGGCGGCCGGCTCGTCGAAACCGTTTTGCCCGGCAAGGGAATCCTCGCCGCTCCGTAACCGCCGCGCCTAAGGGAGCGCGAAGGTCAGAATGTTCGACCCGGCGGCGAGCGTCACGTACTGCTTTCCGTCCACTGCGTAGGTGATCGGCGACGTCTTGATCGTAGTGTTCAGGGGCATCCGCCACAGCGTGCGGCCGTCGCGTTCGTCGGCGGCGAGGAAGTAGCCGCTCGGGTCGCCGTAAAACAGCAGGCCGCCGGCGGTCCCAAGCAGGCCCGCCACGCGCTTGCCGTCGATCGGACCGACCTCTTTCACCTCCCAGACGATCCTGCCGGTCTCGATATCGAGCGCGCGCAGGTACTTCGCTCCCGGATCCTCCGGCGGGCGCGGATTCTTCCAGCTTCCGGGCAGCAGGTTGACGGTGCACTTCTCGATGGCGATCACGTAGTAGAGCCGCGTCACAGGACTGAACGTGGTGCCGTTCCAGTTGGTGGCGTGGTCGGGGCAGCTCAGTTCGCCCGGGGGAAGACGCACGGGCCGTCCGTCGGCGCCGATGCCGCTGGCCCAGGTGACCCGGTGCAGGAAGGACTTGGCCAGAAGCAGTTTCCCGTCGGTGCGGTCGAAGACGTAGAAGAACCCGTTGCGGTCGGCGTGAAGCAGCAGCTTGCGCGGCTGGCCCTGGAAGTTCGCGTCCACCACGACGTTCGGCTCGGTGGCGTCCCAGTCGCGCGTGTCGTGCGGCGTGAACTGATAGTACCATTTCCGCTTGCCGGTGGCCGGGTCAAGCGCCAGCACGCTGTCGGTGAACAGGTTGTCGCCGCCCCGCGCGCGATCATCGGAGTTCGGCCACGGGTTGCCGGTGGCCCAGAAGACGGTGTCCGTCGACGCGTCGTAGGACCCTGTGAGCCAGGTGGACCCGCCACCGAGTTTGTGGCCGCCACCCTGCCATGTCTCGATCCCCGGCTCACCCTCGGACGGGACCGTCCAATGCCGCCACACGCGCTCGCCGGTCGCCGCCTGATAGGCGGACACAAAGCCGCGGATTCCCCAGTCTCCGCCGGCCACACCCGCCAGAACCATGTCCTTTACGACCAGCGGCGCGACCGTGCCGCCGTACTTCTGCGGTTCGTCCCACATCACCGCTTCCCACACCAGCTTGCCCGTGATGCGGTTGATCGCGATCAGGTGGGCGTTATCGGTGACCATGAAGACGTTGTCGCCAAGCAGCGCGACGCCGCGGTTGGTCCCGAGCGACGGGTCCGAGACCAGGCCCTGCGTACGGGGCCGGGAGTAGTGCCAGATCTGCTGGCCCGTCCGCGCGTCCAGCGCGAAGACCTGGTTCGGACCGGTCACGTACATGATCCCGTCGGCCACCAGCGGGACCGTCTCCAGCCCGAAGTAGCGCATGTTTTCCCGGTAGTAGGGCGTGTCAGGGAGAAACTGCGTCCAGAGCGGAATGGTGAACGTCCACTGCAAGGCGAGTTTGCCCACGTTGGCCGTGTTGATCTGGTTGAGCGGGCTGCGGCGGTTGCCCCCGATGTGGCCGTTGTAGGTGAGCCAGTCTTCCGGCTTCGGGTTCTGAATCCGGGCGAAATCGATCGCGCCGGCCGTGGGCTTTCCCGCGGTCGCGGCGGCGCCCGGCGCGACGCCTGTCAGCCTGCTCAGAAATGCGACCACGTTCCGGACTTCGTCGGCCGACGCCGTCACCGCGGGCATCAGCGACGGCTTCTCGCCGGTCAACTTCGCCACCTTGTCGAGCGAGAACGGGTGGAAGTTGCCGGCCAGGTCCTGAACGACGATGTGAAACCGGGACCGGCTGCGCGCGAACCCGCGCACGGAGCGGCCGTCGCGGGTCTCGACGCTGACCATTTCGTAGCCTGGAGCGATGCGGGCCGACGGTGCGGCGAGCGCCTCCTGAAGCTGGCTGACCGTCAGGTCGCGAGCCACGCCGGAAAGATCGGGTCCAACGGCTGAACCGCTGCCGTTGACCATGTGGCATGTGGAGCACCGGCCCTTGCCGAAAAAGAACTCCCGGCCGGCGGCGCGGTCGCCGGGCACGTTTGTCTCCGACGCGGTGGCGTTCAATGAGACGATCATCGCCACAAGCCCGTCCAGGGTCGCCTCGGGCAGTTCGAAACCGGGCATGCCGGCGGAGGGGATGCCTCGCGTGATCACGTTCCGCAGGCTGAGAGTCGACCGCCGCCGGAGGCGGAGGTTGCCGGCCAGGCCCGGCCCCTGCTGTGAGCCACGGGCGTCATCGCCGTGGCAGCCGGCGCACAGTTTTGCGTAAGTCTGCCGGACCACCTCGTCCGGGGCGGCGGCGGAACCCTGGGCGGTCAGAAGCGGACAGAAGCCCACCGCGGTGGAGAGAGCGAGGAGGACGAATCGAATCATCTTTGTGATTACATCACAGCGCGGAGGCTCCCCCGCGGGCGCCAGGCGGCGCAACTCGGCAGGCAGGGCGGCGGGAGCAGAGCAGTTGTATCCGGGCCGGACTGACTGGTATCATGGTTGGGTTCGGGCCGATGTAGCTCAGTTGGTAGAGCGCGTCCTTGGTAAGGACGAGGTCACCAGTTCAATCCTGGTCATCGGCTCCAGGGTTCCAGACGCGCGAGTGCCTGGCGCGGCTCCGTGCGGCATCCGCCCCGCGGGGGGACTTCCAGAACAGCAATTTTTCGCCGAGGTTCGGATACATGGCAAAGGAAAAATTTGACCGCAGCAAGCCGCACGTGAACGTGGGAACGATCGGACATATCGACCACGGCAAGACGACGTTGACGGCCGCCATCACCAAGGTGCTGGCCAAGAACAACGCGAAGGTGAAGTTCCGCAGCTTCGACTCGATCGACAACGCCCCGGAGGAGAAGGCGCGCGGCATCACGATCGCCGTCGCCCACGTCGAGTACGAAACGGCGAACCGGCACTACGCTCACGTCGACTGCCCGGGCCACGCCGACTACATCAAGAACATGATCACCGGGGCGGCGCAGATGGACGGGGCGATCCTGGTGGTGGCGGCCACCGACGGGCCGATGCCGCAGACGCGGGAGCACATTCTGCTGGCGCGTCAGGTGGGGGTGCCCTACATCGTGGTTGCGCTCAACAAGGTGGACGCGGTCGAGGACCCCGAACTGCTGGAACTGGTCGAACTGGAGGTGCGGGAGCTGCTGAAGACCTACCAGTTTCCGGGCGACGATCTGCCGGTGGTGCGGGTGAGCGCGCTCGGGGCGCTCAACGGCGAGCCGCAGTGGGAGAAGACGGTCGAGGAGCTGATGGCGAAGGTGGACGACTACATTCCGCTGCCCAAGCGGGACGTGGACAAGCCGTTCCTGATGCCGATTGAAGACATCTTTTCGATCCAGGGCCGCGGGACGGTGGTGACGGGGCGGATCGAGTCGGGCATCATCAAGGTGGGCGAGGAAGTGGAGATCGTGGGCTTCACCGACACGCGCAAGACGGTGGTGACGGGCGTGGAGATGTTCAAGAAGCTGCTCGACGAAGGGCAGGCCGGCGACAACGTGGGCCTGCTGCTGCGTGGCATCGACAAGGACGCGGTGGAGCGCGGGCAGGTGGTGGCCAAGCCGGGCTCGATCAAGGGCCACAAGAAGTTCCGTGGGGAAATCTACGTGCTGTCGAAGGAAGAAGGCGGGCGGCACACGCCGTTTTTCAAGGGCTACCGGCCGCAGTTTTACTTCCGGACGACGGACGTGACGGGAGTGGCGGAACTGCCCGAGGGCACCGAGATGGTGATGCCGGGCGACAACGTGTCGATGACGATCGAGCTGATCACGCCGGTGGCGATGGCCAAGGGGCTGCGCTTTGCGATTCGCGAAGGCGGCCGCACGGTGGGCGCCGGCACCGTCAGTGAGATCATCGAGTAGGGCCAGGATGAGGAAGGAGCGGTCATGCCTCGGGAAATGATCACCATGCAGTGCACCGATTGCAAGCGGCGCAACTACACCACGACGAAGAACAAGAAAACGATGACGGAGAGGCTGGAGCTCAAGAAGTTCTGTCCTTTCTGCCGGAAGCATATTTCCCATCGCGAAGTGAAGTAGGCGACAATAGAGGAGAGAAGCGTCCGAGTAGGGGCGTAGGTTTAACGGCAGACCAGCGGTCTCCAAAACCGCGAGTGGGGGTTCGAATCCCTCCGCCCCTGCCAGTTTCCTTTGCCGGAAAGAAGTGAGAGGCAGTCCGAAAATGGCGAGCGTTGCGAAAGTGGAGCAGACCGAAGCGAAGTCCTTTTTCAGCGGGATCAGCGCGTGGCCGGCCCGATTGAAGGAGTATTACGCCGATCTCAAGGCCGAGATGGGCCGCGTGACTTGGCCCAGCCGGGCGCAGGTGAAAGCCACGACGGCCGTGGTCCTGTTCGCCGTCTTCGTCTTTTCCGCCTACTTTTTCATCATCGACATGATTCTCGGCCGGGCTATTCAGCGGTTTTTCGCGACGTTCGCCAAGTAGATCGGGGAGGCACCCATGCAGGACGAACCTATTCTCGATCAGGACGTGGAAACCTCCACGCCGGCGCCGGAGGCGGCCGAATCCTCGCCGATGCACAGGCCGAACATGCAGTGGTACATCATCCACACCTATTCCGGCTTCGAGCAGAAGGTGAAAGACTCCCTGCGGAGCCGTGCGGCGGCGTTCGGCTTTGAGGACCGGCTCGGCGAAATCCTGATTCCGCAGGAAGAAGTGCTGGAAATGCGGAATGGCAAGAAGGTGACCAGCAAGCGGCTGCTCTATCCGGGCTACGTCCTCGTGCAGATGGAGAAGGACGACGCGCTCGTGCACCATGTCAAGGAGACCCCGCGCGTGACCGGCTTCATCGGTGGCGGCGGCGATCCGCTGCCGCTGACCGCCGACGAGGTCAATTCCATTCTTTACCGCCAGGCCAGTTCGACCGAACGGCCGCGGCCGAAGCTCAGTTTTGAAAAGGGCGAACAGGTCCGCATCAACGAAGGGCCGTTCACGAATTTCACCGGCAAGGTCGACGAGGTCAATCCGGAGCGCGACACGCTGCGCGTGCTGGTCACCATCTTCGGCCGCGCCACCCCCGTGGAACTGGACTTTCTTCAGGTGGAGAAGGTCAGCTAGCCCGCGGCGGCAACAGATTTCGCTTACATAAGAGGTTGTCATGGCAAAGAAGGTAAACGCGGTGGTGAAGTTGCAGATTCCAGCCGGCAAGGCCACTCCGGCCCCGCCCGTCGGCACCGCGCTCGGCCCCCAGGGCGTCAACATCATGGAGTTCTGCAAGGCGTTCAACGCCAAGACTTCGGCCAAGGACCAGGAGGGCCTGATCATCCCGGTCGTGATCACGATCTACTCGGACCGGACGTTCACGTTCATCACCAAGACGCCGCCGGTGGCCGTTCTCGTCAAAAAGGCCGTCAACCTGGCCAAGGGTTCGCCCGAACCGAACCGGAACAAGGTCGGCAAGATCACGATGAAGCAGATCGAAGAGATCGCGAAGTTGAAGATGCCCGACCTCAACTGCTTCACCCTGGAGGCCGCGGTGGAACAGGTGAAAGGCGCCTGCAACTCGATGGGCGTCGAGATCGCCCGTTAAGCCCGCGGCGCCCGCTCACCGGAGGCCGCGAGCATCGCGACGGCCCGGAAGTAGACCGACGCCAGCGCGGCCGTCAGCAGGTCGACGGCCGGCAACAGTTCGGGACGGTCGTTGAACCGCACCATCATCGCCAGCGGGCGCTCGGAGGCGTCCATGAGCGGGGAATCCGGCAGCAGTTCCCCGAACAGCGGACGCAAGACCGACTCCCGCATTGCCTCCCGCATCGCCGAATCCACTTCCGGATCGGTTCCCGCCAGCAGCACTCCGATCGTCACCGGCGAGCCCTCGGCGAAGAACGCCGCGAATGCCGCACCGCCGGCCTGCGCGGCCCAGTCCAGTTCGAGGTCCATGTTGTTGAGGAAGGGAATCCGCTCCCGGAACTGGCCGGGCTGCCCGGACAGAAACGAGGCGAACAGCGCGCAGACCTGGCGGCCTTGCTCCAGGCTCGGTTCCAGATCGTAGGAGGCGGCTGATACGGAGGGACGCTCGCCACCGCCGGCGCCCGGATGAATGGTCGTGATCTGGAATGTCATTTCCGGACCGCGTACACCGCTCCGGCAAACGGGATGGAGGCGATGTTGCCTTCGCGCGGCTCCGCCAGCGCGGGTCCGGTGAGGGAAACGCGGATGGCGTCGACGAGCAGGCGGGCGTCGACGCTGACTCCCCCGAAGACAACGGGATGCGACGAGGTGAGATCCATCACCGCCGTGTAGGTCGACAGAGCTCCCGGAACCACCGTCAGGCTGCCGCCGCGGACGGCGAAGGTGGCGATCACCGGGCTGTCGGAAAACGTCTGGGGACGGTTGAAGTCCTGGTCGGGAGACGTGTCGAAGTAGACCCGGTAGACGGTGGACTCTTCGGCGAGCGGAATCAGTCTCAGCAAAAACACGCCGTTGTTGGCGAGCGAGAAGATGCGGGCGCGGTCGGACCGGAACGTGAATCGGGCGTTCTGTTCCGAAGGCGCCCCGAGGAAGAGAACCGATTCGGGATAGCCGTCGATCTGGGTGAAGTAACCGAAGGTCTCAATCGAGCCCCCGGGAGTGACCAGGGCCCGTCCGACAGCGTGGCCGGCGACGCTCCACGCCGGCAGCCGCGCTCCGTCCGGAAGCTGACCTGTCAGCACAAGAGCCGCCGCCGAGACGGCGGCGAGGATCGTCGGGAGCCGCTTCATCACGGAGCCTGCCTGTTGACCGCCAGAATGCTCGCCGTGTAGGGGACCGCGCCCGGCCGCGTGACCTCGGCGGCCGGGATTCCCGGACCGGAGAGCGTGACCGTGATGGCGTCCGAGATCGCGGCCAGGTTCAAGGCGGCCTCGCGGAAGTTGATTTCCGAGCCCGAGACCGCCTCATAGGTGCCGGAATACTGGAACACCACTCCGGGAATCAGCGTCAGGCCCGCCGAACGGACCTTGTAGGTGGCGATCAGCCGGCCGTCGGAGAAGCTGTCCGGGCGATGGAAGTCCTGGTTCGGGTTCGCGTTGAAATAGACGTGGTAGAGAACCTCCGCGCCCGAGGCGGGGCCGATCGTGAACTGGAAGATCCCGGCGTTGAACAGCGGCGTCATCCGCATCCCGGTGGCCCGGAACGTGAAGTGCGCCGTCTTCTCCGACGGGGCGCCGGAGAAGATCTGCGTCCCCGGGCCTTCGATCGAAGTGAAGAAGCCGAACGTGTCGAGCGTGCCGTCCCCGGCCAGCACGGCGCGGCCGGCGGCCTGTCCGGCGAGGAATCCGGAGGTCAGCCGGGCGCGGGCCGGACCGGGTTGGCCCATGACGAAAGGCAGAGCGGCCGCCAGGGCGAGGGCCGCAGCGGGAATCAGGCGTTTCTGCATAGCTTGGTGTCCATCATACGAGATGGCGGCGTGAAACGGCGAAAGTTCAAGCAGCCGCATTGCCGGCACCGGTAGGTCAGCCGGGCTGGCCGGAGACCTTCGAGCGCCCGCGAATGCTGAAGCCACTCATCCGAGATCGCAAACCCGCAGTTGCTGCAAACCAGGCCCTCCTCTGCCGCGCACACCGGTCCGAGGAAGCCCAGCCGGTCAAAGTGCATTTCCCATCCGTAGACGCTGAGGCGGGCGCCGAACAGACGGTCGGCCAGGGAGAGGATCGCAAGCAGGAGGCTGAGGACGGAAGGCGGCAGGCCGGGAAACAGGTAGCGTCGGCGGCGCGGCAGCCGGCGCACCATCTCCCGGCGGAGCGGGTGCAGAGAGGAGTAGAGCCGCCGGATGGAGCGGACCTCGAGACCCGTGGCGTTCCCGATCAGGCGCACGGCGTCGGCGAGGTCGTCGAAACGGTTCACGTGGCCACCGCCCGAGTACATCCACCTGTACAGGCGGTCGGTGAGCGTCGAAGCGTCCGGGATCGACACGTAAAGCGCGCAGGCCGGCTTGAGCACGCGGCGCACTTCCGCAAGCGCGGCCGGGAGGCGGGCGAAGTGTTCGAGACAGTGCGCCGCCACGACCACGTCGAAGGACCCGGAGGCGAACGGCAGCGCTTCGGCCCGGCAGGCGACAAACGGGCCCGGAGGCGCGGCCGGGACGGCTTCGTCGGCGAGGATGGCGGATGCCGGGCCGAGCGGAAAACTCCCGTGGCCGCCCGAGCCCAGATCAAGCGCGCGGTGGGAGGGCTGAAGGAAGTCTGTAAGTCTGCCCATGGCGGCCGCGGCGCGGAGTTCGCGGCTGCTGAGTATAGCACCACTGCCGCCGGAGCCGGGGATCCGGATGATAGAATGCGGGTAGCATGCGCCGAAGTCTGCTGCTGTTGGTGTCGCCGTGGTGGTCTCTGGCGGCGCAGACCCCGGAAGCCGCCTATTCAGCCACGGTGGCTCCCTACCTTACCCGGCATTGCTTCGGATGCCACAACCCGGCGCTGAAGACGGCCGGACTCGACCTGATGAAGTTTCGCGACCCGCGCGCCGCTCTGGCCGAGCGCGACGTGTGGGAGAAGGTCGCCGGGAAGATCCGCAGCGGCGAGATGCCGCCGGCGCCGGCGGCGCGTCCGGATCCGGCGGCCGCCAAGGCGGTCGAACGCTGGGCGGAGGCGCACGTCGACAGCCTCGACCGCAAGCGCAGGATCGATCCCGGCCGCGTCACTGCGCGCCGGCTGAACCGCGCCGAGTACAACGCCACTGTGCGCGACCTGCTGGGTGTGAGCTTCCGGCCAGCCGACGACTTTCCGCTGGATGATTCGGGCTACGGGTTTGACAACATCGGCGACGTTCTCTCGGTCAACCCGGCGTTGATGGAGAAGTACCTGGCGGCGGCCGATCAGCTGGCGCGCGCCGCCATCGCCGCGGGCCCGGTTCCGAAAGCCGTGGTGGAGCGTTACGAACTGGAGCGGATGGGCGAGCCGGCGCAGGTGGTGGGAGATCCCGAGGCGCCGCGCATCACCCGGCGCGGCAGCTTCCTCGTCCGCCACCGGTTCTCTCATGCCGGCGACTACGAGATCCGCGCCTACGTGCGCGGCCGGGGGCGGCCCGAGGCGGCGCCGTCGAAACTGGTGATCATGGCCGGCGGCAGGCAGTACGAGGCCTTCGACGTCGAGCCGGTTGTCAAGGGCCAGAATCCACGGCGGATGTTCGAGTGCACGGTGCGGATGCCGCCGGGGGACGCCGAAGCGGGCGCGGCGTGGCTGTATCCGGGTCCGATGGTGGAGAACAAGGACCGGCACAATCCGGCCGGCCCGAATATGTGGGTCGACGCGATCGAAGTGCGGGGTCCGTTCGCCAGGCCGGATGAGCCTTCGCCGGAGAGCCGCCGGCGGATCTTCGTTTGCGAGCCGGAACCGGGCCGTTTCGACCTGGATTGCGCGCGGAAGATACTGGCGGCGTTCCTGCCGCGGGCCTGGCGGCGTCCGGTGGCGGAGCACGAACTGGACCGGATGATGAGTTTCGTCGCCCTGGCGCAAAAGGAGGGAGACACCTTCGACCAGGCCATCCAGCTGGCGGTCAAGGCCGCGCTCGTCTCGCCGAACTTCCTGTTCCGCATCGAGCGGGAGGCCGGCCCGGGGGGCGCCGGAGCGGAGCGCGCGCTGAACGACTATGAACTGGCGTCGCGGCTGTCCTACTTCCTGTGGTCGTCGATGCCCGACGAGGAGTTGTTCCGGCTGGCGGCGCAAAAGCAACTGGGCCGGCCGGCGGTGCTGGCGGCGCAGGTTAAGCGGATGCTGGCCGACGGGAAGTCGTCGGCCCTGGCGGAGAATTTCGGAGGGCAGTGGCTCGAGCTGCGCAACCTGAATCAGGTTTCCCCCGACCCGCGCGCCTTCCCCGACTTCGACACAGACCTTCGCGAGGCCATGCGGCGGGAGACCACGATGTTCCTGGCCGCGCTGCTCAGGGAAGACCGCCCGGTGCTCGACCTGATCAACGGGAACTACACGTTCCTCAACGAGCGGCTGGCCGGCCACTACGGCATTCCGGGGATCGAGGGCCGCCAGTTCCGGCGCGTCGAACTCGACGGCGTGCAGCGCTCGGGCGTGATCACGCAGGCCAGCGTTCTGACGATTTCGTCGCATCCCAACCGCACCTCGCCGGTGCTGCGCGGCATCTGGATTCTCGAGAACTTCCTGGCGTCGCCGCCGCCGGCCGCGCCGGCCAACGTGCCGCAGCTCAAGGAAGCCGAGATCGGCAAGACGATGTCGCTGCGGCAGCAGATGGAACGGCACCGGGCCGATCCCAACTGCGCGGTCTGCCACACCAAGATGGACCAGCTGGGATTCGGCCTGGAAAACTACGATCCGGTGGGGCGCTGGCGAACCCGGGACGGCAACTTCGACATCGACCCCGTGGGCGAGCTGCCGGGCGGCCAGAAGTTCACCACGCCGGCGGAGATGAAGGCGATCCTCCTTGAAGACAAGGAGAATTTCGTCCGCTGCCTGACCGAAAAACTGATGACGTACGCCCTCGGCAGGGGCCTGGAGAGCTACGACAAACCGGTGGTCCGGTCGATTGGAAAGAAGGTGGCCGCCAACGGCTACCGCATTTCCAGTATGATTTTAGAGATTGTGCAGAGTCCGCCGTTCCGGATGCGGCGGGGCGAAGAGGTCCGGCCTACCGTCGCCGGCGCGGGAGGGAATCGATGACACAGAAAGCATTGTCGCGAAGAACGCTGCTTCGAGGTCTGGGAACGGCCGTCGCACTGCCTGTGCTGGACGCCATGACGCCGGCGTTGGCGGCGCCGGCCGCGCGCGCCGCCGCGGAGAGCCCGCTGCGGATGGTGTTCGCCTACGTGCCGAACGGGGTCATCATGGAGCACTGGACGCCGGCGGCCACGGGGACCCGGTTCGCGTTTCCCGAGATTCTCCAGCCGCTCGAGCCGCTGCGCCACAAGCTCAACATCCTGACCGGCCTGACCCACAACACGGGCCGGGCGCTCGGCGACGGTCCCGGCGATCACGCCCGCGCGGCGTCGACATTTCTGACGGGCATCCACCCGCGGAAGACGGCGGGCGCCGACATCAGCCTGGGCATTTCAGTGGACCAGGCGGCGGCGCAGGCCCTCGGCTCCAGGACGCGGTTTGCGTCCCTCGAACTGGGCCTTGAAATGGGGCGTCTGGCGGGCAACTGCGATTCCGGCTACAGCTGCGCCTATTCGAATTCGATCTCGTGGCGGTCGGCGACGACGCCGAATCCCCCGGAGGTGAATCCGCGGCTCGTCTTCGAGCGGCTGTTCGGCGACTACGACCCCACGGAGTCGGCGGCGAGCCGGGCCAAGCGCTCGCGCTACAACAAGAGCATTCTCGATTTCGTGGCCGAGGACACGGCGAGTCTCAAGCGGGAACTGGGCGCCACCGACCGGCGGAAGCTCGATGAGTACCTGACAGCCGTTCGCGAAGTGGAGGCGCGGATCACGCAGGCCGAGAAATCCGCCGCCGGCGAAATGAGCCTGTCGGCGGTGGCGCCGGGATTCGAGAAGCCCGCCGGAATGCCGGTGGAGTTTGCCGAGCACGCCCGGATCATGTTCGACCTGATGACGATCGCGATGCGGACGGACCTGACGCGCGTGATGACGATCATGCTGGCGCGGGAAGGCTCCAACCGGCCCTACCGCGAGATCGGCATCTCCGACGGCCACCACAACCTGACGCACCACAAGAACAACGCCGAGTGGATCGAGAAGATCCGCAGGATCAACCGTTATCACGTCGAATGCTTCGCGAAGTTTCTGGCCAAACTGGACTCGATCGAGGATGGCGGCGGGTCCCTGCTCGACCATTCGATGATCGTCTACGGCTCGGGCCTGGCCGACGGCAACCGCCACACGCATCACGACCTGCCGGTCGTGGTGGCCGGCGGGGCGAAGGGAAAGATGAAAACCGGCCGCCACATCCAGTATCCGAGCTTCACGCCGATGACGAATCTGTTCATGACGATGCTCGAATACATGGAGGTGCGGACGGACACGATCGGCGACGCATTCGGCCGGCTCCACCACCTGGACGTCTAGTCCGATGAGCCCATCCGCCCGTGCCAGGAATCGAATCGGGCTCGGGCCGGTCTTGCTGTTGGTCGCCTGCGCGCTCGCTGTCCCCCTCGCCGGTGACGACCCGCTCCCGGAGACGTTTCAGATCCGCCCGCAGCAGGTGGAGTTCCGGGCCGCCTTGAACGGTCCGGCGCCGCCTCCGCAAAACGTCACGATCGCCACAAGCCTGGCCCCGCTGACCTTCGATATCGCGACGGACCTGGGGGTCAACGGCACTCCGCCACCGGAATGGCTCGCGGTTTCGCCGCTCCGGTTCTCGACGCCGGGGAAACTCACTCTCACCGTCACCCGGACGGACCTGGCGCCGGGCGTCTACCGCGCACGGATTCTCTCCCGCGCGCCGGCCGGCGCGCTGGTGTCGCCGCCCTCGGTTCCCGTGACGCTGATCCTCGAGCGGCAGCCGGCCGTCCTCTCGGTCGCTCCGGACACGATCCGGCTGGCGGCCCGCACCGGCGGCGGGGCCGTGGCCGACGTCAGCGTGGTCCGCAACACGGGGGGCGGCGGACTCGACTGCCGGCAGGTTCGCGCGAGGCCATCCGAACCATGGCTGGCGGCCGCCGTCGAGGCCGCCCCCGGTGAATGCCGCGTGCGGATCACGGCGAATCCGTCGGGGCTCCGGCCCCGGCCTTACGCGGGCTCGGTCGGGCTGGAGACGCCGATTCGCGCCGCCGTCATCAACGTCAGTTTCCTGGTCACCGGCCGGGACCCGGCGATCCGGCTGAATCCCCTGGGGCAACAGTTCGAAGCCCGTCAGGGGCAGGGTTCGCCGCAGCCGCGCAACATCTCTGTCAACAACATCGGCGACGCGCCGCTGAGTTTCCGGGCTGAAGTCGTCAATCCCGAGGAGGCGCCGTGGCTGACGCTGACGGGGACCTCTGCCACGGTCGCGCCGGGCGCGGGCGTCAACGTCACAGCGACGGTTTCTCCGGACCGGCTCGCACCGGGAGTCTACTACGCGCTGGTCCGGGTCAGGTCGGACGAGGCGGTGAACGCTCCGCTCGACGTGCCGGTGGCGTTCCGGGTGCTGGACCCGAACGCAGTGGCCGCTTTCGCCGCGCCGTCGCCGAGCGGTCTGGTCTTCAACGTCGCGCCCGGATCGGGCGTCAGCGCGCCGCAACTGGTGCAGGTGTTCGCCTCCAGCACCGCTCCGGTCCCGTTTCAGGCCGCGCCGCAGACGTTCGCGGGCGGCAACTGGCTGCTCACCGACGTGCGTTCCGGCGTGGCGTCGACGGCGGCGCCCGGGCGCGTGGGGGTCTCGGTGAATCCCGGTTCGCTGGCGCCAGGCGTCTACCGGGGCGACGTGAACACGGTGGTGCTCGGCGGCGGCGAGTTGCAGGTCCGGACCGTCAACGTGACGATGGTGATCCGTCCACCGGGCGTTTCTTTGGCCGCGGCGCAACCCAGGGCCGCCGCGCGGGCGGCCGATTGCGCGCCTACGCGTCTGTCGGCGACGCACACGGGCCTGGTGAACAATTTCGCCACCCGGGCGGGCTGGCCGACGCCGCTGAACGTGCGGCTGGTGGATGACTGCGGGGCGCTGGTCACCGGCGGCCGGGTCACCGTCACCTTCTCGACCGGCGAGCCGCCGCTGCCCCTCTACCACCTGCGCGATGGCAACTACGCCGGCACCTGGGCGCCGGCGAGGGGCGCCGCCAACGTGACGGCGACAGCGGAGGCTATCGCGGGTAGCCTTCGGACCGCGGTGGAACTGGCGGGCACGGTGGCGGCGAATGTGGTGCCCGTGCTTTCGCCGGGCGCTGTTCTGAACGGCTTTTCCCCCCGAATCGGCGCGCCGGTGGCCCCGGGCGCGATCGTACAGGTGATGGGCTCGGAACTCGGGGCGAGCGAAGTGTCTCCGCCTGATTCGGGCGGCCGGCTGGCGGACCAGTTCGGCGGAGTGGCGGTGCTGATAGGAGGTCTGCGGCTGCCGCTCTACTATCTGAGCCCCAGGCAGATCAACGCGCAAGTGCCCTTCGAGTTGAAGCCGGGCGTCGAGTACCTGCTGCTGGTCCGCTCCGGAACGACGATTTCCGTGCCGCAACCCGTCGGCGTCGCTGCGCAACAGCCGGGGCTGGCGGCGCGCCCGGATGGAATCGTCACCGCGCTGGATCAGAACTTCAACCCGGTCACCCGGGAGAGCCCGGCCAGCCGCGGAGCGTTTCTGACCCTGTACCTGGTGGGGATGGGCGTCACCGATCCGGCGGTGCCGAGCGGAACGGTGTCGCCGGGCGCGCCGCCGGCGACGCTGGCCGAGCCGCCGCAGGTCCGGCTGGGCGACCGGACGCTGCCGGTTCTGTTTGCGGGGCTCACTCCGGGGCTGGTCGGAGTCTACCAGGTGAACATCCAGGTCCCCGAAGACTTCCCGCCCGGCGACGCCGAGATTCAGGTCACGCAGGACGGCGCCGCAACCAACGCGGCGATCCTGCCAGTGCGGTAAGTCTGCGGGACGATCACGGCGCGGACCGCAGGGGGAAGCTGCCGCCTTTGTTCGACGCACGGGACGGGGAGTTGTCCCGCCGGCGAGCCAAGCTTACGGTAAAGGCCGCGATCTTACTTGCCTTGGCGGAGGGGTTCCGCGAATCATGGCTATGATATGGATCCGCGCTACCCGATCGGACGATTTGAGCCCAAGCCCTCACCCACTCAGGCTGACCTTAGGAAGTGGGTCAGCGAGATCGCGAACCTTCCGGCCAACCTGCGCGCGGCGGTGGCTCAACTCCCGGAGGGTGGCCTCGACCGCCCCTACCGCGAGGGCGGCTGGACGGGCAGGCAGGTCGTGCACCATCTGGCCGACAGCCACATCAACGCTTACGTGCGGACCCGGTTCGCCCTGGCCGAGGAAATCCCGGTAATCATGCCCTACAACGAAGCGGTGTGGGCCGAGTTCGAGGACGCCGCCAGAGGGCCGGTGGACGCCTCGCTGGCGCTGCTGGGGGCGCTGCATCAGCGGTGGGTGATGCTGTTTGAATCACTCACCCGGGAACAGTGGCGGCGCCGGTTCCGGCACCCCGAACTGGGAGAGAGCGACCTGCTGCGCCAGGCGGCGATGTACGCCTGGCATGGGCGGCATCACCTGGCCCATCTGGCGCTGATCCGGTGACGGGCCGGCGCGCGAAACGGCTGTTCAGCGCTGGGCGGCGCCGGCGCGGCCCATGACGGACCACGCATCGACGATGTTTTCGCCCTTGGCGACATAGTAGCGGTCGTAGACGTTGGTGGTGGAGTCGAGATGGGTCGGGTACAGTTCCATCTTGTCGCCGAGCTTGAGGTCCGGCGCGCCCTCCGCCCACTTGAGCAGGCCGTACTCGGCGCCCTGCGCGGCGACCTTCATGTCCGGGCGGCCCTTGACCGTGTCGGTCTCCTTGATCATGCCCTTGATGCCGCAATCGATGGTGGCCTGGCCGTTGTGCCGTTTGCTGATCACGGTGGTGAGGATGGTGAGCGATTGGGCGAAGTCGTCGTAGAGCGCGTCGTTGTTCCGGCCGCCGATCTTGATGTAGCCGGTGTCCATGAACATGTAGGAACCGGCCTGCAATTCGGTCAGCGCCCCGACGTCGATGTTATAGGTGCCTGTGGACCCTCCGGTACGGATGGGCACTTCGATGCCGGCCTTGCGGCACATCTCGGCGGTCTCGAGCATGCCGGCCAGATCGGCCCGGGACCGCTCGCGCCGCGACTGCCAGTTCTTCGTATGCGACGCGGTCCCCGAGTAGGCCATGAGCCCGCGGAAATTGAGGTTCTTGCTGGCCAGCGTCTTGCGGACCAGTTCCATGGCCGGTTCGCCGGGCTGGCAGCCATGCCGCGTGAGTCCGGCGTAGACGTCGACGACGAGATTCAGCTTGCATCCGGCAGCGCCGGCGGCGGCGTTGAACTGGTCGATCATGGCGGGATCGTCGGCGACGGCGGCGAAGGTAGGGTCGCGCCGCGCAATGGCGATCGCCCGGGCGGTTTTCTCCTTCCCGGCGGCGTTGGAGGTGAGCAGCACGCCCTTGATGCCGGCGCCGCTCATCAGCTCCGCTTCGGCGACGGTGGCGACGGTGACGCCGATGGCGCCAAGGGCGACCTGGCGTTTGGCGATTTCCGTCGACTTGTGGATCTTGACGTGGCCGCGCAGCTGGAGGTTGTTCGTCTTGCAGTGGGTGGCCATATGCTTCAGGTTCTTCTCGAACAAGTCGAGGTCGAGAATCATGCACGGGGTGGGCAGATCTTCCCGGGTGAGCCCGCGGAAGTCGCGTTTGGCGACGCGCATCTCAAGGTTGGCCGACTTCGCGGCGGCGAGCGCCTCGAGCGAAGTGAGCGTGGAAATGAAGAAGGTTCGGCGGGAAGTCATACTTGCCGCTTATTGTATTCGATCCGGCGCCGACGGCGCTGGCCGCGCCCGCCTCGGCCGGCCGGGCCGGGCGCCATTTCCGGCTGGCGTTGTGCGCTACCGTGAAGGTATGGAAGCCGAACTCACGACCGTATTCCGCTCCGCCGACCCGTCCGCGGCGGAGGACGCCTCCGCCGTCCTCGACGCGCTCGCCGACGGAGGACTGAATCCCGCCATCTTCACGGACGAGTATCCCGGAGTGCCGCCGGGCGCCGTCGAGGTCCGGGTGCCGGCGGAGGAGGAGGCGCGGGCGCTCGAACTGATCGCCGCGATGTCGGCCACCGAGGCCGAGCCGGGCGACCCGGGCCACGACCTTGACTTGGTGGAGATCTACAGCGGCATGAGCGCGACAGCGGAACTCGAGGCAATGTCGGTTCGCTCGGTCCTCGATTCGTACGAGATCCCCAATGTCCTCGGCGGGGCGGCGCAGATTCCGACGCTGTCGTTTGTCGTCAAGGTGCCGGCGGTGTACTACGACCGCGCCGTCAGCGCGCTGGCGGAGGCCGAGCAGGCGGGACCGGCAGCGGCGGAAGAGGCCGAACAGGCCACCGAAGCCTGACGGAGGCGGAGGAACCGGCTGTCTCCGCGCGCCGATCATGAGGCTGACGCTCGAGCAGTTGCGCGCCTGCATCCGGCGGATACCGCGCGGAAAGGTGGCCACCTACGGGCAGGTCGCCGCGGCAGCTGGATTCCCGGGGCGGGCCCGCCAGGTCGTTTGGGCGCTGCGCGCGCCGCCGGGAGCCAGGCTGCCCTGGCACCGCGTGGTGGCGGCCGGAGGGAGGATCGCCCTGCCGGGCGAGGCCGGATTCGAGCAGCGGCTGCGGCTCGAATCCGAGAGGGTCGCCTTCACGGGCGCGCGGGTGGACATGAAGCGGCACGCGTTCGACTTCACCCGGTCGGCGTAGGGGCTCACACCGGAACGGGGTGCGCGCCGGCGCGAATCTGGAGCGGTCGCGCGCAAGACGATTACGGTCGATCGGGACGCGCGCGCATCCGGAAGGGCGCGGACCGGGCGGCCCTCTGAATTCCTGCCCCCAGTCGGATAAGATAGAGGCAAAATGAGAGTTTTGATCCTGTTCGCCTGCGCCGCCGCGAGTTGGGCCGCAACGCCGGAGGACGAACAGTTCTTCGATCAGAAAGTCCGGCCGGTTCTGCGCGCGAAGTGCCTGGCCTGCCACTCCGACAAGAACCTGACGAGCGGGCTGTCGCTCGAGACGCGCGCCTCGGTGGTCAAGGGGGGCAATCGCGGACCGCTGGCGCCCGTGCTCATTGAAGCCGTGAAACAGACGGGCGGTCTGAAGATGCCGCCGGGCGGCAAGTTGAAGGATGACGAGATCGCGGCCATCGAGCAGTGGGCGGCGAAAGACTTCCCGATGCCGGCCGAACTGCACCAGTCGCGCCGGCCGGGCGCCAATCACTGGTCCTTTCAGCCGGTGAAGCGGCCGACGCCGCCGGCGGTTCAGAACGCGGCGTGGGTCAAAAATCCCGTCGACCGGTTCATTCTCGCCCGGCTCGAGGCGGCCAGGCTGGCTCCCTCTCCGGAGGCTCCCCGGGAGCAACTGCTGCGCCGCGTGCACCTCGATTTGACGGGGCTGCCGCCGACGCCGGCCGAGCTGAAGGAGTTTCTGGCCGACACGCGTCCGGACGCCTACGAACGCGTCGTTGAGAGGCTGCTCGGGTCGGTCCACTACGGCGAGCGCTGGGGCCGCCACTGGCTGGACATCGCCCGGTACGCCGATTCCGACGGCTACACGATCGACGCGCCGCGCGAGATCTGGAAGTACCGCGACTGGGTGATCAACGCATTCAACCGGGACATGCCGTACGACCAGTTCATCCTCGAACAGTACGCCGGCGACCTGTTGCCGGAGGCGACCACCGAGCAGATGATCGCCACCGGCTTCCACCGCAACACGCCGTCGAACTACGAGGGGGGAATCGACTTCGAACAGTACCGCGTGGAAGCCGTCGCCGACCGTGTGGCGACCACGGGCGCGGCGTTTCTCGGGCTCACGCTCGGCTGCGCACGCTGCCACGATCACAAGTACGATCCCGTCACCCAGCGCGAGTTCTACCAGCTGTTCGCGTTTCTCAACAACGTGGACGAGATCGACAAGGAGGAGGACCGCAAGCACTTCAACCGGCCGTTCCTCGAGCTTCCGACGCCGGAAGAGAGCATCAAGCGGGCCGCGCACCGGGCGCAGGTCAGGGCGCTCGAGGCGGAACTGGAGGAGTACAAGAAGACGGTGCCCGCCGACAGGCTGAAGGACGACCTCGGCTTCAAGGAGCGCGAGGAGAACCTGAAGAACCTCCGGTCGCGCGAGCCGAAGGTGACCACCACGATGATTCTGCGCGAGCGCGCCACGCCGCGGCAGACCTACATTCACCTGAGCGGCGACTTCACGCGCAAAGGCGCCAACGTAGAGCCGGGCGTGCCGGCGTTTCTGCCTCCGCTCGCCGGAAATCCCGCCAAGCCGAACCGGATCGACCTGGCGAAATGGCTGGGCGACCGGCGCAACCCGCTCACCCCGCGCGTCACGGCGAACCGGTTCTGGCAGAAGTACTTCGGCAAGGGCATCGTCGACACCGAGAACGACCTTGGCCTGCTCGGCGACAAGCCGACCCATCCCGAGCTGCTCGACTGGCTGGCGAGCGAGTTCATGGACAGCGGATGGAGCCAGAAGGCGCTGCACCGCCTCATCGTGACCTCGGCCACCTACCGCCAGGCTTCCGCGGCGCGGCCGGACGCCGCCGCCGCCGATCCGGACAACCGGCTGCTGGCGCGCCAGAACCGGCTCCGGCTGGACGCCGAGATCATCCGCGACGCCTCGCTCGTGGCCAGCGGGCTGTTCGCGCCGAAGGTCGGCGGACCAAGCGTTTATCCGCCGCAGCCGGCGGGAGTGTACCAGGTCACGCAGGTGCGACGGGAGTGGAAGACATCGACCGGAAGCGACCGTTACCGGCGCGGGATGTACACGTTCTTCCAGCGGTCCGCGCCGCACCCGGGACTCATCGTGTTCGACGCTCCGGACGCGACCGTGGCCTGCACGCGGCGGATCCGCTCGAACACTCCGCTGCAAGCGCTGAACCAGTTGAACGACGAGGCGACTGTGGAATTCTCGCAGGCGATGTCGAAGCGGATCGCCGCGGAGACCACCGGCGAGGACGACGCCTCGCGCCTGAGGCAGGGCTACCTGATCGCGCTGGGCCGTGAACCGCAGGAGGCCGAACGCGAGCGGATGCTGCGCTTTCTCTCCGTGCAGAAAGATTCGCGGAACGCCGATCCGTGGGCCGCGGTTTCCCGCGTCCTGCTGAACCTGGACGAATTTCTGACCAGACCGTGAGTACTCCGAACATGACGATCGAACAAAAACTGCTCCAACACCGGACGCGGCGCCACTTCTTCCGGGATTGCGGCGTCGGCGCCGGCAAGATGGCCCTGGCGTCGCTCGTGGCCGAGTCCGCCTTCGGCGCGCGCGCGATTCATCATCCGCCGAAAGTGGACCACGTCATCTACCTGTTCCAGTGCGGGGGGCCGAGCCACCTGGAGCTGTTCGACTACAAGCCGGCGCTGCAAAAATACGACGGGAAGGTGGCGCCGGAGGAGTTGCTGAAGGGCAAACGCTTCGCGTTCATGGACACGTTCGCGAAGGATCCGCCGAAGCTGCTCGGAACGCGCCGCCGGTTCAGCCGCCACGGCGCCAACGGGACATACGTGTCCGAGCTGTTCCCGCATATCGCCGGCGTGGCCGACGACATCACCGTCATTCACGGCGTGAGCACGGAGAACTTCAACCACGGCCCGGCGAAGATGTTCATCAACACGGGCTCGGTGCGGGCGGGCCGGCCGAGCATCGGCGCGTGGGTCACGTACGGCATCGGCAGCGAGGCCAAGGAACTGCCCGGCTTTGTGGTGCTGCAATCCGGCCCGCGCGGCCCCCGCAGCGGCGCGGCGCTGTGGGCGAGCGGATTCCTGCCGACAGCCTACCAGGGCGTGCCCTTCCGAAGCGCGGGCGATCCGATACTCAATCTGTCGACTCCGGCCGGAATCACGGCGGAGCAGCAGAAACAGACCATCGACGTGATTCGCGATCTCAACTCCCTGCTCAAGAGCGGCACCGGAGACCCCGAGATCGACACACGGATCTCGCAATACGAGATGGCGTTCCGGATGCAGACGTCCGGTCCGGAGCTGATCGACTTTTCGAAAGAGGATCCGAGGACGCTCGAGATGTACGGCGCCAAGCCAGGCGAGGCGTCCTACGCCAACAACTGCCTGCTGGCGCGGCGCCTGGTGGAGCGCGGCGTGCGCTTCGTGCAGCTTTATCACGCCGACTGGGACCACCACCACGACCTGACCAAGCCGCTCGAGGAAGTGACCGCCGAAGTCGACCGGCCCACGGCGGCGCTGATCAAGGACCTCAAGCAGCGCGGACTGCTCGACCGCACGCTGGTCATCTGGGGCGGCGAGTTCGGCCGGACGCCGATGGGCGAAGCGCGCGAAGCGGGCAAACTCGGCCGCAACCATCACATCGACGCCTACTCGCTGTTTGTGTCCGGCGGCGGCATCCGGCGCGGCATCACGGTGGGGCAGACCGACGAGCTGGGCTTCTCACCGGTTGAGAAGATCCACGTGCACGACCTGCAAGCTACGATTCTGCACCTGCTCGGCATCGATCACCTCAAACTCACCTTCCGCTTCCAGGGCCGCGACTTCCGTCTGACGGACATCGGCGGGGAGTTGATCAAACCCCTGCTGGCCTAGCCCGCGAACCGGGCGCGCACAACAGGGGCGCCTGCCCCTAGCGAACAAATTCGACGGCGGCGCGGTGGGGAATGAGTCCCGCCTGGTAGCCGAGATCGAGCAGCAGTTGGGCCGCTTTCGGGACGTCCTCGCCGCAGTCGACGGTGTGGTGGTTGACGTACATGCCGACAAAACGGTCGGCGAGCGGCTGCTCCATGTCGCGGGCGAACTGCATGGCGTAGGCGAGAGCCTCGCCGCGGTGGGCAAGGGCGTGTTCGATGCTGGCCCTCATGAGGCGGCAGCATTCGCACCGCACGTCTTCGGGGAGGTCGCGGCGGAGCGCGTTGGCGCCGAGCGGCAACGGCAGGCCGTGCTTCTTCTTCCACCAGTCGCCGAGGTCGAGCACGAGGTGATGACCGCCGCGGGAGTAGGTGAGCTGGGCTTCGTGGATGATGAGGCCCACGTCCACCGAACCTTCGGCGACCGCCTGCGGGATCCTGTCGAACGAGGTGACGACGGGAGTGAAATCGGGCTCGATCAGCTTCAGCGTCAGAAAGGCCGTGGTCATCCGGCCCGGCACGGCGATGCGTTTGCCTTTGATCTGGCTGAGTTCCATCGGCCGCGAGGCGATCAGCATCGGACCGTATCCGTCGCCCACCGAAGACCCGCTTGCCATCAGCATGTATTTGTCCGCGACGTACGGATAGGCGTGATAGGAGATCGCGGTGAGTTCGTAGACGCCATCGAGAGCCTTGCGGTTGAGCGTCTCGATGTCTTCGAGATGGTGCCGTACGGCGACCAGAGGCGAGGTGAGGCGGCCCGTAGCCAGGGCCCAGAACATGTAGGCGTCGTCGGAATCGGGACTGTGTGCGCAGGTGATCTCGCGCGGTTGAGCGGACGGCATCAGGGGAAGCTCTGACTATAGCATGGCCGAGCGTGGAACGGATGCCGCCGCCCGCCGCGTCAGAGTTCGGGGCCGAAGACCATGCCCTGTGAGGAGCCGCGGCCCGACGTCCGGCAGTGGTCTTCCCACAAGCTCAAATAGGACTGCGTGATGAAGTCCTCCGGACCGGATCCGAGCCCGGCCGCGGTTCGCCCGATCCAGTCCGCCGGACCTTCCAGTTCGACGAACACGCCCATAGGTGTTTCGTCAATCGTGGCCACTCCCGGCTCTCCATCCCGCGCCAACTCCGTGCGGAACTTCTCGTAGCGCAGCGCGGCGGTGTAGCCCATGCGGGCGAGGATCGTTTCCATGCCTTCGGCCGGAGACACGTCGACCTCGATCTCCTCGCGGTGCTTGAGCCCCCCGGAGTAGAACGGCGCGCCTTTGAACGTGAGCACGGTTTTCTCGCCAGACCGGCGCAGGCGGACGAGTTCCCGCCGGGCGCGCACGGACGACTCCGGCGTGTCGAAAACAGTATTGCTTTCGAAGGTGCGGGCGCGGGTGACCCGCAGTCCGGCCCGGACCAGCCGCGCCAGCGCTTCGGCGGCGTCCGGCATCCGGAGCTTGATCTCGGTTTCCAGGTTGGTTCCGGCGGCGGTCATGGGAAGCTATGATGATAGTGTAGACGGAAGCGCGCCCGTAGCTCAGCCGGATAGAGCGTCTGGCTTCGAACCAGCAGGTCGGGAGTTCGAGTCTCTCCGGGCGCGCCATTCCCGGTTTCCCGGGTCCACCCCCGCAAGATTACTGGCCGCTTTGGACAGCGCCGCCATCGGCGACGACGAGGCGCTTATTGGTGCCCCCGACACGGATTTCCGACACGCGATACTTCCCGTCGGCGTTAGCGTAGCGGATGGACGTGGAACCATATTTTCCGTCGCCGCTCTCGACGGCGACCTTGGCTTCGGCGACCCTCTTCCGTCCCTGAATGACAGTCATTTTCCCGTCCTCGACCACGACCTTGTAGTCGCCGGCCTTCAGCGGGGTCCCGTTGACCATGGAATCCTGAAACAAAGTGATGCGATGGGTTTCCGCGGCGGCGGCGGACAGCGCGGCGGCGAACAGACACACGAGCAGCGTCTTCATGTTGGAACTCACTCCTGAGGATGTTTTGTTGGTTTGTCCGGCGGCTGATTCGCGCCTCAGCCGCACACATGAAGTTACGGACGAGGGGGAAAAAGGTTCCGCGAAAAAGTTGCGCTCCGGCCTCGAAAAAGTCGCGGTTCACCCCGGGATTTTGCGACGGACCACGACGCTCGGACGCCGGCCGCGCCTCAGAGCCAGCCGTGAGTCCGCATCCAGTCGGCCAGCCGGCCCGGCCAGGTGCCGAGCGCGGCGTCGAAGGCGCCGAGCCCGACTCCGTGCGGACCTTGTTCGTAGATGTGCATCTCCGCAGGAACACCGGCCTTGCGGAGGGCCATGTAAAAAAGGACGCTATTCTCGGGCGGCACGCCGGTGTCCGCATTCGTGTGAAAGAGGAACACGGGAGGAGTGTCCTTGCTCACGTGCAACTCGGTCGACATCTGTCTCACCAGCTCGGGCGGGGGAGCGTCGCCCAGCAACGCGTTCCGCGACCCTTTGTGGACGTAGGGCTCCTGCGTGAAGGTGATGACAGGATAGGCGAGCACGGCGAAGTCGGGGCGCGAACTGAGACGATCGATCGGGTCGGCGGCGGAGGGATCTCCGGAATCGAAGTGGGTCGCCGCCGAGGAAGCGAGATGGCCGCCCGCCGAGAAGCCCCAGACGCCGATTCGCGACGGCAGAAACCCGAGTTCGGCGGCGCGCGACCGGGCGGTGCGGATGGCGCGCTTGACGTCGCCGAGTTCGACCGGATGGCGATACTTCGGCCCGAGCCGGTACCGCAGAACGAAGGCCGTCACGCCGAGGGAGTTGAGCCAGCGGGCGATCTGGTCGCCTTCGTGGTCCATGGCGAGCCCGCGGTAACCGCCACCGGGACAGACGACGACGGCGGTCTGCACCTTGCGCCCGGGCGGCAGGTACAGAGAAACAGCAGGCTGGTCGGCCTCCGCGGCGCCCTGGGCGTGCGGCGCGCCGGCGGGCCAGAGCGGCTCGGGCCGGGGTTCGGGCCCGGTCCTCCGCTGGAAGGAGAGCAGAAACGCGAGCGAGCACAGCAGGGCGATGCGCATGGTTTCTGTTCTACCACGCGGCCGGGGGAGGCGCGGTCAGGCCCGGGCGCGAAGCAGGCGCAGCCCGTTGAAGGTCACCAGCAGCGTCGCACCCATGTCGGCGGCGACGGCCATCCACAGCGTGGCGACACCGAAGAAGGCGAGGATCAGGAAGACGGCCTTCAGAGCGAGCGCGATCACGACGTTCTGCTGAATCACGCTCACGGTGCGGCGCGCGAGGCGAAGCAGAACCGGGAGCTTGTCGAGATGTCCCGACATCAGCACGATGTCGGCGGTTTCCATGACGACGTCCATCCCCGAGGTGGCCAGCGCGATGCCGACGTTGGCGGTGGCCATGGCCTGTGCGTCGTTGACTCCGTCGCCGACCATGGCGATCCGCGCGCCGGCCTGGCGCAGTTCGGCGACGACGCGGGACTTGTCCTCGGGAAGCAGGTTCGCGCGGATCTCGGTCACGCCAACCTGTCCGGCGACGGCGCGGGCGGTCGCCTCATTGTCGCCAGTCAACATGACGACGCGTTCGATGCCAGCCTCGCGCAGTCCGCGAACGGCGCTGGCGGCCTCCTTTCGAACGGGATCGGCGAGCGCCACCAACGCCCACGCCTCGCGGTCCGTGCCGCAGGCCATCACGCTGCCGGCGTCGCGGGGGAGGCGTTCGGCGAGGCCGCGCGTATCAAGACCCTTTTCGGCCATCATCCGCAGGCTGCCGGCCCAGAAATGTTCGCCGTCGATGTCGGCTTCGGCTCCCCGTCCCTTCAGGCTGACGAAGTTGGCGACTTCCATGGGCTTGACGCCGTGGCTGGCGGCGTGGCGGAGGACGGCGCGCGCCAGCGGGTGTCCGCTGTGAAATTCGAGCGCGGCCAGCCGGCCCAGCACCTCCGCGGCGGTGTATCCGTTGAGGGGAATCAACTCGCGCACTTCCGGGGTCCCCTGGGTCAGCACGCCGGTCTTGTCGAAGGCCACGGCCTGAAGCCGCGCCGTCTCCTCGAGGAAGGCGCCGCCCTTGACGAGAATTCCGTGCCGGGCCGCGGAGGCGAGCGCGGCGACGATGCTGACCGGCGTCGAGATGACCAGCGCGCACGGACAGGAAATCAGCAGGATCACCATGCCCTGGTAGAACCAGGAACCCCAGTCGCCGCCGAGCAGCAAAGGAGGAACCAGCGCCACCAGCATCGCCAGCAGCATCATCACGGGTGTGTAGATCCGCGCGAATCGCTCCACGAACTGCTCGCTCGGGGCGCGGTGCCGTTGCACGCCCTCCACCATCCGCACGATGCGGGCGATGGTGGTGTCGGAGGCCGCCCGCGACGCCCTCACCTCGAGCACGCCGTCGCCGTTGATGGTGCCCGCGAAGACGGAATCGCCGGGCGCTTTCGGCACGGGCAGGGATTCGCCCGTGATGAGCGCCTGGTTCACATCGGAACTTCCCGAAGCGACCTCTCCGTCGCAGGGAATGCGCTCGCCGGGGCGGACACGAACCAGCGAGCCGACGCCCAGTTTGTCCACGGCCACGCGGTGTTCGTGATCGTTGTGGATCACGGCCGCCTCGGTAGGCGCCACTTCGAGAAGCCTGGTGACCGCGTTCCGGGCCCGGGCGAGGCTGAACGTCTCGAGCAGCGCGGCCAGCGCGAACAGGAACGCCAGGGTGGCGCCCTCAATCCACTCGCCGAGGTACGCCGCGCCGCACAGCGAGATCACCACCAGGGCGTTCATGTCGGGTTGCAGGCGCCGGATCGAGTGCCAGGCTTTCGGGAGAATGAAGACGGCGCCGGCCAGGATCGCGGCCACACACAGGGCGACAACCGAAGCCGCCATGTCGTGGCCGGCGTGCTCGTGGGCGAGCATCGCCGAGACGAGGTCGCCGCTCGTCAACGCCTGCGCCGCCATCGCGGCGGCGAGGCTCGCGCCGCTCACCGCGGCGAGCCACGTCCGGAGGCGCCGTTCACGGCCGCTGCCGCGCTCGCTCCGCTCCGTCCACAGTTCGCACTTGAGCCCCGTTTCGGAAACAGCCCGGGCGATGCGGGCCGGGTCCAGGCGGTCGGGGTCGTAGTCGACGAGCATTTTGCCCCGGACGACATCGAAGGAGAGTTCACAGATGCCGGGTTCGCCGTCCAGCCGGCCGCGAATCAGCGAGATCTCTTCCGCGCAGTCCAGACCGTGGACGCGGAACTCGGAAACCATACAAGACTATTGTCCCAGACATGGTCTGAAGGCATGGCGGAAGGCGGCCCGGGCCAACTCCGCCAACTCGGCTCGGCTGAAACCGAACACGCGCTCGGCCAGTTCGAACTCGCGGGAGATCGACGTCCGGAAGATCGCGGGATCATCCGTACTCAGGACGACCGGAACGCCCGCTTCATACAGGCGGCGGACGGGATGAGCTTCGATGGCGGAGACGGCGCCGGTGGCTACGTTGCTCGAAATGCAGATCTCGAGCGGCACGGCGCGGCGGGCGAGTTCGGCGACCAGGGAGGGGTCCTCGATGGCGCGGAACCCGTGCCCGATGCGGTCCGCGCCGGCGTGCAGAGCCGCCCAGACGGAGGCCGGACCGGCGGTTTCCCCGGCATGCGGGACGAGTTTGAGGCCGTGGCGGCGGGCCAGGGAGAACGCCTCGGTGAACCACTCCACGGGCCCGCGCGATTCGTCGCCGCCGACGCCGAAGGCGACCACGCCGTCGCCGGCCCGCTCCACGGCCAGCCGCGCCACCTCCAGGGCGTGATCGGGGCCGAAGTGGCGGATGGCGTCGATCACCCAGTAGATTTCTACGCCGCAGCCGCGGGAAGCGGCGGCCACGGCGTCGTAGATGGCCCCAAAATCCTGCTTCTTCCAGAGGATCACACCGGCCGAGAGCGTGATTTCGGCGTATCGCACGTTCTGTTCCCGCAACCGCTCGAACAGGCGCGCGGCCACCAGCGCGTAGTCGCGTGGCGAGCGCAGCCGCAGGACGGCCCACTTGAAGGCTTCGAGGAAGCCGGCGAAATCATGGAAGGCGTAGCGGGCGCGGGCTTCGTCCACCGACACGCCGGGGTCGAGCTCGGCGAGGGTCTCCGGCTCGATCGACCCTTCCAGGTGCAAGTGAAGCTCCGCCTTCGGAAGCCTCGCGTGGAAACCGTCCATTGCTACGATATTAGCTTGCCCCCATCAACGCTCCCCCCGGACCCGGAGGGGCCGGACCGCCTCTCGCGTCAATCCACCCGTCCCGCCGAAAGCGGCGGCAGGAAGGGCCGTTCGCACATGCGGGCGCGCTGGAACCATGTGGGCTAGCTCGATCGACGCCGCCGACATCGAAGCCATTGTGGGCGGCTACCATTCGGACGCCTTCCGGGTGCTGGGGCCGCACGCCGTGCCGCGGGACTGGATGGACGACGCCTGGGAAGTGCGCGTGTTCGCCCCCCACGCCGACTCCGTCAGCCTTCTCTGGAACGGCGCGATCGAGGAGCCGATGTTGCAGGTCCACCCATCCGGATTCTGGGTCGGGATTCTGAATCATCATCCAGGCCGCTACCGGCTCCGGATGCGGTCGGGCGGCCGCGAGTGGGTGGAGGAAGATCCCTACCGGTTCGGACCGCAGATCACCGCCTTCCAGCTCCACCTGCACGGCGAAGGCACGCTGTACGAAGCGTACTCGATGCTCGGGGCGCACCTCACGTCCGCCGACGGGGTGGAGGGCGTGCGTTTCGCCGTTTGGGCTCCGAACGCGCTGTGCGTGAGCGTGGCCGGAGACTTCAACGGCTGGGACACCCGGCGGCATCCGATGCGGCTGAGGGACGGCGGAGTCTGGGAGCTGTTCCTTCCGGGCGTGGGCCCGGGCAGCGTCTACAAGTATTTCATCCAGTCGCGTTTCCTCGGCTACAAGCAGATGAAGGCGGACCCCTACGCCTTCGCCGCGCAGCTGCCGCCGGAAACCGGTTCGGTGGTGGCGCGCCTTGACGACTACGAGTGGAACGACGGGGCCTGGATGAGGGATCGCGCCGAGTCGTCCGTGCTGGACCGGCCGATGTCCTGCTACGAGGTCCACCTGGGCTCATGGCTTCAGGGCGAAGGCGGACGCTGGCTGACCTACCGGGAACTGGCGGACAAGCTGGTCCGCTACGTCCGCGACATGAACTACACGCACGTGGAGCTGCTGCCGATCCTCGAGCACCCGTTCACAGGGTCGTGGGGCTACCAGGTGACGGGCTACTTCGCTCCGACCTCGCGCTACGGGTCGCCGGCCGACTTCAAGTACTTCGTCGACTGCTGCCACCAGGCGGGAATCGGCGTGATTCTGGACTGGGTGCCGGCGCACTTCCCGCGCGACGCCCACGGCCTGGGCTTTTTCGACGGAACGCACCTGTACGAACACGAGGATCCCCGGCTGGGCGAACATCGCGACTGGGGAACGAAGATCTTCAACTTCGGCCGGAACGAAGTCCGGAACTTTCTTGTCTCAAACGCCGTGTGGTGGCTCAAGCAGTACCACATCGACGGGCTGCGCGTGGACGCGGTGGCATCCATGCTGTATCTGGACTTCTCGCGCGAGCCGGGCGACTGGATTCCGAACCGTTACGGCGGCCGGGAGAACATCGAGGCGATCGAGTTCCTGAAGACGTTCAACGAGCAGGTCCATGCCGTGCCCGGCGCCATCAGCATCGCGGAGGAGTCGACGTCGTTTCCGGGCGTGACCCGCCCGGTGTACGCCAACGGCCTCGGCTTCACGCTCAAGTGGAACATGGGCTGGATGCACGACATGTTCGCCTACTTCAAGACCGATCCGATCTACCGCAAATTCAACAGCGAGAAGATCACCTTCAGCATGCTGTACGCCTTTTCCGAGAACTACATGCTTCCCGTCTCGCACGACGAGGTGGTGCACGGAAAGGCGTCGCTGATCGGCAAGATGACCGGCGACGAGTGGCAGCGGTTCGCCAACGCGCGCGCCTTCCTCGCCTACATGTACGGGCATCCGGGCAAAAAGCTCCTGTTCATGGGCTGCGAACTGGGCCAGTACGAAGAGTGGAACGAGAAC
>Ga0209172_10001962_pt1 | contig 39442 bp, 41 predicted proteins | sample LarsenN4metaG_FD_184113 | JGI IMG/M metagenome (GOLD analysis project Ga0209172, IMG submission 184113) | Hot spring sediment bacterial and archeal communities from British Columbia, Canada, to study Microbial Dark Matter (Phase II) - Larsen... ... | reverse complement strand
GTGGCGAGCCACCCTGATCCTCATCACCGGCGGCAGCGCGATCGTGGCCAGCGTGCTCACGAGCGCCGGGATCGCGGCCCGGGTCCTGCGCGCTCGCACGCGCTGGAACGACCCCCTCACGATGGTCGTCGTGGCGATCGTCTCCCTTGTCCTGGTCACGGCGTGGGGCCTGCTGCTCGGATTGAACGGGCGCTACGCGTTCGCCCCGGCGTTGCTGCAACCGATGGGTCTGACGGTGCACCTCACCCTGGGCCTCCTGGGATGGTTTACCTGCCTCATCGTCGGCGTCTCGTACTATCTGCTGCCGCGGTTCACGACCAGGCGTTCGCTCGAAGGGACCCATCTGCGCACCATCGGGATCCTGCTCGTCGCAGGCGCCGGCGCCATGCTGATCGGGGCACTCGTCGCACCGGGGCTCGTTCGGGTGGGCCTGCTCGCCGTGGGGGTGTCCGGGCTCATCTACGCCGCCGACGTCCGGGTATTCGTCGCCTCGTGGGGCCGCGGGCGGGACATGACGCGCCTGCACTGGCAGATCGTGATCGGTGAAACCGTCGTGCTCAGCCTGGGGCTCATCGCCTACGCCCTGGGGCTGCTGGCTGCCTCCGCCACATCCTGGATCGTGGCCGGCGTGAGCCTCTTCCTCACCGGCTGGGTGACGCTGGCGATCACGGGGCAGGCCTACAAGGTCACCCCGTTTCTCATGTGGTACTACCGCTTCGCGCTCGGGATGCCGGCCTACGACGTGCCGCGGCTGGAAGCGCCCTACTGGCCGCGCGGCGCGCTGCCGTCGCTGGTTCTGCTGGGGACCGCCGGCCCGCTGATCAGCCTCGGCGTGGTGCTTGCCGCACCCGGGATCGCCACGGCGGGAGGGATCGCCTACTTCCTGGGCAGTTGCGTCTTCGCCTACCTGCTCGGCTACTCGTGGCTGCCGCGCCTGTGGCAGGCGCGCGGCCGTCTACGATAGCCGCTTCAGAAAGCGCAGCAGCGCCTGATTGAAGGCATCCGGCCGTTCGAGGTTGCTGACGTGCCCGGCACCGGGGATGATGATCAGTTCTGCGCCGGGGATCGCCGCCGCCATGGCGCGAGAGCCTTCGACCGGCGTGGCCTTGTCCTCCTCGCCCACCACGACCAGCGTCGGGACCCGGACTGCGGAGAGTACCGGCGTGCTGTCCGGCCGCCCGGCCATCGCGCGCAGGCCGCCGATCAGCGACCCGATCTTCGTGCCGTCCATCAGCCGGCGGACCTCGGCGGCGATCTCCGGCCGGTTCTCCAACGTGTCCGGCGAGACGACGAGCTTGACGAAGTCATCGAGGAACCCCCCCTCGCCCTCACGCTGGATCCGATCGATCCCGGCGAACCGGCGCTGGCGGGCTTCGGGTCCGTCCGCCTCGGCCCGCGTATCGAGCAGCATCAGCGCACGAACCCGGTCCGCGTGGGCGTCGACGTAGCGAAACGCGACGTAGCCGCCCATGGAGAAGCCGCCGAGCACAAACGGTGGGAGCGCGAGCGCCTCCACCAGGGCATGCAGGTCGTCCGCCAGCTGCTCCACCGACTCCGGAGTTCCCTCGGACTCTCCGAACCCCCGGAGGTCGGGGACGATGACGCGGCAGACCGGCGCGAGCGCACCGACCTGATGCCTCCACATCTGCCGGGAGAACGGAAAGCCGTGGATCAACAGGACCGGGATCCCTTGCCCCTGGTCGTCGTAGGCGAGAGTGATTCCCCTGAGCGCGATCCTCACGCTAGGTCCTTTTCCCACCGGGGACGCCTGTGGCCTGCTGCGGACCGGGCAGGACCAGAAAGCCGAAGGAACAGATTGGAGAAGTCCACGCGGCCGAACGACGCGCCGAGGATGATCCCCACCGCCATGTCGATGACATTCCCACGGGCAATGAACTCGCGGAACTCCTTGACCATGTCTCCCCCCTTGGGCAGCGTCGTCCCGTACAGCATACCCTAACCCACCGACGGGAGGAGTAACTCCGCGCCGGGGAGCCTGGAGACCCACTAGGCCCACGCGTCCGCATCGGAAATCCTGGGGAGCGCGATACCGATTCCCACTCTCCGCTCACCCTGCATGATGGACAGGGCGGTAATCGGGGCGCGGTGCCTGGTTAGACGCTTCCTTCCCGGGATGCCAGCAATCGGACCAGCACCTCCAGCCCACGCCGCCGGCCCTCATCGTATTCTTTCGCTTCGCGGTCTCGGATCTCGCGGGGGAGATGTTCGAAACCGTTGTGGATCACGATCAGCCTGGTCTTTTCTGCGGACACCTCAACGAGGCGAAAGGTCACGAGCGTGTCTACGGACCAATAGGCTTCGCGCCAGGTCAGCGCGAGCAGATGTGGGGGATCCCAGGCCACAACACGGCCGGTAATCTGAAACGCCTGCCCGTAAAAGAGACCGCTCAGCTCATAGCGCCCTCCGACCCGCGGCTCCAGCACCTCGGAGTGATACTCCACGATGCCGGGGCGGTTCTCCGCCGCGTGCCGGCGCAGGCTGCCTTCCTGACTGGCAACGTACCACCACACGCGACTGATGGCAGCGTCCGGATCGATCTCCTTCCTTACGCTGATCGGGTATTGAACCTCCACCGGGCGCCCTTCCACGAAATCGCGCAGCCGTTCCAGGCCCTTGAACCGGCCGATCTCGTACGCCGTGCGCGCGCGCTCCCGGCGTTCGACGGGCAGCCGCTCGAATCCGCTGTGAACCAGCGTGACGCGTGTCTTGCCGTGGTGCTCCACGAGCCGGTACGTCACGGTCGTCTCCGCCGGCCACCCCTCTTCCTGAAGGGTGAAAACCAGCCGGTGTGGAGGATCGTAGACCAGGATGCGGCCGAACTGCCGGTAACGGTCGCCGCTGTACGCGGAGATGCCGGCGGATTCCCAATGGCCGCCGGCCTTCTCCTCAAACTCCTCCTTCTGTGTGTGGTCTGGAGGATAGGAGAAGCGCCAGAACTCGCAGCGTCCCGCCTGAGTCGCCAGAATCTCCAGACCTCTCGACGGGAGCCTCAATCTCGACGGTCTGGTAGATCAGAAGATGACCAAGTTCAGGGAGGACCTCCCGGACGAGAATCCCATGGAGATCCTCGACCGCAACCGCCCATCCCAATTCCGTGGAGCGGACGATGCGATCGCGCACATCGGCCGGTAGCAGCTCGAATTTCCGCACGGCCAGTATTTGTGGAATCGGTGTGGCGTCCCACGTGATCAGGAACCGCAACTCCTCCAACGCGTGCCCCCAACCGGCATCAAAGCTGCGGAACCGCGCCTCGCGCCGCCTCGGCTGGCAGGTTGGTGAGCCCGTGTTCCAACGTCACCCGGGTTCGGCCGGCCACAGCAACCAGAGTGATCGTGACTGTCGTCACGGGACCCAGGGTGCCGTCACTCGTCTTCGTCCGCAACGTGAACGCCATTCGCCGCGGGGCGTCATAGACGAGGATCTCGCCGATGTTCGTCCAGGCCTCTCCACCCGCAATGACGCCGCGTTCTTCTTAGCGGCCACCGATCCGTTCCTCAAGCACGACGTCGTAAGGGTCAGCAGGCGTACAGGACCAGCGGCGGTAGCCTGCGGCGGTGGCCACAAATGGCCAGACCCGCTCCGGCGGTGCGTCGATCTCGATCTCCTTGTGGATGGTGAGGCGACTGCCGACGGTACTCATCTCGCACCCTCCGCCACGGCCTGCTCGGCCAGTGTCCGCAGGCGCTCCATCTCCTCCTGCGTCCAGCCCCGCTCGTACGAATCACGCGCCGCGGATCGATAGGCCTCGGGCAACCGCTCAAACCCACCGTGCTCCACCGTGATGCGGGTCCGGCCTGCCCGTTCGCTGAGCGTGAACGTCACCAGCGTTTCCTCGGGCCACCGCCCCTGGTCGCCGTCCTCTTCCCGCCACGTGACTGAGAACGTGCGCGGGTATTCATATGTCTGAACGTGCCCGCTGATGACATAGACTCTCGGTGGAAACTCGACGTGCAGCTCGAAGCGGCCTCCCGGACGCTCCTCGAGGACGACGTGCCGCGTCATGGTCCACCACGTCCGCATCCCTTCCGCCGTCGCCACGAACCGCCAGACAACGGCAGCGGGGGCGTCAATCTCGATCTCGCGGGTGACGATCAGAGGCTCCATCGCTCCTCTCCTCCCTCCGGCGGGTACGCTCGTCCGCTTCCACGAGCTGCTTCAGCGTCTGGAGTCGCTCCGTCCAGAACGTTTCGTACTGGCGGAGCCACGAGTCGTACACCTCGCGCAGCGGCTCCGGGTTGAGCCGGTACCAGCGCTCCCGCCCCTCGGCGATCTCCCGCACGAGGCGGGCCTGACGGAGGACGCGCAGGTGCTTGCTGACCGCGGGGCGGCTGATGCGCGGGAAGCGCAGGGCGATGTCGCCCGCCCGCTGCGGCCCCCGTTCCCGAAGGAGATCCAGGATGCGGCGTCGGGTCGGATCCGAAATGGCGCGATACGGGGAGTGCCTGGCCATGGATTCGTGTAACCATACGGTTACATATTTTCCTCATGCTGTCAAGTGCCGGAGGTCACATCTCTGGGGTAGTCAGTGAATGGTCCAGACTAATCCGATCAGGCCGAGGACGGCGGTCAGGACGAGAGTGTAGCGGCCCGTGACGCGCATCACCTGGCCTTCGCGGCCGGCCAGCCCCGTGGTGGCCGTCGCGAGCACGACCTTGGCCGGGGCGACCATTGAGCCGAGCGCACCGCCGGCGGACTGCAGGGCGGCCATCAGCACCGGATCCATCTGCAGCAAGCGCGCCGCGTCCCTCTGCAGCGCGCCGAACAGGACGTTCGAGTTCGTGTTGCTGCCGGTGATAACGGTGCCGAGCATGCCGATGAAGGGCGAGAAGAACGGAAAGAGACGCCCGGCCAGCCGTGCTGCGCTCGCTGCGAGTAAGTAGGTCATCCCGCCGTACACCATGACCATCGCCACGCCGACCAGGGCGAGGATGGTCACGGTCGTCGGTACGCCCTGTTCCGCGGTCCCCCGCCACACTGCCCGCCATGGCGGCCTGTGGCCGAGGCGGGCAAAGACCAGAGCCGTCAGCGCGGCCGCATACAGGATCAGCGCGCCGGGATGCCCGGCGGTCTGAAAGGTGGAGGATGCCCCGGGAGTCGTCCATCCCAGACCCGTTGTGGTTTCCGGCGTCGCGAGGGTGAGCTGCGCGGCGTGCAAGAACCGTGAGACGGGCGGGACGAACGTGGCGATGATCACAACACCGAGCAGCAGGTAGTAGGGTAGAAACGCCATGTGGAACGACATCGACGAGATGTCGGCCGGCTTGGGCCGCGGCGGTTCGCGACGCCCCTCCGGCGGCGGCCACGGCGGGAGGAGACCGAAGAAGCCGGGGCCGCGGAGACGGACGATCCGGGCCAGTTGGATGCCGACGGCGAGGGCCGCCATGCTGGCCACCGACGCCGCGACGGTCCAGTTGCCGGCGAGGATGACGATGAGATGCACCCCGGCCATGGTGACCCCCGTGGCCAGGATGGCGCCGAAGGCGCGGCGCATCGGCCGCCATCCCGCGTGGACGTGCACGACGGCAAAGCAGGTGAGGATCGCGGCCAGGCCGACCAAGATGCCGATCCAGATCGCCATCGGCCGGATGGGCAGGCCGGTCACCGCGCGCAGGGCCTGAAGGGCTGAGGCCAGCGTCCCGGTCGTCACCGCCCAGGAGTGCCCGAGCAGGGGCACGGCCGCCGCCTCCAGCGGCGCGAAGCCAAGACCGAGCAGCAGCGGCGCGGTCACGGCCACCGGCACCCCGAACCCCTGCACCCCCTGCAAGAACGAGGTGAACGCCACGCCGATGATGAGCAACTGCACGATGTGGTCCTCGGTGAGTGTCGCGACCGCGTCGCGGATCCCGCGGATGGCGCCGGTGGTCTCGACGAGCTGGTAGAGGATCAGCGCCGTCCAGATAATGAGCAGGACGTCCAGGCTCAGGATGACGGCGCGGCCGAGCGCGACGCCGAGGGCCGCAACGGGCAGCCGAAAGACGACGAGCGCGAGGAGGGCTGTGAGCGCAAGAGCGGCGAGCCCCGCGCGATGTCCCGGCCAGCGCCACCGGAGCAGGGCCAGCAGCAAGAACAGCAGCGGCAGGCCGGCCAGCGCGGCCCGTAAGAGCTCGACGGGCATCGGCACGTGGTATTCGGCGGCGACGGTGTATTAGCCCGCTGCGGCCGGTTCCGGGATGCGCGGTCGACGTCCGCGGCGCAGCCCGCGGATCAGCGGGAGCAGGAAGAGAAGCAGGCTGGCCAGGACAAAGACCAATGAGATCGGGCGCGTCACGAAGATCGCAAGCGACCCCTGCCCCATAATCAGGGCCTGCCGCAGGGCCTGCTCGGTCATGTCGCCGAGGACGAGGGCGACAACCAGCGGCGCCAGCGGATAGCGCAGTTTGCGGAAGACGTACCCCGCAACGCCGGAGCCGAGCATGATCCACAGGTCCAGCACCTGGTTGTTCACGGCGAAGGCGCCAATGCTGGACAGGATGACGATGAGCGGGGCCAGGACGCCGAACGGGATGCGGTTGATCGCGGCAAACAGCGGGACCATCGTCAGCACGATGAGCACCCCGATGACGTTCGTGACGTACATCGAGCCGATGAGCCCCCAGACGAACTCGCGCTGCGTCTGAAACAGCAGCGCCCCGGGATTCAATCCCCAGATGAAGAACCCGGCCAGCATCACCGCGGCGGTGGGCGAGCCCGGGATGCCCAGCGTGATCATCGGCAGCAGCGCCCCGATCCCCGCGGCGTGCGCCGCGGTCTCCGGGGCGACAACGCCTTCCACCTCACCCTTGCCGAAGCGTTCCGGGTGCCTGCTGAACTGCTTGGCCAGGCCGTAGCTCATGAACGACGCCGGCGTGGCCCCGGTCCCTGGCAGCACACCGATCCAGAAACCCAGGATTGTTCCGCGCACGATCGTCGCCCAGAAGCGGGGGAGCATCTTCCACATCTCCCACAGGTCGCGGAACCCGACCCGTCCGGCGATCCCTCTCAGGCGCAGCCCCTCCTCCACCGTGAGGAAGATCTCGCCGAGACCGAACAGACCGATCGCGATGACGATGAAGTTGACGCCGCTCTGCAGCTCGACGAACCCGAAGTTCATCCGGGGCTGGCCGCTCACGATGTCGAAGCCCACCGTGCTGAGCAGGAGTCCCAGTCCGGTCATGAAGAGGGTCTTGGCCGGATCGCCGCCGCCGAGGCCGGTGAAGGTGGCAAACGCCAGCAGCAGCACGGCGAAGTTCTCGGGCGGGCCAAAGCGCAGCGCCCACTCCGCGAGCGGCGGCGCGAAGAACGTGAACAAGACGATGGAAACCGCCGCGCCGATGAATGACGAGGTGAACGCGGCCGTGAGGGCGATGCCGGGCTTCCCCTGCTGGGCCAGGGGATGACCGTCGAAGGTCGTGGCCACCGACCAGGGCTCGCCGGGAATGTTGAAGAGGATCGAGGTGATTGCCCCGCCAAAGAGCGCCCCCCAGTAGACCGAGGCCAGAAGGATGATCGCCGCGGTCGGGGTGAGGTTGAACGTCAGCGGCAGCAGCAGCGCGACGCCGTTGGTCCCGCCCAATCCCGGCAGCACGCCGATGGCCGTGCCAAGGATGAGGCCGACGAACGCGACCGTGAGATTCGTCGGGGTAAGCGCCACGCCCAGGCCGTACAACAGATTGTCGAAGACGGAAAGCAGCTCCATCGCTCAACGCCCAAAGAGCAGGTACTCGAGGATGAGTCCTTTGGGCATCGGCAGCAGGAACCAGCGCTCGAAGAGGAAGAACAGCGCCAGCGGCAGCAGGACCGACACCAGGATCACCGTCGTCCAGTGGTGGCGGCCGACGAAGATCATGTAGCCGGCCAGGTACAACGCCCCGCCGATGTAGATCCCCAGGTAGTTCATGGCGGCGATGACCGCGACCATCGGCAGGAAGGCGATGAGCAGAGGTTTCCAGGCCTCGCGCTCGACGAAGGCCGCCTCGCGCCCCGGCGGGGCGGGCACGCGGAGGCTGCGCACCAGGACGATCACGCCCTGGAGCGCCACGACCAGACTCAGCCAGAAGGGGAAGAACCCTGCGCCCGGTCCGATCGCCGTCCAGGCGATGGGCAGGCGCAGGGCTTCACGTACCATGATCCCCGCCCCGGCCAGCAGGAGCAGGGCGAAGACCGTGTCCGCTCGCCGCATCGGCTAGCTCGCTTTCACGGCGCGGACAGTCCGCCCTTCTTCATCAGGTCGCGCACCGTGGCGTCCTTCTGCTCCAGCCACTGGACGAAGGCCGGTCCGGTCAGCCAGGCCTTGGTAAAGGCACCGCGCGCGATGAAGTCGGCCATCTCCGGCGTGTCCAACAGTTTCTGGAACAGGTCCCGGTAGAAGGCCACCGCCTCCGGAGGCATGTTCGCGGTGCCGAAGACGCCGCGCAGCATCTGGTATTCGATCGGGTACCCGAGCTCCTTCATCGTCGGAACATCCTTCCACCTGTCGACCTGCACGCGCTCCGCAGCGAAGATCGCCAGCGGCCGCAGACGCCCCGCTTCCCAGTGCCCGACCATCTCCAGCGGGTTGTTCACCGAGAAGTCGGTCTGTTTCCCCACGACCGCGGCCGCCACCGCGCCGCCGCCCGGGAAGGGCACGTAGGTGAAGTCCACGCCCCAGGCCTGTTCCAGGAGGACCATGATGATCTCGTCCTCCTGCTTGGAGCCGGTCCCGGACATCTTGATGCTGCCCTTGGGGGCGGCCTTGGCCGCCTTCTCGAAGTCGGCCAGCGTCTTCCAGGGCGAATCATTGTGCACGGTCACCACGAAGTTGTCGAGCAGCAGGCGGGCGATCGGGGTCAGATCGCGCCAGGTGAAGCGACCGCCGTCGCGCCGGCGGATCAACTGCGCCTCAGGCGTGGCGAACAAGTTGTCCAGCGTAATCAGGATGGTATGCGGATCGCCGGACTTGTCGATCATCCAGAGGAACGCCTGGGCGCCGGCCCCGGCCGCGCGGTTCACCGGGATGAACGGCTGCGGCGAGAGGTTGTACTTGGCGATGAGCGGCGCCATGAAGCGGGCCTGCTGATCGGCCCCGCCGCCGGTGCCGGCGGGAATCGTCCACTCGATCGGCCGCCGCGGCGTGAACCCCGGCGCGCTCAACGCCGGAATGGCGAAAACGAGTAGCAGCACCGCCAGAGCTGATGCGGCCACTCTCATGCGTTGCCACCATGCCATACGCTCACCCCCACAACGCTGAGAATGTCCTGCCTCGCAGGGGGCCCCCTCCCCCGGTGTCCTACGCCTTACGCCCGTTGCGTCACGATGACTTCACGACCGCAAATCTTGACCTCTGTAGTCGAGAAATGATACGGACCTGCGCCGCGGCGTGTTCGCGGACGCAGGCCCGGGCCTGACGGTCAGGACAGTACGCTGCTAGGCCGGCGGCTGGTCGCGCTCGAGATCGGTGTGGAATGGGATCACCCCTGGGATGAGCCATCGGTTCCACATCTCGTCGACCTTGGCCTGGAAGTAGTCGAAATCGTCGTCGGTGAAGTGCGCGAAGCGGCCCTGTCGGAGCAGGAAGTCCCGCACCGGCTTGCGCCTGGCCCGCTTCTCGGCGATCTGCTTTGTGCGGCCGTAGAGCTTGAGCACACCGTTCTCGACCTCATAGAGCGGCCAAACCCCGGTGTCCACGGCCAGCTCGCCCAGCTCGTGGGAAAGCATCGGGTCGTAGTCCCAGCCCTTCGGACACGGGTCGATGGAGTGGATGAAGGTCGGCCCGCCGATGGTCAGCGCCTTGCGCACCCGGTTCATCATGTCCACGGCGTAGGAAGCGCAGACCGTGGCCACGTAGCGGCACTCCGGGTGGCCGGCGGCGAGCATCCCGGCCACGTTCTTCTTCCAGCGCGTGTGCAGGATGCGCTTGGCCTTGCCGGGCGGGCTGAAGGTCGTGTGCGCGCCGTACGGCGTCAGGCCGGAGAGCTGGATGTCGGTGTTCGCGTACGACTCGTTGTCATAGAGCAGGATCAGGAAGTTGTATTGCGGATGGGTCAGCGCGGCGGAGATCGCCGACAGGCCCATGTCCGCGCCGCCGCCGTCGCCGCAGAAGGCGATGACGTTGATCGGCTCCTCCTTCATCTTCCCCTTGCGCATCAGGGCCCGCAGCGCCGCCGCGGTGCCCAGGCCGGCCGAGCCGGAGCTGCCGAGCTGGGTGTGCATCCAGGGTACGACCCACGAGGTGCTGTAGTAGGTGGTGTTGGCCACGTACATGCACCCCGTGCTGCCCAGCACGATGGTGCGCGGTCCGGCCGCCTTCACCATCAGCTTCATCACCAGCGCCGACTCGCAGCCCTGGCACGTCCGGTGGCCGGAGGTGAAGAACTCCTCCAGGGGGACCTTCTTTACCCCCTTGAAGGCTTCGAGCCGCTGCGTGGGCAGCGTGGTTTCGATCGCGTCCATCGTCGTCCCCTCCGCTATGTCAGCGGCGCGGCGCTTCAAGCCGCGCCGTCTGGATGCAAGCTACCCGAAAGCAGCCGGCGGTCACTCGCGGATACCCACCCACGTCGTCAGCGGCTGCGCTTTCCCGGCAGCCGCTGACAAGAGCATCTGTGACATCCACTGGACATCGGGCACGGTGACTTCCCGTCCACCCAGCCCGCAGATGAATCCCAGCACCGGCGGCCTCTTGTCCGCCGGATACAGCGCCGCGCGGATCTCCGTCGCCAGCACGCCGCTGGTGTAAGGAGAACCGAACGAGAAGTCGCGATCGATCACCCCGACCGCCTTGAACCGTCCCAACGTCGTGGCCAGCTCCTCGGCGGCGAACGGCCGGAACCAGCGCATCCGTACGAAGCCGACCTTCTTGCCTTCCGCTCGCATGCGGCGGATGGCCACCTTCACCGGCATGGAGAGCGTGCCCATCCCGACCAGGACGACGTCCGCATCGCCGGTCTGGTACTCCTCAAAGAACGGGTTGCCGTAGTCGCGGCCGAAGGTCGCTGCGAAATCGGCGTACGCCTCCCGGATCACCGTTTTCGCCCGCTTCATCGCCTCATCGTTGTGCTTTCGGATCTCCATCAGCCAGTCTTCGTTCACCTGCGGGGCGACGGTGATCGGGTTGTCCGGGTGGAGCAGCAGGTCGCCCCGGTTGTAGGGCGGCAGGAACGCGTGCACCCACTCCTGGGGAGGGATCTTGACCTGGGCCTGGGAGTGCGTGAGGAAGGCTCCGTCGCAGGCGATGGCGCAGGGCAGGAAGACCCGGCGGTCCTCCGCCACCCGGTAGGCGATGAGCGCGGTGTCCAGCGCCTCCTGGGCGGTGTCCACCCAGACCAGCTGCCAGCCCAGGTCGCGGACGGCCAGGGCGTCGTTGTGCTCCACGCCGAAGGCGCCCGGGTCATCCAGGGCGCGGTTGCCGACCATCGCCACCATCGGGATGCGCAGGGCCGGTGTGACGGTAAGCGCCTCGAAGGCGTACATCCAGCCCACGCCGCTGCTGCCGCAGAAGACCCGCGCGCCGGCGGCGCAGGCGTGCTTGACGATCTCGAACTGGGAATGCTCGCTTTCCGCGACGATGTACTCGCAGTCCAGCTCGCCGTTCGCCACGAGCTTGGCCACGTACTGCATCACCGTGTCGTAGGGCCGGATCGGGTAGGCGGTGATGACGTCCACGTCGGCCAGCTTGCAGGCGACGGCGATCGCCTCGCTGCCGCTGATCAGCGCGTCCGTCTCCTTCTGGGGTGCGGCGACCTTCTCGACGGCTTTGGCCATCGCTTAGCCCTCCTCGCCCGATGCGTTTTCCTGTCCCGAGCCGCCCGCGATCTCCAGCATCGGGGGCAGTTCCTGCTCGTACTGCCCGCGGAAGCGGAAGCCGTGCGTCCGCTCCGGGCGGTGGCGGATCTTTTCCGCGAGCCACGTGCCGTACGCGGTCTTGTCCTTCTTCCAGGCTTCCCACTGGCTGCTGTTGTCGGCGAAGGCGGTCTCGTTGACCATCGTCACGCAGTGCTCCACCGGGCAGACCGCCTCGCAGACCCCGCAGCCGCAGCAGGCCTCCATGTTGGCGTCGTAGAGCCCGTCCGGCGTGACGTCGAAGCAGGAGTCCGGGCACTGCAGCCAGCACAGCGTGCACTTCACGCAGGTGTCGAAGTTCACGACCGGCCGCATCGTGCGCGTCGTGAACTTCTTGAAGGTGGGATTGCGCGCCGGTCGGAAGCCGCCTGTCTGCGCGCTGGTCGGGTCGGCCATCGCTCCGCCGCGCGCGATCGACGGGATGGCGATGCCCTCCCGCATCTCATGCCACTTCGGCAGCCTGAACTCGAAGGGCTTCTCGGGGTTTCCCTCCGTCGGCTGCACCACCTGCGTGGTGATCCGCTCGTAGGCCCTGCGCGCCGAGGTGGCTTTCAGCGGAGAAGACCACTCCTCGAGGATCGCCTTCTCCACGTCGTCGACGGTGAACAGGTCGGGCAGGACGCGGGCGATTGCCCCCAGGACGCGCACGTCGGTGTGGTCGTCCTTGTAGACCCACAGCCCCGAAAAGCTCGGCGTCCCCTTGAGGATGGCCAACTGGTACGGCGTCTCCTTGCGGTGGGCCATCGGAATGAGCGTCTCGGCGTCGTGCATCGAGGTCACGATGAGCGTTCCCCGGGGTTTGAGCAACCGGTTGATCGGCTGGAGGCCGTACCAGGCCCAGGACTCCACGCCTTTGAGCAGGGTATCGTCCACGGCGATGGTGATGTCGACCTCCTTGGGCTCGTACTTGGCCATCCCTTCCTGCAGGGTCTCTTCGTCCGTGCCGATCACGGCGAAGCTCTTGGCGGGGATGCCGTTGCGCTCCGGGCTGTCGCCGTAGCGGCCGAAGGAGATGCCCATCTTGCCGGCATGTCGCGCGGCCAGGGCGATTCCCCGGCTGATGTTCTTGGCCAGGTTCTTCTGGAAGATCCCGCGGTAGACGATTTCCACCGCGAAGAGGCGGCCCATCGTCAGCCCTCCGGTTGTGGCTTGAGCAGGACGTCCTCGATTTCCGCCAGGTGCTGGCGCATCGCGCTCTCCGCCGCGCGGGGATCCCGCCGCGCCATGGCGTCGAGGATCCGGCGGTGGCCGGCCAGCGACCGCTGCATGCGCCCGGGCACCTGCAGGGAGCGCTCCCGGCTTTCGTGCAGGAGGTCCATCAGCACGTCCACCACCTTGAGGGCCACGCGGTTGCGCGCGGTCTTGGCGATCGCGTAGTGGAACTCAGAATCCTCGCCGATCGCCACCTGGCCCTGGCGGACCCTCGCCGCCTGCCGGGCGTAGATCTCCTCGAGATGTGTGATGTCCTCGGGGCGCGCCAATGCGGCGGCGCGCGCGGCCAGCGGAGGCTCGAACATCTTGCGCACTTCGAGCAGCTCGGCGAGCAGCGCCCGGTTGTGGATGAGGATCGAGGCCAGCGGCTGGGCCAGCGAGTCGGGGGTCAGGTCGCGGACGACGGTGCCTTCGCCCTGACGGGGTTCGAGCAGGCCGATGAGCTCGAGCATCCGGATGGCGTCGCGCACCGACGTCCGGCTGACACCGAACCGCTCGGCCAGCTCGCGCTCCGGCGGAAGCTTGTCGCCGGCCCGCAGGCGACCGTCGACGATGAGCCGGCGGATACGCTCGGCGACCTCCTCGTAGACCCTGGTGCGCCGAACGGGCTCAAGCTCGTTGATAACCGCGGACAGGTGGGGGGTGGAGATTTGTTGAGCCCCCAGGTCAGGATTGGTCCATTGGTCAGACAATGGACCAATCCCAATGTGCCATAGCCCTGGGCCGGCGTCAAGCCTAAACGGGCGTTCGGGACCCGGAAGAGAGCGTGCTTGGAGGGCTAGGTCAGTGACCAGAGCCGCCAGCTCGGCGGCAGGGGAAGATCGGCAACCTTGGCGTAGAGAGCGAGCATCCCGTGATGCAGCGTCTCGTGCTGGAGGAGCCGCATCAGGTGCTGGAGGACCGTGATCTCTTCGTCCTCCCAGGCGATGTGTCGAACCGCCCCTTCGCCGCCGAGGGAGCGCAGGGCCTGCGTGAGCTGGACGTCGAGATCGCGGAGGTAGCGCTCGAGGTGGTCCTTCGACTGCTCCAGGGCGCGCTGATGCGGCCGCGCCCCGAAATCCATCTTGGCCGTGTCCAGCCCCATGAGATAGCAGGCCTGGACGTCACCGATGTGGCGAATCTGCCGGGCGAAGGTTCCGAACTCCGGATGCGGCGAGAAGTTCAGCACCGCGTACGGCAGCGCAGCCAGCAGGTCGTAGGTCAGTTGTCTGGTGTGCGCCCACTCCGCCGCCCACTGCTCAAGGCTGTCCACGCCCACGGCTGTTCGCGTGGGAGCGGCGCAGCCCCTGCCGCAGGGCGTCCGCCTCGTCCTGATACGCCGGGATCCGGACCAGCTCGTCGATCACAATACGCAGATACCAGCGCCGCCAGCGCTCTCGGATCCGGGCGCGCTCGCGGGCCAGGGCTATGGTCTCTGTGATCGTCCGTTCCATCGTCCGCCCTCCTTGGCCCGCCACTGTACAGCCTGCGGCCGGAGGGGGCGACGAACGGGGTCACACGGCCGATGTCACGGCGGTCACAGTTCCCATCGCCAAGTTGGCGCGCGACTGCAGGTAATCCACGAGGACGCCGTACGGGTCGAAACCGACGATCCGCTCCGCGTCGGTCACGAAATTCGACAGGGCGTTGACGTCGTAGTAGTACACCTCGCCGTCCCGGTCGTTCACCAGGTACTCGACGCCGGCCAGGTCCAGCCCACCGGCGGAGATGATGCCGAGCACATCGTCGACCACCTGACGGGGCGGCGCGGCCGCCTCGACCTTGAGGGCGACCTTGGGCAGGTCGACCGGGCAGAGGTCGGCCGACAGCGCCGGAGGCACGGCCTCGGGCGCGGCATCGACCCGGCAGATGTCGGCAGGGCAGAGGTTGAAGCCCGCGTTCGGATCGGGATAGACCTTGATCGCGTACAGAAAGCGCCCGTCCAGCACCTCCACGCGCACGATGTGGCCGCCGCGCGCCGGGAGGAACTCCTGGACCAGCGCCGTGGCGTCGATCCCGAGATCCGGTCCGCCCGCGGCCACCGCGTCGGCGAGCGCCGGCGGCGTGTCGTAGCGCTGGATGCCGGCGCCGCTGCCGCCGACGTTGGGCTTGATCACCACGGGAAAGGTCAGCCCCTCCGCGGCGGCCGGAGCCTGGGACGGATCGTTGATCACCCGGGCGCGCGGCACGCGCAGACCCAGCGCGCGCAGCAGCGCCAGTTGTGCGACCTTGGAGGTCTCGAGGGCGAAGGCTCGACCGCCGTTGACGACGTCCACCCCCGCGCCCTCCAGGTAGCGGAGGAACTCCCGCGTGTACGGGATGGCACGTCCGTGCCCGCGGAGGTAGGCCGACGGGCTCATCCGGTTGAGCACGAGCGTCCACGGCACGCCGTCCTCCGGATCGAAGCGGTGCGCGCTCAGGTCGAGGCGGTCGTAGCGGAGGCCGCGGCGATCGAGCTCCGCAAAGAGCGGAGCGAACCACTGTGGATGTTCATAGACAATGCCGAGCAACGGCTCCCGCGCCATGGCGGGCGTACCTCCTTTGATAGCATCGCTTGTCGGGAATCAGTGAGACACGCGGCGGCCCGCGCAGAGCCGCGCAGCGCGGCCCTGGGGGCTATGGACAGATGCAGTCCCGAGGCAGCCGGTCGCGCCCGGAGGCGAGGGTAGGCATCGTTGCCCTACCTAACTCCGATCTCGGCCGGGTTTGTTCCCACCCGGGCGCAGGTGGGCGGCGAAGTGGGCGTGGATCAGCGCGCGGGCCGCTTCGGGATCGAACGCGGGATCGTAGACATCATCGCGAGGCAGCGCGAAGGGGACGGCCAGTTCCCAGGCGCCGGTGAGGTCGGCGTAGACGGCCTGCGCGTCCTCACTGATCTCCACGGTGGCGCCTGGCGCAAGCTCGCGGGCGACCTCGACGATGACCTCCTGCAGCCGTTCCAGGCCGACCAGGTTGTGCACCACTTCCAGGGCACGGTCGCGGGCGTCGGCGGCGCTGCGGCCGCGGACGGGGGTGCGGGTCAGGACGCGGCCCGAGGCGCTGTCGCGGATCACGGCGCTGAACCGCCGGTCGGCGTCCGGCCCCTCGACCGTGAGCACGAAGCAGCGACCGAAAATGACGACCTCCTCAAGCACCGGCGCGCTCTTCCGCCTCCGCCGCGACGCCCTGCAGCAGCCGGGTCAGGGCATCGGCGGCCACCGCGTACATCTCCCGCAACTCGGGCAGCATGGCGCGCGCCATCTCCAGCATCTCGGGGCCGCCGTCGGGACGCATCCGGACGGAGAGGTGCGTGCCGTTCGTCCCGACGGGGGTGAGCTCCGTGGTGAACATCGCCACGCCCATCGGCCCTTTGGAGCGGTCCGTGAGGTAGCGGAAGGGCTTCCAGTCGAGGATTTCCTCTTCAATCGTGTGGGCGCCGTGGACGCAGTGGTTCACGGTTCCCACGCCGCGGGCGCCGGAGGAGGTGAACTCCTCGACGCGCAGGGTGTCGGGCTGCCACAACGCGCGCCGCGCCGGCGACGTCAGGAAGTGCCAGACGATCGGCGGCGGCGCGGGCAGGTCGGCCTCGGCGAGGGACAGGCCCTCGCCGGGCGCGATGTACGCGACCCGCTCCTCCTGCGCCCGGCGCCAGCGCTCCTTCAGGTTCATCACGAAGAGACGGACCTCACCCACGTCGTCGTAGGTCTCGCGGTGCTCGGAGGCGCCCAGAGCTGCGGGATCCAGGCCGAAGTGCCGCACGCACGGCTCCGTCGCCATCGCGTACCCGCGGATGCCGCTGCGCTCGGTGTAAGTGTTCTTCAGCAGGCGGTGGACCAGGATCACGTCGCGGCCCATCAGCTCGCGGCTCCCGGCGACCTCCTGGATGACGAACTGCCCGTGGTGGATAAGGAACTTCAGGTCGAGGGTCGGGATGAGGCGGCAGGCGTTGCAGTCGCAGGTCGTCAGGCGGTCGATCGTCTGCACCCGCCGGGCGAAGGCGAAGTAGCAGGACTCGATCATGGCCAGCAGGGTTCCCCCGTCGGCCTCGCCCTCATGCTCGTAGCAGAAGATGGCATCCCCTTCCAGCTTGGCCAGATGCAGCAATCCGCGCATCTGGGCGACCAGGACGTTCATCAGGTCGGCCAGCACGTCCTGAGAGTGCTCCAGCTCCACCCCGGCCAGGTACTTCGTGTAGCCGGTGATGTCCCCGATGACCAGACAGCCCTGCTGCACGCGGGACATGGGTATTGGCAGTTCCCGTTCCACGCCGCCGGAGAAGGCCCCTGCCCGGTGGTCCGGGAACCATCCCACCGTGTCGAACCGCCCCGTGGTGGCCGTGACCATCGGCGATCCGGCCGGCATCGGCCCGGAGATCGTGGTGCGGGCGCTCGCCGAAGGCGCGGTGCGTGCCGCGGCCGCCGCCGTGATCATCGGGGACAAGGGGGTCCTCGATCGCGCAATGGAGGTCACGGACGTGCGGCTTGAGTTCGGGGCCGATCTGCGCCTGATCGACCTGGCCAACGTCCCACCGACGCTCCGCTGGGGGGCGATCCAGCCGGAAGCGGGCAAGGCGGCGGGACAATACGTCGAGCGCGCGGTCCGCGAAGCGCTGGCGGGATCCGTCGATGCGATCGCCACCGCCCCGCTGCATAAAGAGGCGCTGTGGGCGGCCGGCTACCCGCACCCGGGTCACACCGAACTGCTGGGCGCGCTCACCGGCGTCGCGGATCCGCTGACGATGTTCCAGGTGCGGGGGCTGCGGATCTTCTTTCTGACAAGACATCTCTCGCTTCGTGACGCAATCGCTCAGATCACCCGGGATCGCATTGTCGACATCCTTCCTCGGATCGCCTCAGAGCTGCGCCGGCCGTGGCGGAGGCCAGGGCCCGTGGTCTGGACGTGCGGGGCCCGATTTCCGCCGACGCCGTCTTCGCCCAGGCGCTGGAGGGGCGATACGACGCGGTGCTCTCGCTGTTCCACGATCAGGGGCACATCGCGGCGAAGACCGTGGACTTCCACGGGACGGTGAGCGTCACGCTGGGGCTGCCGTTCATCCGCACCTCGGTGGATCACGGCACCGCCTTCGACATCGCGGGGAAGGGCCTGGCCCGAGCGGACAGCATGGCCGCGGCGATCGTCGCCGCCGCCGACCTCGTGCGGCGCACCCGCGCCGCCGCGTCCTAGAAACCCAGCCGCCGGCGCCGCTCGCGCCACTGCGGCTCGATGCGGGCGAACGCCTCCACGACCTTGGGATCGAACTGCGTTCCCGCCATCTTGCGCAGGTGGACAACTGCTTCGTCTTCGGTCATCGGCGGCCGGTAGGGCCGCTCCGAGGTCAGGGCGTCGTAGACGTCGGCCACGGCGGTGATCCGCGCCGCCAGCGGGATCCGCTCACCGGCCAGACCCTGAGGGTACCCTCGCCCGTCGTACCATTCGTGATGGTAGAGGACGATCGGCAGTTCGTCCCGCAGCGAGACCACGCGCTTGATCACGTCGTAGCCGTTGACCGGGTGTCGTTTCACCACCTCGTACTCCTCCGGCGTGAGCCGGCCGGGTTTGGACAGGATGGCGTCGGGCACGGCGAGTTTGCCCACGTCGTGGACCAGGCCGCCCCGGCCCAGGGAGCGCAGCTCGGCGCCGCCCAACCGCAGCGCCTCGCCGATGAGCACGGCCATCTGCGAGACACGCGCGGAGTGACCTTTGGTGTAGCGGTCCCGCGCCTCCACCGCGGCGACCAGCGCGAAGATCACCTCACTGTAGGATGATTCGATCCGATCGATGGTATCGGTGAGAAACAGCGTCTCCACCAGCCCGGACAGCGAGCGGCGCCGCGCGTAGCTCAGGCCGAAGCCTGCCAGCGCGACCAGGAACCCGGCCAGCATCAGGACATGATAGCCCCACCAGGACAGGCGCCACAGCGGCGCGATCCACATCGCGGCCTGCGCCTCGGCCAGAAGCACGAGACCCGCCACCAGCGTCCCCTGTGCGGGGAGGGCCGACAGCTGGTACTCGCGCCGGTACCGTGACGCGGCGAAGAGGAGCAGGGCGATCGTGGCCACGGCCATCACGCCGGAGGAATCGCGGAGCAGGCTGAGCGAGGGGCCCGGAGTGGCGTCTGCGGGGGCCTCCGTCACGCCGTACCCATCGATGGTGGCGTCTTCCGTCCGGTTGGCCGCGTCATCGCGACCGCCGCCCGCCGCCGGCATCTCGTGCGTCGCATCCACTCCGGCCGGCATCGGCATGGGGATGCCCTGCGGACTGAGCAAGGCCCAGGCGGCCAGCAGCGCCCAGACGACGAGAAGGACACGCCGGAGATACTCAGGAACGCCAGGTTCAGGAAGAAGGCGCGGGCCTCACGCAGCCGGCTGCTCCCCGCGGTCATCGCGGCGGAGATGGTGAACCCGATCAGGCTCACGAACGTGACGATGTAGAAGTGCGGGACCGCGGCCTGGATCGTGCGGTCGAGGGCCGGATGCGCCAGCAGGTATCCGAGCGCGGGTCGCGGTCTGGACCGCCCGGACGGCCCGACCTGAGACCATCTGGACCACGGAGACCCCGGCAGTCATCCTTGCCTCCCCGCGCCGGCGTATCAAGTCGTATGCCACGCACCTCCGCCTTCCCAGACGCGCGCCCGCAGGTCTAAAGCCCCGAGCGCCGCGGCACGCTCCTAGCGAGGAGGAAACAGCCAATGCGTGGATGGGCCATCCGTACCCTGGCCGCCGTGAGCGTGGCGTTGCTGCTGAGCCCGACCGCATTGGGGCAGGTGTCGTGGCGCGTCTTCAAGCACCCCGCCTTCGGTTTCTCGCTGAGCTATCCGGACGGGTGGGAGGCGGCGAGCGAGGACGGTCCGATCGCCTTCATGGTGGTAGGCCCCGCGCCCGCGGGCGTGGACGGTCTCCGCCTCAGCGTCAACGTCACGACGGAGCGCGTGGCCGCCGACCTGACGGTGGATCGGTTCGAGTCCCTCAGCGAGTCACGAATGGGCCTGTTGTTCCAGGGCTACACCCGGCTGCGCACCGACCGCCTCACCATCGGGGGACACCGCGCGATCCTGCGGTACTACACCTGGAAGCGCAACGACGGACTCGAAGTGTACCAGATGCAGCTGCATGTCGTGGCCTCCGGCCGGGCCTACGTCGTGACCGGGACCACCGCGGCCCGCTCCGCCCAGCTCAAGAGCGAGGCCGACCTCCTCCTGCGGATCGTCTCGACGTTCCGGCCGTGAGCGCCGGTCCGCGTCGCTGTTCCCGGCTGCTGATCGTCCTGTCGGCGCTCCTGATCTCCGGGTGCGCCGGCGGCGGCGCCGGGGTCTTCGACGGGGCGCTCGCCTGGATCACGGGTCTCGTCACGAGGTCCCGGGGTGAGGCGATCGCCGGCGCCACCGTGACCCTGGTCGAGACCGGTCAGCAGTCCACCACGGATGCCGCGGGACGCTACGTCATCGGCACCGACCACCGGGGCCGGGGAACGCTGCGCGCCGAGGCGCCCGAGTTCCTGACCCTGGAGTGGCCCGTGACGCTGGCCGGCGGAGTCACCACGCACAACCTCCGCCTGGTGTCGATGGCGGACTTCGACGCAGCGCTCTTCCGGGAGCTGACGGGGGCCACAGACACGCGCGGCACCTGGCGGTGGGATGCCTCCACCGTGACCTATTACATCAACCGCACGGGAGCCTACCGACCCGCGTTCGACGCGCCCCTGCGGGAGGCGTTCACACAGTGGAGCATGCTCACCCGCCGTGCCGTCACCTTCGCGGAGGGCGGCCCCGACTCGGCGATCCAGATCAGCTTTGTGGCCAGTGAGCCGTGCGGCGTCGCCGGGGCTGCGGGGTGCGCCGGCGTCACGCGCGTCACCTCCCAGGGTGCCATCCGGGGTGCCCTCATCGAGCTGCACGCCGGCTACGCCACCGATCTCGGACTGGCCATCCACGAGGTCGGCCACACCCTGAGTTTCACCGGGCATAGCCCGAACGCCAGCGACGTGATGTATTATCGGATGAACGCGGCCACCGCGCCCGGCAACCAGGAGGCCGCGGCGGTCACCGTCCTCTACGATAACCCCCCGGGGACAACCTTGACAAACGTGCGGTACCCGGCGGCTCAGACGTCCGCGGCGGCCACCGCCGCGCCGGCGGCCTCGGCGTCGATTGTCGCCCCGGCCGCCCGGCCGCCTCACGCGTTTCCCGCCATGCCGGCCCAGGCCCCGCCGGCGCTGTCCGCCCTCCCCGACATCGGGGCCATGCTGCGGGGCTGGCTCGGCAGGCCGGGGTGCCTGCTGCCACTGCCGTTCTTCTGCAATAGCGGAAGTTCAGGACCGACTCTTCGCATCTGGTAGGAGTGCCCTCGACACCAATGGCCCGATTCGCACCCGCCTTGCTGTGCGTCACCCTGATCGGCGCAGACCTTCACCGGCGGTAAGAAGCCGCCCAGCTTCGAGCTCGTCCAACCGCAGGCCCAGGGGCCGCCGAAGGTTGTGCTGAACCCGGTCGCCGCGGCACCAACCGGACACCGCACGGACGACGGCTCCGGCTACGTGAACTCCGGCATCCTCTATCCACCGATGGCCCCGGCCAACCTGCCGAAGAGCTACAGCCTGACGTTCCTCAAGGCCGGCCGGTTCGCGTACTGGTGCCTGACGCACGCCCAACTGGGGATGAAAGGCGTCGTCATCGTGGAGTAGGCTCTGAACGTCTAGGCGGTCGGGGCGCGGGCACCAAGTAGGTGTGCGACGCGCCCTGACCGCCGGGTCGATCGTCGTCCTCCTCGCGCTCGCTGCGCTCGGGGCGTGGACCACGTCTCGTCCGGAGCCCGCGAGCAGCGGGACCCAGACCGCGGCCCCTCCTGTATCCGCGGCCTGGGAGGTCATGCGGGGCGCTCCGCCCCGGCTGGACCGGCCCGCGGTCGTCAAGGCCATCTATCTGACGTCGTGGAGCGCGGCGACACCTTCCCGGGTGGCGAAGGCTCTTCAGCTTCTCGATCGCACCGAACTGAACGGCATCGTCATCGATCTCAAGGACTATACCGGCAACGTCGTCTTCCGCAGCGGCGATCCGGCCGTGGCACGCATGGGCTCCGAGGTCAACCGCCTGGACCTCGCGGCCCTGGTGCGGACCTTCCATGAGCGCGGCGTCTACGTCGTGGTCCGCATCGCGGCCTTCCAGGACCATCACCTGGCGACGGCGCGACCGGATCTGGCGGTGCGCGATTCCGCGGGGCGCATCTGGCACGACAGGCAGGGGTTGGGCTGGGTCGATCCGGCCTCGCCTGAGGTGTGGGCCTACCTCGTCGCCGTAGCGAAGGCCGCCGCGGCGGCGGGCGTGGACGAGCTCAACTTCGACTACGTGCGTTTCCCTTCCGACGGCGACCTCGACGGGCTCCGGTATCCGGTCTTCGACGAGACGGCGGGCAGCCGCCGCCGGACCATTCAGCAGTTCTTCGAGTACCTGACCGCAGAGCTGCGGCCGACCGGAGCGGTCCTCTCCGCCGACCTGTTCGGGCAGGTCACGGTGACGCAGCACGACCTCGGCATCGGCCAGATCCTGGAAGACGCGCTCCTGTACTTCGACTACATCTCGCCGATGGTCTATCCGTCCCACTACTCGCGGGGATTCCTGGACTACAAGAACCCCGCGGCGCATCCGTACGAGGTGGTGCACTACTCGCTGATGACGGCGGGGGAGAAGCGCGCCCGTTTCGCCCGCCTGATCAGCGGGTTCACGCAGGATCCGCAGGCCGGCACCCCGTCCGATCCGGGCAGCGCGCCTGCCCTTGCCCGTCTGCGACCCTGGCTGCAGGCCTTCGACCTCGGCGCCCCGTACCCGCCCTCCGCCGTGCGGGCGGAGATCCAGGCCGTCTATGACGCCGGCGGGTCCTCCGGGTGGTACCTGTGGAGCCCGCTCAACACCTACGACCAGGGGGCCCTGGCGACTCCCTAGACCCTCCCCCCGGGGCGCGGCGAGGGTCAGCGTCCCGGACGCAGCTGCTCCGCCGCGCCTCGCGTCGCCATCATCCGGAACAGCTGGATCTGCCCCACGTGGTAGGCCGTGTGCTGGACCGAGTGCAGGACGGCCCAGGCTTTCGTAAACGTCCGGGGCTCCCCGCGTACGGGCACGCTGATCTCGGCCAGGAGATCGGCAGGCCCCAGCGCCGCGAGGATCTCCTGGACTTCGGCCTGCGCCCGGCGCAGATTCTCCACCAGCGGCTCCTTCTGCAGGTGCTCCCGCTCGAACTCCGCCGCGCGGTTGCGCTGGATGGCCCGTCCGCCGACGACCTGGAGAATCCAGTAGCGCTCGGAGCCGGCCACGTGTCGCACCAGGATCCCGATGCTGTTGCTGAGATGCGGGTGCCGCCAGTTCACCTCCGCATCCGTGAGCGGTTCCACGGCGCGGTAAATGTCGTCATGCAACTGATCGATCGTCTGGATGAAGGCCTCGACCTGGCGATCCATGCCTCACCTCGGAGTCCTCGGAGTACCAGGGCCATCCGTTCTAGAATACCCCGGCACAACCCCGACGGGAGTGATGCGGGAAGCAGGTCAACCTGGTGGCGGCCCACTGGCCGCCGGGCTATCACTCGCGTCCGCATGCGCACGACGCGGAGCAGCTGAGCTACGTGCAGGACTTCTCGTCCTTCGGGTGCGCCTCTTCGACAGCGAGGAAGACCCGCGCCTGCCCACCTCCCCGGTCAACCGCATGCTGGACGAGGTCGATCCCGGGCCGGTCGAGGCGAAGTACCCCGACCCGACCGGCGCGGGAGAACCGTAAGATCTCGGGCCTTACGGCCGGTAGCCGAGCAGCGGCCAGTAGATGAACGCGGCCAGCCAGGTCAGCGCCAGCAGGACGATTGACGCGGGGATACCGGCGCGCAGGTAATCCCGGATCGTATAGTACTCGTAGCCGATCGTGATCATGCCGGTCGGCGTCTGCGTCGGGAGCAGGAACCCCGGCCCCGCCGTCATCACCACGACCATCCCCGTCCACAGCGGGCTCATGTCCCAGCCCCGGGCCAGGGTGAAGGCCAGGGGCAGCCCGGCTGCGATCATCCCCAGGTTGTTGACGAAGCCGATCCGGATGAGCAGCACGAGCGGGGCGATGACGAGCGCCACCGCCGCCGGGGAGGGATGCGCCACGACCCCCAACGCCGCCGCGGTGAGCCATCCTCCCGCGCCCGAGCGCTCGAGCGCATCGGCCAGGGCCAGGGAGACTCCAAACAGGATGATGACGTTCCAGCGCACGGATGCCATCGCCTGCTCCCAGGACAGGACCCGCACCCCGGGCATCATCAAGGCCAGCGCGCCGATCATCCCCGCCTGCGGTGTCGTGATGCCCCACCGGGGGCCGAAGACCCAGAGCAGGAAGATCACGGCGAAGACGGCGAGCATCTTCCGTTCGGGAACGGCGAGCCGGCCCATCCGGCGGAGTTCCTGGGTGACGTACTCCGCTCCGGCCGTGAGTTCGCCGCGCTCCGGCGGATGCTGCCACAGTAGCAGCCGCCAGACGATGAGTGTGAAGACCACTACGAGTGGGAAGAACGCGGTGAACCACGCCACGTAGGTCCAGCGCACTCCAATCAACGTGCCGAACGCGCCCGCCGCGTAGACCGTCGCCCCCGCCGCGGTGATCAGGCCGATCCCGGCCATAATGGAGAGGTGTGACGTCCCGATGAGCATCGCTTTGGCGAAGCGCGACGACGGCGGGATGCGCGAGGCCTCGATGATCCCGAGCACCACGGGCAGGATCATCGAGATGCGCCCGGCCGCGGTCGGGACCATGAACGATAAGACGACGACAGCGCCAAGCAACGCGAGCAGGACCGCCGCGGGGCGCCCGCCGGCGCGATGCAGCAGGACCAGGGCGATCCGCCGGCCGAGCCCCGTCTCGGCCATCGCCTGGGCGAGGATGAACGTGACCACGAGCAGCCAGACGAACTCGGCGCCGAACCCGGCCACGGCGCGGGCAAAGGGCATCACCCCGAGCAGGGAGAGCAGCGTGATAAGGAGCAGACCCGACAGCGACGGATCCTGCACGCCGCTGGCCCAGAAGACGACGGCGGCCAGCAACCCGGCCAGGGCATAGGCCCCGGTGCGCGAGAGCCCCTCGGGCAGCGGACTGAACGCGGCCAGCAGGAATGCCGCGCCGAACACGACCCACGGCGCCCAGGCCAGGGACGGGCGCGCGGCGACGATCTCGTCTTGCGGCAGCCCGGACTCGGAGAGGGCCGGCATCAGGCGAGCAGGGGGTTCACAGCTTCAACTCGCCATCCTCGAGCAGCACCGTCTGGTCCAGCGTCAGGGTGGGGCGAAACATCATCCCGTCGAAGTGCGCCACGGCGCGTGTGACGCCGCCGAGGTTCGCGCTGGTCCCGATCCCGATGTGGACCGTCCCGAACGCGCCGTGATCGGTCCACCGGCCGGTCAGGGTGAGGATCGAGGGGTTCAGGCCGATGGCGAGCTGCGCAATGTTATAGACGGCGGCGTCGCCCAGGGAGGCCCAGACTTTGCGGATCATCTCCGCCTCCGGGCCCCCCTCGACGCGGACGATTCGTCCCCCTTCCACGGTGCACACCACGGGACTGCGCAACAGTCCACCCAGGCGGAGGTTGGGGATGCTGCCGTCGAACACGAGGCGCCCCTCGACCTTGCCGTCGACAGGAGCGATGTTCGCCTCGATCCATGGGAACGCGGAGAACTTGCCGGGCCGGTCGAGGACGCAGTCGTGGGCGTTGCCCGTGCGGCCGCGGAGATCAAAGGTGCAGTCCGTTCCCGCAGGCGTCCGGAGGGACGCCGAGGCGGCCGCGGTCAGTCGCTCGGCCACAGTCCGGCAGACCGGGGCCTGCGCCTCAAAATCCGCCTCGGGGCCGCCCCGGACCAGCATCTCCGGATTGACCATGGCCGGAAGGGCCAGGACGCGCGTCCCTCGCTCAAGCGCGCCGTGGACGGCGGAGGAGTGGCTGATCGAGTAGCTGACCGGCAGCAGCGCCACGTCCGCCGCAGCGATCGCCGCGGCCACGACCGCCGGCGGCTCATCTCCATCCACCTCCCGCGGCGTCATCACCGTGGTGACGACCTCCGGCGTCACCTCGAGCGCGGCCGCCGCGAGCGCTTCCGCGACGGCCAGGCTCACCGCACCGGTGTCGGCGACGACCGCGACTTTCTCCCCCGGCCGGATCCGCGCGCAGAGGCGAACGACCTTGCGCGCACCGTCGATCAGCCCTGCCATCTGCACAGCATCACCCTCCTCACGTCCCGGTCATGCCGTGGGGGCCATCTCCGGCGCGGAGACCGGGACCTTGCGGCGGAGCAGGGCGGACAGCACCAGCACCACCGTGAGACCCAACAGCCCGGCCGCCAGAGGCCGCGTCACAAAGATCAGCGGGCTGCCGCGCGAGAGCAGCAGCGACTGCCGGGCCGCTTCCTCCAGCGTGTTGCCGAGCACGAGAGCCAGCACCAGAGGCGCGGGCGGATACTCGAGCTTCATCATCAGGTACCCTGCCGCGGAGAAGAGCAGCGCCAGCCAGACCTCGAAGAGATGGTTTTCCAGACTGAAGGTGCCGATGATCGCCAGGGCGACGATCGAGGGGAACAGGACCGCCTTGCGCAGACGCAGGACGCTGACGAAGAGCGGAATGGCCAGCAGGTTCACCAGCACGAGCATCAGGTTGCTCACGTGCATGCTGGCGATGATCCCCCAGACGAACTGCGGATGCTGCTCAAACAGCAGCGGACCGGGCCGCAGGCCGAAGAGCATGAGGCCTCCCAGCATCACCGCGGTCGTGGCCGATCCCGGCAGCCCCAGGGTGAGCAGGGGCACCATGGCGCCGACCGCCGCCGCGTTGTTCGCGCTCTCCGGACCGGCCACGCCCTCGATCGCCCCTCGCCCGAACCGATCCGGGTCCCGCGCGGCCCGCTTCTCCACAGTGTACGAGATCATCGACGCCGCCGTGGCCCCCGCGCCCGGCAGCATTCCTACGACGAAGCCGACGAGCGTTCCGCGGACAATCGCCATGCGGCTCGCCATCCAGTCGGCCGCACTGGGCAGCACGCCGCGCAGACCGAATCGCGTCTCTGGCACCCGGTACGGCGCGGCCTGAGCGGCGGAGGCGAGCACTTCGGCGATCCCGAAGAGCCCGACGGCCACGGGGATGAACTGCACGCCGTCGAGCAGCTTCAACTGGCCGAAGGTGAAGCGGGGCAGCCCGCTGATCAGATCCACGCCCACCACCGAGAGCCAGAGGCCGAGCAGGACGGAGATGGCGCCCTTGACTTTGTCGCGGCCCGTGAGGTACACGACCAGGCTGAAGCCGAGGACAAGGAGCGCGGTGAACTCCGGCGGCCCGAAGGCCAGGGCCAGCGCGGTGAGCGGCTGAGCCAGGAACATCAGCGCAATGATGCCGAACGTGCCGGCGATGAAGGAGCCGAAGGCCGCGATGCCAAGGGCCGCCCCGGCCCGCCCCCGCCGGGCCATCTCGTAGCCGTCCAGCGTCGTCATCACCGAAGAGGACTCTCCCGGGATGCGCAGCAGCACCGACGTGATGGTCCCGCCGTACATCGCGCCGTAGTAGATGCCGATGAAGGTGATCATCGCCGTGGTTGGGCTCAGGCCGAACGTCACCGGGAGCAGGATCGCGATCGCCGCGGACGGCCCGATCCCCGGCAGCACGCCAATCAGCTGGCCGATCATCACCCCCACGCCCGCGGCCAGCAGGTTCACCGGCTGGGCGGCCAGCCGAAATCCCAGCAGCAGAAGGGCAAGCGTCTCCACGGCTCAGAAGCCCCAGGGCCCGCGGGGAATTGGCACGGCCAGCCACCGGACGAACACAAGGTAGAACACCAGCGGCATGACAACTCCCGTGCCCGCGGCGGAGCGCCACGTCCCGCCGAGTACCTTGACCAGCGCAACCAGCATCAGGGCCAGACCGGCCAGCATGCCCAGGCGCGGGATCAGCAATAGGGCGGCCACAGCGGCGGCACCGATCCGGAGCGCCAGGACGGCCTCGCGCCTCCCCTCCGTTCGCTCCGCCGGCGAAGGCCGGCGGAGCGAACCCGTCGGGGACCGCCGGAGCAGCAGGATCAGGCCGCAGAGGGCCAGACCCGCGCCGATCCAGATCGGCGCGAAGCCCGGCCCCGGGATCCGGCCCTGCCAGTAGCCCAGTCGCGTCGCGGCGATCATCGTATAGACCGCGAACGCCAGGACAACCGCTCCGGTCAGACGATCCCACGGACGCATGGCACCCCCCACCGGATGATCACCGTAGCGTCTTCTCTGGTTCTGTCTACTTGATCAGCCCGATCGCCTTGTAGAACTCCACATAGCGCTGGGCGACGCTCTCCACGGTCTGCTTCCACTCCGCCGGCCCCTGGCACATCGGGACCAGGACGTTTGTCTCGATGTACTCCTTCTGCCAGCGCGGACTGCGGCACAGCCGCTGGAAGGCAGCCCACATCGTCTGGACGGCTTCGGGCGGCACGCCGGGCGGCATCGAGACACCTCGGTACTGGTCCCACACCACGTCGTGGCCCAGCTCCCGGAAGGTGGGGACGTCCGGCAGAATCGCCAGACGCCGGGTCGAGGAGACGGCCAGCGCCCGAAGCTTCCTGGCCTTCAGTTGCTCGAGCCCCTCGGCGGGGTTCAGCCACACGGCCGAGACGTGCCCGCCGAGCATGGCGGTGAGCGCCGGGCCGCTCCCGCCGAACGGGACGTACGTCATCTTGATCCCCGCGCTCTTCTCGAGCATTGCGGTCACGACCCGGTCATCGGAGGCGATCGCCGATCCGCCCACGCTGATCGCCTCGGGGGTCGCCTTGCTCACCTTCACAATGTCGCCAATCATCCGGTACGCGGATTCGGCGCGGACTACGAAGAGGAACGTGTCCAGGGCCAGCCCGGCCAGCGGCGTGAAATCGGTCACCTTGAACGGCGCCTGGCCGACGAGCGGCGTGGTCCAGAAGCTGCCGCTGATCGTGGTCAGGACATAGGGATCGCCGCGCTTGCTGAGCACGTAGCTCCAGCCGACGGCGCCGCTGCCGCCCGGCTTGTTGGTGACGACGATCGGCACGGTGACGATGCGCTCGTCGGCGAGGATCTTGGCGATGGTCCGGGCGAGGATGTCGCTCCCGCCGCCCGCGCCGAACGGCACGACGAACTCGAAGGCCTTGCTTGGATAGGCCTGGCCGAACACCGGCGTGCCCCCGGCCAGCACACCGGCGATCAGCGCCGCGGTGACGCCGCGGATGACCCATCGTGTGCGCACTGTGTCCACCCCCTCCTGATCTGCTCCCGCCTCACCCTACCTCGACCAGCATCCGCCGCCGCTCCACGATCGGCCGACCGTCGACCACGACCGTCGGGTTCAGGATGATCGCATCCACATGGATCGCGCTCTCCACCACTCCACCGATCGTGTGGCTGTCGCCGACGCCGATGTGCACGACGCCGAGCAGGACCTTGTCTTCGGCCATGTTGCCCTGCAGGCGCGACTTCGGGTTCGTGCCGACGGCGAACTCGGCGATGTTTCCGGCCTGCGCGTCCGTGGCGATCAGGCGGCGGAACACATCCGCGCTGTGGCCGCCGGTGACACGCACGATGCGGCCCTCGCGCACGTCGGCGCGGATCGGCGCATCCAGCACCCCGACGTTGTCGATGGCGTGATCAAAGACGACGGTCCCTTCCGCACTGCCCTCCAGCGGCACGATTGCGGCCTCGCCGGTCGGGAACGGCGTGAAGGTGCCCGGCTCGGTGGCGAAGCCGTCCAGCGCCAGCGCCGAACGCCCCTCGACGCGCAGGCGGAGATCGGTGCCCTCGGGAGAGGTGACGTGCACCGCCGACCCCGACGTGAGGATCCGGGCGATCTCGCGCGTCACGCGCCGCATCGCCGGGTAGTCGGCGGTGGCTGCCCCCTCCGTCATGCTCTCCCCCGTCGCGCTGCGCAGGATCGCGGCGCGCGCGCCGCGCGCGCTGGCCTCCTTGCGCGCCGTGGTGTGAGTGATCGAGTGCTTCACCGCCATCAGCATCACGTCGGAGGCGGCCATCGCCGCTGCCAGCACCGGCGGCGGATCGTTCCCGTGCTGTGCCCGCGGCTCCATGATCGCCAGGACCACATCCCCCCGGGCCTCGCGCGCCGCCTCCGCCAGCACGCCGGCGATCTCCGCCGTGGTGGTATCCCCGATGACCAGCACGTTCTCACCGGGGCGCAGCGCCACGCAGTGCTCCACGAGCATCCGCGCCGTGCGCGCCATCTGCTCGCGACTCATCTCCCACCTCCTTCGCCGCCGACCCACCGCTAGAGAGCGCGCACCAGCCCCCCGTCGACGAAGAGGCTCTGCCCGGTGATATAGGCGGCGCGGGGGGAGGCGAGGAAGACGACGGCTGCGGCCACCTCCTCCGGCGTCCCATGGCGGCCCAGGGGGATATTCGCCGCATCGTCGGCCAGCGCCCGCTCCACCGGGACGCCGCGTCGCAGGGATTCCTGTGACAACCGCTCATGACGGCGCGCGGAAAGAATGCGCCCGGGGGCGACGCAGTTCACGGCGATCCCGCGCGGCGCGAGCTCATCGGCCAGGCTGCGGGTGAGGTTGTGCAGCGCGGCCTTCGCCGTGTTGCTGGCCGCCTGTCCGAGATGAGGCTGCTTCGCGGAGGCCGCGCCCAACAGCACAATCCGGCCGCCCCGGGGGATGTGGGGCACGGCCGAACGTAGCAGGCGCACGGCCGAGAAGAAGTCGGACTCAAACGCCTCCCGCCACGTCTGTTCGCTCATCTCGAGGAAGGCGCCGCGGAAACTGCGGCCGACCGCGTCGATCACCGCGTCGAAGGCACCCAGGAACTCGACTGCCTCGCCGATCATCCGCTCCACCTGATCCTCGTCGGTGATGTCGGCGCGGATCTCGCGCCCTTCACCGCCCCGAGCGCGCACGGCATCCGCCGCCTCACGCAACATTCCCGCGTCCCGGCCGACCAGCGCCACCCGCGCGCCCTCGGTCCCGAGCAGCTCCGCGGCGGCGCGGCCGATGCCGCGCGTGCCCCCGGCCAGCAGCACGCCCTTGCCCCGCAACTGCAGGTCCATCAGGCGGTGGGGGACGCCGCGGTGAGTGCGCGGGCGCGCCGGTCCTCGCGCGCCTGCCGGATGATCGGCCAGAGCAGCGTGATGACGGCGAAGAGGAGCAGCGCCGCGGAGATGGGACGGGTGAAGAAGACCCAGGGGTTGCCCAGCGAAATCAGGAGCGACCGCCGCAGGTTCACCTCGACCATGAACCCCAGGACCAGCCCCAGCACCATGGCCAGGATGTTAAAGCCGAAGCGCCGCATCCCGAAGCCGACCAGCCCGGTGACCAGCACGACCCAGACCTCAAACATGCTGTTGTTGATGGAGTAGGCGCCCACCAGCACCAATCCGAGGATGCCGGCGTAGAGCAGCGGCGGCCGGACGTTGACCAGCGCGATGGAGGGCCGGAGGGCGAGGTAGCCCAGCACGAGCATCATCACATTGGCGATGAGCATCCCCACAAAGAGGCCGTAGACAATCTGGGGGGTGCGCTCGAACAGGGCCGGCCCGGGCTGCACGCCGTGGAGCATCATCGCCGCGAGCATGATCGCCGCCGAGTTGGATCCCGGAATCCCGAAGGTGAGCAGGGGGATCATCGCCGTGCCGGTGACAACGTTGTTGGCGGTCTCCGGCGCGGCCACTCCCTCCAGCGATCCCTTGCCGAATTCCTCCGGGTGCTTCGACCAACGCCGAGCCTCATTATAGGAGATGAACGCGGCGATCGCGCCGCCCCCGCCGGGCAACAGCCCTTCGATCGTCCCCATGACGATGCCGATGAAGGTGGCCGCCCGCAGCTTCCACAGTTCGACCAGACTGGGGAGATCGGTCGTGTACTTCCCGCGCACGCGCTCCCAGCTCATCCCCTCTGCGACGCGGGTGAAGATCTCGGACACCGCGAAGAGCCCGATCATCCCGGCGACCAGCTGCACACCTCCCAGCAGGTCGATGGTGCCGAACGTAAAGCGGGGGGTGCCGGAGAACGGGTCCGTGCCCGCCGTGGCCAGGATCAGGCCCAGCACCCCCGAGATCGCACCCTTCACCAGGTCCCGACCGACGAAGCTGCTGATCAACGCCAGGCCGAAGACGCCGAGCCCGAAGTACTCCGGCGGGCCGAAGGCCAGGGCGACTTTGGACAGCGGCACGGCCAGCGCCACCAGGATGAAGACGCTGACGATACCGCCGATCGTGCCCGTGATGAGCGACACGCCCAGGGCCTTGCCGCTCTGCCCCCGCTTGTGCAGCTCGTACCCGTCGATCACCGTGGCCGCGGCGCCGGGCGTGCCCGGCGTGCTAATCAGGATGGCGGTGATCGAGCCGCCGTACATCGCGCCGATGTAGACACCGGCCAGCATCATCAGCGCCACGGCGGGGTTCATGCCGAAGGTCAGCGGGAGCAGCAGGGCCATGGCAATCGAGCCGGAGATGCCGGGCATGGCCCCGCCCAGGATGCCCCAGGCCACGCCGAGCAGCATCATCAACAGGGACAGCGGCTGGAAGGCAATCTCGGCTCCGAGGGCAAAGCGCTCGAGCACGGCGGTGTCCCTCCCTCCGTCTCCTTTAGCGCAGCGGGCCCATGGGCAGCAGGACGTGCAGGGCCCGCCCGAAGATCACGTAGAGCACGACGGTCACGCCCAGAGCCGTGCCGACCAGCGTCGTCCAGTTGCGCAGCCCGAGGATCCGGATCACCGCGCCGAGCAGCACCGGCGTAGCGATGAGGAACCCGACCCGGGGCATCAGGAAGGCATAGGCGACCATCAGCGCGAGCACGCCGGCGAAGACGCCCGTACGGATCGCGGGCGGGCGGGACAGATCGGAGCGTCCCGCCAGCGCCCGCGTGATGAGGAGCAGGGCCAGGACCCCGAGGGCCAGCGCCAGGAGGCGTGGGAAGAACGCTGGCCCCAACCGGTCGGAGGCGAAGCCGCGGCGGATCAGGAATGATTGCTGCGCGTAGACGGCCGTGAACGCCAGCAGGGCAAACCCGATCACCAGATCCGCGCGCCGCATCGCGTCCCCTTACTGGATCACGCCGATTTCCTTCATGTAGCGCCGCAGTGTCTGGTTCATCCGGTGCAGGTACGCCTTGTACTGGTTGTGGTCCATGTACGCCGGCAGCAGGAACACGGAGGTGTAGTAGGCCCGGTACGCAGGGCGGGCCAGGGCGCGCTTGACGGCGTCCTCCCAGAAGGCGATGGCCGCCGGGTCCATCCCCTTTGGTCCCAGCAGGCCGCGGAACTTCTCGACAACGATCTCCACGCCCTGCTCCCTCGCCGTGGGGATGGCGGTCCGGGGCAGGCGCTCCGCAGTGAACGAGTTCACGACGCGGACCTGGCCGGCCTGGACCTGCGAGGCGACTTCCGCGTACTCGCCCACGCCGAGGTCAACGTGGCCACCGAGAACAGCGAGCAGGAGGTCACCGCCGCCCTCGAAGGTGACCGGCTGGACCTGGATCTTTGCCACCTTCTGCAGCTGGTGGGCGATCATGTGCTCGACCGATCCGGGGGTGGCGGCCCCGAAGCGGATCGTGCCCGGCCGCTGCCGGGCCGTGTTGATGATGTCGAGCAGCGTTTTCCACGGCGAATCTGCCTTGACGTAGAGAATCATCGGGTCGAAGAAGACGTTGACCACCGGTTCCAGGTCGAGGAACGAGTACGGCGTCTTCGTCAGGATGGGCGTCTGCAGCATCGTCGGCGTGCTGCCGTAGAGAATATAACCGTCCTTCGGGCTGGTGGCCACGTAGGTTACCGCGCGCACCGAGGCGCCGCCGCTGCGGTTTTCGACCACGATCGGCACGGGAACGATCCCCTCGAGATGCTTGGCGAGGTTCCGGAGAAAGATGTCCCCACCGGCCCCCGGGCTGCTGTGGGTGACCAGGGTGATGGGCTTGGTCGGGTACGATCCCTGACCGACGGCGCCGGCGGCCATGACCAGCACGATCATCAGGATGAGCCCTGCGACCCGTGTGTGAACCCTCATTGCGCTCCCCCCTTCTCGTCGGCACACTACGTGCCGTCCCTCGCAAACACCGGATCTCCCCCGTCCAGCACGAGCTGATCGTCCAGGACCACCGTCGGGCGCAGCAGGATGATGTCGAGGTGGACCGCGCTCTCCACGGTCCCGGCCAGGCTGAGGTTGTCGCCCAGCGCGACGTGCGCCTGGCCCAGGCGTTTCTTCACTTCGCGCGACTTCGGAATCAGGCGGCAGGCGGGATTCGTGCCCAGGGCCAGCTCCGCCGCGAAGTTCCGGGCGCCGGGATCCTTGCGAGCGAGGATCGCATTCAGCTGCTGCGCCTGCGCCCCGCCCTCCACCTTTGTGATCTCGCCCCGCCGGATCTCCATCCGGAACGGTTCGGTCACCTGGCCGATCTTCTCGATCAGGTAGGGGGCGACCAGGACGCCCTCGGTGCGCCCCTCCAGCGGCGCAATCGCCGCCTCGCCGTCCGGCAGGCCGGAGAACTGCCCCGGCTCGCGGGCGAACCCCGACAACCCGAACGCCGGACGGCCGGTGAGGTCGCAGATGAGGTCGGTCCCCTCCGGCGTGGTGATCCGCGCCTGCCGCGCCGCCCCGAGCAACGCCACGCCCCTGCGGGTGATGCGGTCCACCTCCTCGTAGTCCGCCGTCATCCCGCCGCGCACCATCATCTCCTCGTCCACCTCGCGGATGTTGCAGACCCGCGCCCCGGCGCGCAGCGCCTCGCGCTCGGCGTTGGTGTGCGTCATCGAGTGCGAGGTCTGGACGATGATGCAGTCGGCCTCCCGCATCGCCGCGGCCACCGCCGGCGGCGGTTCCTCCCCGCCCATCTCACGGGCGGGCATCGCGACGACCACCGTCTGCAACCCGTACAGCGCCGCGGTGGCCGTGAGCAGGTCGGTGATCGAGCGCGGCCGCTCGAAGTCGGTGACGATCACCAGACGCTCGCCAGCGCGCACGGCCAGCACCTGCTCCATCATGCGCCGGGCCGTGGGCGCCATCGCGGCGAGGTTCATCCGTGTCTCCCGCGGCGCCGGCCCTGGGCGATCAGCTGCGCCCGCGCCGCCCGCCAGGCGTGCATGATGTGCTCCTCGACCAGGACCCGGGCTCCGGAGGCGTCCCTGCGCTCGATCATCCGCACGATCCCTTTGTGCTCGCTGATGGAGCGGGACCGCCGCCCCGGGTAAGACAACGACTCCACGCGCAGCAGCACGATGCGGTCGCGCAGGTTGGCGATCAGCGTCTGCAGCAGGGTGTTCCCGCAGCCCAAGGCGATCTCGTCGTGGAAGGCGTTGTTCGCGGCCAGGACGCCGTCCGCGTTCCGCCGCGCCAGAGCCCGCTCCGCATCCGCGATCCACGCCCGGAGGCGGTCCACCGCTTCCTCGTCGGCGCGGGCGGTAAAGAGTGCCGTGGCCTGGCTCTCCAGGGCCGCTCGTGTTTCGTACAGCTCCCGCGCGCTGTCCAGCGTCGGCCGGGTCACCGTGGGACCCCGATAGGGTACCGTGGTGACGAGCCCTTCCAGTTCGAGTTTGCGCAGCGCCTCCCGGATCGGCGTGCGGCTCACGCCCATGCGGTCGACGAGCTCGCGCTCCCGCAGGCGTTGCCCCGGCTGGAAGCGGCCGCTCAGGATCGCCTCGCGCAGCTTGCGGAAGACCAGTTCGCGGGCGGGCAGGTTGTCGGTGAGGAGCAGGTCCGTCATGGGCGCAGGGCCTCCACCACGGCCTCGCCGACGTCGGCCGTCGAACTGCGGCCCCCGAGATCGGGGGTCCGAATCTCTCCGTTGCGCACCACGCGCCGCAGCGCGTCGAAGACCGCTGCGGCCGCGTCTGTCTCTCCGAGATGCTCGAGCATCAGCGACGCCGTCCAGATCGCCGCCATCGGATTGGCGATGCCCTTGCCGGCGATATCGGGAGCCGAGCCGTGGACCGGCTCGAACATCGACGGAGAGGTGCGCGTCGGGTCGAGGTTGGCGCTCGCCGCCAGTCCCAGGCTGCCCTGGAGGGCCGCGCCCAGATCGGTCAGGATGTCGGCGAAGAGATTCGAGCCGACCATCACGTCGAACCACTCGGGATGCAGCACCATCTGGTAGGCGGCGGCATCGACGTGGAGCCTCGAGACACGGACGTCCGGATAATCGCCGGCCACGTCGGCGACCACCTCATCCCACATGACGGCGGTATGCTGAAGCGCGTTCGACTTGGTCACGTGCGTGAGCCGCCGGCGTCGGGTGCGGGCGACGTCGAACGCGTACCTCAGGATGCGTTCCGTCCCCCGGCGCGTGAAGACCGCGGTCTGCAGGGCGACCTCGTGCGCCGTGCCGGAATTCAGGCGGCCGCCCAACCCCGAGTACTCTCCCTCGGTGTTCTCACGGACGAAGAGGATGTCCAGGTCACCCGGGCCGCGGTCACGCAGCGGCGAGGTCACGCCCTCCAGCAGGCGGATCGGCCGGAGGTTGGCGTAGAGATCGAAGCCCTTGCGAATGCGCAACAGCAGACCCCACAGCGAGATGTGATCGGGGACCCGCGGATCCCCGATGGCCCCCAGGTAGATAGCGTCATGATCGCGGAGGGCGGTCAGGCCGTCCGCGGGCATCATCTCGCCGTGCTCCAGGTAGTAAGTGCATCCCCAGGGGAGCTCCTCGGCGTCGAGCGCAAACCCAAACCGGTGCCCCGCTGCGCGGAGCACCCGCATCCCCTCCGGGATCACCTCACGGCCGATCCCGTCGCCGGGAATCACGGCCAGGCGATAGCGCTTCATGGTGCGTTCCCCACCAGCATCGGCGTGAGATCGGCGACGCGGTCGATCTGCCGGATCGCCCAGAGGTGCTCCAGCGCGGACTCCGCCTCCGGCGCGGCCATCACGAGCTGCGCGCAGTCCAGGAACTTCTCCCGCAGATCCTCCCGGCTCATCGGCTTCTTGGGGTGCCCTTTGGCTTTGTCGGCGAACCCCGAGATCTTCCGCCCGTCCCGGAGCGTGATCTGCACCTTCATCCGCATCTCGTTGTAACCGAGGGCCTCGATCTCAGGATCGACGTAGACGTGCACGCGCTCCATCATCGCCCTGGTCCGCGGGGCCCGGACCTGGCTGTCCACGAACTGGGCGATTCCGGCACGCCGCTCCAGCACGCCGATCGCCATCTGGAACTGCAGGCTGAACTTGCCCTCCAGGGCCGTGGTCGGCCGGGTGTGGATGAGGGCGTTCGGCACGAGCGAGTTCACGCCGACATCGATGCGCTCCACCTGGTCGGCCTGCACGTCGTGCTCCCGGACCAGGTCGAGCAGCAGATCCTGCGCCGGATGAGAGAGCGAGCCGGACGGGTACGGCTTGATCGAGATGCCCGGCTCGAGGAAGAAGTACGGTGCACCGAGTTTCCCCTCGATCTTCGCCGGATCGTATCCGCCGGCCGCGGCGTTGTAGAACCCGCGCTTCGCCTCCAGGATGTCCCTCGCCGCGGTCCACCCCCGCCGCGCCAGCAGCACCGCGAACAGTCCGTTCTCCGCAGCCCGCCCGGCGTGAAAGGGCTTGGTCATCGTGCCGAAGTTCTCGCGCAGGCCCGCACTCATGCTCGCCGCGAGCCCGAAGGCGCGCAGGGTCGCATCCCGATCGCAGCCGAGAAGACGCGCGACGGCCGCGGCGGCGCCGAACCCGCCCATGGTCGCAGTAGAATGGAAGCCGTCGCGGTAGTGGCGGGGGGCAATCGCGTCGGCCACGCGGCAGGCCACTTCCACGCCGATGATGTAGGCGTCCAGCAATGCCGCGCCGGAAGCCTGGCTACCCTCGGCGGCGGCCAGCGCGGCGGCGAGAACCGGGACGGTGGGATGGGTCAGCAGGCCGTAGACGCTTTGGGGATCGCTGGCCAGCTGTGTGTCGTCGTAGTCCATGGCGTGGCCGGCGGTGCCGTTCGCCCATGCCGCGAGCTGCAGGGGAGCGCGCAGCCGGCTGCCCAGCACCGTGGCCTGCGCCGCCCCGCCGACCTCCCGCAGGTGCGCCCGGACGAGCCGCCCGCTCTCCTCCGCGGCTCCGGCCAGCATCACGGCGATCCCGTCGACGAGGTGGTTGGTGGCGAGATGGCGGACATCGTCCGGGATGCGGGTGGTCTCCAGCGCGAAGCGGGCGAGTTGCTCGGTCACACCCATGCTTTCCACCTCGATGAGCGCCGGACCGCGGGATTGGTATACAATATACCTTCCGGGTATCCGGACTCCTTCACCATGACTCCCCCAGGAGGCGGCGATGGCCAGGCTGGCGGTCGTAATCGGTGATCCGACCGGGATCGGGCCGGAGGTCCTGGCCAAGGCGCTGCGTGAACCGCCGGAGGACGACCTCCTGCTCGTGGGGGACGCCCAGGTGTGGGAGCAGGCCCAGCGGGTGGCCCGGGTCGCCTTTCCGGCGCGCACGGCCTCCGCGCCGGGACGCGTCACACCCGACGGGGCGCCCTTCCTCGACGTCCTCGCCGACGACCGCACCTGGAAGATCGGTGAGATGAGCCCCGCCGCGGGCCGGGCCGTCGGACGGTGGATGGAGACCGCGGTGCGGCTGGCCCTCGACGGCGCCGTGGACGGCGTGGTCTTTGCGCCGCTCAACAAGCAGGCGCTGATCCGCGCCGGCCACGCCGTGCGCGACGAGTACGAGTTCGTGGCCCGCCTGGCCGGGGTCGAGGACTACGACGAGATGAATGTCATCCCGCACCCCGCCGCCGCGGACTCCGGGCGCCTGCTCTGGGTGGCCCGGGCCTCCTCGCACATCCCGCTCCGCGAGGTGGCGGCGAAGGTGACGCGCGGTCAGGTGCTGCGCGCCATCCGGCTGGCGCACCGCACTGCTTCGCGCGCCGGCGGCAGCGAGTTGCGCGTCGGGGTGGCCGCGCTCAATCCCCACGCCGGCGAAGGCGGCCTCATCGGCGACGAGGAGGAGCGGGTGATCACGCCCGCGGTCGTGGCCGCGATCACCGAGGGGATCAACGCCATGGGCCCGATCCCGGCCGACCACATCTTCCGCCTGGCCCGGGCCGGCCGGTTCGACATCGTCGTCTCGATGTACCACGACCAGGCGCAGATCGCAACCAAGCTGCTCGGCTTCGAGATGGGCACGAGCGTCGGCGTGGGGCTGCCGTTCGTCCTGGCCACGCCCTCCCACGGCACGGCCTTCGACATCGCCGGCCAGGGCGCGGCCGACCCGCGGCCCATGGCCCGCGCGCTGCGGATCGCGTCGCTGCTGGCGCGCGGCGCAATCCGATGAACGGCGGAAGAAACCCGCGCCGTCAGGGAGCTGAGAACGGTGTGAACGCCTACATCCCTGCTCACCCTGTCCGCCCTGTGCTTCGGCGGCACGCCGCGCCGCAGGCCTCGGAGCCTACCGGCGACCGACGGAGCAGGCGCCGAGAGGGAGGGCCCGTCGCCGGACAGAATCGGGCCAACGTGACCACCCTCAGGGATCCCAACGAGGACTGGGCGAACTAC